>ENA-UOJD01000058-UOJD01000058.1-human-gut-metagenome-genome-assembly--contig:-P48-NODE-58-length-188330-cov-44.759947_pt1 | contig 188330 bp, 147 predicted proteins | sample MGYA00242342_ERZ723889 | MGnify/ENA metagenome assembly ERZ723889 | reverse complement strand
TACTTCATAAAAAACACCCCTAAAGTTTTATGTCTAACTTTTGGGGTGCAGTTCACATTTTGACACAACCTCCCCATGACATGTAATACCCTTCTTCCTTATAAACTTTGCATAACAGCTTTATAAATGCCGCCACCCCTTTCAGCCCGAAGTGTGCTTCTATCAGTTCCAGCGCAATACCTTCGAGTACACTGATCGTTATGGGGAAATATAATACCCCTGTACAATTCATAGCCATTTTCTTTAGTGATTAATGATAAGTGATTAGCAGAATGGGCGCCATTCCAGTAGATTTTCCAGTTGGAAGCTTCTCCAGGCCTGTGAGTCTACGTCCCAGTAAACGACGGTGGCTTCCAAGCGTTTTACGTCATACTTCCGGTGAAAGAAATTCTCATAGGGGAGAAGCGTTGCTTTTGCGAGCTGAAATGTTGCGTCCTGCTTGTAGAAAGCGACGAGCACATGGCCATACTGCATGTGGTCAATCAGTTTAGCCAAGCTTCTTGCCAGCCACTCAGACAATTCTTCAGAATACCCTTTTTCGAGAATAAATCGTTTTTTCCATTTTTCTACTAACGCTTCATTGAGTGAAACACACTTTTGATTTCCATGCTTTTTCATCTTACGATAAATTGAATTAATATTATTGTTGATTGGGTTTTTAAGATCATGTCGGGACATAAAAAAACAAGATGTCACTTCGCTGAAGAGGAAGCGGCATCTTGTTTTTACTGACGTCTGACTTGGTCTTGTTAACGTGGGGGCAAAGGTAAGTCTTGCATATTTAATGCTATCTTTTTAATTCCGCCCGCTTTTTCGCAGTGTTTTTTCATGATGCTTTTCATTGTGTCTGACCCTATCGTCTTTTTGCCATATTTCCTCCGCTATTTTAGTTAAAGTGCTCTTTGACATAGGAGTTTGATTATCGTTCAGAAAGAGTTTGGTCTTTGCAATGCGGTCTATGAATGGAGATAATTCCAGCTTTTTAGGAAGCGTTTTTTTACCGTTTGCGATAAGGAAACTGCCTTCGATGTATTCATCCAAGAGGGATCCAAGTATGCTTTCCCGATTATTGTTAATACCTATAACTTCTTTCCCTTTTGGGCGTCCTCTACGTGGCGTATTCTCCTTTTGTTCAGTAGATTGTACTTCTTCTTCACTCTGATTTTTTAACTCGTTTTCCTTGCTTTCAAGGCCATTTTTTTTGATTTATACATATTGATTATTTGAATATTTAAATTCGGTTAAATTGTTAATAAGAGTGCAAAGGTATTGAGTTTGTTGAAGTATGGAACGAATGGTGGAGAATAAAATGAAAAATAAGCTTTTAAGTACGAATAATGATTTGTAAATGAGTGTAATAATGCGAAAAATAGGGGGTGCGCAAAAAACGTTCGTTTAATGTGCACAAAGATAATAGGTATTTTATTAACCTGCAAGATGTTCAATAAAAATATTTTTGAATGAATGCTTTTTTACTACTATGTATTTGATAGTCAGTATTTATTTTTTATTAATTAGTGTATTTAATATCTTTTCAATTTGATGCTTTCTAATTATTCCTCTTTTTTCAAATCTTGACGTCCATTAAACGAACGATTAAAAGACGCTTTATTCGATTTAATTAATTCGTTTATAGTGTATTAAGTCATACTTTCCACAATGTACGGTTTGAAAGAGAATATGTCTCGTTCAAACCGCGAAGCGCACCCGGAACTATAGTAATATCCTCGTTTTTGTTTTTATAAGTGATTGAAAATCATAAATATTGGTTTGCGGCTCGTACTCGCGACAAGCAAGAATTTGCAGTCCGACAATCTTTGGATAAGCTTAAATCCGAAGCGCATCTGGATCTTGACTACTATCTTCCCACGCGAATAGTGATCTCTCAATTGAAGTATCGTCGTAAGCGCAGTGAGGTTCCCGTCATTCGGAATTTAATCTTCATCCGTGCCACGAAGCAAACTGCCTGTGATATTTCCAATGTTTATAGTGTCCAGCTGTACTACATGAAAGATCTCTTCACTCACTCTATGTTGGTTGTTCCTGATAAACAGATGGAAGACTTCCGGTTTGTCATGGACCTGAATCCCGATGGTGTCAGTTTTGACAACGAGCTTCTCACGATGGGAACTAAAGTGAAAGTAGTTAAGGGAGATTTTAGTGGCATTGAGGGTGAGATTGCTACAGAAGCCAATAAAACTTATGTCGTTATTCGTATTACGGGTGTTTTGATTGCAAGCGTCAAAGTCCCCAAATCCTATCTGAAGATAATAAAGTAATCCTATCTCGATTCTCCTCCTCCTGGGAGGAGGAGTAACCCGTAGGGGGAGGTGGTAGGTCGATCACATTCTAATCATATATCCAAATGAATTCTTTACTTTCTCGTGCTTTCGAGCTTCAGCACGCTGCCCATACTTTAATGTATTTAGGCACCGATGGTGAACCCCTTTATTCCGATGATTTTTGTCGCCAGAATAAAGATGTTCTTATAAAATGCGATTCACTTTTTACTGCAACAAGTTCTGATATCGAAGAAGAGGCCAATCTGTGTCTGGCTCTTTTGATGGGCTATAACGCTACTATCTATGATTATGGCGATAAAACTCAAAAGAAGCAGTCTGTGTTGGATCGTACCTATGATGTGTTGGAGCACCTTCCGGCTTCTTTACTTAAAGTCCGTTTGTTAACTTACTGCTATGGTGAGAACTATGAGGAAGGTATGCTTCAAGAGGCTCGTGCCATTATGGATAAGTGGGATAGGGCGGCGTTGACTTCCGAACAAAAGGATATCATAGAAGAGCTGAAGAATATCGAAGAGAATCCGTATCCTTTCGAAGTGCTTGACTAACATACTATATTTCATCTTATTATTTTATTATATATAATGCAGGCAATCATTTTAGCGGCCGGTATGGGCAAACGCCTTGGTGAGTTGACAAAGGGCAATACCAAATGCATGATCAAAGTGAACGGTGTATCTCTGATAGACCGTGTTTTAACACAGTTATCTACAATAAATCTTTCAAAAGTTATCATTGTAGTAGGTTATCAAGGGAAAAAACTACAGGAATACTTAGGTAATTCTTATAAAGGGATTCCTCTACAATACATTGAGAATCCAGTTTATGACAAGACTAATAATATTTATTCCTTGTCGTTGGCTAAGAATGAATTGCAAGAGGATGACACGTTATTGATAGAATCCGATCTGATATTGGATGACACTCTTTTTTCGATGTTGGTAAATAATCCGTTACCCAACTTGGCATTGGTGGCCAAATATGAGACTTGGATGGACGGCACTATGGTATGTATAGACGAAGAGAATAATATTGTAACCTTTGTACCGAAACAAGCTTTCAGGTACAGTGATGTAAACTCTTATTATAAGACGGTAAATGTCTACAAATTCAGTCGTGAATTTTCCTCTTCGCAATATGTTCCTTTTTTGGAGGCTTATACCAAGGCGTTAGGCAATAATGAGTATTACGAACAAGTATTGCGGGTTGTTACACTACTTGATAATTGTCCGTTGAAAGTATTTCCGCTTGATGGACAGAAATGGTATGAGATAGACGATGTGCAGGATTTGGATATTGCCGAGACTATCTTTAGTGATGAAGACAGGCAGTTGCCTCTTTATCAAAAGCGTTATGGCGGGTATTGGCGTTTCCCGAATTTGCTGGATTTCTGCTATTTGGTTAATCCTTACTTTCCTTCGCAGAAACTGAAAGAAGAATTGAAAGCTAATTTCGATGTGTTGCTGAGTGAATATCCTTCGGGTATGAGAATTAATTCACTACTCATATCTAAATATTTTCATATAGACAAAAATTATGCGGTAGTTGGAAATGGAGCTGCTGAATTAATAAAGTCGTTGATGCGTTATTTGGACGGGGAAGTGGGTGTTGTGTTTCCTACATTCGAAGAGTATCCTAATCGCTATGCAGAGAATCGTTTGGTAAAATATGTTCCTCAGAATGCGGACTTTACCTATTCGGCTTTGGATTTGCAGATGTTCTTTGCGGGTAAGTCCATTTCTACGCTTCTTCTTATCAACCCTGACAATCCTTCCGGCAATTTTATTCCGTATGCTGATTTACTTTCTTTGATTTCGTGGACCGAAGAATGTGGTATCCGGTTAGTGGTGGACGAATCTTTTGTTGATTTTAGTGTGGGTTACGAACAGAATACCTTGTTGCGTAATGACATACTTTCTCGTTATCCTCATTTGACTGTGATGAAAAGTATTTCAAAATCCTATGGGGTTCCGGGGCTTCGTTTAGGCGTATTGGCGTCAGCTGATAAGGAGCTGATCGAATGGATAAGGAAAGATGTTGCCATTTGGAATATTAATTCGTTTGCAGAATTCTATATGCAGATCTTTGGAAAGTATGAGGATGACTATAGGCAAGCGTCCCGTCTTTTTGTGGAGGAGCGCGCACGATTCCAAAAAGAGCTTTCTGCAATAACCTGGCTTCGTGTTATACCTTCACAAGCTAACTATTTTCTCTGCGAGGTATTGGATAAATACACTTCAAAGGATTTGTTGAAACTTCTGCTTATAAAGCATGGCGTTTTGATAAAAGATTGCAGTACCAAGTCGGGTTTTGAGGGGAGGAATTATATCCGTATTGCGGTGCGTGGAAAAGCGGATAATGATAAATTGGTTGAATCTTTAAAAAAAATATAACTGTTCAATATGGTAAATGTTTGTATTTGCGGTGGTGGGTCTCAGGGGCATATTTCTGCAGGGGTTATTGGAAGTAATCCGAATTATAATGTGAATGTGTTGACACGTCGTCCCGAACAATGGGCGCATGATTTCAAGTCGATTGATTTAGAAGGAAAAGAATATAGGGCACATATTGATATAATCACTGACAATGCTGCTGACATTATTCCCAAATGTGACATTGTATTGGTTTGTTTGCCTGGATATGCTAATGTCTCCTTTCTGGAAACTATAAAAGAGTATTTATCACCGACGACTTATTTAGGTGGTGTATTCGGAGGTTCCGGTTTCTTTTTGGCTGTACAAAAGGTGCTTGGTCACAATGTCCCGTGTTTTGCATTGCAGCGTGTCCCTTTTACCGGACGGCCTTTGGAGTACGGTCATTCTGCAAGACTGAAAGGATATAAACCCTATCTGAAAGTGGGCATGATGAATATCCCAGATAGTGAACGTATTGTGAATTTTTTGAAGGAGGTCTATCAGGTGCCTGTCTATAAGTTGTCTCATTATATGGAAGCAACCTTGAGCAATAGTAATCCCATACTTCATCCGGTACGTCTGTATGTGTTGTTTAAGGACTGGACTCCGACAAAGATATATACTCATATACCCTTTTTGTATGGCGAAGACTGGGATGATGAGTCTTCTCAGTTATGGGTGGATTGTGACAAAGAGCTGCGTCAAATAATAAATGCGCTACCTATCAATGGAGAAGAGATACCGTCAGTTCTGGAATATTATGAATGTGAGGATGTGCAGGCATTGACTCATAAAATTCGTTCCATAAAGCCTTTCATTGGAGTTCAACCTCACATGATAGAGATGGAAAAAGGCTATAAACTGGATGGAGATCACCGTTATTTTATAGAAGACATTCCTTATGGTTTAGTGCTGATAAAATCTGTTGCGGACTTGTGCCATGTTACTACTCCAAAGATAGATATGGTGTTGTCATGGGCGCAAACGGTGATGGGCAAGGAATATCTAATAAACGGTGAGTTGAGAGGGAAAGATGTGACGGAAAGTGGGGCTTGCAAGGATCTAAAAATATAAAGGTTATATGACTTTACAGATTTATTGCAACAATGATAATATAATCGAACGTACTTGGATTATTGATGTTTTCTTCTCTGAATTTTTGAAGGTTGATTATCAGCTTCACTTTATAGAGACAGACTGTTATGAGATAAAATTTGGTGAAAAGTCAATTATTCTGGCAGACAACTTTTTTAAGTATTACTCCCAACCATTAGCCTATCTTTCCAAAAACAATTTTCCTGTGGATATTTGTTTTTCGGAGTTTCAAATAGCAGGTCGAAACTTTCCTGTTGTAGTGTTGTATGGTAAGGATGGGCTGTGCTTGACTGAAGATTTAGTCAGGTGTGAATCTGATTTATTTGCATCGGCATTCTTTATGCTTTCTAGGTGGGAAGAACACTGCATAGAAGCGAAAGACGCTTATGGAACTTGTGATGAGAATCAGCTTCTATCCGTGAAGCATTCTTTTTTTAAAAGACCCATAGTCAATGAATACGTTGAAATCATAAGAGCATTTTTTGTTATATTGGGCTATCCTGTGAGTGATGATAACCGAAAATCGCAGACGTATTTAACTTATGACGTAGATGACTTGTTTTTTACCGGTTTAAAAAAGTGGAAATATTTCATTCGCACATTAGGAGGAGACGTTATCCGCAGGAAAAGTCTGAAAATGTTTCTTCGGCGTATTCATTTTTTTCTTTGTAATTTGGGCAGGGATTTATATGATCCGTTTGAAGAATTATTGCAATTAAATCCTCGGGCTTATGCGTTGTTCTTTTTCAAGGCACAGGTTAGGGGAGAGTTTGGCGCGACGTATGATATTAGCGATAAAAGATTAAAGCCTCTGTTTGCTCGATTAAAATCTGCCGGATGTCATATCGGACTGCATAGTTCGGAAATAGCTTATAACAACAGAGAACAATTGGATCGGGAGATTTCCCGTTTAAAGCAATCTGCCGGGTTAGACGATATTGACGGTAATCGTAATCACATGCTGTTTTATGATGTTAACCAATTGGAATATTTAGCGGGACAAGACATCTTTCTAGATAGTACATTTGGCTTTCATTTTCGTAATGGGTTCAGGTGTGGAATATGTCAGAAATATCCCATGTTCAACTACCTTTCCAGGCATGTAATGGAGGTTTATCAACTTCCGTTCTCCATTAAAGATAATGGTAGTTTCTATTTAAATAAGACTGCGGAGAGCATGCGTAGCGATATATTATCTACAATCAGTACTGTAAAGCGTTATCGTGGTGATATAGTCTTTCTTTGGCATACCAATAAACTGAATTCTTTTGAGAAGATGAATTATAAAAAAGTTTATCTTCAAATGGCTCGCAATTGTTAATTATGTCTAGTTTTACTCTGAGGGGATTGATTAGAAACAAGTTGGTACAGAATACCGGATATTTGTCTATAATAGAAATATTCCGTTTGTTAATGCCATTTATAGCTCTCCCTTATATAATAAAGACTGTGGGTGTTACTAATTATGGTAGTATCGTTTTTGCGCAAGCCATTATTTCTTATTTTCAGATATTCATTAATTGGGGGTTGGATATTTCGGCCGTAAAAGATGTGTCTATATCAAGAAATAACCCGGGGGAACTAAATAGAATAGTGTCATCTGTACTACTTATAAAGTTGTTATACTTGCTTCTGTCTGCTTCGCTGTTGATTGTAGCTTCGCTGTTTGTTCCTTATGTATATGAGAATGCAGGACTGTTATTTTGTTGTTTTCTATTGTGTTTTACAGATATTCTTTTCCCGGTCTGGTTTTATCAAGGGATAGAAAAGATGAAATATCTTGCATTAATAAAGTTCATATCGATACTTTTCTATACTGTTTCAATCTTCATTTTTATCAGGCGGGCAGATGATTATATATATGTTCCTTTATTGCAATCTTTAGGTAATATTTTGGGTGGAATCATCTCTATGTATTTATTGCTACATGTGGAGAAAATATCGTTTTGCCGTGTTCAAAAAAAATACATTGTTCGTACATTTAAGGAAAGTGCCCCTTTCTTTATATCCAGAATTTCTGTTGTACTCAATAACAGTATTGCTAAAATTATAAGCGGAGTCTTTTTCACCATGGATATGGTGGCAGCCTTTGATTTGGCACAAAAAATAACAGCCATAGCGTTAGTTCCCATCCAAATGGTTAATCAAGCTATTTATCCTCATTTAGCACGGACTCTTAATAAATTGTTTGCCCGTAAAATGCTGATTGTGAATGTAGCTCTGTCATTTGTAATAGCTATGTCTGTATTTGCATTAGCTCCTTATGCCGTATATTATTTTTCTAAAGGAGAATTGGAAGCATCAGTCTTTTTAACCAGAATATTATGTGTTTGGTTATTTTTTGGTGGAATTGTAGTGTATTTGGGTGGTCCTGTTTTAGTTTCGTTTGGATATCCTAAACCTTTCAATGATAGTGTTATATTGGGTACATTTATATTGCTGATTTCATATTTGCTTCTTTATGTGTGTGGAGGTTTGGATGATGTTCTTAATTTTGCTTATGTTCTTTGTTTTTCTGAAATTGCAATGTTTTCTTATAGACTTTTCTATTGCATGAAATATAAACTATTTGCCCGGTAGAGTTCCATTTACAATCCGATTGTTATTAATCCATTATAATAATGATAACTGATACTTTACAAAACGAATTGCGTGAACGATATAACCCAGATGGTTCCATATTGCGCAAGCAACAATTGAGAATGTTGGAAATGCTTCAATATATTGACTTTGTTTGCAAGAAGCATAATATTCGCTATTGGCTTTGTTCGGGCACTCTGTTAGGAGCTGTTCGTCACGGTGGGTTCATACCATGGGATGATGATGTAGATATAGAGATGCTAAGAGAGGATTATAAACGATTGGTTAGAATTCTCAAAAAGGACATTGATAGTAGATATGCGTTGCAAACTCATAGTACTGATGCTAATTATTTATATCCTTATGCAAAATTGAGGGACTTACATTCTACTCTAAAGGAAGGACACTCAATGGATGAATCGTACAGATATCATGGAATATTTATTGATATATTTGTAATGGAACCTTCATCATCATTGATATTGTGTAAATGTTCAGGTCAAATATATCAAAAAATGTTGTATGCACTGAGCAGGCATATTAAGAATGAGAGAGTTCGAAAATTATACAGTAAAACTGTTTATTCTCTATTAAACTATGTTCTATTCCCGATTATTCATTTTTTTTCTGATTGGAAATCAAATGGTCAGTTAAGGCACGCTTTAGGAGGGCTGTTTTTAAAACCGAGGATGCTGAAAGAAATATTTCCATTGACATCTATTCAGTTTGAAAATGTATATTTTCCGATACCGCACGATTCTGATAGCTATTTGAGGAGAATATATGGGAATTATATGCAGCTGCCTGATTTAGATAAGATCAATACACATACAATAGAAATAGAGATTTACTAGTATAATAGAAAGATGTAGATAATATCTAATTTGATTATTTAGGATCGCTCTATACTCTCAATTTATTGGGAGAGGAAATACCTCAAAGATAGTTAATGTAGAAATGTTAGAGATGATAAGTCTTTGATTATAAAAATGATAAAGGCAATTGGAAGCTATACTATATAATAGTTTATATAAAATGTTTTTTGATATGTTTAGTTTATTAGTACAAGATTTTCGAAGATATGCCAAAGATGGGTATTTTAATTGTTTTGAACCATCTCTGCTATGTATATTTCTATATCGTATCGGACATTCTATTTTACATATTAAAATCCTTCCACTTAGGTTTCTTCTTACGATTATTCATCTACCTTTTTTTTTGATTTTCAATACATTGATAGGTATCCATATTCCAAGGAGTTGCAAAATAGGGGGAGGACTACGAATTTATCATTATGGTTGTATTATCGTTAATCCTGATACTGTTATGGGGTATGGTTGCACATTAAGGCAAGGTGTGACGATTGGGACAAAGTGTTTTGATCATGATGTTCCTGTGATTGGTAATAATGTTGAATTTGGTGCAGGTTGTAAAGTCTTAGGAGATATAGTTATAGGAAATAATGTTGTTATAGGAGCTAATGCAGTTGTATTATGCGATGTACCTGATAATGCTATTGCTGTAGGTGTACCTGCTAGAGTGATAAAAAAATGATATGTGGTGGTTGTTCCAGTATTAATGATATTTTGTTGTATATAACAGTTCTATTCCAACTATGATGATGGTTGTTAGTAAGATTTCAAAAAGTAATCATTGGTGGCTTTTTATGTATGTATTAGAATTTTTTTTATTTCTAATATTTGTTTTTCGAGAACCATCAGTTGGAACTGATACAATAAACTATATAAATGATTTTAAGTATATAGAAAGAGCTCCTTTTAATATTCAGTTTGTATTTTATTATTTTCAGAAGATAACGAATTGGTTGTTTTTTTCTAATTATAAACTGTATTTTTCTTTAATTGGTCTAATTGTTTTCTACTTTTTAAATCGTTCAGTTAGATTCTATTCAACTGATCCTTTTTTTACATTTGTACTTTGGCTTTGCTTTTATTATTGTATCTTATTGAATGTGTTGAGACAAGCATCTTTGTTAGTACTCATTTATGGATTATTTATTCCTTTATTACTTAAGCAAAAAAGAATAGTATTTAAGATAGCCATTTTTCTATTAATGTTTGGTATTCATTACTCAGCAATTTTTTTTGTTGTGATATACTTTTTAAGTTTAAGAGATTATTCAAAAATAGTATATTTCTTAATGCTACTTTCTTCTTATTTAATAGGAGGCTATGTTGTTGAAATTTCGAATTCAATTTTCCCATTTATCAACTCTTTTACGATGGCGGTGGGATTGCCTGATTATTTTGGAGAAATGAATATGAATGAGAATCTATCTGGTAATTCTCTTTTGTTTTTTAATGTTTTATCTTGCCTGTTTGTGTTGTCATTAAATAGGTTTCGAGAGAATACCACTTTTTTGTTTCTGTTAAACGTCTTTCTCATAGGACAATGTGTGGCAAATGTCCTTTATTTTTTCGGCCCTTTACATAGAATTGTTTTTTATTCTCAATATGCATTTATTTTTTTGCTTCCATATTGTATAATGACTATGCCTTCGGTATTAAAAAGCGTATGTCGACTTACCTTCTTAATGTTTGCAATAGTTTATTTTTATATACAATTTTATTTAGGAAATACAGGTGAAATATTTAATTGAATCTCCTTTAATTAGTGTGGTAATGTCTGCATATAATGCTTCTATTACTTTAAAGGAAGCTATTGATAGCATCTTAAGTCAGACATTTATAGATCTCGAGTTTCTAATAGTTAACGATGCCTCTACCGATGATACGGAAAAAATAATATTATCTTATTTGGATGAAAGGATAGTTTATTTAAAGAATACAGAAAATAAAGGATTGGTTTATTCTTTAAATAAAGCAATAAAAATGGCGAAAGGTAAATATATTGCTCGTTTAGATGCTGATGACATATCTTGTCACAATAGATTGAGTTTACAATATACTTTTATGGAAAAGCATCCTGAAGTAGATATTTGTGGTACATGGATGTATCAATTTGCAGAGAATAGGTTTAAGCGTAAAGTGATTTCTCCTATTCTTGATAAGGATATTAAAGCTTTTCTCTTGTTTAAAAATCCGATTTTTCATCCATCTGTACTAATGAGAAAAGATATTTTCGATTCAATATCGGGATATGATAGTGAGGATTATCGTCAAGAGGATTTGGGATTATGGATTAACTCTGTTAATGCAGAAAAAGTGTTTTTTAACATACCTATACCTTTGATTTATTATCGGTATTCTCCAAATAGTGAATCTAATATAGGAAAAAATAATTTGAAATGTTATAGTGTTATTAGGACAAGAATAATTGGTAGGTTATTGAATGATTTAGCTATAAATGATGAAACTAAGAGTATTATATCAACCTTGACATCTTCTGTATTAATAAAGGAGTGTTCGTTGATATTTGTTAAAGAAAATATAAAGAAACTATTCCTATTGTTGGGAGTGGTTAAAGGAGTTAATAAAGTAAGTTTAAGAAGAGCACTCGCATACCATCTACTGGTGATAGTTTCTATTAGACCGGCGATAATAAAGCACTTTTCAATATTCATGCAAAATGCTATTTGGGTTGATATGGTAATTATGGCGCTATATTATAGTTTGTTGAAATTTATTCCAGGGAGACTGTTGGTAAGGTTTTATCTTTGATTTTGCATTGAATTAAGAAATTATAGAGGTTTTTAAACTGCTAAAAAACAGGAGAGGAATGCTTTTTTACAAAGAAAGTAATTAAATACTATGCATATTTTAATTGTTCATAATAAGTACGGTAATTTCAGTGGTGAAGAAGCTGTTATTGATAAGTTATCAATGAGCTTTTCTAAAAGGGGACATGTTGTAGATTATTTTTTTAAAAGTTCGGAAAAGTGCAATTCTCACTTTCTATGGAAAATGATTGCTTTTTTTACAGGTTTCTATTCTTTTAGATCTAATATTCAGTTACAACGTGTTATTAATCAGTTTAAACCAGATATTATCAATATTCATAATTTATATCCTTTTATTAGCCCTTCGATACTACGGATCTGTAAGAAAAATAATATTCCTATAGTGATGACAGTTCATAATTATCGGTTAATATGTCCAACTGGATTATTTATGAGGAATCATAGACCTTGCGAGCTATGTTTAGTTAAAAAGCACGAATGGAACTGTATATGGCATAATTGTGAGAGGTCTTTGCCTAAATCAATTGGATATGCATTGCGTAATATGTTTGCACGTAAGAGAAGAATGTATTTAGACAATGTGGACTATTTTGCATGTTTAACTAATTTTCAGAGAGAAAAAATAATTGCGGCAGGTTTTAACCCTAAGAAAGTTCTAGTAATTCCTAATTTTATTAATATAAGTCGTATTCCGGATTTTACTCCAGGTGCTTATGTCGCTTATAGTGGTAGATTGAGTGAAGAAAAGGGAGTCGACTTAATACTTAAAGTAGCTCGGAAACATCCGGAAATACATTTTAAATTTGCTGGTAATTTGCGTGATAAAGCTTTATTAGCTAATGGGATTCCTTCTAACTGTGAATTTTTGGGCTATTTATCAGGTAATAAGTTGGAGGCTTTCTATAATAATGCTTCCTTTTTTGTGATGGCTAGTAAATGGTATGAGGGATTCCCAATGACTATATTGGAAGCTGCTGGCTACGGTAAATGTACCGTTGCTCCCTCTCATGGAGGATTTATAGAAATAATAGGAAAAGGAGATAAAGAGATAGGACGCCTTTTCCGACCTATGGATGTGATAGATTTAGAGAATCAGATAACTAATCTTTGGAATAATCCGGACTATTTGGTCGTTTTAAATAAGAGAGCCTTTGAGAAAGTGAGAACAGAGTATTCCACTGATAATATTTATGATAAATATATAAAAGTCTTTACTTCATTAACCAAATTATAGAATCTAAATAAATGTTGGGATGGAACTTCTTAATTGGATGGAGGATATAGAATAAAGTAGAAAACAACAGATTCATAGTTATTTGTGAAGCAGTTGTCTGAATCATGATAAATAGGATGAAACAAGAGACACACAAGAAAACATGAGAATAGCGAATGAATATACTTTTTTTATTATTGATTATAATTATGCAAAGTGTAAATTTCTATCAAAAGATGATATACTTTGGAATGTTTACTGTTTAATTAGGTTGCCTGTATGAATATATTTAATATACATATGGAATTCAATCATGAGAAATTCCGATATATGATTGAAAAATGCATTGTTAAAAAGAATAAGGGTTATATATGTGTAGTGGATGGAAATGTGTTATCCCAAACATATCTTTATCCCAACTATGGAAATGTTGTAAGAAATGCATTCGTCAACACCTGTGATAGTGGTTATATAGCAAAGATGGCAAATGATATATATGGAACGAAATATACGTCATTCAATGGGCCAATGATATTTGAAGAATATATAGAAAAACCATATAAACAATTACTCCTTGGGAATACAGAAAATACATATGCTCTTATTAAAGATAGACTTGAAAAGGATGGTAAAGATTCATTGAATTTATTATATATGCCATTGCCTTTTGTTGAGGTTGATGAATTTGATTATCCCAATATAGCGAAGAAAATTAATGAAATAAAACCGGATATTATTTGGGTCTCTCTTGGCGCTCCGAAGCAGGAAATATTTATGAATAGGATACTTCCATATATCAACAGTGGAGTTATGTTTGGTATTGGAGCTGCATTTAATTACTATGCTGGAATACTGAATAAACCAAAAATGGAAATAGGTCCTTTTAGATTTATATGGTTGGCACGTTTGTTTGAAGAACCCAAGAAACAATTTCGTAGGTGTTGGAACTTTATTAGTGTGATTCCGCATCTAAAGCGTGAAGAACGTGAACGAAAGAAACTTAATGAAAACTTCTAAGTGAATGTATAGGATACTTGTACCAGATGCCGAAACTAGGAAGGCGTTTGATATTATTTCTATTTTAAAAAATGCTTTTCCAAAGATTCCATTGATATGTGGTAATATCGATGGAAGTATTTCAAAGCAAAGGTGTTTAAGAGGTGTATTCCAAACGGTATGTGAGACGTTACAAACAGATGTTGATACGTTATTTGTAGAGGATTTATTGGCTATATGTGAAAAATATAGAAACGATACCATCATATTTATACCAACGGAAGAAAAGACTATAGCTCATTTTTATAGTTTTGTAAGAAAATATGGTAAAAGAAATTTGGTTTACATACTCTCGTCAGAGAATGTCTACAATATTCTTAGAGATAAAAGGAGATTGAATGAGTTTTGTGAGAAGAATAATTTGAGTGCTCCATTATATTATTCCGTGGAAGAAATTGATACTCTTTTACTAGATCAATATCCAATCTTATTGAAACCTTGCATTGGATTTGGTAGTAAAGGGCAATATAGGCTTTATAAACCAGAAGATTTTACTAATGAAATTAGAATAGCAGTATCAAAGGAACCGTATCTAGTGCAAGAATTGATACCAAATGGACATGATGTTCATGGAGTATTTTATTTGTATTATGATGGGAAAATGTTGGATGCATATACACATGAAAGAATAAGAACTTCACCACCTACAGGCGGTGTTACTGTTTTATCAAAATTTACCAATAATACAGAACTAATCATGGAAGGAAAAACGATATTAGACAAGATAAATTGGAATGGTCTTATTATGTTGGAATACCTATATGATAGCAAATCTGGAAAATATAAAGTGATAGAAGCAAATCCAAGAATATGGGGATCAATCATGCTTTCAGAATTTAGTGGAAAGAATCTTTTGACAAATTATGTGAGACTTTGTATGGGGGAAAAGACGATTTCTAACTATAGACAAGGTGATATATATATACGATGGCTCTTTCCTGTGGATTTGCTCAATTATATAAAAAGTTTGGGAAGGATTCAAAACTTCTGGTGTTTTAAAAACACATGTTTCATCAATTGGTCTTATGCTAATAAGATGTCTGCAATAAAATTTAATTTTTCTTTTCTTTTTAATATCAGAAATATTAAAAGATTTTTTAGGAGATGAATAAGATTGTAGTATTTGATTTTGACGGAACTCTTTCTTATAAGGATAGCCTTACGGAATTATTTTTGCAAGAAATGAAGGGGATCAAATTTGTTTATCGAATATACTATTTTGCACTAAAGGTTTTGGCGAAGTTTTGTATTATTTCAGTAAAAACTGAGAAGGAACAGATGATAAGATTCTTGTTTAATTCTGATGTTAATAAATTTAAAATGGCATGTGAAGCTCAAGCTGGTAGTTTTAAGTTTAATCCAATTTATTCAAGAGTTCAAGACCATCTTAAAAATGGAGATAGAGTGATAATTTTATCTGCGTCTTTTATTTTCTTTTTGGCGAAGGTCTTTGAAAAAAAGAATGTTGAGATTGTGGGTACAACCCTAAATTCAGATGGAAATAAATTACTTGGTATAAATTGTCATCCGTTCCATAAGGAAAAGATTGCCTGTATTCTGTCTATGGGGATATTATCAATAGATGAAATGTATTATGATAGTAAATGGGATGAATGCCTAATTCCCATGTGTAAAGAATGGCATAAGGTTAATAATGGTGTAATCATGTATAATGGAAAAAAATAAGGTTTAGATAATATGAACATTCTTACATTTGATATAGAAGATTGGTATAACTGTGACTTTATTTCGGGTGATTTTAATTGGGACAAATTTGAGGTACGTATCTATGATGGTGTTAGCAGAATACTAAATGAATTGGACAAAAGAAATCAAAAAGGAACATTCTTTTGTCTCGGCTGGATTGCGGAAAAACATCCTGATATAATTCGTTCTATTCGAAAATGTGGGCATCATATTGGTTGTCATTCCTATCAGCATGAATTGTCTTTTCGTTTTAATAAGAAAACATTTGAGGCAGATACACTTAAAGCAAAGAATTTGATAGAGGATATAATAGGAGAGGAAGTAAATGCTTTTCGTGCTCCGGGTTTTTCTATTACAAAGAATAATGTTTGGGCGCTTCGTAGTTTGGCAGAAATGGGATTCAGGTATGATTGTTCCATATTTCCAGCTTCTCATGATTATGGTGGTATGCCAAGTTATGGAGAGGGTATTCCTAAACGGATTGATGTTGGTGGTGGAAGAATTATTAAGGAGTTTCCGATAGGTGTTCATCAGGTAGTGGGTAGGCATATTGTATTTTCCGGTGGTGGTTTCTTTCGGCTATTTCCTTATTGGCTGATTAATCATTGGGGAAAGCATAGCGATTATATGATGACTTATTTTCATCCGAGAGACTTTGATACAGGTCAACCTGTAATAAAGGCACTTCCTGTGATGAGACGTTTTAAAAGTTATGTAGGTATAAAAGGTGCATTTGCTAAGTTTCAACGATTATTGGATTGTTATGATTTTTATAATGTGGAACAAGCAGATGAAATAATAAATTGGGAAGTAAGCCCAATCATTGAATTGAATAGTTTAAAATAGATATATGAAAAAAGTAGCATTACTTACAGGCATAACTGGGCAGGATGGCTCTTTCCTTGCCGAGTTTTTAATAGATAAGGGATATGAAGTTCACGGTATCCTTCGTCGCTCTTCTTCATTCAATACAGGACGTATCGAACATCTTTATTTGGATGAGTGGGTACGTGATATGAAGCAGCGGCGTTTGGTTAATCTTCATTATGGCGATATGACAGATAGTAGTTCATTGATCCGGATTATTCAACAAGTACAACCTGATGAAATTTATAACCTGGCGGCACAAAGTCATGTAAAGGTGTCTTTTGATGTTCCGGAATATACGGCTGAAGCTGATGCGGTAGGTACGTTGCGTATGCTTGAGGCGGTTCGTATTCTTGGTTTGGAGAAGAAAACCAAAATTTATCAGGCATCTACTTCAGAACTTTATGGTAAAGTACAAGAAGTACCCCAAAAAGAGACTACTCCTTTTTATCCTCGTAGCCCATACGGTGTAGCAAAACAATATGGTTTTTGGATAACCAAGAATTACCGTGAGAGTTATGGTATGTTTGCAGTGAACGGTATTCTTTTTAATCATGAAAGCGAACGTCGTGGTGAGACTTTTGTAACCCGTAAGATTACCCTTGCTGCTGCCCGTATAGCTCAAGGCTTCCAGGATAAGTTGTATTTAGGTAATCTGAATGCCCGTCGTGACTGGGGGTATGCCAAAGATTATGTGGAGTGCATGTGGCTAATTCTTCAGCATGATGCTCCTGAGGATTTTGTAATTGCTACAGGTGAAATGCATACGGTTCGTGAATTTGCTACACTTGCCTTTAAGGAGGTTGGCATTGAACTTTGCTGGGAAGGTGAGGGGGCTAATGAAAAAGGTTTTGATTTGAAGACTGGTAAGGTTCTTGTTGAGGTTGATCCTAAGTATTTCCGTCCTTGTGAAGTGGAACAATTATTGGGGGATCCGACAAAAGCAAAGACTCTGCTTGGTTGGAATCCAACGAAGACCAGTTTTCCTGAATTGGTGAGAATTATGGTAGCGCATGATATGCGTTTCGTGAAGAAGCTCTATCTCAAATCACAAATAATGGAATAAATTCTTAAGTCTTCCATGAATATACTTATAACAGGGATTCACGGTTTCGTGGGTTCTAATCTCGTAGCAGCTTTATATGAACATCATACTTTCTATGGTCTTGATATCATTTCTCCGGAAAAGAAGGGAGTCGTGAGGACTTTTTCGTGGAAGGATATTGAAACAACTTCTTTCCCTATGCAACGTTTACCTTGCTTTGATGCTATCATCCATCTGGCCGGTAGAGCGCATGATACAAAGAATCAGTCTGCTTCTCAGGTATATTTTGATATCAATACAGGGTTGACACAGAAGATATTTGATTTCTTTTTAGAATCTTCTGCGAAGAAATTTATCTTTTTCAGTTCTGTGAAAGCTGCCGCAGACAGTGTAGTGGGGGATATGCTGACAGAAGATGTGATACCTACTCCTGTTGGTCCTTATGGAGAAAGTAAGATTGCGGCTGAAGAATATATTCTTAGTAAATTGAGAAGCGAGCATGGAGAATTGAAAGTTGCTATGCAGCGCGATAAACAGGTGCATATACTTCGTCCTTGTATGATTCACGGTCCTGGTAATAAGGGTAATCTGAACTTGCTTTATAATGTGGTAAAGAAAGGTATCCCCTGGCCTTTAGGCGATTTTGAGAACAAGCGTTCTTTTACTTCTATAGATAATCTTTGCTATGTTGTGGAAGGTTTGTTGACAAAAGACGTAGCGAACGGTATTTATCACATGGGTGATGACGAAGCTTTGTCTACGAATGAACTGATTGCTCTTATGTGTGAAGCTATGGGTAAGGAGCCTCACATCTGGAAAATGAACAGGAAAATGATGGAAGGTTGCGCAGGCCTGGGTACGCTGCTTCATTTGCCTTTGAATACAGAACGGCTGAGAAAACTGACTGAGGATTACGTGGTGAGTAATGAGAAAATAAAATCCGCCCTTGGCATTGACAGGATGCCTGTCCGTGCGGCGGATGGAATAATGAAAACAATACGGAGTTTCTAACCTATTCATAAATTGTAAATCGTGTATTATATCATTATATTAGTTCTGCTCTTTGTAGCAGAACTTTTTTATTTTAGAGTGGCTGATAAGTTTAATATCATTGATAAGCCCAATGAGCGTAGTTCTCATTCACGGATAACTTTGCGTGGTGGCGGTATAATCTTCTATTTTGGAGCTTTAGCCTATTTCCTGAGTAATCATTGGGAGTATCCATGGTTTATGTTGGCATTGACTCTGATCACTTTTATCAGTTTTGTAGATGATATCCGTTCTACTTCCCAAGGTCTGAGGTTGGTGTTTCACTTTACTGCTATGGCTCTAATGTTTTACCAATGGGGCTTGTTTTCGCTTTCCTGGTGGTGGATCATTATAGCTTTGATTATTTGTACGGGTATCATCAATGCTTATAATTTTATGGATGGCATCAATGGCATCACAGGTGGTTATTCATTGGTTATCCTTGGTGCATTAGCTTATATCAATTCTGAGATCACTACGTTTGTTGAGCCGGCTTTGATTAATACCGTTCTTTGTTCAGTCCTGGTCTTTTGTTTCTTCAATTTCCGTAAGAAGGCGAAGTGCTTTGCGGGTGATGTCGGTTCTGTGAGTATCGCTTTTATTCTTCTTTTTCTGATAGGGAAGCTTATCATTAAAACAGAAGATTTCAGTTGGATAATCCTGTTATCCGTTTATGGTGTCGATAGTGTTCTGACTATCATTCATCGCCTGATGCTTCATGAGAACATCGGTTTGCCCCACCGAAAACACATGTATCAATTGATGGCAAACGAGTTGAAAATACCTCATGTTGGGGTATCATTAATTTATATGGGGGCACAGGCTTTGGTCATATTAGGTTATTTCTGTTTCGTGAGATATGGTTATTGGTATTTGTTGGGGATAATTGTATTGTTGAGTGGCATTTATGTGTTGTTTATGAGAAGGTATTTTCATTTGCATCCTCATTAGTTATTCTTGGGAAAGTGATATGCAATTGCATTATAAGAGAGCAGCTGGGATTGTTCTGTAAAAAGAGTACTTACGTCTCCTCGTTATGTGTATGGCGTTTCAGAGCGTTTACGAAATATAGTCTCATAACAGGTTTCAAATAAAATATTTATTTTCTTGACGATTCCGTAATTTGTGGTATCCTTGTAACAGAAAGGAGAATTAATATATGACGCAGTTAATAGTGACAATAGAAGATGCAAGCCTATTGCCAGATTTGAAAAAAGCAATAAAAATGTTGCGAGGGGTGGAGAATATCTCTGTTAAGAAAGCGGAGACTCCTCTCAATGAGACTACTTTACGCGCAATGCGGGATGTGAAAGAAGGACATACCATAAAGTGCAAAAGTGTTGAGGAGTATTTGGAAAAAGTGAAATGAAATATGAATTAGAATTTACCCGCCAATTGAATTCTTCATTAAGAATAGTGACTTTAGTGCGTACCGGGTCACATTCTGATTTGTTCTGATTATCTATCTTTGCTGACTTTTAGCCACTTATAACTTTTCTCAGAAAAACCGCTCTCTCCACCCTTTTCCCTTCTTCATATTAGAGATTTAATCCTCACCTTTGCATCGTTGATCAACGAAACGATTTAATTAAAAACAGAATTTAAATCTCTAAATGAAAAAAGTATGAGTGTAATTTTTAGAACGGTGGAGAGACCGTCCGACCCTCGGGTTGAGAATTCTCCCAAAAAGTATTTCCCGCAGTTAATAACTTTAGGACAGACTGTAGATCTGGCGTTTATTGCTCAGAAGATGCAGGATCGTTCTTCGCTTTCTATTGGTGATATCAAGAGCACTATGCAGAACTTTGTGGAGAAGTTGAAAGAACAGTTGCTGGAAGGCAAGTCGGTGAATATTGCCGGGTTGGGTGTGTTTTTGCTGGCTGCTAAGTCGAAAGGAGAGGAAAAGGCAGAAGATGTGACTGCCAAGAGTGTGGATAGTGTTCGCATATTCTTTCAAGCCAATAAAGAGTTGAAGATAACCAAGACTGCTACCCGTGCCGGTGAAAGACTGGATTTGGTTTGCTTGGATGATTATCTGAAAGGCTTATCAAATATTCCTGCGGAAGGCGGCTCGGACAGTGGTTCGGGAGATAACTCGGGTGATGGAGGATTGGATGAGAATCCGCTGGGTTAATAGAGAAATTGAAGAATGGAAGTTGATGATGAAATTTTAGGAAATCGCTATGAAGAAAACGAATTGGAAGGTGATTTTTAAAGTGATCATTGCTGTTGCCACCGCCATTGCAGGTGTGATTGGAGGGCAGGCAATGACTTTCTAAAGTGATACAGTTTATAAAAAGAGAGAAGCCGCTATCCGAATTTTCGGGTAGCGGCTTTCTTGTAATATAGTGAGTTGTAGAAGGATAAATAAAGTTTTTCTTTTATTGATTTTCCGGTAATTTGCAGTATCTTTATTTTAAGAAAGAGATATGAATATGAAAAAAGTGTGGAAAGGGTTGGCTGTATCGGAGAAAAAGCATACTTTTACAAGAAACTTTGAAGTAGAGTCGAAGAAGGAAAATGCTGGAGTAATATGAAAATAGAAAATCTTCATATAAAAAATATAGGTCCATTTAAGGACGCTGTCATAGAGTTTGCAACTGATTATAATGAGATCACAGGTGAACAGCCAGTGACTATTGTCACAGGTATGAATGGTGCGGGAAAGTCAATTGTCGTTGATGCCATTCGTGCTGCATTGAGTGGCCAACAATTGGAGCGGGATATCGTAGCGGATGCCAATAATTTTTCTATTGAAATGGCTGTGAAGTTTAATGGAAAGAGTATGCGTCTATCGACTTCTACCTTAAAAGATGGACGTGTGAAAGAGGCTGACTACAAGAATGTAGCCAGACCTTTACAATATGGTTACGATGTTCCGGGACCCGTGAATAATTGGGTGATTGATTATTGGTCGTCAAGGTTCCCTTCTGATTCGTTTAAAATCAGCAATATGACAAACATTCGGCACGAAAAGGTTTTGGAAGGAGTGATGCTTGGTAAGAAAAGTAATATTGATTTGATAAACTTTATCTGTCATATAGACTATCTCCGTACAAGTGAAATGCCCTCCGAAAAGGAATTGGGCAATCTGATGTATGAGAAAATGAAAGGTGTCATCGATCAATGTCTTGATAATGGGTCGTTTAAATATGTACGTAGAACAGACTTAACTCCTATTATTGAACAAAATGGTGTGGAGCTTTCTTTCGATAAATTGAGTAGTGGTAATCTCTTTTTGATAGAGCATCTATTGTTGCTTATGTGTAAGATGTATTCAATTAGCGTACTGAATCAACTGCCTGTGAACCGGATATTTGGAATTTCGGGACTACTACTGATTGATGAAATTGAGACTCATTTGCATCCCAAATGGCAGAAAAAAATCCTCGGTATCATTCGTAACCTATTTCCGAACCTACAGATAATCCTTACGACACATTCCCCGTTTGTCGTGGCATCCATGGACGGAGCACGCATTTATACGTGTGTGCCTCACACTGGGTACAGTGAATTGCGAGATGAAACGGAAAGGTATGGACACATGCCTGTTGAAGAGATTCTTATGTCTGATATCTTTGGGGTTTATCCTTTTAACGACCAAATTACTGGTTTGATGATGACTCGCAAACAATTAGTAGAAAGTGGGGAAAAAGAGAAAGCTCGGGAGGTGGCAGAAAAGCTATATAAAATTAATCCAGAGTATTTCTCATATCTTAATACAAAAAATGATTTTATGAAATGAGACATATTGAAAGACTTCCGGAACCTGCCATCTTAAAGGAAAAACATGACGAATGGCAGGAAAAGTTTGACAAAGCAAAAAAAAAGAATTCCAAAGCAAGACCCGACTCATCGAAATATGGCAATCCTAAAATAAGGAAGAATTTGGAGGATAGCTCTTACGGCAAGTGTTTTTATTGCGAAAGCAAGTTGTCCGGTGCTTCCAAAGAGATTGATCATTTCATAGAAGTTACTATTAATCCCAAGATGGCTTACACTTGGGCAAACTTGTATTTGTCATGTAGTAACTGTAATGACAAGGCGGATCATAATGCTATACCTGTAGATACAGCTTTAGATCCATGCCGGGACAGCGATGATGAAATACAAGCGAACATAACGTTCGATGACGAGTATATCTGCTCTCAATGTAATTCTCTAAAGGGATTGAATACTATAAAGAAATATCATCTTGGGGCAGAACTTCTGGATATGAAACGTGGAAAATGGTTGCAAAAAATTATGAAAGACATAATTAGTATCCAAAATCAAATGAGAATAGATGGGCGTTGCCTGCCTACCATAGATGAAAGGCAAAGAATAAAGCGATATATGCAACCCGACCAGCCGTATAGTTTGATGAGTAAGATATATCTTGAAAAGAATTTTGATTATTTGCTGAGATAGATTGAGTAGCCTTTAGTCTTCCCTGTAAAAAATAGAAGCCGTTATCCGAATTTTCGGGTAGCGGCTTCTTCGATTAAAACCACCCAACAAGCACTTGTAACAGCCCGATGTAACGTGAGTGAAAGATTATGAAACATACATCGGTAAAGATGTAATATCAGCGAAAGAATGTGTAAAATGATTATAGGTATCTCTTGGAATCGATACTGTATATTTGCTGTCGGTAAATTTTGCCTTTTCAAAAACAATAATAAAAAAGGATATAACTATGCGAAAACATTTTTGTCTTTTTCTGTTGGCATCTATTTTCTACAGTTATGCGACTCTTGCGCAAAACGCTTCTGCCAAAAATCCGGTGGTTCATGCCGATGTACCCGATATGTCAATGATCCGGGTGGGAGATACTTATTACATGAGTAGTACCACCATGCACATGGCTCCGGGAGTACCCATTATGAAATCTAAAGATCTAGTGAACTGGGAGTTGGTGAGTTACTGTTACGATATACTGGCCGATGTGGATGCACTGAACTTGAACAATGGTAAGAATGCTTATGGCAGTGGTACATGGGCAAGCTGCATTCGCTATCATAATAATATGTATTATGTGACAACATTTGCCGGCACCACCGGGAAGACCTATATATATACTACGAAAGATATAGAGAAAGGTCCTTGGAAAGCAATATCCTTTAATCCTTCTTATCATGATCATTCTGTTTTCTTTGACGATGACGGTCGTATTTATATCATCTGGGGAGGTGGTAAACTGCATATAGCGGAACTGAAGCCCGATTTATCCGGGATCAAAGAAGGTACCGAACGTATCTTTATAGAGAATGCCAGTGCTCCGTCAGGAGATAATGTCGGATTACCTGCCGAGGGTTCACAGTTATTTAAAGTAAATGGGAAGTATTATTTATTCAATATTACTTGGCCGAAAGGAGGAATGCGTACAGTGGTTATTCACCGCGCTGATAATATAAATGGTCCTTGGGAAGGTAGAGTAGCTTTGCAGGATAAAGGTGTTGCCCAAGGCGGCTTAATAGATACGCCTGATGGCAGATGGTTTGCTTATCTTTTCCGTGACAATGGTTCTGTAGGCCGTATCCCTTACCTTGTTCCGGTGAAATGGGAAGATGGATGGCCGGTTCTCGGAATAAATGGAAAGGTTCCGGAAACATTAGAACTGCCGGCAAGTAAAGGCTTGATACCGGGTATTGTTGCCTCGGATGAGTTTACACGCAAGAAGAAAGATGCGGCTTTGCCGTTGGTTTGGCAGTGGAATCATAATCCGGATAATTCTCTCTGGTCAGTTAGTGAACGGAAGGGATATCTGCGACTCAAAACCGGACGGATAGATACTGATTTCCTGTCTGCAAGAAACACGTTGACACAGCGGACGATTGGTCCGGTATGTTCAGGAACTACTTCTATGGATGTGTCTGATATGAGAGAAGGCGATTTTGCAGGGCTTGCACTTCTTCAGAAAAAATATGGATGGATTGGTGTGAAATATGAAAACGGGGTAAAGAAGATTGTAATGGTAAGTGCGCAGACTGACAAACCGGAAGAGGTGGAAAGTCTGCCACTGAACCAAAATACAGTATTTCTGAAAGCCGAATGTGACTTTACAGATAAGAAAGATATAGCGGATTTCTACTATAGCTTGGATGGTAAGAAGTGGACAAAAATAGGAAGCCAGCTCAAGATGGCTTATACTCTCCCGCATTTTATGGGATACCGTTTCGGACTATTCAATTATGCTACTAAGACTCCCGGAGGGTATGTGGACTTTGATTATTTCCGTATAAGTGACAGTAAATGAGATAACGAGTAATTATAAATCATAATTGATATTAGACATGAAAAAGGTGAAATCGACGCTTTCCGTGGGTAAGCGCATCGTTTTGTTGTCACTTTGTATGACAATGTTTTCAGTGGCAGGTTTTAGCCAAGGGGCTAAAGGTAAAAAGGTGAAGGGTGCTCCGGTATTCTTGCAGGCGGTTTATCAGGGGAATGATCAGGTGTACAACGAGAATCCGTTGCAGGCCGGTGAGTTTTATAATCCCATTTTGCAAGGTTGTTACCCCGATCCGTCCATAACCCGCAAAGGGGATGATTACTTCCTGGTGTGTTCATCGTTCGCCATGTTCCCCGGTGTGCCTATCTTCCATTCAAAGGATTTAGTGAACTGGACGCAGATAGGCCATGTACTGGACCGTACCTCACAGCTGAAAGTACATGATACGGGTATCAGTGCCGGCGTGTATGCTCCGGCCATCAAGTATAACCCCAATAATGATACTTTCTATATGATCACCACCCAGTTTGCGGGGGGATTCGGGAATATCATTGTAAAGTCGAAAGATCCTTTCAAAGGATGGAGTGATCCTATCAAGTTGAATTTTGACGGTATCGACCCCTCTATCTTCTTTGATGATAACGGCAAGGCGTATGTGGTTCATAATGACGGACCGAAGCGTGGTGAAGAACTCTATAACGGACACCGTGTGATTAAAATCTGGGAGTATGATGTAGAAAACGATCAGGTGATTCCCGGTTCGGATCAGGTTATTGTGAATGGTGGTGTGGATTTGTCCAAGAAACCTATCTGGATTGAAGCTCCGCATATCTATAAGAAGAATGGACGCTACTATCTGATGTGTGCCGAAGGCGGTACCGGAGATTGGCATAGTGAAGTAATCTTTGTGAGTGACAGCCCGAAAGGTCCCTTTATTCCGGCTCCCAATAATCCTATCCTGAGCCAGAGATACCTGAATCAGAACCGGAAGAATATGGTGGATTGGGCCGGACATGCCGATTTAGTGGAAGGTCCTGACGGCAAATATTACGGTGTGTTCCTGGCTATCCGTCCGAATGAGAAGGGCAGAGTGAACATTGGCCGTGAAACGTTTATCCTGCCGGTTGACTGGTCGGGAGAATTCCCTGTCTTTGAAAACGGATTGATTCCGATGGAGCCAAAGTTGAAAACACCTAAAGGAGTGGAGAATAAAGCCGGAAAAGACGGTTACTTCCCCAATGGCAATTTTACGTTCACTGAAAACTTCACATCTCCGCAATTGGATTACCGCTGGATTGGTTTGAGAGGCCCTCATGAAGAGTTCATCTCAGTACTGAAAGACGGAGGATTGCAGATTACTCCTTTCCCGGTGAACATAAAAGAGGTGAAGCCTACTTCGACCCTCTTCTACAGACAGCAACATAATAACTTCTCGTTTACTACCACATTGCAGTATGTTCCGAAGACAGAGAAAGATCTGGCAGGCATCACTTGCGTACAGAGTGAAAAATTCAATTATGTCTTTGGCTTGACAAAAAAGGACAAAGATTTCTACATGGTGCTGGAAAGAACGGCAAGAGGTAAATCCGGACTTGTTGCAAGTGCAAAAGTAGATGTGAAGAATCCCATTCAATTGCGAGTAAAGGGTGAGGGAGATGGCTATGGCTTTTATTATTCAACGGATGGAACTGACTTCGTACAGTTGGGAAATACCGTGCCCGGTGATATTCTTTCAACGAACGTGGCAGGTGGTTTTACCGGTTGTCTGATAGGCTTGTACGCTACTTCTGCGAATGATATTGTTGTGAACAACCTGAAAGATGCGTATGCTGATTATTTCACTGTGGGGTGTGCCATAAATATGGCAAATCTGAATTCACCTCAACAGATGGCATTGATTACTTCCAACTTTAACAGTATCACTGCAGAGAACGATATGAAACCTCAACCTACGGAGCCTGTGGAAGGACAGTGGAACTGGGAGAGCGCTGATAAGATAGCCAACTTTGCCCGTGCTAATAAAATAGGACTTCGCGGTCATTGCCTTGTCTGGCATGCCCAAACTCCGGACTGGATGTTCCATGATGAAAAGGGAAATTTGGTTTCCAAGGAGGTATTGTTTGAGAGAATGAGAAAGCATATTCATACGATTGTAAATAGATATAAGGATGTTGTCTATGCCTGGGACGTAGTGAACGAAGCGATGACGGATGATCCGAAAGCAGAAGTTCCTTATCGTCAGTCTCTCTATTATAAGATTGCGGGGGACGAGTTCATAAAGAAGGCTTTTGAATATGCTCATGAGGCAGATCCCAAAGCATTGCTTTTCTACAATGATTACAATGAGACCAACCCGGCGAAGCGTGACCGCATTTATAATATGGTTAAAAGCATGAAGGCTGAGGGAATACCCATCTCCGGAATCGGAATGCAGGGACATTATAATACCCTTTCTCCTACGGAGGATGAGTTCAGAAAGGCTATCGAGCTTTATTCGCAGGTGGTTGATAATATCCATATCACTGAACTGGACGTTCGTATCAATACGAGAGAGCAGGGAGGACAGTTGAGTGTGAACCAGGATAACAGGACGTTGGAATTGACTCCTGAAGCGGATGAGGCACAGGTAGCCCAGTATGATATGCTGTTCCGGGTGATGCGCGAATACAAGAATGTGGTTAGCAATGTTACTTTCTGGAATGTATATGATGGTGATTCATGGCTGGATCGCCGCCGTGGTAACCGTCAGCGTAACTATCCGCTTCTGTTTGACGAAAACTTACTGCCGAAATCGTCGTATTATAAAGTGTTGAATTTCTAAATAAAGGTATTTGCACAGTTAATAATCCGCTCTATATCTTCATTCGTCAGTGATGGAGATATAGGGAGGCTTAGCTCCTCATTATGGATGCGTTCCGTAATGAGGAGTTGTTGCATTCCATATTCTTTTTTCAACGCTTCCTGGCGATGGGGAGGGATAGGGTAATGAATTTGAGTACAAATGCCGTGACTATTGAGATAACGTTGCCATTCATCTCTGCGGGAAGAAAAGACGGGGAAGATATGAAAAACATTGGCTTCATTGATATCATCCGTATGGACAGTACTCTGTAATTCCAGACGCTGCCAGTCAATCCCTTCTTTATATAATTGCGCTATTTCCCTTCTACGGATATTATCCTGATCCAAACGAGAGAGTTTCACGGAAAGGACTGCCGCTTGCAACTCGTCCAGACGGCTGTTTATACCTTGATACCGATGTACATATTTCTCCGTGGAGCCATAATTGGCAATGGAACGCACTGTAGCGGCAAGCCTTGCATCGTGAGTGGTTATAGCGCCGCCATCCCCTAATGCCCCTAAATTCTTGGCTGGATAAAAACTGAAAGCAGCGGCATCTCCCAGATTACCGGCACGCAGAGGATGATTCCCTTTCCCCGGTAAACCTTTGTTCCAGACAGCTCCATGTGCTTGTGCAGCGTCTTCTATGACTTTCAGTCCGTAGCGGTTGGCTAACTTGCATATCTCTTTCATGTCAGCTAAACGCCCATACAGGTGGACGGGCAATATGGCACGCGTGCGGGAGGTAATCAGTGTCTCGGCATAGGCAGCATCTATATTGCATGTTTCGAAAGAAGGTTCACAAAGCATTGGCTTCAGGCCGGCACGAAGAATGGAAAGCAGGGTGGCAATGTATGTATTGGCAGGAACAATAACTTCATCTCCTGCATTCATCACTCCCAGTTCCCGGTAAGTCAGAAATATCAAAGTAAGAGCATCCAAACCATTTCCGGTGCCAACACAATAAGAAGTACCGCAATAAGCAGCGAACTCCTCTTCAAAACGGGCTGTAGCTTCCCCGTGCAGATACCATCCGGAATGGGAAACACGCAACAGGGCTTCTGAAAGTTCGGGTTCGAAGGAGGCATTGATCTTTTGCAGGTCTAAATACTTTATCATAAGCGTAATTCGTAAACGTCATACATAATTGCTCTTGCGCCGAAACCTTCTTTTTGGAAGAGTAATCCCTCATTCAATATTTGTCCGCCGTGTTCGGTAGATATGCCAAAGTCGAAGTATCGCTTCTGCGCATAACGGTCGTATATTAATTGGTGGAAAAGCAGGTCGAGCGCACCGCATTTCTTTCCGCGTGGGGAAGCTGCGATGTATTGCACGTGGGCTACTTCGTCAGTCTCATACACAATGCATCCACCCAATGTTTCGGCTCCATCGCATACACGGAAAAGGGAAATCTGGCGGGGGAAATTGCTGTGCAGACGGGTAATCTCCTCTAGCGAATGTACGGGAGAGACACCGTATCGTTCGTGCAGGTTTTCTTCCAGTATCGGCCAGAAAGAAGCAAAGTCTTCATCTTCTGCAATCGTCAGTGAGGATGCCAGGGCTTTCTTCAGTTGGCGACGGCGGAGAGTACGGAAAGGCAGGCGGTCGTCCAGTGGAATGACGGATGAGATGCTCCGTGCCACAAGGGTTGCACCCAGCCGGGTGAGGACATAAAGGTCTTCTTCTGCAGGATAGCGGTGATAGATATGTGGAATAGCACGATAGACTATCGACTGCACACTGCATTCCTTCTGCAGATAATCGAGTGCGGCATGAAATACGCTTTCTACTTGTTGCAGGGTGATGGAAGGAGAAAGGAGCATTCCGCCATACGTCAGTCCTTGATGGGAATAGAAACAACTGCCGGAAAGATTACCGGGAAGCAGGGCTGTTAACTTCCGGTTACAGAAGATCATTAGGGAACAATCCTGGAAACGGTCGGCATGATAATCCATATAGTCACGCTGCATGAGGAACGTACCGTTTTTGGAGCGGTGCACGAAGCGGTCCCAGCGCTCTTTATCTCCTGCTGAGTAGCGGATTATATGCCATTCCTGATCGGTTGCCACACTTATTTCCATGTATCTGCCTGTCTTTTATATTACTTTCGGAATTCAAATATAGGTATATTTTTAAAGTTTTGCATATATGTCAGCCTGAAAGGCTATATGCGAAACTTACGTATAATTTAAATAACGTGAGTTTAGGTGGTTTATTATTTATGCGAATCATCAGGAGTTGAATTGGGATCATATCGGAAAAGTTACGAGCTACCGGCTACAAGCTACAAGTAGCTGCGCTATGTTCCGAAAGGCACTTGTAGCTTGTAGTCGGTAGCTGATTCATAACGGAATAGAAAAGAACAAAAGTGATTCGTGTTTAGTGATAAGTGATAAGCGCCATTCGGTATATTATTTTTTAGACGCGGATGACACGGATGACGCGGATCTTTTTTTTATCCACTTTTATAGCGCAGCCTTTTAAATCCGCGTTATCCGTGTCATCCGCGTCTAAAAGATTATTTATCATTTAACTCATAACCCTACAGAGAAGAGCAAACCAAAGTTCATATGTCCCGTAACCACCTGTGTGACAAGAAACTTGGTGTTCCATCATGATCAGTCGTAGTGAAACACGAGTTCAGTCCTAGTGGGAGGTACCTTCAGTCGTAGTGGGAGATATCTTCAGTCGTAGTGGGAAGTACCCTCGGTTTAGCATAGTGAATGAATCATTGTGTTGTTCATGCCCCGCCATAACTGTGTCTCAACCGTACTTGCTCCGTACCTTCTTCGCTCAGAAGCACCTCTGACCGAAGAAATCCCGGACTTGGTACGGAGCAAGTGCATCTCGGGTACAGTCAGAAGTTGTGTAAGCCGTTTAATGTCGAAATATCCCGAAACTTAAAAAAATGTGTCTGAAAACGAAAAAGTTCATCTTTTTTCTTTCCGTCAGGACAGGATAAGAAAGACTATTCGTTATATTTGTAGCAATTTAAAAACCCGAACAAAATGAAAAGAATAACTTTGAAATTTATTCCCGGTGTATTTCTGGCAGTTATATTCCTGCTAAGTTCTTGTACTTCTGCATATAAGGTGACGAAGTCAGAGGGAACCATGGTGGCGATTGACTCTACTTGGGATGTGAACCCGGATGCTGAAGCGGTGGCACTGCTTGCTCCTTATAAGGCAAAAGTTGACAGTATCATGTATCGTGTGGTGGGTACTGCGGAAATGAGTATGGATAAAGGAGCTCCGGAGAGTTTGCTTTCCAATCTGGTAGCGGATGTATTGCGCAATGCTGCCGCACAAGTGCTGGGCAAGCCTGCCGATATGGGGCTGATAAATATGGGTGGTTTGCGTAATGTACTGACAGAAGGCCCTATCACTACCGAAAATATCTATGAGATATTACCTTTCGAAAATTCCCTTTGTGTATTAACAATGAAGGGAGTCTATCTGAAAGAACTGTTTAATAATATCGCTGTGCGTCATGGTGAAGGTATCAGTGGAGTACAGCTCCTGATTACGAAAGACGGGAAATTGCTGCAAGGTACGGTTGGCGGGCGTCCGATAGAAGACGATCAACTCTATACGATTGCTACAATCGACTATCTGGCTGACGGAAACGACGGGATGACTGCTTTGCCTCAGGCAGAGAAACGGGAATGTCCGGACGGAGCCACTTTGCGCGGCCTGTTCATGGACTATGTGGAACGTCAAACTGCTGCCGGAAAGAAGATCACTTCGCGTCTGGAAGGTAGAGTAACTGTGAAAGATGAGTAATCCTGCTCACCGAGAAAATAAATCATAATTCATAAATCAGAAATCATGAAACGATATATTCTTTTAATGTTGGCAGTCTGCTGCCTTCTTCCGGCATCAGCACAACAATCTATCCGGGAAATCTCCAAGGAACCCCTTTGTCTGCTGACTCCCGACTCTGCACAGAAAACCAAGCAATTGGTGATTCTGCAAACAAGTGATACACATAGCCGCATTGAGCCCATTGCCGTAAATGCTGCCGACCGCTATGCCGGTATGGGCGGAACCGTGCGCCGGGCCACCTTTATTAAAGAGGCACGCAAGGTGAACCCTGATCTGTTGCTGTTCGACTGTGGAGATATCTCTCAGGGAACTCCTTACTATAATCTGTTCCAGGGAGAAGTAGAAGTCAAGATGATGAACCTTATGGGTTACGATGCCATGACGATTGGTAATCATGAGTTTGATTTCGGTCTGGAAAATATGGCACGTCTGTTCCGTATGGCAAACTTCCCGGTGGTATGTGCCAACTATGACGTAACAGGTACGGTGTTGGAAGGACTGGTGAAACCTTATACTACTTTCAGCCGCAATGGATTGAAGATCGGTGTCTTTGGTCTTGCTCCGAAGATGGAAGGATTGGTGCAGGCCGATAAATGTGAAGGTGTGGTTTATAATGATCCGATAGAAGTGGCACAGAAGACGACGGATCTGCTGAAGAACCAGGAAGGTTGTGATGTCGTTATTTGCTTATCGCATCTGGGTTATCAGCTTAAAGGTGCTCCTTGTGACGAAGAACTGGCACAGAAAACAAATAATATTGATGCCATATTGGGCGGACATACCCATACTTTCATGAAAGAGCCTGCTATTTATTTGAATAAAGACGGTAAGAATGTACCTGTGATGCATACAGGAAAAAGTGGAATTTATGTGGGAATGTTGAAACTGACACTTACAGAAGAAGAATCCCAACCATCATTATAGATAATACATAATTAGTTGGGGGAGGATTTATTTGTATTGGTATAGAAAGGAAACGAGTTGACGAGTTGACAAGGGAACAAGGGGCTGCGCAATGCTCCTATGCCGCATGGAACCTTGTCCCCTTGTCAACTTGTTAACTCGTCAACTTTCCCTCAAAACCCGTAAGAAATGAATAAATACCGCCAACGAACTACAAAGAAATGAAAAGAATAATTCTCTTGTTGTTGGCTATCCTTTTATGGGGTGGCACATCCTTGCTTCATGCCCAGGCAGAAGCCCCTTTTCTACCTTCAGCGGCAGATGCACGTTGCAAACAGTGGGTAGATTCCGTATTTTCCGGTTTGAACCTGCAAGAGAAAGTAGGGCAGTTGATTGTCACCACCTTCCCGGCCAAGGCGGATAAGCAGAAAAAGAAGCAGATACGTGATCTTGTGAAGAAGTATAAGATCGGAGGTCTGCTCTTTGCCGAAGGTACGCCGGAAGAACAGGCAATACTGACGAATATTGCACAGAAGAACTCCAAAGTTCCCGTTATGATCACTTTTGACGGTGAGTGGGGGCTCTCCATGCGTCTGGAAGGTACACCTTATTTCCCAAAGAATGCGGCTCTGGGCTGCATTGAAGATAATCAGTTGATTTATGAATACGGACGTGAGGTGGCACGGGAATTTCGTGAATTGGGTGTGCATGTCAATTTTGCACCTGATGCGGATGTGAATACCAATCCTTTGAATCCGGTGATTCATGTTCGTTCGTTCGGTGAAGATCCGAAGAAAGTAGCCGAAAAGGTGCTGGCTTACAGTCGTGGGTTGGAAAGTGGTGGCGTGCTGTCCGTAAGCAAACACTTTCCCGGTCATGGAGATACGGACGTGGACTCGCATAAGGGACTGCCGGTGCTCTACTATAATCGTGAACGTTTGGATAGCGTCGAGCTGTATCCGTTCCGCGAAATGGTGCGTGCCGGATTGGGCGGTGTGATGGTAGGTCATTTGCAGGTGCCTGCTTGGGAACCGGACGCCAAAACGGCATCTTCACTTTCCAGAAATGTAGTAACGGGATTACTGAAAGATGAAATGGGTTTTCAGGGCTTGGTGTTTACGGATGCGCTGGATATGAAAGGTGTCTCGTCTGTGCCCCAGCTTACTACAAAAGCTTTACTTGCCGGAAATGATATGGTACTGGTGCAGTACAACACCGCAAACGCTGTGCAGGAAGTGCTGAGTGCTGTGAAAGAGGGCGTTCTCTCTGAGAAAGAAGTGGAAGCGAAATGTCGTAAGATACTTACTTATAAATATTTGTTAGGCTTGCGCCAGCCACGCCCGCAGTTACAAGTTAGTGGAATGAGCTATCGTATCCATACGGATGAGGCGAAGGCTCTGGTAACCAGGTTGCGCCAAGCCTCCATTACGGTGCTTGGCAATCATTTCGGGATATTGCCTTTGACATCGGTCGGTGGTGCTCCTATTGCTCTTCTGAGTATAGGCGAAGGCAAAGACAGTGTTTTTGTGGATGAGATGAAGAAATTATCTCCTGTTCCTATGGAGTGTTTTCGTTTGACAAGAGAAATGTCGGAAGATGGCCGCCGTGAACTGGTGCGTAAGTTGGCGGACTATCGGCGTATAGTGGTCAGCGTATCGGGAAAAGATGCTGATGTGGTTGCTTATGCCGATTTTCTGGCGGGATTGGACTTGTCCGTGCCGCTGGTATATGCTTTCTTTACGTCTTATCGTGGAATGCAACCGTTAGAGCCTGCTTTGAACCAAGCCAGCGCCGTAGTGCTGGGACATTCTTCTGAAGCGGATATCCAACAATATGTGGCAGGTGTCATCTTTGCCAAAGTGCCTGCCCAAGGCAAGCTTTCCATGAGTATCGGAAGTCTTTATCAGGCCGGTGAGGGAAGTGTGATCACTCCGGGGATGAAGCCGGGAAGTATTATTCCCGAAGATTTGGGGATGAAGTCCAATGAGTTGCATCGCATTGATGCTATCGTGCGGGCAGGACTGGCTGCCGGAGCTTATCCCGGTTGCCAGGTGCTGGTGCTGAAAGACGGTCAGACGGTGTATGATAAATGTTTCGGTATACATTCCGATAAGGATACCACTGCTGTACGTCCTACGGATCTGTTCGACCTGGCTTCTCTGACAAAGACTACTGCAACGCTGCTTGCTGTGATGAAACTTTATGATGGTGGTAAATTAAAACTGACGGATAAGGTTTCCCAATACTTACCTTTCCTGCGAAGTACGAATAAGAAGAATATTACGATTAAGGACTTGCTTCTTCACGAGTCTGGCCTGCCGCCTTATATTCGCTTCTATCTGGAGGCTATCGACCCGAACTCCGTGCATGGACCGTATGCTCAAAGTTGGGTGGATGAATGGCATCGCACGCGGGTAAGCGAACATAGCTATTATTGTTCGGATTTCAAGTTCAAGAAAGGACTGGTGTCGGAGAAAGAATCATCGGTTTACAACTTGCATGTAGCTGATAAGATGTGGTTGAATAAGAGCTTTAAGAATACCATCCTGCAAAAGATTGCCCGTTGCGAAATGGACAGTAAGCGGTATGTGTACAGTGATCTCGGCTTTATCCTGCTGCAACAGGTGGTAGAGTCAATTGTCAAGTTGCCGATGGACCTCTATCTGGCTAAGGAGTTCTATGCGCCTATGGGCTTGCAGCGTACCATGTACCTGCCTTTGCAGAAATACTCCAAAGAAGAGATAATGCCTACGGCTGCAAACGACTTCCTGCGTCGTCAGGACTTGTGTGGCTATGTGCATGATGAGGCTGCTGCCTGCATGGGTGGCATATCCGGTAATGCCGGTCTCTTCTCCACCGCCTCCGAAGTGGCTAAAATCTATCAGATGATATTGAACGGTGGCGAATGGAACGGTAAACGCTATCTGAGCGAAGCGACCTGCCGCCTGTTCACTACGGAAACTTCCGCTATCAGCCGTCGGGGATTGGGCTTCGACAAACCTAATCTGAAGGATTTGAAGAATAGTCCTTGTGCTGCCTCGGCTACCGCTGCCGTTTATGGGCATACCGGTTTCACGGGGACTTGCGCCTGGGTGGATCCAGAACACGGGACGGTGTACGTCTTCCTCAGTAACCGCCTGTGTCCCAATGTGTGGAATACGAAATTGGGTGAAATGAATATTCGCACGGATATACAGGAGGCGATTTATAAAAGTCTGAAATAGCCGGAACATAGAAATACGGGAGACACGGGAAATACAGCGTTTTTTACTAATTAGTCGAAAAAACTCTGTGTTTTCCGTGTCTTTGTGTTTGAAATACTATAACTTTGGTAGCCTTAATGTATAGATAATAATGAAGAAACTATTCCTATTCCTCTTGATACTATTCAGTTGTTGTGCCCGTTTTGATGCTCAGACACATCGCTTACCGGCACCGCAATCCCCTGTTACGCCTGTTGAACCTATCCTGATGCGTCCCTTTACCAATGATGCCCGCTGCCGGCAGTGGGTGGACTCAGTGCTCAACAAGATGAGTCTGAAAGAACGTATCGGACAGCTATTCATTTATACCATTGCCCCCCAACAGGATAAAGCAAACCGCGACCTGTTGCGCAAAGTAGTGGACGACTACAAAGTGGGTGGCCTGCTTTTTTCCGGTGGTTTAATGGAAAATCAGGTGGCACTGACTAATGAAGCGCAGAAAATGGCAGATATTCCGTTGATGATTACCTTCGACGGTGAGTGGGGACTTTCCATGCGTTTGCGGGGTACACCGGTGTTTCCGCGAAATATGGTTCTGGGCTGTATACAAAACGACAGCCTGCTCTATGAGTACGGGCGCGAGATGGCCCGGCAGTGCCGTGAACTTGGCGTGCAAGTCAACTTTGCTCCCGTGGCGGATGTGAATATCAATCCGAAGAATCCCGTTATCAATACCCGCTCTTTTGGAGAAAGTCCGGTAAATGTGGCGGATAAAGTGATAGCTTATGCACGTGGACTGGAAGATGGTGGTGTACTTTCCGTAAGCAAGCATTTTCCCGGTCATGGAGATACGGATGTGGATTCGCATCATTCATTGCCGAAGCTGTCGTTTTCGCGTGCACGTCTGGACAGTGTGGAGCTTTATCCGTTCAGAAAGGCTATCCAGGCCGGACTGTCCGGTATGATGGTGGGACATTTGGAAGTGCCGGTGCTTGAGCCGAAACGAGGAGTACCTTCCTCGCTTTCGCGCAAAGTAGTGCATGATTTGTTGACACAGGAGATGCAGTTCAAAGGGTTGGTGTTTACGGATGCACTTGCCATGAAGGGAGTATCTGCCAATAACACGAGTATTTGCTTGCAGGCATTGCAGGCGGGGCACGACCTGTTGCTCGTTCCCCGGCGGATAAAGGAAGAGGTGGAAGCTATACTGGATGCCGTGAAGAATGGTGAATTGACAGAAGCGGAAATCGAAGCGAAGTGTCGGAAAGTGCTTACCTATAAATATGCTCTCGGATTGTCAAAGAAACCTTTTGTCCGTCTTTCCGGTTTGGGAAATCGTATCAATACGGCACATACGCGTGATCTGATACGGCGTCTGAACCAGGAGGCGATCACTGTGCTGAGAAATAAAAACAATGTGCTTCCATTGGATGCGGATACCCGTGAAGTGGCAGTGCTCAATGTGGGGGATGCGAAAGAGGTACAGCCGTTTCTGAAAGAACTCTCCGGATATATAAATTCCGCCGGGACGAAAGGAAGTCCCACCGTCTTTCAGCTGAAGAAAGACTTGCAGCCTGCTGCGCGCAAGCTGTTGCGTGATTCATTGTCGCAATATAAACGTATTCTTGTCTGCGTCACGGAACATCGTCTGGCACCCTACCAACCATTCTTTGCCGAGTTTACTCACGATGTGCCGGCGGTTTATCTGCTTTTTATTCCCGGTAAGCAGATGTTGCAGATACGCCGGGCAGTGTCTGCTGCGGACGCCGTAGTATTGGCACATTCTTCGATAGATGATGTGCAGTGCCGGACAGCCAAAATACTTTATGGAGATGCAACGGCTGACGGACGTCTCTCGGCAAGTATCAGCAATTTGTTTGCCACAGGTACGGGGCAGGTTATTACTCCGAAGACACCACTCCACTTTGTGCCCGATGAGTATGGAGTGAACTCTCGTCTGCTGACCCGTATCGATGAGATTGCGAAAGAAGGAATTAAGGAAGGTGCCTATCCCGGTTGCCAGATTGTGATATTGAAAGATGGAAAGGAAATGTATAATAAGGTATTCGGAACGCATACCTGGCCGGGCGCTTCTGCCAATAGGCTTTCTGCATCCGTTACTCCGGGTGCTACCTTGCCGGTATCCCCGACGGATGTTTACGATCTTGCTTCGCTGACAAAGACTACGGCAACGTTGCTTGCCGTCATGAAGCTGTATGATAAAGGACGTTTGAATCTTACTGACCGTGTGTCGGACTATCTGCCTTGGCTTCAGGATACGGATAAAAAGGATATTACTGTCCGGCAATTACTGTTGCATGAGTCCGGATTGCCTTCCACGTTGTTGTTCTATCTGGAAGCTATCGATAAGGAAAGTTATGAAGGAACTCTTTTCAAGGCAAAGCCCGATGCCGCACATTCTGCACAGATCGGTGTACGTACTTGGGCAAACCCGAAGTTCAAGTTCCAGAAGGGGTTGACATCCAAAGTACGCACGGCAGAGCATACATTGCAGGTTTCTGATAGCTTGTGGCTGAATCGCTCCTTCAAGGAGGCATACCGGCAGAAGATTATAGAAACTCCGTTGCGCGACCGGCGCTATCGGTATAGTTGTGTCGGCTTCATCCTATTGCAGCAGTTGGTGGAAGCGCGTACGGGAATGTCGATGGATGCTTTTCTGGAGCAGGAGTTCTATGCTCCGATGGGACTGAAACGTACCGGATACTTGCCGCTGCGAGGTGCAGCTACTGCGGGAACGGCTTATGCCGGCATTGTTTCCGGTAGCCATGCTCCTCTGTCGAAAGCCGAAATTATACCTTCTTCCTTTGATCCTTTCTTGCGGAAGACTGTTCTTCAGGGCTTTGTACATGATGAGTCGGCAGCCTTCCAGGGTGGTGTATCGGGTAATGCCGGATTATTTTCTAATGCAACGGAAGTAGCGCGAATTTATCAGATGTTGCTGAATGGTGGTGAACTGGATGGCAAGCGCTATCTGAGTCCGGAGACTTGCCGTGTATTTACTACTACGGTTTCACGCATCAGCCGTCGTGGTCTGGGATTTGATAAGCCCGATCGTCAGAATCCGGCAAAGAGCCCATGCGCTGCCGCTACCCCTTCTACCGTCTATGGTCATACCGGCTTTACGGGTACTTGTGCCTGGGTAGACCCGACGAACGGCCTTGTTTACGTCTTCCTGTGTAATCGCATTTATCCCAATGTATGGAATACGAAACTGATGAAGATGGATATTCGTACACGAATACAGGAAGTGATGTATCAGGCGGTGAAATAATTACGAGTTACAAGCTACGAGCTACGAGCTACAAGTGCCATGCGGCATAATTGTTCGTAAACATAGCGCAGCAACTTGTAGCTTGTATCTTGTAGTTCGTAACTACAAAAGGGAATAGCCCCCCGCTCACGCGGCCGGTTATTCCCTTTTTCACGTCTTGAAACAATCAATTAATACCAGTCAAACTTATTGTGTTGCAATGCAAATTATGTTAGAATGCAATACCCAGGCGTAGACCGAAGTTGCTCAAACCATCTACACTGTATGTGAACAAGTCGCCCTTGTTCGTGCCGTAGCTATAGTAAGCGGCAACGTGCAGACCCGGACCATAGGCCCATGGGTAGATGTTGATACCAATTTCCGGTGATACGTAGAAGCCCCAGGTGCTCTTGTTAGCTTCGTACACATTGAAAGTAGATTTGATTTCGGCATATTGAGGACCTACTTTCAATCCAACGTAAGGTTGGAAAGCGCTACCGCGGTCGAAAGTATAACGTCCGGCAAGGCCGAAAGGCAACTGGAACAAAGTGTGCTGTTGGTCAGTATTGATGCTACCGCCTTCACCTACGGGAAGTGTCTGGCGACCGAAGTATTCGTGGTTGCTGTGGTAGGCCAGGAAGGCACCAAGAGCAATGTTCGGAGTCACATAGTAACCACCTTCAAAACTCATACCCCATCCGCTGGCTTTATCAGCGAAGTGGTTGCTCAGGGGGAAGTTGAATTGCCAATCGATGTTGGCATAACCGTTATCGGTTAATTGTGCCTTTGCCGGCATGGCGAAGACGAGAGCCAGGGCAGTGATTGCCAGTACTCTTATAGAAAGATATTTTATTGTTTTCATACTTGTTATTGTTTTTAGTTATGAGATACTTCAGGCTGTACCTCTCTACTTAACTATTTACTACTAACAATTACTTATTAGTAAGGTAAGAAGATTGAGTGTAGGCTTGGTTCACACCTTCAATGGCCAATTTAGTGTTTACAGCTGTAGAACCACTAAGCAATCCGCTCATGTAGCTTGTCCAGAGTATGGGCAATTTTTCCTTTTCGCCTTGAGTGGCTTCCAGATTTAGAAGCTCGGTGATGAATGAACCGGTGCTATATGTATAAGTCACAGCATACGGGTAGTACCATCCGCCCCAGTTGCCCCAGTAAGGTGCATCCCAGTAGCCCGGGTAATTCCACCACCATTCGGGACGTCCGTAGTCATTAAAGTAGTAAGTGCTCTTGATGTAGCTGACCTGCAAACCGAGGTTGGCTTCTTCACGATCGTCTACACGGACAAAACCGCGATTGTTCATATTGGTAGCGTAGGCTTGCAGAATTTCCTGAGCGCTCTCGTCTTTCCAGTATTCAGCTTCTTTCTTATCACCGATGATAAGGATGCTGTCCGGCATGTAGTACGTTTGGAAAGCTTTGAAATCAGCTTTCGTGTCATAGTTGGTATAAACCAGATACTTGTTGTCCAGCTTATCCGTGTCAGGGTCTTTTTCGCAGGCTGCGAAAGTCAAGACCACCAATAATAGGGGAATTAATTTCTTCATACTTTTATAATGTTTAGGTTAAATATAAAAATCCTGCCCTGGTACCTCAGGCTTTTGGTACATGAACAAGATAAAAAATAAAAGGTTCAGAAGGAGGTATGTTAAATTTTAATCTTTTGCAGAAAAACGGGGCGCTCTGAATAGGGGGAATAGGTGCATAGACGGTATTTTACAGGCTATAAGTCCACAGCTGTTTCCTTTCATGAAAATTCAGTTTACCCCAAATGGTAACTGTGTTGACTCTACACGGTGACTCTATTTACACACCGGGGTAAAGCTCGTTACATATCGAGGTAAATGTCGTTACAATAAGGGGGAAGTGTCGTTACATACAGTGGTAAATGCTTTTACATATTTCAGTAAACTATTGGTAAATACTATTTGCTGATTATCAATAGAGTAACAGAATATCCTTCGGTAACCTTTTATTCTTTTTTATCGGGTTATGAACAAAATGATAAATAATCTTTTAGACACGGATGACACGGATGACGCGGATCTTTTTTTATAGTGCAGCCTTTTAAATCCGCGTTATCCGCGTTATCCGCGTCTAAAAAATAATATACTGAATGGTGCTAATCACTTATCACTAAATCCTAATCACCTTTATTCCTTTCTAATACTTTTTAGTCCAGTATCCGTTGGATCGTTTCCAACTCTTCCGCTGTGAACTTTGTATTTTCTATGGCTTTCAGATTATCTGCCAGTTGGGCTACGGAACTTGCACCTATAATGACCGAAGTGACCATTTCATCTTTCAGCACCCATGCCAACGCCATTTCGGCAAGAGTCTGTCCGCGTTGGGTAGCCACTTCATTCAGTGCCTTTATTCTATTGAGCACTTCTTTTGTCAGCGCTTCTTTCTTCAGGAATCCACCTTTGGCAATCCGCGAATCTTCGGGGATACCATTCAGATAACGGTTGGTCAGCAGGCCTTGTGCCAGCGGTGAAAAGGCAATGAAACCGGTACCGTTTTCGCGTGCCTGTTGCAGAATACCTTCTTCTTCCGGTTCCCGGTTGAACATATTGTATCTTCCCTGATAGAGCAGGCAGTGCACATCCCTCTCCGCCAGATAGCGGTATGCGAATTCGGCTGCTTCTTTCGGGTATTTGGAAATACCCACATACAGGGCCTTGCCTTGGCGCACGATGTCCACAAGCGCCTGCAATGTTTCTTCGAGTGGAGTTTCCGGATCGTAACGGTGCGAATAGAAGATGTCTACATAATCCAGATTCATCCGTTTCAGGCTCTGATTAAGACTGTTCATCAGATATTTCCTGGAACCCCATTCACCGTAAGGACCGGGCCACATATCATGTCCGGCTTTGGTTGAGATAAACAGTTCGTCCCGGTAGGGCATGAATGACTTCTTCATAATCATGCCGAAAGTCTCTTCCGCCGAACCGTAGGACGGGCCATAGTTATTGGCGAGATCGAAATGCGTGATACCCTGGTCAAAGGCGTAATGTGCCATTGCCTGCGAATTGGAGAAGGTGTTTACATCTCCGAAGTTGTGCCACAAACCTAAAGAAACTTCGGGCAGTAATATGCCGCTTCGCCCGCAACGACGATATTTCATGCCGTTGTCATACCGCTTGGAATCGGGAGAGTAAATGGGGTTTATCATATCATTCAGTTTGAGTGAGAAATGTACTTTTATCGGGAAACAAAAATAGGCAATTTCTCCGGAAAAGACCATTTTTCTTTGTCTAAAAGTGAGCGGATTACAACAGATGCCCCGACTGGAAACAAATTATACTATAATTGGATAAGAAAATGTTATCGGAAGTTTCCGGAGAGCGCTATCTTTGCGGGGTAACGGGAAAGAAAGGAAGGAAACCAGTTGACGAGTTGACAAGGGAACAAGGGGCTGCGCAATGCTCCTATGCCGCATGGAATCTTGTCCCCTTGTCAACTTGTCCCCTTGTCAACTTTCCCTCAAAAACCTAATAATAATGAAGAAAATAATCGCAACTATGGCAATCGGAGCTTGTTTGTGTTCCTGCGGCGGAAGCCAGAAGGAAGTGTATAAAGACTCTACCGCACCCGTAAAGGACAGAGTAGAAGATCTCTTGAAAAGAATGACTCTGGAGGAGAAAGTAGGTCAGATGAACCAGTTCGTCGGTGTGGAACATATCAAGGCAAACAGTGCCGTGATGACCGAAGAAGAATTGAAGAATAATACGGCAAATGCTTTCTATCCCGGCTTTACGGAGAAAGATATAGAAAAGTGGACGGAAGAAGGCTTGATCGGTTCTTTTCTGCATGTGTTGACCATTGAAGAAGCCAACTATCTGCAATCTCTCGCTATGAAGAGCCGCTTGCAGATACCTATTATATTCGGTATCGATGCCATCCATGGCAATGCCAATGCGCCGGATAATACGGTATATCCCACCAACATCAATCTTGCCTGTTCCTTTGATACGCTGATGGCCTATAAGATAGCCCGGCAGACAGCGAAGGAAATGCGTGCCATGAACATGCACTGGACGTTTAATCCGAATGTGGAAGTTGCCCGCGATGCCCGTTGGGGACGTGTTGGCGAAACGTATGGTGAAGATCCTTATCTGGTCACTTTACTGGGCGTACAGTCAGTGAAAGGTTATCAAGGCGATTTGAATGGCAACGAAGATGTATTGGCTTGTATCAAGCATTTCGTCGGTGGCAGTGAACCCATCAACGGGACGAACGGTTCTCCCACTGATTTGTCAGAGCGTACACTTCGTGAAGTTTTCTTCCCTCCCTTTGAGGCAGGAGTGAAGGCGGGAGCCATGTCTCTGATGACTGCCCACAATGAGCTGAACGGTATTCCTTGTCATAGCAATGAGTGGTTGATGCAAGACATTCTGCGTGGCGAATGGAACTTCCCCGGATTCGTAGTCAGCGACTGGATGGACATTGAACATATCCATGACCTGCATGCTACTGCCGAAAATCTGAAGGAAGCTTTTTATCAGTCTATTATGGGAGGTATGGACATGCACATGCATGGTATCCACTGGAACGAAATGGTAGTGGAATTAGTGAGGGAGGGGCGTATCCCAGAATCTCGTATTGACGAGTCTGTACGCCGCATACTGGATATCAAATTCCGTCTCGGCCTTTTCGAACAACCTTATGCCGATGAGGCCGAAACCATGAAAGTGCGCCTTTGCGATGAGCATCGTGCAACGGCTCTTGAGTCTGCCCGCAATGGCATTGTATTGTTGAAGAATGACGGTGTGCTCCCTCTGGACGCTTCCAGATATAAGAAGATCATGGTGACCGGTATCAATGCCGACGACCAAAATATCCTGGGTGACTGGAGTGCTCCTGAGAAAGATGAAAACGTAACTACCATCCTGGAAGGTCTGAAAATGATTGCTCCCGATACTCAGTTTGATTTTGTAGACCAGGGTTGGGACCCACGCAACATGGATCCGAAGAAAGTGGCTGAAGCTGCCGCGCGTGCCAAGAGTGCTGATCTCAATATTGTAGTGGCAGGCGAATATATGATGCGCTTCCGTTGGAACGACCGTACGGACGGTGAAGATACCGACCGTTCGGATATCGACCTCGTAGGTTTGCAGAACGAGTTGATAGAGAAAGTGGCTGCATCCGGTAAACCGACTATTCTTATTTTGGTGAATGGACGTCCTCTCGGTGTGCAGTGGGCGGCCGAAAATCTTCCCGCTATCGTAGAAGCATGGGCACCGGGGATGTACGGTGGTCAGGCAGTAGCCGAAATTCTGTATGGTCAGGTGAATCCGTCCGCCAAATTGGCTATTACGATTCCTCATAGTGTAGGTCAGTTGCAGATGATATACAACCATAAGCCGTCACAATACTTCCATCCTTATGCGGCAGGTAAGCCAAGCACTCCGCTCTATCCGTTCGGTCACGGCCTTTCTTATACTACTTATAAATATGATGACCTAAAATTGGCACAGAAAGAAATCACTAAGGACGGTACGGTGGATGTGAGTGTAAAAGTTACGAATACGGGCGACCGTGATGGAGTGGAAATCGTGCAACTGTATATCCGCGATAAATTCAGTAGCGTCACCCGTCCGGTGAAGGAACTGAAAGACTTTACCCGCGTACTGTTGAAAGCCGGCGAAAGTCAGGTCGTGAACTTTAAGATTACTCCCGATAAACTGGCTTTCTATGATAAAAAGATGAAGAAGATTGTAGAACCGGGTGAGTTCATTGTGATGGTGGGTGCATCTTCTGATGATAAAGATCTGCTGAAAGATTCTTTCTTTGTGAAATAAAATAGGAGAAATAAAATACAGTTATTGCTTTTTTCTTTTAAGGTTATACCTTTCCGATGGTTAGGTATAACCTTTCTTTCTTTTATAACAAATCTTACCCCATAATAAAACAAATTCTACCATTCGGGATTAAAAAGAATGGTTATTTTTGTGACATGATACTATTTTAACCAATCAATATGGAAAACTCAAACTACATTATGAGGGAGATTACTCCCTTGTCCGACCGCGATTGTTTTTATATCGCCGACCGTCGCAAGACGGAGTTTACTTATCCTATCCACTGTCATGCCGAATTCGAACTAAACTTTACGGAACACGCAGCCGGTGTCCGCCGGGTAGTGGGAGACTCCGCCGAGGTGATCAGTGACTATGATCTGGTACTGATTACCGGCAAAGAGCTGGAGCATGTGTGGGAGCAACACGAATGTACTTCGAAGGAGATACGGGAAATCACGATTCAGTTCTCATCCGACCTGTTTTTCAAGAACTTCATGAATAAAAACCAGTTCGACAGCATCCGGCGTATGTTGGAAAAGGCGCAATGCGGCATTAGTTTCCCCATGCAAGCCATCATGAAGGTGTATAATTGGCTGGATAAACTGGCTTCCGAAGAACAGGGATTCTATGCTGTGATGCATTTTCTGCGCATCCTTTATGAGTTGTCTTTGTATGATGATGCAAAGGTGCTGTCCAGTTCTTCCTTTGCTAAGATCGAGACATTCTCTGACAGCCGCCGGGTGCAGAAGGTACAGAAATATATTGCTGATCATTATCAGGAAGATATTCGTTTGAATACTCTGGCGGATATGGTGGGTATGACACCGGTTTCGTTCAGCCGTTTCTTCCGTTTGCGTACAGGGAAGACTCTTTCCGACTATATTATAGATATTCGTCTGGGGTTTGCTACACGCTTGCTGGTGGACTCGGCGCATACCATTGCCGAAATCTGCTATGATTGCGGCTTTAATAATCTGTCCAACTTCAACCGAATGTTTAAACGTAAAAAAGATTGTTCACCAAAGGAATTCAGGGAAAACTATAGAAAGAAGAAGATTGTGATATGATAATATTGTATCATTATTCTTCTTCGAAACCACGTACATTTGCAACAACGAACAAATCTTAGTTTTCTACCATGAGAAAAATATCACTTCTTTTTGGATGTCTGTTGTGTATGCTTGCTGCAACAGCGCAGATACGCGGTAATGAAATCCGTGTAATGGTTTCTCCTGATCATACCGATTGGAATTATCGTTTGAATGACAAATGTACATTTACCGTGAGGGTGCTGAAGGCTCAGAATCTTTTGCAGAACGTGACGGTGGATTATGAGCTGGGGCCGGAGATGTATCCTACCGAAGTCAAGAAAGGCGTATTACTGAAGAATGGTGAATTAAAGTTGCAAGGGACGATGAAGACACCCGGATTCCTGCGTTGCAAAGTGACGGCACATGTAGGTGACCGTAAATACGAAGGATTGGCGACCGCTGCTTATGCTCCCGAACAATTGCAGCCTATTACGGAGTTTCCCGCGGATTTTCGTGAATTTTGGGTGAAAGAGCTGGAAGGCGCCCGCCGGACATCGCTTCAACCCTTGATGACTCTGCTTCCCGAACGATGCACTGCAACAGTCAATGTTTATCATGTAAGCTTTCAAACAGATCGTTGGGGTTCCCGTTTCTATGGTGTCCTTTGTGTGCCGAAAAAAGAAGGTAAGTATCCGGCTCTGTTGCGTGTGCCCGGTGCAGGTATTCGTCCGTATGCCGGCGATGTTTATACAGCGGAACAAGGTGCAATCACATTGGAGGTTGGCATCCATGGTATTCCCGTTACTATGGAGCAATCTTTTTATGATAACCTGATGAATGGTGCATTGAATGGTTATTGGACTTTCTGTCGGAATGATTTGAGGAATTTCTATTATCACCGGGTGATTATCGGTGCTTTGCGTGCAGTTGATTTCATCTGTGAATTGCCGCAATATAACGGGCAGGCACTTGGTGTGACAGGTTCCAGCCAGGGTGGGGCACTTTCTGTGATGACGGCGGCCCTTGATCCGCGCGTCACTTTCTTTGCTGCCGTTCATCCGGCACTGTGCGATCATGAAGCTTTTATGAAGAAACGCGCTTGTGGCTGGCCGCATTATTTCTATTATTATGGTGCTCCCGATGCTAAAGAACTGGAAGTGGTGCGTTATTATGATACGGCGAGCTTTGCCCGTTGTCTTACAGTACCCGGTTGGTTCAGTTGGGGATATAATGATGATGTTTGTCCGCCGACTTCCATGTATGCCGCTTATAATGCGGTAACTTCTCCCAAAGAACTCCATCCATATCTTGAAACTGGCCATTATTGGTATCAGGAACAATGGGACGAATGGCTGGCATGGCTGTGGAAACAGATGGGAATAGGGAAATGATAAAATTGTTACTAAAACCTGATAATATGAGACACTTATTCTTATTGACTCTTCTTTTATCCTTTTTGGGTGCATGTACTCCTAAACCTGTTGAAAACTCATTCGTTCATGTGAATGCGAACGGACAGTTCATCCGTAATGGAAAACCCTATTATTATGTAGGTACCAATTTCTGGTACGGTGCCATTCTTGGTTCTGAAGGTGAAGGAGGCAATCGTGAACGCCTGCATAAAGAATTGGATTTTCTGAAAAGTATCGGTATTAATAATTTGCGTGTATTGGTAGGTGCGGACGGTGAAAATGGTGTGAAAACCCGTGTACAACCTTCTCTGCAAGTAGCTCCCGGTGTGTATAATGATACTATTTTAGCCGGATTGGATTACTTCATGAATGAGTTGCGCAAACGGGATATGACTGCCGTACTTTATTTGAATAACTCTTGGGAGTGGAGTGGTGGTTATTCTGTATATCTGCAATGGTCGGGACACGGTAAGGCTGTAGTGCCTGCAATAGACGGTTGGCCTGCCTATATGGAGTACGTGAAACAATTTCAGCAATCGGATAGCGCGAAGGTGTTGTTTGCCAATTATGTCAAAGACATCGTCACAAGAACAAATAGGTATAATCAGATAAAATATGTGGATGATCCAACGCTTATGTCCTGGCAGATAGGCAATGAGCCTCGCGCTTTTTCCGATGAAAACAAGGAGCCTTTCGCTCAATGGATGGCAGATGTTGCCGCTCTTATTAAGTCACTTGATTCCAATCATATGGTTTCTTCGGGAAGTGAAGGTGCTGCGGGATGTGAGGGGGATATTGCATTATATGAAAGAGTGCATGCAGATCCGAATATTGACTATCTGAATATCCATATTTGGCCTTATAATTGGGGATGGGTAAAAGCTGATAGTTTGAAAGAACTTCTTCCGCGAGCTAAGGAGAATACGAAGAAATATATTAATGATCACATGGTGGTTGCGCAGAAATATAAGAAGCCTGTGGTACTTGAAGAATTTGGTTTCCCTCGTGACGGTTTTCGTTTTTCTAAAAGTACTTCGACAGAAGTTCGTGATGAATATTATCAATATGTATTTGATTTGATTCGTCAGGACCGGGAGAACGGTGGACTTTTTGCCGGATGTAACTTTTGGGCATGGGGTGGTTTTGCTGAACAGAATTCCGACCATATCTATTGGGAAAAGGGAGATGATTACACCGGAGATCCGGCTCAGGAAGAGCAGGGATTGAATTCTGTTTTTGCAACGGATACTACTGTTGAGATTATAAAAACTGAAAATGCAAAATTGAAATAATATGATGAATATCTGGAAAAGTTTGTTGGCCGTTTGTCTGCTGATCGCAATGTTTGGATGTGGGGCAAGTGCGTCTAAAAAAGCAAATCAGGAAGGTGCTGCAAAGCAGTTGCCCCGTCTGTGTGTGACTGGTACGCAATTGATGAATGAACAGGGCGATACGGTTGTTCTGAAAGGTGTCAGTTATGGGTGGCATCAGTTTTGGCCTCGTTTCTATAATGCTTCTACCGTAGCTTATCTTTCTGGAGATTGGGGTGCGGAGGTGCTTCGAGCTTCTATGGGAGTGGACTTGGATAGTGCCTGCTATGTATACAAGCCGGAGTTTGGCATTAACTGTGTTACGACAGTAGTGGATGCGGCTATTGAAAATAATGTTTATGCAATAATTGACTGGCATAGCCATAATCTGCGTCAGGAAGAAGCCAAGGAATTCTTTGCACAAATGGCAACCCGTTATAAGGGTGTCCCTAATGTGATTTATGAAGTGTTTAATGAACCGGTGGAAGATAGCTGGGAACAAGTGAAGGCTTATTCTGTCGAAATTATCAAAACCATCCGTGCTATAGAACCGGAGGCTGTTATTCTGGTAGGTTGTCCGCATTGGGATCAGGATATTCACTTGGCGGCAGATGATCCTATTACCGGTTATAATAATATAATGTATACTGTTCACTTTTATGCTAATACTCACGGACAATGGTTGCGTGACCGTACAGACTATGCTTTGGGCAAAGGGCTTCCGGTATTTATATCCGAATGTGCCGGTATGGAGGCCAGTGGCGACGGTGCGGTAAATAAAGAAGAGTGGCAAAACTGGCTGGACTGGATGCAGCAACGTTCCATAAGTTGGGTAGCGTGGTCTGTTTCGGATAAGAATGAGACTTGCTCAATGCTTCTCCCCTCAGCTTCTTCTGACGGCAATTGGGCTGATCAAGATATGAAGGAATGGGGGCGGATAGTACGAGATGAACTGCAAAAAAATAGAATCATATAATCAATTCAGACATTAAAGCAAGGGTATGGGACTGATACTGTTATTTTGTAAATATAGTATTAGTTCCAGATAAAATTGTACTTGTTTGCGCCACTGATATCATCTACCTTTGTCGTGAAAGATTTGTGACATATTAAATCTAATAATTATAGTATGAAGAACTTTATGTTGTTTCTGATGACGCTCTTCCTGAGCTGTCATGTGATGGCCCAACAGACCACAGTTACCGGTACAATTACTGACGGTACGGATGGTTCCCCTCTGATTGGCGCCAATGTCCTGGTAAAAGGAACCGGTACCGGTTCTATAGCGGACGTAAATGGGAAATTTAGTGTGAGTGTTCCGACCGGTAAAGATGTTCTGGTAATTTCCTGTATCGGATATAAGCAGCAGGAAATTACCTTGAAGGCGGGACAAAAAGTTGTGAATGTGGTAATGAAGGAGGACTCTGAACTTCTGGATGAAGTGGTCGTTGTAGGCTATGGTACAATGAAAAAGAGTGACCTTTCAGGCGCCTCGGTCTCTATGGGCGAAGATAAAATTAAAGGCTCGATTATTACCAACCTCGATCAATCTTTGCAGGGACGTGCCGCTGGTGTGACGGCGGTACAGACTTCAGGTGCCCCGGGGTCAGCTTCCTCTATCCGTGTACGTGGGCAGGCTACCATTAATTCCAATGCCGAACCACTTTATGTGATAGACGGTGTGATCGTGCAAGGTGGAAGTACCAGTGGCTCTTCTTTAGGCTTTGGTGATGCTCTGGACAATGGTACTACGTCCACTATTTCCCCATTGTCAACCATTAATCCCGCTGATATCTTAAGTATGGAGATTCTGAAAGACGCTTCTGCTACAGCTATCTACGGTGCACAAGGGGCGAACGGTGTGGTTCTGATAACTACTAAGAGAGGTAGAGCCGGTGAAGCTAAGTTTTCTTACGATGGTATGATGGCTGTAAGTCGTCAGACCAAACGTTTGGATATGCTCAATCTCCGGGGCTTTGGAGGTTATTATAATGATTTTGTGGCTTCAGGCTTCGGTGGTGTGAAAGAAGATCCTTATTATAGTGATGTTTCTCTGTTGGGAGTAGGTACTAACTGGCAGGATGCCATTTTTCAAACAGCTTTCCAACAACAACATCAAGTGTCGGCACAAGGTGGTACGGAGAAAATCCAGTACTATGTATCGGCCGGTTATATGGATCAGGAAGGTACTATCATCGGTTCTGATTTCAATCGTTTGTCGTTGCGCGTAAATTTAGATGCGCAGTTGAAGAAATGGCTGAAGTTGGGCTTGAGTGCTACATTTGCTGATTCTAATGATGACATAAAGCTGGCTGATGGTGCCGAAGGTATTGTCGGTTTCGCTTTGACTTCTTTGCCTGAGGCTCCTATTTATGATATTGATGGCAACTATGCCTCTTTTGCCCGTGAGAACTACAGCATTCATAATCCTATTGCCAAGGCTATGGAGCACAATAATATGTTGAATCGCAAGAAACTTTCAGGCAATATTTACGCTGAATTGACACCTATCAAGAATATTACATGGCATGCGGAACTAGGTTATGATATTGGTTACAGTAAGGCAGAAGTGTATAATAACGCTATAGACTTGCCTAACTGGAAAGAAGCTAATGAAAGTAGTATTCAGAAAAATAACAATACTTTCTGGCAGTTGAAGAACTACGTGACTTATAATAACACGTTTGCCGAGAAGCATTCTGTAAGTGCAATGGTAGGTCAGGAATGCTGGGAAAGTAAATATGACTATACTAAAGTCGCTAACTCCAATCTGCCTTCCGATGCTGTACATAACCCGATGCTGGGTACCAATACTCCGACCATCGGTGCTGGTTTTGGCAGCAGTTCCATGGCTTCGTTCTTTACCCGCTGGACCTATAGCTATGACAACCGTTACAATGCTACCTATACTTATCGTTACGACGGTTCCTCAAACTTCGGCCCAAACAATCGTTGGGCAGGATTTCACTCTTTCGCTCTGTCTTGGCGCTTTACTAATGAGAAGTTCATGAAGAATATTAAATGGATTAGCAATGGTAAATTCCGTGCTGGTTGGGGGCAGACTGGTAATTCCAGTATTAATTCTTATGTGTGGGGTGTGAATATGCAACAGGTGTATACCTCGCTTGGAGCCGGTTACCGTCCGCAGAATATTCCTAATCTGGATGTGAAATGGGAGAAACAAGAACAGATCAATCTGGGACTTGACCTCGGTTTCCTCAATGATAGAATTAATGTAACTCTCGATTGGTATCAAAAGGAATCCAAGGATATGCTGATGGATTTGCAGATGCCTACTTACATGGGTACCTCGGGCAATGATAACTCTAAACTGCGGGCACCGATGGGTAACTACGGGCACATCCGTAATACCGGATTAGAGTTGACGCTGAATACTCACCCGTTGGTTGGCAATTTCCAGTGGGACTCAGAATTCCAGATCTCTTGGAATAAGAATAAGTTGATAGCCTTGAACGGTACAGCCAGTTCGGCTATTATGGGTTATGCGCAATGGGGAAGTACATTAGTAAGCCTTTCTGATACAGGCGAAAGTCTCTACTCTTTTTATGGATATGTGACAGATGGTATTTATCAGGACCTTGCCGATTTGCAAACTTCACCCAAACCTGTGAAATATCCGGCGAATGGAGTGTTTGATGGTGCTAATACTGTATATGTGGGTGATATTAAATACAAAGACCTGAATGGTGATGGTGTGATAAACGAGAATGACCGTACCAATATCGGTTCACCCATGCCTAAATTCACATTTGGATGGAACAATACGTTCCGCTATAAAGGCTTCGACCTGAGTATCTTTATCAACGGAAGTTATGGTAATAAAGTGATGAATCTTACTAAACGCAATCTGACTACTATGAGTTCTCCTTGGGCCAATCAACATGCTGATGTTTTGAACCGTGCCCAATTGGAACCGATTGATCCTTCTATTGTATATACCGACGGTACGAAGTGGTACAATCATGTGGAGAATGTACGTGTTGCCAATCCGAATGCTTCTTTACCGCGTGCTATTATTGGTGACCCTAACGATAATGACCGTATCAGTGACCGCTACGTAGAAGACGGTTCTTATATTCGTCTGAAGAATCTTTCGTTGGGTTATACTTTCCCTAAAAAGTGGATGAGCAAGTGCGGTGTGGAGAATCTGCGTGTTTACTGTAATATTCAGAATCTGTTAACCATTACAGGCTATGATGGTTACGATCCCGAGATTGGTGTCAGCACAATGTCACCGAATGTATATGGCGTGGATTTTGGACGTTACCCTTCACCCACTACTTACTCCTTTGGTTTGAATCTCTCTTTTTAACCGTTTAAATAGAATACACATGAAAGTATCAAGACTTAAATATATAGCAATGGGAGCGATACTGGGATTATCTTTTGTATCGTGCGAGGATTTTTTGGACAGACCCAATGAAGATAGTTACAACGATGGCAACTATTTCCAAAATGATGCCCAGACCAAAGTAAGTGTCAATACACTTTACAATTCACCGTGGTACGACTTTTTGAGTCGTGGGTATTACAAGATTCCTGAAGCTTTGTCGGGTAACTTGCTCTTGGGTGGAAGTCCCTATGCCAATTTTACGGTAAATGGTAGTGACGAAGATATGAAGAGTACTTCTAACTCATTGTGGGCTGTCAATGCACAGGCCAATACCATTTATAACCGATTAAAGACAGCCAATGCCTCAGAAAGTGTGAAGAATACTGCTATGGGTGAATGCTTGGCCTGGAAGGCGATGGCTTATTTCTATCTGGTACGTATTTTTGGGGAAGTTCCAATTGTACATGATAATAGTTCGGAAATAGCAGCAGGCAACTACAATGAAAAGTATAAGGTGAAAGCTGCCGACATTTATGAATATATCATTATGACTTTGGAAAAGGCTATTGAATTACTACCAGAGGAGAATCAGGCCGGACGTATAGACAAATGGGCTGCTAAGGGACTGCTGGCTAAAGTCTATCTGACAAAATCCGGAATCAATGCTAATGGTAACGGACAACGAGATGCTGACGATTTGGCTAAGGCTGCCAGTTATGCAAAAGACGTCATCAATAATTCAGGCAAACAACTGATGGCCAATTATGAGGATATTTTCAAAGGGGAGAATGATCTTTGTGAAGAGAGTTTATTCGGCTGGCGTTGGACTGCCGAACAAAATAATTATACTTGTGGAAACTGTCTGACCTCGGAACTTGCCATGAAGGGCTTTGAAACATACCAATGTTGGGGTGACTGGACTGCACCTTCTGTTGACTTACAAGATGCGTTTGGTGTTTCTCCGCTCGATAATCCTACTCAGCGAAATCAGAGTGATGCTCGTCGCAAGGCCACAATGATGATGGCTGGTGATAAGTACAGTTACTGGTGGCAGGACAAGGGAGGATTTAATTATTTGGATTTCCTGTATGATAAGGAATATGCACCAGGCTCTAATGATGGTCTGCAATCGGGTACCGGTGCCAATATCGCCAAACATCTTTATGGAAATACAAACGATCATATTAAAACTTTTGGTATCAGTCCGGGGCAGCAGTGCAGTTCACTAAATACTCATGTACTCCGTTTGGCCGATATATATCTGGTTTATGCCGAAGCTGTAATTGGTAATAACAATTCTACTACAGACGCAAGTGCTATTGATGCTTTTTATAAGGTTCGTCAACGTGCTGTTTCCGCTTATGAAAGACCCGCCAGTATTACACTTGATCAGGTATTGAAAGAACGCCGTTTGGAACTGGCTTTCGAAGGTGACTATTGGTTTGATCTTGTTCGTATGTCCTATTACGATGTTAATAAGGCTATGGATATCATTAAAGCGCAGCGTCGTAATGGTTATTATGGATTGCCCGACCTCTACAAGGAGTATAAGATGAATAATGTATGGAATGTGGATGAATCTTCCATGTACTACGAAACCAATACTCCGAAACCGAATGTAACCGCATCTATTTTTAAACTTCCTCTTCCTGACGAAGATGTGGTGTATAACCCTCATTTATTGGAAGATGCTCAGCACTTGGATGTAAGAGCAGAGTTCGTTTATTAATCAGTTAAACAGTAATGAATATGAAAATGAATATATATTTCAAAGGGTTGGTAGTAAGTCTGCTGCTGATTGCGGGAATGTTTACTTCATGTGAGGACCAACCTGATAAGTTTGAGCTTACCGGTGGTCTGCCCCAAGTGAGTTATATACGTATGCCTTATTTGGCACAGTCGGACTCTCTCATCGTGGAGGCAAGCCTGAAATCTATTATTTGCCTTGTGGGTGATAACCTTACAAGTATCAAGGAACTCTATTTTAATGATCAAAAGGCACAGTTGAATACCAGCTATATCACATCTCACACTATGATTGTTCAGATTCCTGATAATATACCTGAAGAAGTGAGTGATAAAATTTATATGGTGACTGCCGCGCAAGATACGGTAGAATATGGTTTCCATGTGATAGTTCCCAAGCCAATGATAGCTTCTATGTCGTGTGAATATGCCACCGCCGGAAGTGAAGTGACTCTTTATGGAAATTACTTCATTGATGATCCTAATGTACCGCTTACTGTAACTCTTCCTGATGGAAAGCAACTTACTACGTTTACAAAGCTCACTAATAGCACTATCACTTTCAGAATGCCCGAATGTGATACAGAGGGTTCTATTCGTGTAGCGTCTATTTATGGCGAGAGTACTTCTACGTTCCACTATCTTGATTCACGTGGTCTTATGTTCGACTTTGACGGAAAGACAGGTTTGAGCAATCACGGTTGGCACGAAAGAGAAATCAAGACGGATGAAACTTCACTTACAGGCAACTTTGTCCAGTTGGGTGACGGTACATCGAAAATGAGTGTGGATGGTGCTTGGAACGACGGTGTATTTGCATTCGAATATTGGTGTGGTTCGTGGGATGATCCGCAGAATGTAACATCGGGTGATGGTATTGCATTGCATAATCTGGTAGATTTTACAGATTTTGCTAATATGGCCTTGAAGTTTGAGATGTATATTCCTACGTCTAATCCGTGGAGTGCGGGTGCTATGCAAATTTGTTTTGCAGGCTATGACAAGGTGACACTGAGTGGTAATCCGATAGAAGGCTTTGATGGTGTTGTTGCAGGAGCCAATGCCAAGGTATTTAATGGAGAAGATGGTTTGGGGACATACGGTCGTGCGTTGTATCGTCCTTGGATGGATACCGGTTCTTACGATACCGGTGATAAATGGGTAACTGTAACCGTGCCTATTTCCAACTTTACTCTCGACCGTTTAGGAGCAGCGGCTGAAAGTGTTCCCAGTTCACCGGGAGATTTTGCCAGTCTGACATTCTTTGTTGTAGGCGGAGGAGTGAATGGTACAGAGTGTACGCCGATTATCAAGCTTGATAATATCCGTGCGGTTCCCAATAAATAACCTTTAAAGATACTATAGATATGAACAAGACATATAAACTTTCGGCACTTTGGATGATGTGCCTCATACTCTTGGGTTGCTTGTCATTTTCGGCCTGCGATGATGGAGATGAAGAAGATACTAACCAATATAAAGGTGGTATCAGTTTGAATGTGTTTGGTCCCAGTCCTGTAGCCCGTGGCGGTGAACTCCGCTTCCTGGGTAGCGGAATGGACAAGATACAATCTATATCTATTCCCGGATGCGGGGAGATTACTGATATAGAAGTAATCAGTGCGAATGAGATACGTGTAACCGTTCCTCAAACGGCTGAAGTGGGATATGTCACTCTGAAAACACCTACGGGAGAGATTACTACAAAGACTAAGATTACTTATACCGAGCCTATAGGCGTAGAGACGATTACACCTAATCCGGTGAAACCAGGCGAAGTACTTGTCATCAAGGGTGAATATCTGAATCTTATCAAAGAGGTAATCTTCTTTGAAGAGTTGCCAGTGGGTGAGGACGACTTCATAGCTCACTCACGCAAGGAAATCCAGGTGAAAGTTCCAATGGAAGCAAGAACCGGTGACGTGACTTTGGCTGATGCTTCTTCCGAGGATTCCGATGCTTTGCGTAATTTAATCCATGTGAAGGGACTTGTTGTTATTTTGCCTTCTGTGGAAGCACCGCTTGATCTGACAGCAAAGAAACCGGGTGATGAGATTGTAGTGAAGGGTAAAGACCTTGATTTGGTGAATATTGTGAAGATGCCGAATGGGGAAGAAGTGGAATTTGATTATGCCAAATCAGGGGAAGGTGAAGAAACTATCACATTTATATTACCAGAGAATGCAACGAATGGCGCTGTTGTGATGATTCCCGCTTCAGGTGTGGAAGTAGCTATTGCCAACATTGGCATGGCACTGCCTGAAAAAGTGGTAGCAACTCCGGATAGCGGACTGCGCGGTGGCGACATGATTACATTGACCGGTATCAACATGGAACTGGTGACTACTGTTACATTCCCAGGTGTGGAAGAAGCTGTGGAGCCTGCTTCGAAGAGTGCTACCGAGGTGGAAGTGGTGATGCCTGTCGCAGCCATCAGTGGTGAATTGTTATTGAATACGGCAAGTGGTACTTCTGTACCGGTGGCTATTACCACTCTAAAACCTGAATTCATGGCATTTGTCAATGATGTCGTTTCTTTGGGCAGTGATGTAATTATTCAGGGTAAAAATCTTGATTTAGTGGCTAAAGTGGTTTATACCGGGGGCGCCGAAGTGGAAGTAACTCCAACCTCTACTACGGAGTTGACCATCGCTATGCCTACAATGGGTACTGAATCGGGTGTATTAACCTTGGTAATGGGCAATGGTGAAATGGTGGAAACCGGTAAGCTGACTATTAATGCTCCTGAGTTCTGCTACATTCCGGTGCTACCGGGAGAGGATGAAGAACTGAGGGGTGGCGAGGTGCTTCAGCTCAAAGCAGAGAATGGTGATAAACTTACCGGTGTACAGGTGAATGGGACAAACGTACAGTACATTCTTACTCCTGATGGCAACTTGTTTGTCAATATTCCTCAGATGGCAGGTGAAGGCAGTACAATAAAACTCATCTCTTCCAATGGTTCTATAGAATATACCATTGACTTTATTCCTGCTACTGAAATAGAGAATGTTGTCATGAATGAAATGCGTGACCTTGGTTCATGGGCTGGAGAAGATGCTGGTGGTACTTTCAGATTATATAAAACAGATCTTGTTAAAGCGGGATTTGCCGTTGGTGCTAAGCTTCGTTTCTATGTCAAGGCTTATAAATATACGCAAATACAGATGAACGATGCCAATTGGGGAGGATATAACACGCTGCAATACGAAGTGGATGAATGTCCTCCGATGATCGAAGTAAATGTAACGCAAGAATTGTATGATAAGATTATGAATACATCTGATGGCTGGAGCGATACCGGATTTATAATTCAGGGTGAAGGATGTATTGTTAATAAGGTTTCTGTATGGTATGAAATTTCTATGAAAACCTATTTGTGGAAAGGCTCTTGCGGACCTACGAATTGGAATGGTGATTGTGTTGTAATTATTGCGGATGATGATAAGAAACTACTGAAACCGGGAAAGACTATGGGGTTTGAGTTCTATTGTGACTCTGCCACCGATTATTGGCAAGTGGAATTTATGAACTCCTGGTGGAATACGCTTCCTTCATTGATGAATGCTGACGGCTCTCGCCACATTTGGGAGTTTGCCGCTACAGACACTTCTCTCACCTATGTAATGACTCAAGCTGATATTGACTTAATAAATAGTGCTGATTTGCTATTTGGTGGTAATGGAGTTGTGATTACAGCTGTTTATGTGGAATGATAAAATTAATAGAATAGCATCGATTATGAAAAATATGAATATAAAATGGACGCTTTTGCTTGCGGCAATGTTCTCTTTCGCCGCTTGTGATACCGATGTCGAATATGATATTCCCGAAGTGGAGGCACCTGTACTGGTGTCCACCACTCCGGAGGCGAATGCTGCCAAAGTGAAGAGAGGTGAAATCACCATTGAGGTGAAGTATGACAAGAACGTGTTCTTCGCCACAAAAGACTTGGATAAGATTTCGTTTACGGGTGGCACGCTGATTAGTGCTGATGTATATGGATCGAGCAATGTCTTGACATTGACTGTAAATGTCCCCGAACGCGAAACCTTATGTACACTCTCCATTCCTGAGGGTGTAGTGCTGGGACCGAATAAGATGCCTGCTCCGGCAGTATCTCTTCAGTTTACTACCATTGCTTTGGACAAAACACCGGTAATGGCTGTTTCTACCAATGCTGTGAAACTTTATGATTATCTGCTTGCTAATTATGACAAGAAAGTCCTTTCGGGTATGATGGCTAAAGAATCATGGAATACGGATATGGCTGAACGCGTGTATGAGTGGACCGGTAAATATCCGGCACTCAATACTTTTGACTACGGACATCTGGCATGGTCTTTGGCTGGCGCCAATTGGATAAACTATGGTGATATTACTCCGGTAAAGAATTGGGCTGATAACCATGGGATTGTATCATGCATGTGGCATTGGAATGTTCCTAAGTTCGCTCCCTTAGAAGAAAGTATTGCCGCTACTGTTTGGGAAGGAGAAAAATCGACGGGCAACTGGGCTGAAAGCATTGATCTCCGCAAGAGTGAAGGCTTCGATACTTCTGTATTTGATAATGCAAAAGCCGGAGACTACATCATTGTCAAAGTGAAAGATTTGGATGCCGCTGTCGGTTGGTGGCAAGGTTCCGTGAAGAATGCCTCTTGGACAGATTTAGTGACCGGGTCAGGTGTGGTGGAGTTAACTTCTGCTCAAACTTCCTATGCTGTCCGGCTGACTGAAGATGCCTTGAATGAGGTGAAAGAGAATGGTTTGGTTATCAGTGGATGCAACCATACGGTTACGGGCGTTTACATCGGTACACCTGCTACGGTTTATGACTTGGGGACGGATTATACTTATAAGCCTGATGAGACGACTTTCGATGCTGCCAACGCTACGGTGGAAGGCACTTGGGAAAACAAGGTTTTCACTTCGGATATGGCTGCCGTGGCCGGTTACCTGAAACTGCTGAAAGATGCTGGTATCCCTGTGTTGTGGCGTCCGTTCCACGAAGCTGCAGGCAAGTGGTTCTGGTGGGGAAAAGACGCTGCCAGCCATAAGGCTATGTGGATTGCTATGTTCAACTACTTCAAGGCTCAGGGATTGGACAACCTGATTTGGGTTTGGACTACTGAAACAGGTGATGAAGATTGGTACCCGGGCGATCAGTATGTAGATATTATCGGACGTGACATCTATTCGAAGGATGCGGAGACTTGCGCATCGCAATATGCGGCTATCTCGGCTACTTATGGTAACAAGATGATTACGCTGAGCGAATGTGGTACTGTGGGTAAGATTTCAGAGCAATGGGCCGCCGGTGCACGTTGGTCTTGGTTTATGCCGTGGTATGATGGCGAGGAAGAAGATGGGACTCCTATAGTACATGCCGATGAGGCTTGGTGGAAGGATGCTATGGAACAAAGTTATGTGATAACTCGTGACGAGGTGCCTTCTATGGAGTAATCGGTTGTTTGCTGAGATTTGATGAATAAAGAGGCTTTATCACAAGCTGGTGAAGTCTCTTTATTATAAATAAAAATAAGGCAGTAAAATGATAAAATTGTATCAGTATGTCTGTGACTAATCCGCTATCTTCGCAAAGAGAAAAAGTAGAGATATAAATATGAAAGACCTTAGATTAATAACGATTACATTGGCCATGATGACTTTTGTTGCATGTGGACCGATTCAGAGAACACGGCAGAGTGAAGATACTCCGGTGCGTACTCCCGAGACTGAGAACCTGCTTATCAATCTTAAAAAAGTATCAGCTCGCGGATTTATGTTCGGGCATCATGACGATACCAACTACGGTATAGGTTGGGAAGGCGACGAAGGACGTTCTGATGTGAAGAGCGTTTGTGGAGATTATCCTGCAGTTATAAGTTTCGACTTGGGACATATAGAACTGGGTGATACTATGAGTCTGGATAAAGTTCCGTTTACTAAAATAAGAAAGGAGATATTGAATCAGTATAAGAGGGGCGGAATGTCATCTTTAAGCTGGCATCTGCGCAATCCGCTGACGGGGGGAGACTCCTGGGATGTATCGGATACGACGGTGGTGAAATCTATCTTACCCGGTGGAGCCAATCATGAGAAGTTTACCGGTTGGGTAAGTAAAGTATCAGCTTTTATCAATTCTCTACAAACAGAAGAGGGGGTAAAGGTTCCGGTACTATTCCGTCCGTGGCACGAACATACAGGCAGCTGGTTCTGGTGGGGCGAAAAACTTTGTACTCCCGAAGAATACAAGGCGCTTTGGCATATAACGGTGGATATCCTTCGTAACGATGGTGTGGATAATGCACTTTATGCTTACTCGCCTGGTTCAGAACCTCAGGATACTGCACAATATCTGAAACGTTATCCCGGTGATGAACTTATTGATCTGATTGGCTTCGACACTTATCAATTCGAGCGTGATACGTACCTCGCCAATCTTGAAAAATCACTTGCCATTGTGGACAGCATCGGTAAAGTGCACAATAAAGTAATTGCCATTACCGAAACCGGATATGAAGGCATCCCTGATCCGAAGTGGTGGACGGAGACCCTGTTGCCGGGCATTGGAAATTATCCGATAGCTTACGTTCTGGTGTGGCGTAATGCCCGTGAGCGTATCACTCACTTTTATGCTCCCTATCCCGGACAGACCTCAGCAGAGGATTTCATGACATTCTATAATAACCCTAAGACACTTTTTGCGGCAGACATAAACTCTTTGTATAAATAAGAAAAAACAATCAATATGGAAACTTTTAATGAGAAGGTAACAAGACTCTTTCAGAAGCATGAGGCACTGATAACAAGAACGAACGAGCCGATAGAGGAAGGAAACGGCATATTTACGCGCTATAAATATCCTGTAGTGACGGCAGCGCACACACCGGTATTCTGGCGCTATGACCTGAATGAACAGACCAACCCTTATCTGATGGAGCGTATCGGCATGAATGCCGCACTCAACTCCGGTGCCATCAAGTGGAATGGTAAATACCTGATGGTGCTGCGCATGGAGGGGGCTGACCGTAAATCATTCTTTGCCGTGGCAGAGAGCCCCAACGGTGTGGATAACTTCCGTTTTTGGGATTATCCGGTCACTATGCCCGAGGATGTGATTCCGGCTACTAATATATATGATATGCGTCTTACAGCACACGAAGATGGTTGGATATACGGTATATTCTGTGCCGAACGCCATGATGATAATGCACCCGTGGGAGATCTATCTTCGGCTACGGCTACGGCAGGTATCGCTCGTACCAAGGATTTGAAGACATGGGAACGTTTGCCGGATCTGAAAACTAAGAGCCAGCAACGCAACGTAGTCCTTCATCCTGAATTTGTAGATGGTAAATACGCGCTCTATACCCGTCCGCAAGATGGGTTTATTGATGCCGGAAGTGGTGGAGGCATCGGCTGGGCATTGGTAGATGATATGACTCATGCCGAGGTAAAAGAAGAGAAGATCATAGACTATCGTTATTATCATACTATTAAAGAGGTGAAGAACGGTGAAGGGCCTCACCCCATAAAGACTCCAAAAGGTTGGCTTCACCTGGCGCATGGGGTACGGGCCTGTGCTGCCGGACTGCGTTATGTGCTCTATATGTATATGACGGCTCTGGATGATCCTACGAAACTGATTGCTACTCCCGGTGGCTATTTCATGGCTCCCGAAGGAGAAGAACGGATTGGTGATGTGAGCAATGTACTCTTTACCAATGGCTGGATTGCCGATGAAGATGGTAAGGTATTCATCTACTATGCGTCTTCGGATACGCGGATGCATGTAGCTACCTCTACTGTAGATAAATTGGTAGATTATTGCATGAATACTCCGGTCGATGGTTTGTCTTCTTCCGCTTCCGTAGAGACTTTGAAGAAGCTTATCGACAAGAACCTGAAATTAAACATTAAATATTAGGTATGAAGCGCTATTTTTGTACTTTTATGCTCTTTTTTTAATACCTGATACTTAATACCTCATATTTCATACCTATGGCAACACTTAAAGAGAAAATTGGTTATGGCTTTGGTGATATGTCTTCCTCTATGTTCTGGAAGATATTCTCCTATTATCTGCCTATATTCTATTCTAATATATACGGGCTGAGCCTGGCGGACACAGGTGTCCTACTGTTAGTAACGCGCATTTGGGATGCGGTATCCGATCCGATGATGGGAATCATTGCCGACCGAACACATACGCGATGGGGAAAATACCGTCCTTATCTGCTGTGGATTTCTCTTCCGTTTGCTGTTTGCGGTATATTGATGTTTACCACGCCCGATTTTGGACCTACGGGGAAACTCGTCTGGGCCTACGTTACTTACATTCTGATGATGACGGTTTATACAGCTATCAATGTTCCTTATGGGGCTATGTTGGGAGTGATGACGGACGATTCGGATACGAAAACCGTGTTCTCTTCTTACCGGATGTTCTTTGCCTATGGTGGTAGTTTTATAGCCTTGTTTGCTTGGGAACCGCTTTGTACATGGTTCAGGGAGATGACTGGTTCAGTGACCGTCAGTTGGCAATATTCCATGATTGTGATTGCTGCATTGTGCTTTGTTGTGTTCTTGCTTTGCTTCAGTATGACGAGGGAATATGTAAAGAGTGTCTCTACAGTTTCTATCGGGAAGGACTTCAAGTCGTTGTTGTCCAATGTTCCCTGGTGGTTGCTGATAGGTGCGGCATTGTGCTCTAACTTGTTTAATACGGTGCGTGGTGCTACGGCTGCTTATTTCTTTAAAGATTATATAGGTGACAGTATCTTTTTAAACTTGGGTGACTTCACGATTTTGTTCTATGCCGGGTTATTCCTCGGAGTGGGTGAAGTTTCTAATATGATAGGGGTAGTACTGGCCGTTCCCCTTTCGCGTGGATTGGGTAAGAAGTCTACCTATATTTTCACGATGGCGGCATTGGCGGTATTGAGTATCCTGTTCTTTTACCTGCCTTGCACACCGTTTGGTTTCTGGTTGATGTTGATAATGCAAATCATTATATCTATTTGTACGGGTATCGTTTCACCATTGATATGGAGTATGTATGCCGATGTTTCGGACTATGCCGAACTGAAGGATGGAACGGCTTCGACAGGACTTATATTCTCATCTTCATCTATGGCACAGAAGTTTGGCGGTGCGTTTGGCGGTGCGGCTGTGATGTGGATACTGGCGTCATTCGGCTACAATACGGCGGAAGGTGCCGTGCAGACAGCGGAAGCATTGACGGGACTGAACCTGCTAATGAGCTGGATACCTGCCGCTGTGGCTGTGGTGGCAATGATAGTCGTGTACTTCTATCCGTTGACAAAGAAGCGTGTGGAGGAAATTAACAAAGGACTGAAGAAAGTGCGAGCATCAGACTGAGGATTATACGATACGTATTTACCGATCCGCCAAATACGTATGCAGCGATCTGCCAAATACGTATGTGGTGGTCCAACAAATACCTATGTGTCGGTCTGCAAAATACTTGGAGTATAAGCTAACTAAAAAACTCATTGGCGAAATTCATTCATACCGGGAAAGAAAAGAACAAAAGTGATTAGTGTTTGGTGATAAGTGATTGGCGCCATTCGGTATATTATTTTTTAGACGCGGATGACACCGATAACGCGGATTTAAAAGGCTGCGCTATAAAAGTGGATAAAAAAAAGATCCGCGTCATCCGTGTCATCCGCGTCTAAAAGATTATTTATCATTTAACTCATAACCCTACAGAAATGAATCCCGCCAGAAGTTAAACTAAAAACAAAATTTTATGAACATCACGAATCTGCGAAAAGAGATGGAAGAAGAGTTAGTAGGCAACATTCTTCCTTTTTGGCTGAACAAGATGACAGACAAGGTGAACGGTGGCTTTTATGGCCGTATCTCGGGAACCGGAATCTTGATGCCGGAAACAGAAAAAGGTGCTGTATTGAATGCCCGTATTCTCTGGACTTTCTCGGCAGCCTACCGTTTGCTGAAGAAAGAAGAATACCTGTCTGCGGCAATGCGTGCCAAACGCTATGTGATAGATCATTTCTATGACAGGGAGTTCGGCGGCATTTACTGGTCGCTCGATTATAAAGGTCACCCATTGGATACAAAGAAACAAATCTATGCTATCGGCTTTGCCATCTATGGTCTGAGCGAATATCATCGTGCCACGGGTGATACCGAGGCTTTGGAATATGCCGTTCGTCTGTTTGAGGATATCGAGAAGTATAGCTTTGATTCTGTGAAGAATGGCTATTGCGAGGCTCTTACCCGAGAATGGGGAGAGATTGCCGATATGCGTCTTAGCGATAAAGACGAGAACGAACGTAAGACAATGAACACCCATTTGCATATCTTGGAGCCCTATACCAATTTGTACCGTGTATGGAAAGATGAGCGCCTCAAGAGGCAACTTCGCAATTTGATAGAATTATTCACGGATAAGATTCTTAATCCTAAGACAGGACATCTGGAATTGTTTTTCGATGACAATTGGCGGAGTAAGTATCGCATTGTTTCTTACGGACATGATATAGAAGCTTCCTGGCTGATACATGAAGCCGCTTTGATTCTGGATGATAAAACTTTACTGGAGAAGGTAGAACCTTTAGTTGAGTTTATTGCCGCCGCAGCTGATGAAGGACTGACACCTGACGGTGCCATGATTTATGAAACTTTTCTGGATAGGCAGAAGACCGATACCGACCGTCATTGGTGGGTACAGGCAGAAAATGTGGTGGGACATGTCAATCTTTACCAATATTTTGAAGATGAAGTAGCATTGCAGAAAGCATTCCGTTGCTGGGACTTCATCAAGAAGCATTTGGTGGATTACGGGAATGGTGAGTGGCATTGGAGTGTGCGTGCTGACGGCACGGTGAATATTGAAGATGACAAGGCCGGATTTTGGAAATGCCCGTATCATAACGGACGTATGTGTATGGAGATAATGGAACGTTTTTCATAAAATGGTTTAGAGGTTAGAATGAGAAGATCGATTGGATTTTGTGTTGTGTTGTGGATAGGGATTGCGTTACAAGCGCAGTCCCTTTATCCTGATTTCAATAAGATGAATTTCGGCTGTGATGGAAATAGCATCACGGCGGGTGAACAATGGTCGAAGACGGTGGTCGATCTGCTTGGATTTGCCACCCATCATAATGTAGCGGTAGGTTCTGCAACCTGGGCCTGTCATTCCGATACACAGGATTATGGAAGTGCAGGTTTTGCAGGGATATCCGGTGGTTGGCGTCCCACAGAAGACAGCCATGAATTGCAGATGCGGCATAATAATGTTTCTAAGGTTCACATCCAGAAATTCATTGCCGAAGTGGAAAACGGGCAATATCCCGTTCCTGATGTCTTTGTCTTCTCTATGGGGACAAATGACAAGAACCTTGGTTCTGCCGAAGAGTCCTTGAAAGGTAAGACTCTTGCTGAAGTGGACGTTACCACTATGGCAGGTGGTGCCCGTTGGGCTATACAGACCATTCTGGAACATTATCCCAAATGTCGTGTTTTTGTTTGTACCCCTATTCAGACCGGTGATGTAACCCGCAATGAACGTAATCTGGAGAAGATTGCCATTCTGCGTGAAATCTGCCGTGCTCTTTCCGTACAACTGATAGATTGTTACTCCAATAGTGGTATAACCGAGAAATTCGAACAGCCTTCGGGCAGGGGATGCTATCTGCGCGATGGCTTACATCCCGATAAAGAAGGGCAGGAGTTGATGGGGCGTTATATTGCGAAAGAAATACGGAATAATTTCTTTTAGGTGCGGGTTGATTTCTTTCTGTAGGGTTATGAGGGAAAGTTGACGAGTTAACAAGTTGACAAGGGAACAAGGTTCCATGCGGCATAGGAGCATTGCGCAGCCCCTTGTTCCCTTGTCAACTCGTCAACTGGTTTCCTTCCTTTCTTTCCCATTATGAATTAATTCCGCCAACAGGTTATATAGAGAATCTTTTCAAGACGCCTTCTTAAGCAACTTTTCGTCAAGCAACCGGAGTACTTCCGCCTTGTCCGTTACTTTGACCACCAGCGACACATCATTCTCATCACTTCCGTAAGAAATCATCTTCAGCGGAATATTCCTCAATGCATCCATAATCCGTGCTTCGGTTTCGATGCACGATGATTTCATGTTTCCTACCACAGAAATGATACTCATCTTATCTTCCACCCATATCCGGGCATACTTGTTCAGTTCCCGCAGGATGAGAGAAAGAAAGTTTCTGTCATCTGTGGCTACGGATATGTTATCGTTGGATGAAGTCAGCAGACAGGGCATCGTCTTATATTTGGCGAAGATATCGAAAATCTTGCTGATGAACATATAAGGCCGGAGTGTATGGTTCGATTCGAACCGGATGTATGTGATAGAATCTTTGGTAGCGACTGCCTTTACCATGTTTTCGTTCAATCTGTTGGCGGATATATAAGTCCCTTCTGATGTCGGATTCATCGGGTTGAGCAGACGGATGGGAATATTCTCTTTCCATGCTGTAGCCAGACAAAGCGGGTGCAGGATTTGGGGATTAAAGTAGATGAGCCGTTCAGCTTCACTGAAACTCAGGTTTTTTATGGTGTCGGCATCTTTCACTACCAGTGTATCATTGCTGTGTATATCGACATCTGTCCATATCCGTATTTCCTCTGCCTGTATAGCTGTCCCTATTAGGGCAGCGGTGTAGTCACTTCCACCTTGTTTTAGGTAATCGGTCTCACCAAAGGCATTCCTGCAAATGCTTCCCTGTGTGAGAAACAGATGTGTATTGGGGTATGCTTTACATATCTCTTTCACCTTTTGGCTGATATATCCCTCATCCGCTTCCCCGTTCATACCGGTGCGTATGAAGTCGAAAGCACAGATCACGCTGTTGTCCATTCCCTGCTCCTGTAAGTAGAATCCCAGCAAGGTGGATGTCAGTAACTCTCCTTGTGCCAGAATTTCCTTTTCATCGGTAGAGTAGAAAGGTTCCATACTGTATTTCCATATTGCCTGGAAACAGTCGAGAATGCCCCGGATGGCTTCGTGCTTGATAGTGTCGTTCGTAAGTAGTTCATTGGCAAAGTCAATGAACTGGAATTCCAGTCGGGTTATTTTGTCGTGTGCTTCCTCTATGTTTCGGTTGAAGAAGCTGGCAGCTACCTCGCCCAAATGTTTGGTAACATCTTTGGGAGCGGATAGTACGACTATTTTAGACGTATTGTCTTGAATCAGTTTTGCCACATGTTGCATACCTCTTACGGATGCGGTTGCATTTCCATCGAATTTGTAGATTCTCATATTCTTCTTTTTTTTAGTTATTAATCAAATCTTTTTGTGAAGCCCCCTTGCCATTTCAGAATGATTTTATCAAAATGGAAGGGAAACTCCCCGCTGCCTGTTTGCTCTTTTCTGCTCTTATCTCCTTGTACGAATGGAGTTAAGCTCTAAAATCAGTTTCGGGGTTTTCAAGCTTTCTACTATAAAAGTTCAAAAGATGTGCCGTTCGTATTAGGGAAAAGCTTTATATTTGCACACCCTGTTTTTAGCATTTATCAGTTTAAAACTTATCCGAAAAATATGAGCAAGATTTTAATCGTTGATGACGAGGTGCAAATCCGTACCCTGCTGGCACGGATGATGGAGTTGGAGGGATATGAAGTATGTCAGGCTGGTGATTGCAGGGCTGCCCTGAAACAGTTGGAACTGCAAAGTCCCGATGTCGCTTTGTGTGATGTTTTTCTGCCCGATGGAAATGGGGTAGACCTGGTGTTGGCTATCAAGAAAGCTGCACCCAATGTGGAAGTCATTCTCTTGACAGCTCATGGCAATATTCCCGATGGCGTACAAGCCATCAAGAACGGAGCTTTCGATTATATCACCAAAGGAGATGACAATAACAAGATTATTCCCCTTATCAGTCGTGCGGTAGAGAAAGCCGCAATGAATGCCCGTCTTGAAAAGCTTGAGAAGAAGGTAGGGCAGGCGTACTCTTTTGATTCTATCCTGGGAGAGTCCAAATCTTTGAAAGATGCTGTTTTATTGGCGCAGAAAGTGTCGGTGACTGATGTACCTGTATTGCTGACCGGAGAAACGGGAACAGGCAAGGAAGTGTTTGCGCAGGCCATCCATTATAGCAGCAAGCGTGCACGGCAGAATTTTGTGGCTGTAAACTGTTCTTCGTTTAGCAAGGAGTTGTTGGAAAGTGAGATGTTTGGTCACAAAGCAGGTTCCTTTACAGGGGCGTTGAAAGATAAGAAAGGACTTTTTGAGGAAGCGAATAATGGAACGATCTTCCTGGATGAAATAGGTGAAATGGCTTTTGAATTGCAAGCCAAACTATTGCGGATACTCGAAACGGGAGAGTATATAAAGATAGGAGACACCAAGCCGACACGCGTCAATGTGCGTATCATAGCCGCAACGAATCGTAATTTGCCGGAAGAAATAGCCAAAGGACGTTTCCGGGAAGACCTGTTTTATCGTCTTTCTGTATTCCAGGTGCATCTGCCGCCATTGCGTGAGCGCGCAGGAGATATCCGTCTGTTGGCAAAGGCTTTCGTGAAGAACTTTTCCGCACAACTTTCCCGCCCGGTAACTGAAATAACCCCTGACTTCCTCGCTACTTTGGAGTTACAACCGTGGAAAGGAAATATCCGCGAACTCCGTAATGTGATAGAACGCAGTCTTATTGTTTGCGAAGGCGAACAGCTGACTATTGCCGATCTGCCACTTGACATCCAGAATGCCCACTACGAACAGTCGGATGAAGAGACGCCTGGCAGCTTCGAACTTTCGGCTATGGAACGTCGCCATATTGCGCGCGTGTTGGAGTACACGAAGGGGAATAAGACGGAGGCCGCCCGTTTACTGAAAATTGGTTTGACTACGCTGTACAGGAAGATTGAGGAATATAGGATATAGCTTGTATTCACAATCAGATCTGATATGACAATAAGATACCAAAATGGGAAGTTTTGCTGCTATATGTTGAACATTCATCGTTATTAATAATAAGCGCTCCCGCTGGAAAGCTGCTTCTAGAAGAATATAACATTAGTTTATAAGGATTATATCATCTATTGGCAGCCCACAGATGATCTATTCAGCCCATATATATCATCTGTTTTAATCAAACAGATCATCAATTTCACTCAAATGGATGATGTGATTCGCAAAAGGGCTACACCTTTTGCTTCATAAGGCTACACTATCATCACTAAAAGGTTACACCATCTTCCAAAAAGGGTGTAGCCTTGTCAAAAAGCGGTCGATATTTCTCTATTTCAAAGAAGATAAGCAACGGAATCTAATAATCGATTTTGTGGGAATATATTATATATGCAATTAATAAGAACTAAATATGACGAAATCGGTTTCTAAAATATACTTTCTTTCTCGGTTTTAAGTCATATTGGATTTTTCTAACAGGAAATACTTGCGTTTTTTTGTAGCACAACAAGTATTGGTGCGAAAGAAAGAAATCTCAGATATCACGATTTACATTTTGACATTTTGATTAAGTTGCACAAAGTCCGATAGAAAAGTTCGACGCATGCAACGGGGGTATTGGGTAATCTGGAATCAGACAGAAATCGCCCAATAGTATTGTTTCTTTTCCTTATTCTTTCCCTCAATTCTTTTCAAAATAGATAATACCTTTTCATTTTGAAAGGGTGCTCTTTAAGGGAGTATCCTGATTCGCTTGTTGCATAAGGCTGTTTATTAGATGTTTATGAGTTTGTCCATCCTTCTGGCACGCTATTGGCACATAACCTTCCGATAAAATAAATAGTATTAATTCAATAAAGGTAAAAAACATGGGACTAACGATTTCATTTATTTTCTGCCTGCTGAGTGGCTTGTTCGCTTTCTGGCTGTTTTGGAAATGTGTGGACTGGTTTGAAAAGATTTAAGAAGGAGAGAGAATTATGTATACAGCATTATTTGTATTGGGTATTGCGGTTTTCGGGTATTTGATTTATGTACTTGTGAGACCGGAGAAGTTTTAAAGTAGAAAGAAAATGAACACAGAAATTTTAGGCGTAGCGTTGCAAGTTATCCTGATGGTGGTATTGGCTTATCCATTAGGAAAGTATATTGCAAAAGTCTATAAAGGACAAAAAACATGGTCGGACTTCATGAAGCCGGTCGAGAGATTGATATTCAAAGTTTCCGGTATCAATCCACAGGAGGAGATGAACTGGAAACAGTTCTTGAAAGCATTGTTGATATTGAATGCTTTCTGGTTTGTGTGGGGCATGGTACTGCTGGTTACTCAACACTGGCTGCCTCTGAACCCTGACGGTAACGGGCCGCAGAGTCCGGACCAGGCATTCAATACCTGCATCAGTTTTATGGTGAACTGTAACTTACAGCATTATTCCGGTGAAAGCGGATTGACTTACTTTACGCAATTGTTCGTCATCATGCTGTTCCAGTTTATTACGGCGGCAACGGGTATGGCGGCTATGGCAGGTATCATGAAGTCCATCAGTGCAAAGACAACGAAGACAATAGGTAACTTCTGGAACTTCCTTGTATTGAGCAGTACACGTATCCTGTTGCCTCTTTCCTTGATTGTGGGCTTTATCCTGATTCTTCAGGGCACTCCAATGGGATTCGATGGCAAAATGGAAGTGACCACGCTGGAAGGACAGGAACAACTGGTTTCGCAGGGACCTGCGGCAGCCATTGTGCCTATTAAACAATTGGGTACCAATGGTGGCGGTTATTTCGGTGTAAACTCTTCGCATCCGTTGGAGAATCCTACGTATCTGTCCAATATGGTGGAATGTTGGTCTATCCTGATCATACCGATGGCAATGGTTTTCGCACTCGGTTTCTATTCCAATCGTAAGAAACTAGCTTATAGTATATTCGGTGTAATGCTCTTTGCCTATCTGGCGGGTGTGGGCATCAATGTCTATCAGGAGATGAACGGTAACCCGCGTATTGACGAACTGGGTATTGCGCAGGATGGCGGAGCGATGGAGGGAAAAGAGGTACGGCTTGGTTCTGCTGCAACAGCCTTGTGGAGCATTACGACCACCGTCACTTCCAATGGTTCGGTGAATGGTATGCACGACTCTACGATGCCGCTCAGTGGTATGATGGAGATGCTGAATATGCAGATTAATACCTGGTTCGGTGGTGTCGGGGTAGGTTGGATGAACTACTATACATTTATAATTATAGCCGTGTTTATCAGTGGACTGATGGTAGGACGTACACCGGAATTCCTCGGAAAGAAGGTGGAGGCACGCGAAATGAAAATTGCGACCGTTGTGGCGTTGCTTCATCCGTTTGTGATCCTGGTAGGAACGGCTCTGTCTACGTATCTGTTTGCCCATCATCCCGATTTCGTGGCGAGTGAGGGCGGATGGCTGAATAATCCGGGTTTCCACGGGCTGAGTGAGCAATTATATGAGTTTACTTCGTGTGCAGCTAATAATGGGTCCGGTTTCGAGGGACTGGGAGATAATACTTATTTCTGGAATTATTCGTGTGGTTGGGTACTTATTCTGAGCCGTTTTATCCCGATTGTAGGGCAGGTGGCCATTGCCGGTTTGCTGGCGCAGAAGAAATTTATCCCGGAAAGTGCCGGTACACTGAAGACGGATACGGTGACATTTGCAGTGATGACTTTTGCGGTTATCTTCATTGTGGCTGCCCTGTCATTCTTCCCGGTGCATGCGTTGAGTACGATTGCCGAACATTTTAGTTTGTAATTCATAATTAGTAATTAGTAATTTCATAAAATGAAAGATAAGAAATCAGCTTCTTTGTTTCAAAAGGAGCAAGTAATGGAAAGCTTGAAGCAATCATTCGTGAAGTTGGATCCACGGGTGATGATTAAGAATCCGATTATGTTTACGGTGGAGCTTGTGACGCTGGTGATGCTGGTAGTCTGCATCCTCTCGCTGGGAACTACGGAATATGGAACATTCGGGTACAACTTTCTGGTGTTCGTCGTTCTCTTTGTTACTCTGTTGTTCGCTAACTTTGCTGAGGCTATTGCCGAGGCTCGTGGTAAGGCTCAGGCCGACAGCCTACGCAAAACGCGTGAGGAGACTCCCGCTAAAATTCTGATTGATGGCAAAGTCTGCAATATCAGTAGTGCACGCCTGAAGAAAGGTGATTACTTTATTTGCGAAGCCGGTGATACGATTCCGGCTGATGGTGAGATTGTAGAAGGACTGGCTTCCATTGATGAAAGTGCCATTACAGGTGAATCTGCCCCGGTAATCCGTGAGGCGGGTGGGGATAAGAGTTCCGTAACCGGTGGTACGAAGGTGCTTTCTGATAAGATAAAGGTATTGGTAACCCAACAACAGGGTGAGAGCTTCCTGGATAAGATGATTGCATTAGTGGAAGGTGCTACCCGGAAGAAAACACCGAATGAAATAGCGCTGACTATCCTGCTGGCAGGTTTCACACTGGTATTCGTGATTGTTTGTGTCACGCTGATTCCAATGGCGGATTATACAAATATAGAGCATCCGGGAACGTATATCTCGATTGCAGCTATTCTTTCCCTGTTTGTTTGCCTGATACCGACCACGATCGGTGGCCTGCTTTCTGCTATCGGCATTGCAGGTATGGACCGTGCGCTTCGTGCCAATGTGATAACGAAATCGGGTAAGGCAGTGGAAACGGCCGGTGATATTGATACGTTGCTGCTGGATAAAACGGGAACTATTACAATCGGTAACCGTAAAGCTACGAAGTTCTATGCAGCTCCCGGTGTGGACGAACGTGATTTTATTGAGGCTTGCCTGCTGTCTTCCATCTCAGATGAAACGCCGGAGGGTAAATCAATTATAGAATTGGGACGGGAAACAGGTCGCCGTATGCGTGATCTGAATACTACGGGTGCCCGGATGATTAAGTTCACTGCTGAAACAAAGTGTTCAGGTGTGGATTTGCAAAATGGTACTCAGATACGTAAAGGTGCTTTCGATGCTATCCGTAAGATTGCAGAGAGTGCCGGAAACAGTTTCCCGAAAGAGGTGGAAGATGTGATTGCTGCAATTTCAAGTAACGGCGGTACACCGTTGGTAGTGTGTGTCAACCGGCAGGTGGCCGGCGTTATTGAGTTGCAGGACATCATCAAACCAGGTATTCAGGAACGTTTCGAACGCCTTCGTAAGATGGGAGTGAAGACGGTGATGGTGACTGGAGATAATCCGCTGACAGCAAAGTATATCGCAGAAAAGGCTGGTGTGGATGATTTTATAGCTGAGGCTAAGCCGGAAGATAAGATGGAATATATCAAGAAAGAGCAGCAGTCCGGTAAACTGGTGGCAATGATGGGAGACGGTACAAATGATGCTCCGGCATTGGCACAGGCAAATGTGGGCGTTGCTATGAATAGCGGTACGCAGGCTGCAAAGGAAGCCGGTAATATGGTGGACTTGGATAATGATCCTACGAAGCTGATTGAAATTGTGGAAATCGGTAAACAGTTGTTGATGACGCGCGGTACATTGACCACGTTCTCTATAGCAAATGACGTGGCTAAATACTTTGCGATTATTCCCGCTTTGTTTATGGTAGCCATCCCTCAGTTGGCACCGCTGAATATCATGGGGCTGCATAGTCCTGAGTCAGCCATCCTTTCAGCTATAATTTTTAACGCTATCATTATTCCTATATTGATTCCGTTGGCACTGAAAGGAGTACAGTATAAACCGATTGGTGCCAGTGCATTGCTTCGCCGCAACTTGCTGATTTATGGCTTAGGCGGTGTCATTGCACCCTTTATCGGAATTAAATTAATAGATATGATTGTCAGTTTATTCTTTCAATAAATAAAAACAGTAATGAAAACATTATTCAAATCCCTTAAAATAACACTTGCATTTTGCGTGTTCTTCTCTGTATTCTATATCCTTATCCTGTGGATATTTGCCCAGGTGGCAGGTCCCAATAAGGGTAATGCGGAAGTAGCGACTCTGGATGGTAAAGTTGTCGGTGCCGCTAATGTAGGACAGATGTTCACAAAAGACATCTACTTCTGGGGACGCCCTTCCCATGCCGGTGACGGTTACGATGCTACCAGTTCTTCCGGTAGCAACAAAGGCCCTACCAACGAAGAATATCTTTCGGAAGTAGAAGCCCGTATCGATACTTTCCTCGTACACCATCCTTATCTGAACCGTAAAGACGTTCCTGCAGAAATGGTAACCGCCAGTGCTTCCGGTCTTGATCCGGATATCACTCCCGCCAGTGCTTATGTACAGGTGAAACGCGTGGCCCAGGCACGTGGCATGGACGAGGCACAAGTAAAGACTCTCGTAGATAATGCAGTACAGAAACCGCTTCTCGGCCTTTTCGGTACGGAGAAGGTGAATGTTCTGAAACTGAATATCGCACTGGAAGAAGCAAATAAGAAATAACTTTAGGTTGGTAGAGAGGCGGACAGATTCCATTCATATTTTGCCATGGTGATGTCTAAAACAGGGTGAATGGAACGCTGCCTCTCTTTTTTAAAGACAACCTTACTTTTAAAAAGATTGAATGAATTATGAAAAGATTAAGAAACAATATTTTTGCGACAGCAGCAGTTGCTGTTGCCTGTATTTTAGGAACTACAAGTGCAAAGGCTCAGGAATTTACTGTGCAGGGTGATTTAGTCAGCTCTTACGTCTGGCGTGGTGTTTATCAGACCGGAGCAAGTTTCCAGCCGACTTTAGGATTCAGCATAGGTGATTTTTCTGTGACAGCCTGGGGCTCGACAGACTTCGATGGTAATAAATCTTCAGAAGGACTGGCAAGCAAGGAGATAGATCTGACGGCTGCTTATACTTTAGGTGAATCAGGGCCCACACTGTCCGTAGCAAGTCTATGGTGGGCAGGTCAGGGAGCCGGGAAGTACTTCAACTTCAAGAGCCATGAAACTGCTCACTTCTTTGAAGCAGGTTTGGCTTATACGTTGCCTTGTGAGAAACTTCCTTTGTCTATGGCATGGTATCTGATGTTTGCCGGTGCCGATAAGAATGAGGAAGGTAAGCAAAATTATTCTTCCTATTGCGAGCTGAACTATCCGTTCAGTGTGAAGTCGGTAGATTTGAATGCAACCGTAGGATTCGTTCCTTATAAAACTTATACAGTAGGATATGGAAATTCCGGTTTTGCTTTTACCAATGTAGCGTTGAAAGCTACCACGGCTATCAGGATAACAGATTCGTTTTCATTGCCTATCTTTGCACAAGCTATCTGGAATCCATGTTTGGAGGATGCGCATTTGGTATTTGGTATAACGTTGAAACCATGATAACTAAAGATTAGGCGCGGATTACGCGGATTACACGGATTAATAACTGCACACAGTAAGAAATTCGTGTAATCTGCGTAATCCGCGCCTAAAAATGAAAGTATGGACAGAGAACAAAGCGTACAGCACTTCCTCGACCTCATAAAGAAATCCCGTCGTGGCAAGTTCAAGATCTACATCGGCATGATTGCCGGTGTAGGTAAGTCGTATCGGATGCTCCAGGAAGCCCATGAGTTGCTGGACAACGGTGTAGACGTGCAAATCGGCTACATCGAAACCCACGGACGTGCCGGGACGGAAGTGTTATTAGAAGGGCTCCCCGTTGTCCCCCGCCGCCGGATATTTTATAAAGGCAAGGAACTGGAAGAGATGGATTTGGAGGGTATTATCCGTATCCATCCCGATATTGTCATTGTAGACGAACTGGCGCATACCAATGTAGAAGGCAGCCGAAACGAGAAACGTTGGCAAGACGTGATGGATCTGCTGGACGAAGGTATCAATGTGATTTCCGCCGTCAACATCCAGCATATTGAAAGCGTCAACGAAGAAGTTCAGGGCATTTCCGGTATTGAAGTCAAAGAGCGTATCCCCGACAGTGTATTGCAGGAAGCGGATGAAGTGGTGAACATCGACCTCACTGCCGAAGAACTCATTACCCGCCTGAAAGCCGGTAAAATCTATAAACCGGAGAAAATACCCATGGCATTGAATAACTTCTTCAAAACCGAGAATATCCTTCAATTGCGTGAACTGGCTTTGAAAGAAGTGGCGTTGCGTGTGGAGAAGAAAGTGGAGAATGAAGTGGTCGTTTCCAGTGTAGGCGTCCGGCATGAGAAGTTTCTGGCATGCATCAGCAGTCAGGAGAAGACACCCCGGCGCATCATTCGTAAGGCAGCGCGTCTGGCAACCCGTTACAATACTTCTTTTATAGCCCTATATGTACAAACACCCCGCGAGAGTGCCGACCGTATCGACCTGGCAAGTCAGCGCTATCTGTTGAATCACTTTAAGTTGGTCACTGAGTTGGATGGTGAAGTGGTTCAGGTACAATCCAAAGATGTATTGGATGCCATCATCCGTACTTGTAAAGAGAGACAGATCACTTCTGTTTGTATGGGCAGTCCTTCTTTCCGTTTACCTCAATCTTTGTTTATGGTGTTGAAATACAGAAAATTTGTGAATGATTTAGCTCAGGCAAACGTAGATTTGATTATACTTGCATAAAATTTAATTCATCAGTGCATTATGAATATTCGTACTAAATTAATACTCAGTGTAGGCATTCTGGCTGGTATGATCATTCTGCTGGTTGCTCTCTCCGTAGTGAATCTTCAGATACTGACAGCTACCGAACCAGACAGCCCTGCCGCCATGCCCGGACTGGAACGTGCTTTGCTGTGGATTTCCGTTACAGGTGCTATTTGCATTCTTGCCAGTATCGTGTTGCTGGTCTGGCTTCCCCGTTCCATCAACAAGCCTATTCAGGAATTGACGCGTGGTATCCTTGAAATTGCCAATCATAACTATGAGAAACGTTTGGATATGAGCGGACACGAGGAATTCCGTCAGGTGGCCGATAGCTTCAACAGTATGGCTGAGCGCCTGACTGAATATCGTGCCAGTACGCTGAACGATATTCTTTCTGCAAAGAAGTTTCTTGAAGCCGTTGTGAACAGTATTCATGAACCTATTATCGGTCTGAATTGTGAGCATGAAATACTCTTTATCAATAAAGAAGCACTCACCGTATTGAATCTGAAACGTGAAGATGTAATCCGCCACTCTGCCGAGGAACTGTCCTTAAAGAATGATCTCCTTCGTCGTCTGGTTCGGGAACTGATTACTCCGGGTGAGAAGAAAGAACCCTTGAAAATCTATGCGGATAATAAGGAAAGCTATTTTCAGGCTTCTTACATCACCATTATAAATACGGATGCCGATACGGATGAACCGCAGAACTTGGGTGATGTGATCCTGCTGAAAAATATCACCGAATTTAAAGAGTTGGATTCTGCTAAAACAACCTTTATCTCCACCATCTCTCATGAACTGAAAACGCCTATCTCAGCTATTCTTATGAGTTTGCAGTTGCTGGAGGATAAGAGGGTAGGAGCTTTGAATGATGAGCAGGAACAATTATCGAAAAGCATTAAAGAAAATGCCGACCGCCTGCTGGGTATCACTGGTGAACTTCTGAATATGACACAAGTAGAAGCTGGCAAGCTCCAGATGATGCCGAAGATAACCAAGCCTATCGAACTTATAGAATATGCCATTAAAGCCAATCAGGTTCAGGCGGATAAGTTCGGTATCCAGATAGAAGTAGAGTATCCGGAGGAAAAAATGCCGAAACTGTTTGTGGATAGTGAGAAGATAGCTTGGGTATTGACGAACCTTCTGAGCAATGCAGTCCGTTATTCAAAAGAAAACGGGCGTGTCGTTATTGGTGCCAAGCGTGAGAAGGAGTTTGTTGAACTGTATGTGCAGGATTTCGGCAAAGGTATCGATCCCCGTTATCATCAGAGCATTTTCGACCGTTATTTCCGTGTGCCCGGCACAAAGGTGCAAGGCAGTGGACTGGGACTTTCCATTTCAAAAGATTTTGTGGAGGCACATGGGGGAACACTGACGGTGGAAAGCGAATTGGGGAAAGGAAGTAAGTTCATTATGCGACTGAAAGCATAAACGAATAAGCCCCTACACTATCATGGGAGCATTTCATGATTGTTTGCAGGGGCTAATTTATTCTTATTTACTTTGTACCTATGTTATACAGCCAGATTCCATACGTGAAAGCATTAGCATATTTCTGTGGCTTTATTCCATCCGGGCGGAACCATTGCCCTATGTTTGCGAACGGAGTGAGAATCACATCTACCTCACTACCTTTATATAAGGCTTTCGTTTGATAAACCGGCCCTAACATATTGTTATCAGGCTTATTGATCAGCGTAGGTTTCATCGTTGTATTCATCCGTATATCCTGATCCATATTCACATCATCGTTGCAAAGCTGCTTATTCCATACCATGTCCAGTGAGTAAACAATCGGACCGCGTACAAAGGCATAAGGAATTCTATCAGTCGGTTCTTCCTTATACATGATTTCCCCACCTGCTAGTTTATAGGAAACATATTTGCTATGATGACTACGTGATACCCATTTCTCTTCCATAGGGAAAGTGATACTTACTTTATCCCCTTTTGTCCACTTGCGTGATAATTTCAGGTAAGCACCGGGCTTTACATCTGCGATGTTTTCACCGTTCACCTTTATTTCCGGATGTTCACACCAGGAGGGGATACGTAGGTTTAATGTTTTGTTTTTTGCTTTCTCTGAAACAATGGTCAGCTGCATATTTTCGGATTCCGGATAGTTTCCGGTGATTTCAAATGCGAAATCCTTTCCGGTATATTGTGAGGGCATGTATTGATTGATATAAAACTCTTTTCCTTTTTCTGCGTAAATGAAGGTGGGTAACATTGAGATAATCCGGTGTCCGCTTGCTGTGCAGCAATCCGGCCCATGGAAATAACCGTCAGGCTTACTTCCATTCGGAGCTGTATGATATCGACAAACTCCGCTTTCACAATCCTGGGCGGCAAATACATGGTTAATCATCAGGCGTTCCATGGCATCCGCATATTTGGATTCTCCGGTTAATTCCAACAACTGTTGTGTGAGTTGCATCCATGACATTGTGGCACAGGTTTCCACGATATTACCTGAAAGTGGTTTCACATAGTCGTGTTCATAATGTTCGGCAACACTTACACCACCGGTGATGTACATCTGGCGTTCATGAATGTCGTCCCATGCTCCGGACACTTTACGCAGCAACGTTTTATCACCGGTGATACGATACAGTCGCAAGAAGCCCATAAAGTTCATGTGGAAAGTATGCGAATGTACATAAGGTTGAAGTTTATCCACCCCTAAAGTACCGTCCGCAACGGAATCCAAACGGGAGAATGCATCCCATCCACTCCATTTGTCGATGTTGCTGACTACCCATTGGCTCCATTCCAGATACTTCTTCTTTCCTGTCAGTTCATATAGTCTTGTTATGGGGTCACAAAGTAAAGTACCTTCCCAAGAATAGTGTACACTATGCCCTGCAAAGTCTGAGTGTCCGTCCAGATGTTTTTGTTTGTTTTCAGGTGCTCTCAGATCAGAGGGCCAGAATTCCAGTTTACCCGGTCCGAAATATTGCAAGAAATAGTCTGCCAATTTCTCTGCGGCAGTTAGTGCTTTTTTATCTCCTGTTTCTTCATATACTGTGATAAAGGCATGGAAAACAAAATATAATTCGTAAGCGTCCATTCCTCTGACTGGTCTTTCGGGAGACCGGAAACTCTTGGCTGTGGCTCCTACATAACCGTTTGCTTCCTGTGAGTCAATGATGCGATTCAGTACGCTTTCAGCTTTAATTAGTAATTCCTTGTCATCACCCTGAACTGCCGACAGATAAGCTGATTCTATCCACTTTCCATGCTGTTCTGCCTGTGTCCAGTCCCAAGCCGAATGTTGCCTGTTTACAACAAAGTCCACATATTTATCTATTGGAAAGTGTTTCAGGTAGGCATTCCGGTTAACTTCCATACGATGTCCGAAGAATCCGGTTATATTTCTTACAGAAGAAACAGGTACCGGCTTTTCCAGTAATCCTACTTTATCGTGATTCTGAGCATTAAGCTTCGTCATCAAACTGGCAAATACTAAAATTGCAATAATCTTTGTTTTCATACTTTGATATGTTAATAATGAATTGTTTTTAATGGTTTATATGCATTATTTCCACCATATTGTAACTTCTTCGGTGATTTCACTTACTGGTAATCTCACTTCCCATCCGACAGTACATTTCTGCATCGTACAAACTTTCTTACCCACTTGTACTTTGTAAGGAACAATTTTGTCTGCTCTGATTTGTAATAATGTTGAATGCCCAGATTTAGATGGCTTAGTACCCATAGCAGTATTAATTTTATTTTCCAGCATAAAATGCGATTGTTTCCCCTTTCTTTCAATCTTTATTGGTGCTTCTGGTAGAAATCCGTCTCTTGACAAAGTGAGATGATAGCGAAATTCAGAAGTTATAAAACTGAATTGCTGTCTTACCCCGTCACGCGGAATAACAGACAGGGAAGTTTCCTCTTTGCTCAATACCCCACCATAGGCATGGAGACCAAAGATTGAATCCTGTATTACAATTGTGCGGGCAGTATGAAAGGCCGCGCCATATCCTAGGTCTATCTCTCCATCATAACGCCAAGGGCCACGCTTTTCATTTCTATGCAACCATGTATATCCATTCTTTGCACCTACAAAACACCATCCGGTGGCTCCGTCTTTTTCTTTTCCCGGATACCAATAGCCATAGTTGGATGTCTCGTTTCCTGTATTCATTAACGACCATGAGCTAAGGAAAGAGTTATATCCTAATTCGATCCAATCAGGGTTCTTCGAGTAAAGCAGACCATAGTCCAGTACAGACCAACCTCCCATCATGGCCATATAAGACATGTCGCCCGTATGTTGCTTGAATGCGCAATCTGTGCCGGACAGGTAATATTTGGGAGCTATCCACCCGCGTACGGACAAGCCTGCATAATGCTGTTGCTTCATAAATCTTTCAGCATCTTCTACTGTCACCTTCGGGTGTGAATGCCACGTTCTTTTATTTTTGTCATACCATAAGTCTTTATCCGGTTTCATCGGATGTTCTATCGCATATTTAGCCAGGGCATACGATGATTCAAAAGCTGTGCGGTCAAAACTATGTTCCGAACGATAAGGATATTTATCGTCATAAATAAAATACTTGGCTTTTTTCTCCCATTCGCCTCTCAAGTATGCAGCTTCATCGTTCCTGCCTCTTTGTTCCAATCCTTTTATAAGTTCAAGAACTACCCATTCGTTATACATACCCCATTTATAGATATCCAGCCAAGACCAAATTTCATACGGATACTTAAAGTAAGCCATAGCGGTCTGTACAGCTCGATCGAAATACTCATCGGCAGTCAGGTAATGTGTCCATTCGGGAATCATTTCCGCTATTTGTGACATGTGATAATAAAGCTTGAAAATATGTGGATAATCATATGCTCTCCAAACTTTTATCCGATCTTTTGCATCATATTTGTATAGCTTTTGTAAGGCTGAATCACGGGCTACATGCCAGTTGGGTACCCCGTAGATAGCGAATGGATAAGGAGTTTCTTGATCTGCTCGTTGGAGTTTTCCCCATACAAAATTCTTCAGGTAGTATTCTAAGGAAGCTATTTCCGTAGAATCAGGATACACTACATTTTTAGCGGCAACAAAAGGTGCCTTACTCAATATCGGATCATCACATCCCCAGACGTATTCCCACCAACCATTAAATCCGTCGGTATCTTCCGGCCCTCGTAGTTTCCCATATTTCATATCATATACAGAATACAAGCCATCCCACCATTTGCCCGGAGCTTTATGTTGCTGTTTGTTGACAATGAAAGAGCTCCTTTTTTTGATAAGAACATCCAGAGGTTCCGTAGAAAAGAATTCCAGGAAAGACTTTTCACCATGGTTATAATTGACCCAAATAATATTCTCTCCAAGTTTGTGAAAACGTATGTCATACAAGTACCTGCCATCGGGACTTCTTCCAAGCTGTTTAATTTCTGTTTGTTGCGGATGTTCTGCTACAAGAGATTGAATTGTTCCTTTGAGACGAATGGCAACTCTTACAGATAAATCACTGGGAATAGTATATCCGGGGGCGGTACGAACATCCAGTAATCCATTTGTATAAATGGCGTTACGTATGTCCTCATATCGGGAAACGGAAGTGAGTAAAAAACTATAGTTTACTTTTTCTCCAGGTGCCAATACTCTTGTTGTATGAGGAATACGCCAGCTGCCTTCAGTTTTGGGACCAGTACATCCGGAATGAAGATATGCTGTATATACATTATTAGTAGTATCAAAGTATTCCAGTGGAGTGCCCTCACCGGTCATCATGATATAAAAGGGACCCACACCTGATGGTTTAGAAAGTATCTGAAATGAAGAATTCAGAGCTATATTGTGCTTATGTGTAAAGTTGCTCTCAAAGATTGTGCTTGGAGCGGCATTGAATCCTTCTCTCCACTTAAAGGGGAAAGCTATATCACCTAATTCTACAGAGCGGTTGGTAATATTTGAAATCTCGATTTTCAAATGCAGACCATCTTCAGCGAGAGTGTAATATCGCTTCATACATAAAGGCATATAGCACAACGAATCAGTATATACATATGTATTTTTATTTATACAAGTACGTCTGGTCAATCCCGTTTCAAGCATATTCCAGTCTTCTTGGTTGACACGATATCGTATCAAAATATCTCCCCACATCTGATTGTCTGCTATCAGGTTGACAGAATCTCTGTCAACCTGAAAAACAGACACGCCATCTTCTGAAAAATCAGTCCGAAAACAATCGTTTTTCACTGTTATATTTTGGGCGTTCAATCCTGATATTGAGTAGATACACAGGGCTACAAGTGTCCCGGTACATCTCTTTATCATTGCTTTTGTCATATAATGAATTAAATCTTTTAATTTGCGTAGGCAGGATTCTGTGTTAATTTTGGATTGGCATCTACGGCTCTCTGAGGTATTGGGAACACAATACGATGATCGCCTTGCGGTTTATGTGACAACCAGCTTTTCTTACAGAATATGCCAAAGCGTATCATGTCTCTCCGGGTATATCCCTCCCATACGAACTCCCAACATCTTTCATCAAACAGGCGTCCGAATTCTATTGGATCTTGGTTGCCGGGATCTGTGATCTGATATTTTTCAACCACTCCCCATTTGTAACTGGAATTCTCTTTCAATTCATCGTCTGTTACGATTGCTTTTGATGGGTTTGCTTTAAAAGCTCTTTTTCTTACTTCAGTTACTAATTCACCGGCTCCGGGCTGATTTGTCCTTAACAAGCATTCGGCTTTCATCAATAGTACTTCCGAATAACGTAAAAGTGGAATATCTGTGCTACAACTCCATTCTGAACCGGCAGGAACTTCTTGTTTATTATACCTGTATCCTTCCATTTCGTTTGTATAATTTCCGTCAGGAAGTTCTTTGGAGAATATTAATAGTTCTCCTTTCTTGTCATAAACACCGTATAATGGATTTCCTTCTGCATCAAATTGCTGGCCCATCAACCAGGTGTCTTCAAGCCTGGAATCACCTTCCTGATAGGTGTCAATGAATTGTGTTGTACCTTTCGGCCCACCGGCTGCATTGGGTACTGCGTTCAAAAGGAATTTCTTTTGCAGCTCACTATGCCATGAATTCATGAAAAGGTAGTTTCCTACTACTCCCCTATTGTAATCATAAGGGATTGTAAACAACACCTCCTTTGAAGATTCCACACCTTGAGCCCTGAAGGAGTCTTTAAACTCTGGTGACAGATCGCATTTTCCGCTATTAATGATATCGTTGCATTGTGACAGACATTCATTCCAGCGGGCGGTACCCGTATAGACTTCTGCATTCAGATATACATTGGCTAATATAGCTTTTCCTGCCCATCTATTAATGCGTCCATACATATTACCCCCTTGTTCTTCGTTTAGGGAAGGTATCACTTCACTTAGTTCCCTTACAACGAAATTGTAAACCTCTGCTCTTGGCGTTTTCTCCGGAAGATCCTGAGACATGGTCGTTACCAATGGGATATCACCAAAATTATCAAAGAGAATCCAATAATAATAAGCTCTCAATGCCCTTAATTCAGCCAGACCCGTTTGCTTTTCTGTAACCGATGGAGAAGGTATCAAGTCGCGTTCAAGTTTATTAATGGCGCTGTTGCACAATATTACACCGGTGAAATAGTTGTTCCACAAGTCTGAAATCTGTCCCAGTTCAGAATTCCAATTGTGGAATTGCAAGCGTTTATAGATACCCCCGTCATCCCAACCGCTTGCATTAGCAGGGGTTGATATACAACATCCCGTTAATTCCTGAGTTTGCCAATACGTGCCCACATAACCATAATTTAACGCTGCATAAGCTCCTGCGATATTAGGTTCAAAATCTGCAAGAGTATAATTATAGGTTTCTTCTGTAACAGATGAAAATACTTTCTCATCCAGGTTGGTGCAATTGATAGTACCTATCGTCAATAAAAACAAAGATATATATTTAGTGAAAGTTCTTTTTTTCATAATAATTCGTTTTAATAGATTAGAAATTCAAATTTATGCCTAAAGAGAATGTGCGGGCAGAGGGGTATCTGTATCTGTCATCTATACCGGGAGTCAGGCCTGTAACTCCGACTTCCGGGTCAATTCCGCTATATCCGGTTATTGTGGCAAGATTTGATATACTACCGTAAATTCTGAAACTTTTTACCCATTTATTCTTTCCAATCTTCGGAGTGTATCCGATTGTGATATTGTCAATTTTCCAATAATCACCATCCTGAACGAAGTAGCTTACGTACTGCAAGGACTGGTCGTAAGCCAATGGTCGTTTGCCATATACATTATCAAATGCTTTTTCCATAACATTATCTCCTCCTAATAATGAAATAGGAGCTGCGTAATGCATCTCTGCCATATTTAATATCTGAAAGCCGAATGCTCCTCGCATAGTGACAGAGAAATCAACCTGTTTATATCTGATTGTATTATTCCAATTCAGGTAAAATTTGGGAAGACCATTACCCAGAACTTTCTTGTCGGACTCCTGTTGTTCTGAAATCGGTTTGGGCTTGCCATCTGCGCCTTCTATTATCCAGTGTCCGTTTTCGTCTATATCGATAGTTTTATAACCATAAAAGTTTCCAACGGGTTCTCCTTCTTGTATTCTGTGAGTCGGCTGCTGAATGGGGGCAAGCGTGTTTCCTTTATTTTGATGGGAGTCGGAGAAATACTTGTCACTGGATAATGATAGGAGTTTGTTTTTATTAGTTGAGAAGTTGATGTCTGAATCCCAAGTGAAATCCTTGTTTTGGACAGGAACTATATTGAGAGAAACTTCAAGACCTGTGTTCCGTATCGAACCGGCATTCGCTTTAATCCATGGACTAAAATAAGGCGGCACGGGGACTTGATAATCTCCAATCAGGTCTTTTGTTTCCCGGTTATAGAAATCAATACTTCCGGATATCCTGTCGCTAAGGAAACCAAAATCAAGACCGATATTCAATTCTTCTTTTTTCTCCCATCGTAAATCAGGATTAGGATTTCCATCCGGTCGCAACAGATTCGTCCATTTACCATTGTAATAACCGTAACCTCCCATGTTCAGTTTATTTAAGGAGAGATAGGGAGTACCCGGTTCAGTGCCCGTTATACCAAAACCGGCTCTTAGCTTGAGAGTGCTAATCGCTTGGATATTATGAAGGAACTGTTCCCCTTTTATATTCCACGCCAAGGATATTGCCGGGAAGTTACCCCATTTGTGATCTTCACCGAATTGGGAAGAACCTTCATGCCTTATGCTGGCGGAGACAAAATACCTGCCTTTGTAATTGTAATTCACTCTTGCAAAAAATCCTATGAGCTTATTCTCGTTTTGATAAGAAGCTTGATTAGCTTTCCCTTCTTTCAAAGCATTGCCCAATCCCATATTATTGTATGAATAGTCGTCGGACGGAAAGTCATAATTATCCATAGAAGCGGATTGATAGTTCCATTTATTCCAACTATATCCGACTAATGCATTTAGATTGTGAGAATTGCTGAACAGTTTGTTATATTGGGCAGTTAATTCCATCATGGTATTTTCGCTGCGGGCTGTTGAACGTGAGGCATATCCGTTCTTTTTGCTTATAGTGGTTGATTTATGCTTCTTTGTCTCATAATATCCGGAAAAGTTGTTGTTGGTTTCGTTTGAGATCAGATACTTAATGTCCAGACCTTCGATTGGGATAAAAGTGATTGAGGAATACGCCCTTAAGTTAGTTGTTTTATTTTCCCCTTTTGTTTCGTTTAAAAGGGCAACTGGATTAAAAATCATATCACGTGCTATTTCGGTCCAGTTACCATTTTCATCTTTAATAGGACTTGTCGGATTAAAAATCAAAGCACTCTGATATACATCATTACTGTATCCGATGTCGTACTTCCTTTGATAACCATTCAGATTTGCCTCTACTTTAAGTTTGTTGTCGAACATACGGTGAACGATGTTAATACGAGGATAAATCATATCTACTTTTGAGCGTTTTACAATTCCCTCATTCGAGGTATAATCGAAACTGGCGATATAGCTGGTATTTGCCGATCCTCCCCTGAGGTTAATACTGTATGTCTGATTAAACGGAGTTTGTAGTATTTCGTCCATCCAGTCGACTTTGGCTCCACCATCCATTGCACCGGGAATTCCTTGCTGAACCTTTTCAAGGTATTGATTGGCATTCATCATAGGAAGTTTCTTATTTATTTTCTGAAACGAAATATAACTATTGACTTCGATTGATGGCTTCATTTCTGTTTTTCCACTTTTGGTGGTTATCAGTATTACACCGTTGGTACCCCTAGTTCCGTAAATAGCTGCGGCCGAACCATCTTTTAATATATCGATTTGTGCAATATCATTCGGAGAAACGCTGTTAAGGTCTCCCTGAACACCATCGATGATGATCAGAGGAAAGGTGCCTGAATTGAGCGTAGCAACACCACGCAACGAAACTTGTGAAGTGGACAATGGATTGGCATCAGGCGAAATTACAGCTAAGCCTGCAACCTTACCCCTGATTAGCCCTGCTACATCCGGTTTTGTTGCTTGTACAAACTCACTGGCTTTCACACTCATCACCGAGCTTGTCAGTTCCTCCTTGCGTTGTGTGCCATATCCTATTACCACTACTTCATCCAGCCGCTTGGCATCTTCTTTTAATACCACTTTTACAGATGCTTGTCCGTTTGTCTGCACTTCTTCTGTAATGTAACCTATATAAGAAATTACCAATGTACCTTTAGCTGCATTTTCCAGCGTGAAGTTACCGTTAAGGTCTGTAATAGCTCCTTTGGATGTACCTTTCATCATTACGGTAGCTCCGATGACGGGGTCTCCGTTTTCATCTACTACCTGTCCCTTTACAGGGTTGGATTGCATGACTGCTTGTACTTCATTTACCGTTGCAAAAGCATCCTGTGGGTAGCCCGCATAGAGAGCGGATACCATCATCACGGAGAGGAGAGTTTTCTTTGATGATCTTTTAAAATGATAGTTCTTCATGAATTTGAATTTAAAATTAAAGGTTTCTTTTTCTTTCGATAGAGGTGAGCTCATCCATCTTTCGGCAGCAAAGGAAAACAAATAAGAGTAAAGCTGTTAATGCTTATAAATCAAATCATAGGGGGTAATTAATCAACTCTAAATTGACTAATTACCCCCTATGATCTGAGCAAAATTACCTGAAATAATCGGGTGCTTTGCTGCTTAATTAAGATGGATGAGTACTTTCTTCTTTCTTCTCTTTTATCTGTTTCTGATATTCACCGGGCGACATACCGAACGCTTCTTTAAACGACTGGGTGAAATTCTTATAATCACTGTAGCCCAATGCTGTGATAACATCTGCCACAGTTGCCGTTTTATTTTCCAACATCCGGCAGGCATGTTGCATCTTTATATCCTTTATAAAATCCAACGGAGTTTTGCCAGTGATTATTTTTATTTTCCGAGAAAGTGTGGAACGGGACATATTCATAGCCTCTGCCAGTGATACCACATTGAATTCCGGTTCATTCAGATGTTCTTCTACCGCTTTGGTCGCCCGATCCAGAAGTAACTTATCTATCTCGGCAAATTCAGAGGTGGAAATGCTGTCTTTGGTATCCAGGTATTGATGCATTTTCACCAACTCGGCACTGTCCGCCCATTTCTCGTCGTTCTTGCGTTTCATCCGTTTCAGATAGGCATAAATGCTATATCCTATGATGCCCATAACTAGCAGGGTATAAAAGAGATAAGCCCACCAGGTTTCGTACCAGGCAGGTAGGCGGTGGATTGTTATCTCCGTCACCTCATTACTCCATAACCCGTTTTTATCGGTAGCTTTCACCTGGAATGTATATTTTCCCTTGTCCAATCTGTTGTAGAAGGCGGAATTCTTCCGGTCGTTCAGGTAGATCCAGTCGTTGTCTATACCTACCATCCGGTATGCATAACGTATCTGGTCTAAGTTATGAAAATCTAATGAAGAGAATTCGATTTCCAGATTCTGATCATTGGGTGACAGGCGGATAGGCGTATTTATAGGGTCTTGCTTCAACTGGTCGTCCCAAATGCTCTTTCCCATGATCTTGATGTCACTGATATGGGTGGTTACCTGTTCGGGTATGCTTTCCAGTTGCTGGGTTGGTGAGATGGACACAATGCCTGAGATTCCGCCGAAATAGATTTCTCCTTTCCGGTCGTAGTAGACGGCTTTGGATAGCAGACGGGTAAGGAGGAAATTCTTATCCCTAGTGCTGTAACTCCGGTAAGCACCATTGCGCGGGTTGAACTCTTTAATCATCTGATTGGTAGTGATCCATACATGATTGTAGACGTCTACAGTGATATTATTGATGATATCCCCCTTCATGCCGCAACTGAAACTGTAGTCTTTCAGTTTCTCCTTTTGTCTCGGGTCGAACAGTAAGACTTCCCCTTCGGTGGTACCCATCCAGAGGTTTCCGTCACTTGTGGCATCTATGCATACAAAGTCTTTATCGAAGGGATAAGATTCGATACCTTTATCCTGCTCAATCCGGTAGATGCCTTTGTTTCGGATGACAGTCCATATCCGGCTGTCGGCTGTTTGGGTGATGCCGGCAACCGGACCCGATACTTCCGGAATGCTTTCAAGAGTTGCACTCATAATCCGGTATACGAACAATCCTGTCGTAGTACCTATCCATAGATTATTCTGAGGGTCTTCGAATAGTGAGGTAATCAGTCCCGGATTATTTGTGACGTTGCCAAGTTCTATCCGTACATCTTCTTTCATTTCCATATTCTGCTGGCTCAGACCGAAGACGGTGGGGCCATACGAAGTAGCCCATATCCAGTTGTGGTTATATGATCTGGCTATGTTGGTGACATCTCCAAATGGTAAATTCCGGGTTCCTTGACATTGTGAATAGTGTTTGAGCTTTTCTTTCCGGCTGTCATAAATGCATAGGCCGTATCGGTCTTGTGAGAACCAGAAGATACCGTCTTCATCTTTGCACAGTGAATTTATGGCGGGATTCGCCTTTAACTGGTTTCTTAAATCCGGCAGGGGATACTTCTGGACAATGTAATCGCGGATATCGATAATAAAGCTTTCTACATCGAAAGCCGATACCCATAGCTTCCCGTCTTTATCCTTATATATTTCATAAAGTATTTTGTTGCCGGGGGTAAGGAAAGAGGAAGTGTCCACTTGTTCTAAGTGTCCCTCCTTTGTGATGCGGAAAGCAAACAAGTCTTTCCAGGAAGTGACCCATATATAGTGGAATACATCATCCTGCACCATGTGGTAGATAGCTCCCGTAGCATTTCCTGTGATATCTACAGGGAGAGGCTGGGGAATATATTGCGTTTCCGGAGATTTACTGTTCGGGTCGAAGCGTACGATTCCTTTTCCCCAGGTGCCGAGCCAGTAATATCCGTTTGTTTCGTCCCAGATGATCCGTTCAATGTCCATATAATCCCTGTGGTGGAAGTAGGCTTCAAAGTTGTCCGTATCTTTATTGAGTTTATACATTCCGCCTCGGGTGAGGGAGATTATTAAATCCCCGTTCTTGTCTTCGTAGACGATGTACACAAATTCAGGAGAGTGGTTGTATTCGGTTTTATACCGCTTTATCAGAGTGCCGTCAGCCTTGAACCGGAATAATACGCCATGCATGCTTACCCATATACTCCCGTCCCGGGTTACGTTTATAGTGAATACATTCTTGTCGGAGCACTCCTGCAAATCCATGGGAGTGATCCGGCAGGTAGCCTTATCCAGTATATAGCCTCCCTTCATGGTTCCGAACCAGATTTTTTTGTCGTGGTCTTCGGAGATATAAGTAATATAATTATCCGATAAGAGTCCCGGGTGATACAGATCGGAGCGGAAAACGCGGATATTGTATCCGTCGTTTCGGCAGAGACCGTTGAAAGTGCCGTACCACATGTAGCCATCGCTGTCCTGAAATATACGATGGATGGCATTCACCGGAAGTTTATCTAAGGAAGGTATTTCTCTGACCACGATATCCTGAGCATGCAGCAAGGGGCTGAATATTAAAAGACACAAGAGCTGCATCAGGTAGACTTTTTGTCTGATAATCATATTTGAGATGGCTTTTATCATAGTATCTTTTATATATCGATACACAAAGATATGAATAAAAACTCAGAAATCTTATTACCTGTAATGAATGAAAAATTATTTAATTGATAGTTAATACAATAAAAAGTAGAGTCAGACCTAAATCCGGCTCTACTTTTGAGGTATACATTATATAAATCCTAGCGATATGTTATTGCATTCCATTCCGGTGGAATTCCTCCTTGTAAATGGCGTACAAAGAAATCATAGCGTTTATGTTCCCCGAAATCTTCTCCCATCGTGTGGTGTGCACCGGGAATCACTACCAATTCAAAATCTTTGTTGGCTTTTATCAGTGCGTTCACCACCTGCATGGTTGAGGCAGGATCTACATTATCGTCCAGTTCACCTACCACCAGCATCAGGGGACGGCTCAGCAAATGGGCATTCTCTACATTCGATCCTTCCTTATATTGATCTCCTACGGGATATCCCAGCCAGAGTTCGTTCCACCAGATTTTATCCATGCGGTTGTCGTGGCAGCCACAGGCGGAATAAGCGGCTTTGTAGAATTCGGGATGTAGCAGCACGGCAGTGGTGGATTCTTGGCCACCGGCGGAACAGCCGTAGATGCCTACGCGGTCCATATCCATATACGGATACTTCTCTCCGGCAGCTTTAATCCAGGCGATGTGATCGGGAAGTCCTGCATCTTTCAGATTCTTGTAGCATACGTTTTCAAATTCACGTGAACGGAATGAGGTTCCCATTCCATCTACCATGACAACGATAAAGCCGAGTTCGGCAAGGGAAGTCATGTACCAGTTGTACGGGATGAAAGTCTTGGGTACATACTGGTCGCCGGGACCTTGGTAAATGTATTCGATAACCGGATACTTCCGGTTCGGGTCGAAGTTAGTGGGACGAACAATTAGTCCCCACATATCCGTTTTGCCGTCACGCCCCTTGGCGGTAAATACTTCCGGTGCTTTCCAGCCTTCTGCTTCCAGACGACTGATATCGGCTGTCTCCAGCGGCATCACCACCTTGCCATCTTCGGCACTGCGCAATACGGTAACAGGAGCTTTGTTTACCATAGAGTAAACGTCTACCAGATAATTCATATCTCCCGAGAACCAGGCACGGTGCATTCCTTCTTCCGGAGTAAGGCAAACCAAGTCTTTCCCGTCAAAACCAATGCGGTAATAGCGGATGAGATAAGGATCCTCACCGGGTTGTACACCATTTGCGGAGAAATAAATCTGCCGGTTGTCCTCGTCTACGCGGAGCACTTCGCGCACATACCATTCGCCGCGGGTTATCTGATGGACGGGTTGTGCGGTAGAGCGGTCGTACATGTACAGGTGGTTCCAGTTATCCCGTTCGCTCATCCAGATGATGTGCTTGTTATCCCTTAGGTCGTGGCGGAAACGGCGGGTATAATTCACGTATTTGTCGCTGGTTTCTTCTATCAGAGGACGTACGGTGCCTGTCTCGGCAGAGAGTTCAAGTACACGATATGCCTGATGTCCGCGCTGGTTGTACTCGAAGGTAACGGAACGGCTGTCCGGGTTCCATTCGGGACCGTATATTTCATACTGCCGGTCGAAGAGGTCGGTGCTGGGGATGATGCCTCGTCCTGTTTCAACTTCATAAATGCAAGGTATCTTGAAAGGAAGTTCGTCTCCCGGTTTGGCATATTCCTGCTTGTGCAGTTTCGGTTGGAGCTGATCTGCCGGAGAAGACTCTACATAGTACACATAGCGTTTCTCTACTGGGCGGATTTTGCAGGATGCCACTTTTTTGCTGTCCGGAGACCAGCGGATATAAACTGAGTAATAGTTGCTGAGTGTACCGTCAAGGCTCAACTGCTTCTCTTTTCCCGTGGCAAGTTCCTTCACATATACATTCTGATTTTTGATATAGGCGGTATACTTTCCATCGGGTGAAGTTACGGGAGCGGCTTCTTTTTCGTCATCCCGTTCCATCCAGTGTTTTTGTGGTGCATTGCGGTCGGGCAGGGTACCTTCATTTACCAACTGATTTTTGCGGGTGGCGTACATCCAGCGCTGATTGCCAAAAATAAAACGAAGCGTATCTAAGCTCGGATTCACTCGTAGCCGTTCCAGTTGGATTGCTTCGGGCTTTACTTCTTTGCCGGATGCGTTGCTCAGTGCGCTTGCCAGACGCTTGTGGTCGAACAACTCCTTTCTGTTTTTCTTGTCTGCGTTCACCGATACGTAGATACGGCCTTCGGGCATATTGCGTACATACCAGAACTGATGTGTGCCTTCTATCCACTGCGGCGTGACGTTGGAGTAGAAAACTTTGTTGGCACTGAATTTCTCTCTCAATGCGTAGGCACGGTTATAATCATCCACTGTGCCTTGTGCGAAAGCCATGCCCCCGCTAAGGAGCATGGCTATCGACAAACCTAACTTACAAACATTCATATCTAACTAACCTTTATTGTACTTCCCATTCATAAACACCTGCTGCATTTTTGTCCGGCAGGGTGATTTCCAGTTTTACTGATTTGGTTTTCACGGGATCAAAGTTTACGGTGTTTCCCGCACCTTTTACAACGCCATATTTGTCGACACCTGTGACGGGTTGCCACTGGCCTTGTGCATCTTTATAATATATCTTCCAGCTTTTCGGTACACGACAACCGCCCCAGGGAGCATCGTCGAACCAATATACGGTGGAGCTTGATACGGTAGCTTCTGCCGGGAACTCATACGTGATCCATTCCGTAGTTCCCTGTTTGGGCCACCAATGGTAGTAGGGCAGGGAACGGTCGTTCTCATCTTTCGGAACCAGGCGGTCGTTGATGGCTGAAATGGAGCTTACGCGGTGGGATGCGTCTATTTTACTTTCCGAAGCCAGTGTGGCAGGCATGGCGGGGCGGGATGCGCTCAGCTCTTGTGGCAACCATACTTCCATAGCTCCCGAACCACGGTGGGCCCATGCGTAGTAAGGTATCAGTGTCAGATTCACATCGGTAGTGGTCAGGCGACCCTGATCGTCATAGCCAAGTGTCTGTGCGCCGGTCTTCAATTGGTTGATGCCATACAGTAGATCGGGCTTTTCCACCACTTCAAACTTCGGGTTGCGGTTCATGAATACGCTGAAGATGTCGAAGTTGTTATCCGGGAATTCTGCACAGTATACAATCGGTCCGCGTTCTACGGCAATGCGCCCGCGGTCGGCTTCCACCTTATTGTTGGCTTTCACGGTACGCGGTTCCATGTCGAAGTGTACTTCCACCTTATCACCCTTTTTCCAACGGCGGTCGATACAGAAATAACCATCTTTCAGTTCATTCTGTACGGCTTCTCCGTTTACTTTCACTGTGTATTTCAGACGCTTGCCGTCGCTATAGGTATACAGGTCGCTGGGGACTACCTGCCCCCGAACCCATCCGGGAATACGGACTTTCAGGTTGAAGGGTCCGGCGCTGTTCTTGTTGATGCCGATGGTGATGTCACCGTTCCACGGGTATTTGGTGGTTTGCTCGATAGAAACAGCTTTGCCACCTACTTTCAGGTCGGAAGTGTTGGACATGAAGAGGTTGACGTAAACGTCCTTATCCTTCACTGCGTAGATATATCCCGGCAGGGACGGGATGAAACGGCAGATATTGGACGGGCAGCAGGCACAACCGAACCAGGGCTGGCGCTGATGCTGTCCCATACTTTCCAGCGGGTTGGGATAGAAGAAACCGCCGCCATCTAAGGATACGCCTGAAATCAGACCATTGTATAAAGTGCGTTCCAGTACATCGTAGTATTTGGATTCACCGTGCAGGAGGAAAAGACGGTAGTTGACGTACACGTTGCCGATGGCAGCACAAGTTTCGCAATAGGCTGACATGTTGGGTAACTCATAATTGGCACCGAAGGCTTCTCCGGCTGCTGTGGCTCCGATACCACCGGTGATGTAATATTTCTTGCCCACGATATTGTCCCAGATACGGTCGATGGCATGAATATAGGCAGTATCTCCTGTCAGGGCGGCTACGTCGGCCATACCTGCATACATATATGCGGCGCGAACGGCGTGTCCCACAGCTTCATCCTGTTGAACCACCGGCTTATGTGCCTGGCTGTATTCATCGGTACGACTGGTATATCCACGCTGGTCGAGGAAGAACTTGGCCTGGTCGAGGTATTTCTGGTCTCCGGTAACCAGATAAAGTTTGGCAAGTGCCATTTCGGCAATCTGATGTCCGGGAACACGGATTTGCTGTCCCTCGCCTGTGCCGATTTCACGGCATACGCAGTCAGCGTATCGGATGGCGATATTGAGGAAGTTCTTCTTTCCGGTGGCCTGGTAGTGGGCGATGGCGCCTTCCACCATGTGCCCCAGGTTGTAGAACTCGTGGCTCAGGTCTTCTACCTTTTCCCAGCGTTTGTTTCCCGCCCATTCGTGGGGATGTTTTGGATTCATGGTTCGGCTGGTATAAAGGTATCCGTCCGGTTCCTGTGCGGCGGCTACGATAACGAGCACGCTGTCAATGTATTTGGCCAGTTTCTTATCGGGATACGTCTGTAACAGGTAGCTGGCACCTTCGATGGTTTTGTATACGTCCGTATCGTCGAAAGCCAGTCCGCCTACTTTAATGGTATCACTGGGATGGGCTGCGTTGACGAAGTTCTGGTATCTTCCGGTTTCCTCGCATTTGCTGAATGCCAGGGGGATGGTTACCTCTCGGCTCGCGTTGAGGCGTTGTCCCCAGAAGGAGTCGGTTACTTTCACCGAGGTGAAAGGTACGGGATCAATGGGATACCCGTGCGATTGTTTTTTCACTTGCGCCTGACTGCCTACGGTGGCGGCAACCAGCAGGGTGGTAACTAATACTTTTCTCATGGTTATTATTCGTTTTATGGTATTATTTCTTGATTGGAATATATTCGTCCCATAGTTTCAGTGAATGCAGGTAGCCCGTGAACGGCCAGTTGTGTTCTGCATTCCGCCCCAAAGTTACGTATTGTGATGGTTTTATTAGCAATTGAATATCTTTTTCGCTAATTAATTTACCATTGATATATACTTGTTCTATGCGGCCGTCGAAACAAATATAGATATGCTGCCATTTGCCGGTCAGCTCTTTCATGTCCTTGTATCCGGCATCTTCGTACCAGCCGTAGTGGTTGATGACACCGCATCGGGGCTCCGTGCCATTGACGAGCATAATCTTTTCCAATTCGTCATGCGAAGTCGTGAAGTCGGCTACACATTCGTTTTCGGCAATAGAATCATTCAGTATCCAGGCTTCCAATGTATAGGGGGCATTGTCCAGCAAGGTTGCAGGCAGGGAGAAGTTGGACTGGAATACCTGATGACCATCAAAACTGAAACTCTTTTTTCCTTCCACTTCCTTAATGATGGAGGGGGCTTTGTGGGCTTCGAAGTATCCTTCTATTCCATGATTGGAAAGATAATGTACGGTGTCGCCTACGGCGAAGTCATCAGCGGTGATGCTTACTACTAGGCCACGCTTTCGCTGATCAGCAGCCGGTAAGCGGACGATATCCGTAGTGGTATCATATTCCTGTTCGGCAGGTGCCTGTTTCCAGTTATAGTAGCGCAGATTAGTGATGATTAAGGGTTCGGCTCTGCTTTGAAGCGAGATCACACCGGATGAAAGGGCAGGTTCCGCTTCGTAGCTTTGCCATCTACCTAACCTATGAACTAACCCACTAATTGTATGCTCTTTGGAGGGAGAAAGTAACGGATGACGGTATTCTAGCGTAGTGCCTGGTTCGAGAACCAGTGCGTCGCGTCCGTCAATGCGCTCGGTGCGAGCTGATCCTGCTTTCAGGATAAAAGCACCTCCTAACATTCCTTCATTATTCTGCCATTGGCGGCCATTCCAGTCGGCGGCTGTCAGTCCGAGCCATTGTTGGGGAGCGGAGTCTTCGATACCGGAAAATACCTTGAGGTTCCAGATAGCGCCACCGAAGCCATTCTTCTGTCCGCCGGTATAGGTGAGGCGCACGAAGCGGGCTTTGGCTTTTCCGAAATCTACCATTGGGCTGCCTGCCAGATGATTGTTCCGCTTGTCGGCAAAGATAGTCCAGCGTTTACCATCTGTTGAAGTTTCAATCAGGTATTGATAGAACTGAGTGCCATATTCAAATTGTGTCCAGATCGTTTGTATCTGTTGGGGGCGTCCCAGGTCTATTTCAAGCCATTCCTGTCCCATGCCGCGCGGACGCCATAAAGTTCCGTTGTTATCATCTACGGCATATTCAGGACGGAAGTTGTCATCATAAGAGGAAGAGGCGCGCACGCTTTTACCAAAGGCGAGGTTGTTTGATTTAACAACGGAGGGGGCCAGTGCACCTACGCCGTCATGAGTAGGGATGATTTTCTGAATCGTCCCGTCTGCATTGAATGTCATGCGGTCGATGCAAAGCTGGCGGTGGAAACCACGGTTGGAGTGTGGATTATCGTGGCGGTGATAAACGATATAGTAATCATTGCCTTCCTGAAGGATACTGTGGTGGCCGGGACCGTGAATGGTTCCGTCAGCATTGGTTTCGAGGATACAGCCACCATAGGTGTAAGGACCCAGAGGCTTGTCTGAAGTGGCGTATTGCACACGGTATGTGTGGTCGTGGCAGGAACCGGAGGAATACATAAAGTAGTAGGTTCCATTGCGTTTGATTACAAAAGGTGCTTCGAAGAAATCGGTGGCTTCGGTATTGGGGATGAGGCGAGTTTCGGTAAAACTCTTCAGATCGGGAGCTAATTTTCCGGCACCGCAACCGAAACCTTTGTAAATGCCCCAGGTTCCCCAGTACATATAGACTGAACCGTCATCGTCCACAAATGTTTGTCCATCCAGAGTGATGGCATTTGTTACGAAGCGGTCGGGGATAAGGACCGCTTCGCTATCGCCTAGGATATTCTTCCACGGACCACGGGGAGTTTCACTGACTCCGCAATGGATGATACAGGGCTGGCAGTAAAAGTAGTAGTACTTCCCATCAGAGTGCTGCATCACATCGGGTGCCCATATCCAGTGACTGTCGGGCCAGTTCATGGGCATCAAGGTCCAGTTTACAAAGTCCTTGCTGGTCCATACTTGTGCGGGGCCAAAGCCTGCACCACTGCCATCGGTAGTGGCATACATATAATAAGTATCACCAAACTTTTTGATAGTAGGGTCGGCGAAATATCCGGGAATCACGGGATTACCCGTTCCCGGAGCATTGAAAACGGCTTGTGCAAAGGCAGAGACAACTCCTATTAAAAAGGAAGTGATTAAAAGGATGGTTCTATTCATATTGTTACTTTATTGTTAGAAAAATTACTTGCACCGCGCAGCAAACTTTGCTCCAGCGCTACGCTGGTCATTTATGTATTTCATTATTAATCGGTATCTCTATTTCATAAAAATATTCTTTCAACAGCTTGTACATTTCCGGATCGTAAGCTTTCAGCTTTACGCGACGATTCATAGAATTGTGTATGCCATTGGCAGGATCAGCGTAACGGTTACAGTTAAAGAAAGACTGTACACATTCAGCAAAATACTCTTCTTTGTTACTTAATGCATAAGTACCGGCCCATAGTCCTTTTTCTCCAGCACTTTTCCACAATACTTCCAGTCGGTCGTTGAAATCCGGTTCCACACCTGCAATTCCTACCATATGTATCAGATGGGCAAATTCATGAATCAAAATATTTTCGCCTGTATATTTATCTTGTGGTAAAGCCAACAGATTCTCTTCTCCGCAACTGGCGGAGAACTCATCTTCCGGTGCCCCACCGAAACCACGGGCACGCCAGTTCCAGTATGCAATGCTGTCCGGCGAATTGCAGATATGTGCAAACTCCGGTAAATCACAAGTATCTTCGTCTTTATCGATAACCATCACGTGACAACCTTTTTTCACCATATGCGCTTTTACATCCGGACGTTTTGATAGCATCAGACTGATGATATCACATGCTTTTAGCAACGCTTCATCGCTTACCTTTTCGGAGGAAGTGACATACAATCCCTCAGTTTCAATGTATTTCTTATAAAAAGAAGGAATATTCTTTCTCTCGGGTATGGACGTTACTTCACCCCGCACCGGATATAACTCAAGCTTCATCGCGAATCCCCCGCCCGAAGCTAAATGTATCTTTATCCGGCTGTTTTTGTCTATAATCAGTTTCTCTGTACGATAATCTTCCGCTTGCTTGTTCGCATTAATACCATCAGCAAAGAGTGTGGCTGTATAGCGAACATTGGAAGGCAGGAACGAAAAGTCAAGTTCTACATCACGTTCATCCCAGTTTGTCATCCCGCCAATGTACCAGTTGATATCTTTCTTTCGTACACTGACGATATATTCTCCCATTTTACCTGCGGCGATAAAGGTAGAATCCGTCTCCACAGGAATTGAAGTGATGAAGTCCACACATTCCTGTTCATTCAGATAATTCGTCGGAGCATCGCACAGCATGGTGAGCGGAGAATCGTGTACAATATAAGCGGCCAACTGATGACAACGGGTTCCCATACTCATCGGTGAGTAATAGACGGCACGCCAGTCGGCTTTCGTTGCATTGCGCATGGCACCCGGAGTATAATCTACCGGACCTGCCATCATACGGATATAAGGGAAGGTCACATCGTAAAGAGGCATGTTATTCTTGATATCCGTCCACTTCACCTCTTCCATACCGAACAGGCTCTCAAAGTTGATGATATTCGGATAAGTGCGATTGATACCTGTAGGTTTGTAAATGCCATGAAGGTCGAGTGTCAACTTATGTTTTGCCGTAGCATCAGCGATACGATATACCATTTCAACGGCAGTCTGATCGTCACGATCCAGAAAGTCTACTTTGAAGCCTTTGATACCCATTTCGGAGTACTTCTTGCAGGCGGTTTCCAGTTGTTTGTCGAGTACATTGAATACTGTCCAAAGAATGATATCAACTCCTTTCTGTTTTCCGTAGGCAATCAGTTCCGGAAGGTCCAGTTCCGGAATGACAGTCAGCATATCACCGCTTTTCGGGTTATACCAACCCTCGTCGAGCACTATAAACTCTATATCATTCCTGCTGGCGAAGTCTATGTAATATTTATAGGTATCCATATTGATACCTGCCTTAAAGGGGACACCTTTCAGATTCCAGTCATTCCACCAATCCCAGGCTACTTTTCCGGTCTTTATCCATGATGTGTCACCTATGCGATTGGGAGATGCCAGTGCATACACCAGATTATTAACAGGCATATCCGTATCCTTTTCAGTAACAGTCAGTACGCGCCAGGGATAAGTACGTGCACCACTACTGCGTGCTATGAAATCACTGGTTTCTGTTACATACTCCTGCATACGCCAAGGATAGAAATCTGTTTGGGTAGGGTAGGAAGCAAAAACACCTTTTAGCCCATATCCATCTTTCTGAGATTCTACAAACATTCCCGGATATGCTTCAAGATCAGATTCCAGTAGAGTTAATTTGGTTTTACCGCAGTCCACTGTAACGGGTAGGAAAGCTACTTTCGGCTGTGCCTTCGATAGTGGGGTAACATCGTATATATTTTGAAAAGCCATTGCCATCGGCTTTTTGTCATTCGTCGTATAAGGAAGATAAGCTGTATAATCTTGATTGAAGTTGAATTCAGCTATTTCATCTTTGACTGTAACACCTGCTGTACGTGTAGTATAGAAACGGTAGGCTACTCCATCATTATAAGCGCGGAAAGTAACTCCAAAACCATCTATCAACTTCAAGTCGAGTTCATTGCATGCAGCAACGAACTCCTTGAAGCGGTAGAAAGGGGATTCTACATTATCCCTGATCTTTTTCCTTTTTATACCAGTTACCTGAGAGTTGTTTCCTATTTCGGTTCCGTCAGCCAGAACCAAGCCTATGTTAGAAAGAGAGAGAATTGTATCCTTTTCGTGCATTATCTGATAAGATAATTTGTCTCCGGTACTGATTTCTACTTTCAGTTTTCCGTCGGGAGATGTCAGTGCGTATTTCTTTCCGGATGCTGCTTCGAGTGAATTATTTCCGCAATACAGAAATAGGGAAATAATGACTAATTTGAAAGAGAGGTTGTTTTTCATAATTCGGTTAATTCTTATTTGTCTGTTTGCAAAGTAAAAGAAAAAAGAGCGAACGGAAAGACTGAATAATATAATGAAATAAAAGAATAGTCCAAAAGATACCTTTCTGTGGCCTTCTATAATCGGCAAATCAAATCCTGCAAACTAAAAAAACAAATCGTATAAATTTCACTTTGGGCAACCTTTCCCAGTTGCCCTTATTATATTGTCAACTTCAAAAACATTCTCTACATTTGCCATATTAGGAATGTAATGTGTTGATGATATGAATGGACAAACTAAAATCCAGCTCATGCTTGAACTAAAAAACAAAGTTCGCATGGGGTTAAACCAAGCAAAGAAAGACACTTTCAACAGTGTCAATACTATGCAGGCAAAGATGGACTCATTAAAGTTCAACTTTGCCAAGAACAGTAAGGCAATAGCCGCTGAAGTACCTATGATTGGTAGTGCTCTGAAGTTGATATCAAACCCTCTTACTGCCACTGCCGCTGGCGTATTGGCCATAGGTAAAGGAATAGATTATACCACACAGAAGGCGGCAGATTTCAATTCTGAATTTCGAGGACTGTCCAACCTGAACCTCGACAAAACCAAAAGAGACATATCAACTTTGAGACGTATGGTGTTAGATACAGCTTATAACAAAGGATTCAGCACCACACAAACCATTACAGGATATTTCGATGTACAAAGTACCACTGGCAAGTACGGTGATGAAGTCAAACGAATCGTTGAAAAACAAGGCGAATTCGCCAACTTAATGCAAGCTAACTTCAATGATTACATTGCCGGAACAGCTAAAGGTATGGCAAACTTTGGTTTCAGTGCAGATAAACTGGATGAATACAATCGCTCCGCCTATGCAACGGTCAAAGTAGGTGTAACCACCTTCGACCAACTCGCAAAGGTACAGAGCGTTTATGCTGGTGCCGCAGCATCCAATAACCAAACCTTTGATACAGCTAATAAACTACTTGCTTTATTTACCATCAAAACAAAATCTGTTGACGAGGCCGCTACTCTTACTAAGTCCATGTTCAATGACCTGACTAAAGACACCACCATAAAGGCGTTTAAAAAGGTAGGCATCAACCTGTACGATAATAATGGAAAGATTAAACAGGCTGATGGTCTTATGCTTGAACTGAATAAAAAGTTCGCTGGACTTGATAAGGACAAAAATGTTGTGTCTTTGAAGAATCAGTTCTCCGGTTCCGAAGGTCTCATAGCCATGATACAGGCCGCCACAGACAAAAGTGGGCAATTGCAGAACACCTTCAATAGCTTTAGTGAAACAAAGTTAGACATGGACAGAACTATGGAACTGACAAAGAATGACCTGAACTATAAGAATGAAATTCTGCGCAATAAACTAAGTGCCATGGAGATAGAAATAGGCACCTCTTTACTTCCTCTAAAAGCTAAAATAGCCGAACTAAAGCTATCAGTCATTGAACTTGTTAATGCTTTAACCATAGGAGAAAGAGGTACAAAAAAGAAAAACTATGATGAAGGGTGGACAAAACAAAAAGGCCAATACGAGGGCATTTTAAACAATGTATCTTCATTAACTTTTAAGGAGTATCAAGAGAAATACAGTGAATTATTTACTGCCATGAAAACCACTAAAGAGATCTACTGGCAGTCTGTTCAGAACGTCAATCAAACAAAACTTCCGTGGGGAGGTGGTCTCCTGTGGACTGACGAACAGAAGAAAATTTACCGTGAACGAGCTAATGGATATTCCACCGAATACACCAAAGGAAAATATGAATATGCCAAGTACCTGTTATTAGAATTTCAGAAAGCATGGCAGACAAAAAATAGCTTTAGCAATGACACCGCAACTACAGTCAAACCCAAAGCCGACAAAACCGCCCCCACCAATCCCGTCACCCCTCCCGTCAGCGATGGTGTCGGCACCGTTGTCGGTTCCGCCCGTCAAATCCGCAATCTCACTGTCAACATCGAAGCCTTCAACAAAGGCGGTATCAACACAGCCAACACCACGCTCCAACACATGGAACCCAATCAGATAGAAGAATGGTTCATCGACATGTGCATGCGCGTTGTCCGCAGTATTGAATCCACTTATTAATCACCATTTAAAACCCATTTAAACACCATGCAGCCCGATTTTAAACACCTCGTTCGTATTTGCGACAATATCAACCGCACCATCACGCGCATCCCCTACAAAGCTGCCGTTCTCGCCGTCAACTTCTCAAAAGAACGTTTCATCAAAAAGAACTGGCTTGACGACCGTGAGTATCCTTGGCCTAAAACCAAGAAGCGCAAAGGTTCAACCCTGATAAAAAGCGGACGTCTCAAAAGAAGCATCCGCCAAGTTCATATTGGCGCCGATTATGTCATCATCGGCACCGATGTCCCCTACGCCCGTCCTCACAACGACGGCCTCACCATCGAAGGCACCGAGCAAGTCCGTTCCCACGACCGCCGTTCCCATAAACGCAAGGCTTATACCCGTGCAGGCAAACGTATCAAGGCCGGAACCGTCCGCGCCCATAGCGTTAAATCCCATACCCGAAAATTTAAACGTTCCTTTGTACAACGCCAATTTATCGGGCAATCCCAACATCTTAATAATCAGATAACCGAAATGATACAAAATGAACTTAAAAAAGCAATACAGCAATGACTAAACTTCCTCTATCTCAATCACATTCAACGGTGCATAATAGTACAGCCCGGCTGCACCGATACCAAATTCTATCCTCAGCATACCAGTATCTCCGACTGTCACTGTCACAGGCTCTGTCATATTCGCAGTATTATCCTGTACTCCTGTTTCCGGTAAAACGAAAGCCACCTCATCCGTATCTGTCACTGCCTTATATGACAAAGCCTCATTAGGAATCACACGGCTATTCCATTTCGTATTCGCCAGCAATCGTACCTTATATGTTCCAACAGGCAAGGTAAACGTGATACTTTCCGATTTGGCTGCATTAGCCCCGACCGCAGAATTATGCAGCAAATATTCATCTGAAAATATTCCACTATCGTTTCCCGTGATACTACCTTCCGCACCTACCTGAGTCATCATATTAGAAGCATTAGTTGAAGGTACTGCTGTACCAAGTTGTTCTCCAAGTATATCATATATAGTTCTAACATTGGTAGCAGGCATTTGGTTATTGAATCTCGTGATCCCTGTAGCGGCATCATATATTGATGCACCTGGAGTTGTACCAGGGATGGCGGTATTATTCCAACCAATAGAAATAATCGCCTTCGTTGCTAAATCTTCAATCGAAACATCATCGAACTTGATTTCCGTTTCATTTCCTTCAGCATCCTGCAACTGACCATACAACGTTTTCCGCCCCATCGTAGCAAATGTATATTCGATATTCCCTGTCATATTAACCCATCCAACGCCTGTAAGCTCAGCCACTTCGCCCAATTTATATTTAGCCGGTTCAAACGAGCCACTATAAATAAACGCCACTGGAACAGTCAGAGAACGGGAAGTAGCTTTACCATCATTGAGAACAAGACTTTCAAGCGTTAATGGAGTACTTTGATAGTCAATCGTCGCAGATTTCACTTCGCTGCTTTCTGCCCCTGCGCTAACTTGTGCATAAACAGTTTTCACACCGAACCCATCGGATAAGGTATATTCAATCATACCTCCTTCCGGTATATTCTGCCAAGCCACATCCGACAAATCAGCCTTTTCCCCTATCCGGTAGCGGGTAGCCGCACCCATATAGGCAAGCAATACATTAACCATCTGTTCACGTGTATAGATATCTCCGTTATTAATGGATATGGAAGTCAGTGCTATAGGATCATCAACAATGTCAGCTGACTTATATATTCCCATATAAGGACCTACAGGATATGCAGTATTATACCAGTTTTTGTAACCGCGATAATCAAAAGTAAACTTACTTCCCAAACCTGCATTAACCAACGGGCTGTCAAATGCTACCCTGTAATCACCACTTATATAATCTGCGATTTTCAAGTCAATGGATTTCTGATACAAATCCGAATAAAGGAAAACATTATTATTGAGTGCCTGCGATTTCCAAACGTCGATAGTCTCTGTAGTCATATTGGTAAACAACAGACCGTTATTAGCCAATATGTTATCAATAACATGCAACCCTCTTATTTGTACCGTGTTGCGTCCGTTCATAGTAGTGCCGGGTGTGGCAATAACATTATTATGAAACACAATCTGCAAATCCTCATTTATTACACCACTTCCAGACGGAGCATCCGTTGGATTTTGTTCCGGTGTGGGATAACTAAACAAAAATTGCACACCCATACCACGTTTTGATTGCGCAACGTTATTATATATCTCAATGTCACCGATAGGACCTACCTGCAAGCTTGGCCCATGATTATCCAGCAAGAAATTATTGTAGCATTTACCCGAAAAACTCTGGATAGACAAACCGCTGGCTTGTGCTGACTCATCCTTGTAAGCACAATCATAGAGCTGATTATAACACACCTCACCAAATGCGTTCGATATCTGCACCCCATCGTAACCAGTATGTTCAAATTTGTTACGGTAAAAGCGAAAATTAGTCAGATAATGAGCTTTTCTCACATATTGCCTTCCCTTTGTATAAGTTACTTCCTCGCCTTTTAGATTCTTGAAAGTAACGGTTTCACCTGTATAAGTAACTGTTTTCTTTTCTGGTGTGAAATACCCAAGATATACCCCTTCACCGGAAGTATCATGTATATGCACATGATGCAGCCAGAAATTTGCTTCTTCAAAATTGCCATGCCAAAATTGTGGATTAGTATCGGTCGGATCTGTCTTGGACGCAATTCCTGTAAATCCGGTATTGCATATCTCAATCTCAAACAGTTCAACATCAGAAGTTCCATTCAGTAACATGAAAGCATCCTCCCAAAACACGTTCTTGGCAAACCTGTCAAACTTAATCCCCTTTTCAATATTATAATAGCCTCGTCCGTCCCAAACCGTATTATGAACGCAACCGTCATAGCTCACGGCGGAGTAAGACACTCCCCAAATCGTCAAGGGAGTCTCCTGGTCAATAGTAAACACCAGCGGGATATCATAACTGAACTGGGGCGTACCATTAGCATTACTCTTTGTCTTATCAGTGGCACCGATAAGCCTTATTCGACTTTGATATTTATCCTTGCTCTCATCTGCTTGGATAACGAACGTATAGGCATCTTTTCCTGCCGGTATTTTACTGATATCAAGTTCTTTGTAATATCCGGTATTATTAGTCAACTGCCCTTCTTTAAGCATAAATACACAGTACAGGTCATTATCTCCTGTCTCATACATCTTCAACGACACGTCATACGTTGCATCCGCTACTATTTCAGTGTACTCATTATTATCAATCTGCGACTGCGTAGGGCGTGCAGCCAAGCGTGGAGTAACGGTAATCAGTTTATTTATTCGCTTAGTGAGCGTAACACCCGATTCTGTATCAGTTACATCTACTTCTACATCATAGATGCCACGGTCAGAAGCTTCCGCAAAGGTATAATTGTCTATATAGCCTTCGAGCGTAGGACGTCCGGTACTGAATGTCAAAATCTTGACAGGATTAGTAGCCTCATTCTCCTTATATATACGTGCTTGCATGGTACGTGCACGGGAATTAGGATATCCGTTTTCCGATGTAATCAAAATAGTTCCCATTTCTCCAACTCGTACAATCTCTGTGCATTCCACATTAAAATAAGGCAATATCTGAGGTTGCATTGCATACAGATAACGTATAAGAGATGCAGAAAACAGTTCTGCATCATTACGGTAATTAACGCCACGCACTTCTTGTCTCAAATCTCCGGCTTCAGTTGCAGAAACAGTTACTGATGTACTCTGAGAAGTATTATCAATAATCTCTTCTGCTGAAACGGAAGTGTCCGGAGTGCTTCGTTTGGTAAAATACATCTTTTGTGCCCATTTTGTCACCGCTTCCAAAGTTACCGTTTCACCTACAAGCGGAAAAGCGTTGCTAACCTTCGTAGCTAATTTAACACGCCCAATACCACCGATTAGCTTATTCACATATTCCTGATTACTCATAACTTTCTTCTTTAATGTTCAACGTGTAATTGTTATCTTCTACATACATACTTGTTTCTTCGTTATACGTACATTGCAAGGATGCTGTTATCACTTGTCCAAACCGCATCAGAGAATGCCCATTCTCAGACGTAAACATAGATTTAATGAAATTATTCCTATTCTTGGAATTCACCTTTATGATAACAAGGTCATCGGTTGGAGTAATATAAGCAGCAGAATCATCAAATATTTCTTGGTCTACAGTATTGCTTCCCTCATATCCAGCACTTGTATCCGTTGTTTCATCCCATTGTTCGCCGAACTGATTATATGCGCCCACAGACACACTGTCAATAGAAGCACGCAAATAATCTATATCAAATTCCGGCGCATATTCCTTATTAGCCAGATAGGTATTCTTCAAAGAATCCAATAATTTATAACCTGTACCACCAGTGTCAACGTTCAGAACACTATCCGCATTGCTCAATGCCACTGAATCAGTCTCATATCCTGCGGCTTGTAAATTAGACAATTTTCTTCCCTCAAAAGACAAGTCCAAATAATCACCACCATTAATTCCCGTTTTTATAGGATAAAAGTAGTAGAATCCATCGGACGGATTATTATTTCTAAAATTAGAAGCATAGACATTATTATTAGAGACATACTCCTTTAATCCTCCATAATTTTCAAATGCGGCAAATGCATATCCTAATTTATTAATGAAGATATTATTGTTATTAATCAACCTGTCAAAGTTTCCAGCCAAAAACTCCTGAGAAGAAGGAGCAAACTTCCCGTTGAAATATACAGTATTATTGTTTACATTAACCTCTTTGACAAAGCCATCAAAACCCAATATCCTTCTCACATACATATATTGCCCATTGGTTATATTATCATGAAACAAGCTACTCTTGATATTCACGTGTTGCATATCTCCTGATATATTGAAGGCCTGTCCAGAACAGTTCTTAACCGTATTCCTCAACAAGTCCAACTCACTCACTCCACCAATAGAACAAGCGTATTCAATCATACCCGTCCCATCAATAGTGTTATCAGCCAATTTCAGATAAGCGTTATTCCCAGTAATGGACAACACATTGGCATGTCCTAAACCACCGGAATTAATATAGTAGTCTCCCTGAATATTGGAACGGTTTATCTCGGCACTTTCAATTCCACTTATAAATATCGCAACTGCACCAGCCTTAACCAGATTACAGGAATCAACAATCACATTAGCTGTATTCTTAAATCGTAAACAATACCAAGTATGCGTCTGAGTACCGGAGCTATTTGCATAGTAGCCATTAAACTTACAGTTATGCAAAGCAACATTCTTCACTTTATCGGTATCATCATTGCTACGTACCATAACAGCTGCTAACTCTTCAGGAGAAGCAGCACCGGAGAAATTGCAATAATTAAGCATGGAAATACCTTTGATAAACACATTGTCCACATTCTCAAAAAGCAATCCACCGAGCCACTTGCAATTGATGGTATATAGCCCGTTTCCGTTGATGGTTAAGGTATAAAGGCTGTCTTTATTCCAATCAGTTAAGGTAGATGTCCAGATTCCATAAGTTGAGTTCCATTGTGACCCGCGTACCTCTGTAGCCTTCTTTACGCAGGAAATCATAATATCCTTTGTGAGTTTATCCGGATAATCCTCTTTTATTGCGGCAATACATTCTCCAAGTCCCGAATAATAAACGGATGGTTTGTCACTGCGGATGAGGAAGTCCGTGTCGGTCTGTACCAGCATTTCCTCCATCCACACATACATGGTATGGTCAGAAGCCAAATTTTCAAATATATATTCTGATACAGCCCCTTGACTAACAGCATCCACATTCAGTTTTGACACCTGATATCCATCTTTGGGGACAATCGTAATAGTTACCGTTCCTGTTTTAGTAGCTGTAATGTAGTAGCTGCTTTTATCATCAGATTCAACTACATTTATTGTATCTCCTGTAGCGGAAATCGTGCACTGTCCTACGTTTGCCGGGTTAATGGTTACTTTGATGGAAACCGTCTCTGTGATACCACCTTTAGCTTTTATTACCTGATTATCACCATCCCAATAGATAGTATTATTATCTATATGTTTCCGGAGCTTATATACAAACTGATCGTTCCATTCTTCCCAACCCTCATCTGTACGAGAACGGATATATGTGCCGCCAAACTCATACCTCACCTGCCGGATATCACTATTATCCGAAACCACAAGCATTCCCTTAATCTCCCCCGTACCATCTTGGAGAGAATAGGTATAATATCCCGGCTCAGTCACATTATCAAAATCCGATTCAGGCATACCGCCAAGAACCGTAAATACAGCGTCACCGTTACCTGTCCCAATCTGTCCGACGATATCCACTAGCAATCCTCCAACACGTGAAGCCGTATTGCTGCCAAGCCGCACTTCATCCCTGATCTCCTTTGCCCGTTTTAATAAATCATTCATCTTTCAATCCTTTATCCGTTATACTATCGGGCACGCTTCCAAGTTCTCTACATACGCCTCGTCCGTGTTCACCGTCACCCCATTCTCAATACCTTCCACATACGCCTTAAACGCTGCCAGCCGTAGCTTATATTCCGCAACTGCCAACTTCGCCAGTTCTTCCGCTGTCACCGCCGCATAGTTTCCAAACGCATCCGTCACCTTATACACCCTCGGATAACCGCCCACCATAACACCTCCAATCTTTTTGGTTACGGTCAGTTCCGTCCCCCTCTGCATTCCTGTATTGATTATCGCCATACCTATAAAAGTCTAAATTCATAAACATACTCATCATCTTCCGTAATTCCCAACCGGACAGAACTCTCCACAATCGTATTCCCCCCAGTGGCATCAACCGGGAAAGTGACCGCTTGATTTTCCTGCGTACTTGTATAGTATACCGTTCTTTCTGTCGTTTCACTGCCAACCTTAAAATGAATAGGCAGAAGCCCCGACACCGGATATTGCGCCGTAATTTTCAAATCAAAGCCGTACCCCAGCACATCAGCCGTAACAAGATTATCCCGTTTTCCTTTGCACTCGCAGACAAACCCTGTCCATTCACTCTCCATGTCCGCCAGCTCGCAGACAAACCCCGTCCATTGTGCCGTTATCACAATCCCCGCATTTTCATAACCGTAAGATTTCCCTGCCAGCTTATACCTGTCCAGCAACGCAAAAAGCCTCCTTTCCTTATCCATATCCACAAAATCCGTCTTTATGATAAAGTCTATCGGCTTTCCATTCCCTTCCTCAATCCGTATATCCAGCCCCAATTCGTCCCGTATAATCTTCTCCAGCATACACACCTGCGGCGTCCCCGCCACCTTCGTCCGCATCTTCCTCTGCCACGCCACAAACTCCTCATACAGCACCCTTATCGGCAATGTCAGCACCATGCACACCGCAATCATCCCCGTCACCCTCAACCTTTCCGGCAACCGTTCAATAATCCACTTCCTCCAGTCCATCAGTCAATCGCATAAACAATGTCACCCTCTTCCCGTACATACACAAACGCCCCGCTTTCCGCATCAATCCTCCTCCGGTCTTCCAGTGTTCCCTTCCACGTCGTCCCGTCCAGCGTCACGTCTTTCACACCTTCAGCCTGTTGTATCACATCAATCAACTTCGACGCATACATCACACCACCGTACTCCAACCCGTTCAGATACCCTTCAATAGCTTCCTCCACAGGCTTACCTCCACCATTCAGCCTCGTCCCCGTACTGTCCAGCACCAACGCATCATAATACACATGCAGATGCACCCTCAATTCATCCGGCGTCTCACTCACAAAAAGATAATGCGTTCCTGCCGCCCCCACCTGCCTCATGTAAGCCTCAAAAGCCGTCCGCACATCCCCGGTTAACGCCTGTTTCCCCGCATCACTGAAGTACATCTTCAACTTCGTCACCCCCTCATCCGTCACCTGCCGCACAGCCACATTCTTCACCACTTGCTTCGTCTCATCCTTCACCGCATATTCAAACCTGTATGCTTTTTCATTATACTCCAGCGCATCCCCCTTCTGAAATTCCAGCGCCTTCGCATAATACCAGGACAGCGACGTCACATACGCCGCATCAATCACCGCCTCCGTCTCCGACTTGAACGCATTCCACAACGTCTCCAGCACCCACGCCGCCGCTGCCCACACATCAATCAGCCTCGTCTCAATGCTCACTTTCGAGAATTGTTCATCAAAGCCTTTTGTCTCATCCAGTCCGTAAAGCTCCTGAAGCGTTACATTATCCACAAACGCCGCTTTCAAATCCGCCTTTATATCCTGTATTTCCCGTGCCATACGCCTCAGTTAAAAGATAAATCAAATGTATCGTCAAATACCCTTCCCTCAAGTGCTGTCGCTGGCCTCACATTCTGTGCCGCATAATACTGCACTATACCTTTGTTCACCACCTTCTCCGGCGAATACTCCAACATTCTCCCCGGCTCCAGCACATCCGTCACCTCCAGCCCATTTTCTTCAGCCAAGACAATCGCACCGTCAGCACTTCCGTACACCCGCAAAGCAATATCCGCCAATGACTGGCCAGCCAATATCATGTACTTCATTTTTCCCCCTTCTTCACCTTATACCTGAACCATATCCCCGCACCAGCCGCAGCCACAATCCACGCCACCCAGCCACTTGTATAGAAGAACGCTTCACCGAAACGTTTCCTTTCCACCACCGTCCGTGTCTCTTCCTTCCTCTCCACAATAGCCGAATCCGTCCGTTCCCGCCAAATTGTATCATGCTTTTCCACGTTGATAAACACAAACCTCACCTGTCCCGGAATGCTATCCTTATTCTCTATCCAATGATACAGCTTTCCGCCTCTCACCGCCGCATCACTCCGTGCATACGAAGTCTCCAGATGAGAAACACTGTCCGCCACATTGCCACTCTTTTCCATCAGTCCGCGCACCATCATCAGGCTGTCCCTGTACACTTCCGTCCTCCGTTCATACCGCGATGCAAGCTCCTTCAGCTCGCTCACCATCTTCCTGTAATCCGTCTGTTCCGTACTCACTTTCTTTGTCCCGCATGCACAAAAGCACATCATCAGGCAAACCACGTACACAATCTTTCCCATACCTCTCATCTTTCAGGTTTCACAATCACCGGACGCAGGAAATTCACAAACTCATCCTTCACCTCGAAACAGGGACATTCCTTCAACCATTCCCGCCGTTCCACAATCCCGTTTCCGTCTTTATCCGGCGAAGTGTCCCGGTGTCCCAGCACATCCACAATCTCATACCGCTTGCAGATATCCGCCACCAGATCCCTCATAGCCCTTTTCTGTGCCTCCGTCCGCGTGTCCTTAGCTTTTCCGTTCCTGTCCAGCCCGCCCTCATAGCAAATCCCGATAGAGCAACGGTTATAGCTGAATTTCTCTCCCGGCACAAGACAGTTGTCATGCGCCCCCATCTCATTCTCCGCCCGCATCTTTACCACCCGGCCATCCTTCCTGATATAGTAGTGATAGCCCCATTTCCCGAATCCGCGAGCCACATGGCTCTCGTTTATCTGCCCCTCCGTGAAATCCCTGTCCTCACGTGTAGCAGAACAATGTATCACAATATAAATCGGCTTATTCATCCTTCTTTTCCTCCTTATTATTAGCGTTTAAATACCGTTTAAACCGATAAGTATAATCCACTCCGAACAATGCCCCCGCAAACGTCGAAATCTCGCCGTATGCCACCAGAACGGAGTTATGAATTTCCCCGGTCGGTACCACCCAGAACCCGCAGAACACAAGTACTATTCCTGCCAACGTCAGGAACACCGCAACTCCCAGTTGTATATTCAATCTCTTCCTCATCATTACCTCCTTTCCCTCACTTAGTATCAATCACCAGTTCCCCCGTGTCCGAAACCTGCACATCCGCTTTATACCCATCCAGCTCCAACTGTGTTTGTACCTCCGCCCGCATCTCCGCCGCTCTTCCCACACTTTTCAGATATCGTTCCCCCACGCCCAGCACCGGATAATCCTTGAAATCCCCTTTATTCGACGCCACAATCAGTGCCACATGGTCATAGTCACTCTCATCCACCACCAGTCCCTGTGCAATCAGGCCGTTAGCATCCTTCATCACTTTCACTTTCAATTCTCCCCGTTCGTCCAGCACAACTCCCCGTCTTCCCATAACCCTTCATCTTTAGTGTTTCACCTTCTCATCCTCAAAATCCCCTCTATCCAGCTTCTTCGCCTTCGATGCAATCACCGCCGCCGTCCCGCTTTGAGCCGATGCCGACCCGGTCGTACTCACCTGATGCGTATGCCCATTGAACGCATCCACCAGTTCATTCACCTTGCCTGTCAGCTTTGCAATATCAATCATCCCTCCAAGTTCCCCGCCGTTCATCACAATCCCGGTAGCCGACATATTCAGCGTCACATTCCCCGTCCTAATCTCAACCCTTTCAATCTTCGACGTCGCCACCACCACGCCCTCCGCCATTCCCATCTGGAGCACCATCACATAGCTACCCACGGCAGGTATTATCCTGAAATAATCCTTTACCTCTTCATCAATCACCGCATTCAATCTCACCTCATGCAGTTCCGGCTTCCCGTCCCGTTCCACTGTGCATGTCCCTTCCTGCATATCCACATCCTTCACGGTTCCCACGTCCACCCGGCAACCCATCCCACCGCCAGCAGCCCGTCTCGCCAGTGTTTCAATCAATTCTTCAAAAGCCTGTTCCGCATTCATTCCACCTTATACCCCAATCTGTTAATCCGTTCAAAAAAAGTATTTCCATACCTCACAGTCACGCTTTCCACCAGATACATCCCGTTCCTTTCCGGTTCCCGTTCCGATACCAGTTTCAGCGTATCTCCCGCATTTGTCCGTGGCAGGCCGAAGCCCGTTACCGTCCCGTCGAATCCGTCAAAAGACACCCGTTTATACTCCGCCAGTGCCAGCTCCCTCAATTCCGGTGCCGTCTTATTCGCATAGCTCAAAGTTCTCACCGTCGCAAACCGTTCCTTGCTTCCCGCCGTCTCCGTTATCTTCTTCCCGTCCCGGCTGTAACTCACCGCCTTCACCCTTATATGCTTGTCCTCCTTGCGCTTGTACTTCAGGTTGCTCTTCTTCACGTTCTTTTCAAAGTCATACACATGCACCTGTTTCGCCACCGCTATCTCATACTTGAATTTGCAAACCAGCCGTTTCCCCCGTATCGCCGAATAGAATCCATACTGTTCCTTCAGCACCCTCAGCACCGCCAGCGTACTCTGGTTGTCAATCTGAAACTTCCCCAGCTTTGCCTCATGGCATTCTATCTCATACCCCGGTGCGATATATTCCAGCACCTCCCTCAGCGTCACTTCCTTCCAGCTCTTCACGAATGAATTCTGCCGCATGAAGAACGTCTCATCATCCAGATGCAGCTTCATCGGAAACCCGCTCTCAATCTCCCGGATGTACCCCTCAAATTCCACCGCCAGCTCTCCATTATATCCCAGCTCCAGTTTCACCCGGTCTCCCACGGAGATAAACTCCCTCAATTCCCCCTGTTCATTCCCGTATCGCCGTGGTATCACCACCATAGCCTTGTCTCCCAGCGTCTCCACCGTTTTGTTTATTTCCGCAGAAGATATCCGGTCAAGCACCGCTTTCCTGCCTCCCAGTTGCTGTTCAATCGTCAGCCGCGAACACAAGTTCAAATACAACATAACCTATTGAATTAAAGAGAACACTGCAGGTTTAATACTCTTCGCCGTCAGCGAATACTTCACCGTGTCCGGAAAACCCTCCACAGGCTCAATACTCTGTTCTTGGAAGTAGATAGACTTTATCCCCATGTCCAGCAGCAACGGGCACGCCACGTCTATCACATCGTTTATCTCAAAGAACTCCGCCAGCGCCTTCACCTTTTCTCCCGGATATCCATGCTCATCCATATCCACCACCAGCCCGTTCAGTTCTATCTCCCACGAATTCACCCCGAAGTTCTCTACCACCTCCGCCTCATTGCCTCCGTCTATCACTGTCACCGTAATATTCTTCGTCCTCCTGAACCTCATAAGAGGAGGCGGAGCAAACACCCCTGTCGTATTCTCCTTCAGACCGCCGAACGAAAAATTCATTTCCTTCCCCTCATGCTTCATCACCATTTCCGCCCAAGTCCAGTCCGCAGGAGCATATACAGCCGCGTCATACTTCGCCTCATTATTGTTTCTGCCTCTCCATTTCGCCTCGTTGAAGGCTATGCCCGCTTTAAAGATGCCCGCATTGGCCAGCCCTTCCGCTTCCCCTGCCAGCGTACCCGTAACAAATCCCCAGGCACTCTGATACCTCGCTATCAAATCAACAATATACCTCATGTCCGTCTATTCGTTCAGTTTCACACCCAGCATTCCGTTCCTCGCCAGCCATTGCAGTTGCCTCACCTTTTCCGCCCAAACCTCATCCGTCAAGTCTTCCGGGAAAGGAATATGAAACCACAGGCTCAACATCGCATTATACTTCCTCACATAGTCCGTGTTTGCCGTGTCCAGCAGGGGCGGGCATCCGTCTACAACATCTCTACTTCGGGCTTCTGAAAAGGGAGAAGGTCAGTCACCGCAAAGAATGCCTGATAGAACAGGTTGTCATCCGCCATCACAGCGTCCACATCCGTCAGCACGCAGTTACGCACATAAATTTCTTTCGCCTTACCCGGATTCGTATTCTCCCATTTCTCAGCCTCACTGATAATCTTCCGGTCAGGACTCTTCACCAGCACCTCCAGCGCCACGCTTTTCTCATCCTCCGCCTTCAATGCCACCCTTGCCAGTTTGCAACCCGGATTTTCCGCTCTCTTTTTCTCGATCAACTCCTTTGTAATTTCCATAACATCTTAGTTTTTAATCCTTTATTTTTTTTATTTACGCATTATTGTATTCCACTTCCAGCACAAATAGTTCATATTGCTTGTTCAGTCCCATCTCCGTATTCACTTCGCGTCCCTGACTTTGGAACTTAGCCAGAATCGTATCATTCACCACCTTGTTATACCCGTCCACGAACGTCACATTGATAGGAAACGGCTTGATGCTCAGCAAATCCCCTCCACAGGCGCCTTCCAATGCCACCGCTTGGTTCATCATCATCGTGATGCTTCCCGTGTGGTCTATCTTTCCCATGCTCCAGCTCGTAGCCCTGCGGCTCCCGATTGTATGATTCTTCTGGTGTTCCTGTGTCGTGCCATACTCTATGGCCGTCACTTCCTCCCATACCTGTCCCAGTGCCGTTATCGTGGCATCCCCGCCGTCATACGCTTTTCCGTCTCTTCTTATCTTCATATTGCGCCTCCTTAAATTGAGCTTTTAATATTCACCGTCCCTTCTATCGAACCGATACACCCCATAGGCACCCAGCGAAAGAACACCTCCAGCGTCCGTTCCCCGGTCATCAGGTTGCTGTCCTCATCCACTTCGGTCTCTCCGCCGCTCAGTTCCTGTTTGGCCGCCATGTTCGCAAAAATATCGTTGCCGATATCCTCGAAGTATTTCACCATCCCCGTCGTCAGTTTCCCTGTCACCGGGTCAACAGGCACCGTCGTTTTCACCTTCTGTTGATAAGCCGCATACAATTCCCTGATAACCTTGCAGTTCGTCCGGCTCATCGCAATCGTGCTTTCGCTCATGTTCCCATCCTTATCCACCACAATCCGGGCGCACACATGGTCATCATTCAGGCACACCACGCCGGAGTAATATTCCCCCAGAATATAACCTTTCGCGTTCAGGCTCTCCAGTTCCTTCTCCCTGTCCTTTACCCGCTCATGGCTCGACAATCCCGCGTTCACCCAGTTCCCCCGGTTCGCATCCGTCAGTATCATCGTAGCCACCTCGCCGATGTTGTACGATACAGGCTGAGCCGCCATACATCCCAACATGCTGCCCACGGCCGCATATTTCTGTTCCATACCCGTCAGCGTTTCTGCAAAACCCCAGTCCTGACCAATCATTACGCTCACCTGCGGGCAATCCAGCGCGGCGCCTTCCACCTTCAGGTCTCTCAGGTTCGCCATCGTTGCCGCCGTCACGGTGTTCAGCCCTGCACATTCCAGCACCACATGCAGCGGTCTGCCTCCCTGTCGTGCCCAGTCCGCCAGCAGTTGCGCATCCACTATTGCAGTGGTCATCTCATCCGGTATTCCGTCCACCAGCGTCACTTTGTCCGGCACATAGCAAAAACCGACATTGAACACCTGCCCGTCACTTTCCGCAATCAGCCCCGTCACCGCTTCATCGTTAATCAGGTTGGCATACTTGTCACCCTCTCCCTTAGCCACATTCAGCACATACAATTGCGCGCCTTTTCCACCCATGCGGAAGTATTCCGTAATATGGTGATACAGCAACGCATTCGCCGCCTCGCTGATACCGTATGCCGTCATGTCGTTCGTCGATGTCAGCAGCGCATATTTTCCTTCTGCCAGTGTCGTTTCTCCGCTACCGATGGCACCGAAGTAGCCCACCAGTGCCGAAACCTTCTCATAACCGCCCGCAGCATTCCGCCCGACTTTCCCTTTCTTTATATTCACTCTACTCATTGCCTTCAGTCTTTTCAGTTTTCGTTCCGGCTGTAGCGGCTTCCTTTTCCGCCTTCACTTCCTTCTTCTCCGTTTTCGCAGGCGCTTTCACCTCCTTTTCCGGTGCCTTTTCTTCCTCATCGGCATCATAAGTATAGGTTGAAACCTTTTTCTTGTCGCCCCCTTCGCTTGCCACCGCATAAGAGAGATTCGTGAAGTATTCTCCTTTCGTGTTGTAGAACAGTTTGTCCACGCCCAGCTCTTTGCAGATACGTTGCGCCTCCGTTGTCACTTTCGTCACTTTCTTTGCCATATTATTATTTATTGCAGGGTAGGGGATAAAATCCCCTTTACCCTTTGGTTATACACTCCAAAACCGTTTATTTCCCCGATACGATAGCGCCTACCGCGCCCTCTTTCTTCTGCGGAAGCGCCACAAATCTCGTCGTAAAGCTCACCAGATTCCGCTTGTTCACCGGATCATTCTCCGCCTTGCTGTAGTACATCTTCGTACCGCCCTTGCATTTGAACATGCGCGGCACATAGAAGAATACCGACGCCTCAAAATCATTAGCCGTAGCCACCGAGCCGAAGCTCTTCTTCTTTTTTGTAGTACAGTCAAACAGCGGACAATTCACCGCCTCATAAATCTCAAACCCGTACATCTTCATAATCACCCCGGTTGAGTAATCATGATACTGGTTCTGGAATTTCTGGTCTGCCTCCAGCAAGTCCGCCACATGGTCACTGCAAAGCACCAACCTGCGCCCCTTCTTCGGAACCTTCAGCTTATCCAATTTCCGTCGCAACGCAATCACATCCAGACGTGTCAGCTTCTTGCGTCCGTCTTCATCCGTCGTTCCGGTAGTCAGCAGCACAGGCGTCTCCGCTGTGTCCTCCGTTGGAGCAAACGCGTGAATAGCCTTGTCCAGCATCGTTTCACTCAATCGGTTCCCGTGTCTGGTCTTCACCAGTCCCATCTTGTCATACGCCAGCGCATACAGTTCGTCATCCGTCACCTGTGTCGGTTTCGTCTCAAACTTGCTCAGCTTTATCGACACATCCCCGTCTTCCAGTTCCTCAATCTCCAGCGGATACGTCGTATTGTCCACCAGCACCGTCGGGTCTCCCGACACGTCGCTCAGATGCACCACATCATTTTCCGCATACTGCGAGAAGTCCGGCACACCCTCCAAAAACGTCCCCTCCAGCGCATGCGTATAATGCTCCACCACCTGCCGCGTCCACACTTCCACATACACCCCGGCACGCATTCCATTCGGCAGTCTCACAAAACTGGCTCCTATACCGATAGCCACCATTCCGATAGCTCCCAGCCAAGCCGGAACCCCGATACACGAAGCCAGCAAACCGCCCATCACCGTACAAACCAACAGCCCCACAAGAGCCATCACAATTCTAATCATCTTCTTTCTCATCTTCACAAATTCTTCATTTAAACTTTAATTATTTACCCTTTAAACGCCGCCTTATACAGCGCCTCAAATTTCTCCGGCTCATTCTTTGCCATCGCTTCCAGCCCTCGCGGGTCTTCCTTCTGCCACTGTTCCCAGCCCCAGCTCGCCTGTGCCGCACCTTGTGCCATATTGGCCGCTCCGCCTCTTGTTATTTCCACCAGCGACGGCGCAGCCTTCATTCCGCCCAGCACCGTCTCCAGTGCCTCAATTCCCGACTTTTCACCGATAGCCACAAACGTCGCCTCCTGTTCTGCCGAAATCTTCCCGGCTTTCTTTGCCGCGTTCACCGTGTCCGTGATGCGCTTTTTCTCCGCATCCCTGATGGCGGTCTCCGCGTCATCAGCCCGTCTTTTCTCCGCATCCAGTTTTGCCTGTATCGCGTCCTCAATCTCTTTGTCGGTGCTTTGTGCCGTTACGCCCGTCAGCCCGAACTTCCGAATCAAACCTTCTTTGTCCATTTCACTCTCATTTTTTTGGTTATTACTGTTTTTCAAAACTCCCTTTTCTTCTATCTCCAGACAGGCCGCAAACCGCCCATACAACGCCTTCGGTGTCTGCACTTTCAGTTCCTCCGCAGATACCTGCGTCATGCCTGTGGCTATCGGTTCCACAATGCCGTCTATCAGTTTCGCATCCATCGCCTCCTGCGCCGTAAACCAGTTGTCGCCTACCAGCAAATCTTCAATCTCCTTTTCACTCTTCCCCGTTTTTCCGGCATATATCTTCTTGAAATTCTTCTCCATTCCCCGCAGGCCTTTCGCAGCTTTCTCCATCTCCACCGCTGTGCCGTAGCACCCGCCCTTCGGCGCATGCACCATCATATACGAATTTTCGCACATGTACACTTTTGCCGCCGCCATCATTATCACCGTACCCATAGAGCACGACACCCCGGCCACAATCACATTCACCGGAACCCCGCACCCCTTGATATAGTTATAAATCAGCGTCCCTTCCTGCACGTCTCCGCCCTGCGTATGCAACAGCAAGTCCACTTCATCGGCTCCCTTTCTCGCTTCATCAAAACGCGCAATAAACTCCGCCGCCGAATTCACCCCATACCGATAAATCTCACCGTACAGTTTCACTTCACCTTTTTTCTTCCCTTTCGCCATCCGTCGCTTGTTTTTTCAGCAAACATAACCCACTTTTCTTGCCCTCACAACTATCTGTACACCCCTTGGACCATCCGCTTTAAGGCTTGAACACATCTTTCTTTTTCAGGCTTTTACCCCTCATCTTTGTCTAAAAAAGGTGTAATCTATGGCAGAGATAGGAAACGACAAGAAACGTGAGATAGCCGAAGACATGTACATACGTCTCGGCCTCACCGGGCGCGAAATCGCCGAAAATTTAGCAGTAACAGAACAGACCGTTAGCCGATGGAAAAAAGGCCGCACGGGCGAGAAGTCGTGGGATGACCGCAAGACCGAATCCCAGCTCACCCCGCTCAAAATCAAAGAGCTTCTTCTCAAAGAAGCCGAAAAGCTCGCCAAAGGCGAAGAATCCAACGTCAAGGCCGACCAGCTCAGCAAAATCATGTCCGCCATCGACCAGCTCGACAAGAAAATCAATGTCCGCACCGTCATGGACGTCTTTCGCGAGTTCGACATCTGGATGTCCGAGCAGGAACCCGCCACCGCCATCCAGTTCACCAAATGGCACAAACTCTTTCTCCAATACCGCGTCAGCCTCGAAGCCTGACGCCGGACTAACTTCAATCGTAAATTGTAAATCGTAAAATTGTAAATCCAAATGGCTCTTAAATACGATAAACTCCTCAACGACTACGACAAGCATTGCCAGCGCATCGCCAAGTCCACCACCATCCGCATCAATGAGACCCCTGCGGAAAAAGTCAAGCGCATGCGCCATCTCGAAGCCGACTACACCCGTTGGTTCAGCTACTATTTCCCCAACTTTGCCAAGAAACCCTGCGCATGGTTCCACAAGCGGCTGGCTAACAAAGTCATAGAGAACCGCCATATCCGCGCCCTTGCCGAGTGGTACCGCTCTGCCGCCAAATCCGTGCACATAGACATGGGCATCCCTCTTTTCCTCTATTTGGTAAAGAGCGACCTCCACTACATGCTCCTCATCGGCGAAACCGAACCCAAAGCCCGCAAGCTCCTGAGTTCCCTTCAGGCGCAACTCCAGCACAACCAGCGCATCCTCAACGATTACGGCCAGCGATTCCAATACGGCGACTGGGCCGATGGCGATTTCACCACCGTCGACGGTGTCAAGTTCACCGCCCTCGGCTTCATGCAGTCCCCCCGTGGTGCCCGCGAAGACGAAAACCGTCCGGACTACATCGTCATTGACGACGTCGACAACAAACGCCACGTCAACAACGACCGCCTCATGCGCGAAGCCATCGAGTTCATCACCGAAGACGTCTGGGGAACCTTCGACACCGACCCCGATGCCACCGACCGCTTCATCTACGCCAACAACAACTTCCACAAGAACAGCATCACCAACCGCCTGCACCAGCTTTTCCTGCAAAAACAGCAGCAAGCCCTTCAGGATGGCGACGCCACAAACTACTATCTTCTCAAAGTCTGCGCCGTCAAGAACCTCAACGACTTCACCCCCGAATGGCCCGAGAAAGCCGATGCCGCCTACTGGCGCAAGAAGTTTGCCGACATCCCGTATCGTTCCTTCATGCGCGAGTTCATGCACGTCCACATTCAGGACGGTGCCGTCTTCCGCCACGAAGATATCGTATGGGGACAAATGCTCCCCCTCAAGGAATACGACGGCCTTTGCTTCTACGGCGACCTTTCCTACAAAGCCGCCGGAGACTACAAAGCCATGCTCCTCGTCGGTAAAATAGGACGTCAGTACCACATCATCCACGTCTACCTCCGCCGGGGCTCCCGTGCCAAGTGCGCCGCCTGGCTCTACGACCTCTACGAAGACCTCAAGCTGGAACGCTTCAACATCTCCTACGTCATAGAAGGCCTTTTCGCTATGGACGAGTTCGTCAACGACTTCGACACCGAAGGCGACGAGCGGGGCTACCACATCCCCGTTACCGCCGACAAGCGCGGCAAGGCCGACAAGTACGACCGTGTCGAGTCCACCGCCGGGTTCTTCGAGCGTCACAACGTCATCTTCAACATCCTCATGCAGCAAAATCCCGACTTCATCACCCTTGTCGACCAGTTCCTCGCATTCGAGCGCGGCTCGCAGGCCAACGACGACGGCCCCGATGCTTGGCACGGCGCGCAAGCCCGCCTCAATAAAATCACATTCGTAGAGAAGTTCCAGCCCCGCACAGTCAGCCGGGCCGAACGTCGCTCAAAATCCAAAAACAACTATTGATATGGCAAACTTTATACAAGAAACCGATTACGAAGTACAGGCGCGGCAAGAAATGATCCGCCTTTTAGACGGCTCCGACGAGCGCACCGCACTACTCAAAGCCGAACGTTTCGCCGTCTCCCAGATACGCAAGTACATCGGTGGACGCTACGATTGCGACACCATTTTCTCCGCCGTCGCCGACCTCCGCGACGACTACATCATCATGATAACCATCGACATCGCCCTCTATCATCTTTGGGCGAAGAAAGCCCCCAAGTCCATCCCCCAGCACCGCAAGGAACGCTACGCCGATGCCCTCGACTGGCTCACCAACGTCGGCTCCGGCGAAATGCCCACCGACCTCCCGCAGCTTCCTCCCGACAGCTATCGCGGAGACCTCCGCATCTATTCACTGTACAAACCCAATAACAACAAGTATTAATCCCGCGCTATCCACGTTTAAGCGCGTTTAAATCGAATTTTAAATAGACAAATCGTATGAGTGCTAAACCTAAAAATAAAACCCCGCAAACACGCGGAAAACAGCCCGATTTAATCGTGGCTAAAATAGTGAGCGAATTCAAAGACCGCACCCGTGCCGAAATCCGCAAGTGGCGCCAAGCCCTCGAAATGGCCGGAGACGTCAACACCCCTCGTCTCTATGCCCTTCAGGACCTTTACGACAACCTCAAGGACGACGGCCACTTCATCTCCCAGATAGAACTCCGCAAAGCCGCAACACTTTGCGCCCCCTTCCATATCCAAGACCGCCGCACAGGCGAAATCGACGAAGAGAAAACCAAGCTCTTCATGACCGAATGGTTCTACAACTTCATGGAGGATGCCCTTGAAGCCCCGCACTACGGCTACACCCTTCTCGAACTCACCGATCCCTCCACCATGTCCTTCACCCTCGTCCCTCGTCGCAACGTCGTTCCCACGCTCTCCCTCGTCCTTCCCGAAGTCAATGCCACCACAGGCATATCCTATGCCACAGGCTTCGAGAACACCCTCATCCACGTCGGCAAGCCCACCGACCTCGGCCTCATGGCCAACATCTGCGGCCAGCTCATCTGGAAGCGCAACGCCCAGCAGTCATGGGCTGAGTTCTCCGAAAAGTACGGCCAGCCCCTCATCACCGCCACCACCAACAAAACCTCCCAAGGCGACCTCGACAAAATCGAATCCATGCTCACCGCCCTCGGCGAAGCCGCGCAGGCCGTCCTCCCCGAAGGCACCACCATCGACATCAAACCCTTTGCAGGCTCCGACGCCTACCAAGTCTACGACAAACAGATAGACCGCATCAACACCGAAATCGGCAAACCCATCACGGGCGGCACCATGATTTCCGACAACGGCAGCTCCCGTTCCCAGTCCGAAGTCCACGAACGCAACCTCGACGGCAAGATAGCCGCCGCCGACCGCCGCATCATCACCTTCACCGTCAACAACCAGCTCCTCCGCATCATGCAGGCCTGCGGTCTCCCCATCAACCCCGAAACCGACGAATTCATCTTCGACACCACCGTCCAGCTCTCCCTCAAAGACTATTTTGAAATCGTTACCCGCTTGCTCGACAAAGGCTATCCCATCCCCACCAAGTGGATAAGCAAAACCTTCAACATCCCCATCGACGGCGAACCCACCCCCATACAACACCCTTCACCGTCCCAACCCACGCCCAAAGCCCAAGCGAAGCCCGGAGGCTTCCTCGCAAATTTTCAGTAGGGGCACCCCGGAACCCTATCCCGGCAACGTGCCCCTCCCCCCAATCCCCCAATTGTCAATTGTCAACTGTCAATTGTCAATTGCTTTATCCCCCTGCCACCCGCTATGTTGCACAGGGAAATGAGCTTCCCGACTTTGCCAACGAAATCTCCCGTCTCTGCGTCAGCATCTACCAGCAGCAGAAAGGCGTCCACTGTGACCCCGATTTGCTCAACTCCACCGCCCGCACCCTCCTCGAAGGTGTTTACAGTGGCTATGGCAACGACTTCGTTTCCGTCGACTGGAACACCCCCGACCACCTCATGCTCACCCGTATCACCCGGAACGTCTTTAGTTTCTCCGCCGCCAAGAACTATCAGGAACTCCGCACCATCACCTCCGCCCTCCGCGACGATGAAGGCCGTCTCCGCAGTTTCCCCGATTTCCGCGACCAAGTCTCCGCCATCAACGCTAAGTTCAATCAGGTATGGCTGCAAACCGAGTACGACACCTGCATCGCCACCGCCACCCAGTCCGCCCGCTGGCAGCAGTTCCAGGAGCAAAAGAACCTCTTCCCGTACCTCCGCTACCAAACCGCCGGAGACGAATCCGTCCGCGACGAGCACCGCGCCCTCGACGGCGTCACCAAGCGCATCGACGACCCCTTCTGGCGCACCTACTATCCACCCAACGGCTGGAACTGCCGATGCGAAGCCATCCAAGTCCCAGACGACGACGTGCAAGAAACCCCCGAAGGTTCCTACAAAGCCCCCTTCATCCCCCAACTCTTCCGCACCAACTCCGGCCGCACCGGGCTTATCTTCCCCAAAGGACATCCGTACTACACCGACGTCCCTAACAGCGAGATACGCCGCGCCATAGCCTACCTTCCCCCGGAGAACGGCTACCTCGACGGACACATCAACCTGTCCGACCGTCAGGTTCCTGTACGCCATCACGTCATGCACAATTTAGATGAACTACCGGGAAACAACGAAGTCCTTTCCGACCTTCTCCGCCTGAAGCCGGAAATCACCGAAGTCAGCCTCTTGCCCGACATCCATTACAAGGATGCCGACCTGAAGCCGAAATTCTATCCCGAAAACTGGAAATTCCACAATAAGGACAAGAACGCCGATGCCGTCCTCAGCTTTGGTAAACAGGAAGAGTGGGTTGTCGATTTCAAGCGTCTGCAAGGCAACGGCAAGCACCTTGCCCCGCATCTCGAAAAAGCAGCCCAACAGGCCGACTATGCCATCATAAAGTTGCCCGAAAACCGGAGTGAAAGTATAAAATCCATTTGCAATACTGCCGATAAGAAGCTCGATTCTACCGAACTGAAAGGCATACTCATCATTGACAACGATGGTCAACTGGTATATGAGAGGTATAAAACTAAATCAGCGGTTAAACGGTGAATAAACACCATATAACCGCTGAAGTCTTGCTGCCCCCGCAGAGGTAGCTGGCACAAAAATACAAATAATATTCTAATTAACAATCAAATAACAAAAAAAGTCATGAAACAGTTATATAATTCCATTCAATCCCTTTTCCATTCCCCCGAAACCCTCCAGCTCTTCCGGCAGCTCAACCTCTGTCCCCCCCAGTTCATCGACCTCTACAACGGCCAACCCGAATCCCCCGAAGACTTCGAGTTCACCACCCCCGCCATCTTCATCGACTACTCCATCTCATGGGACAAAGCCGGAACCATGCGCCTCGGCACCCTCACCCTCGAAGTCCACATCCTCACCGACCCAACCCCCGAAACCGACAACCTCACCACCCCCCTCAGCGGCCTCGAAAAAGTCGACTACTACGAAACCATCTCCGACCTCCTCGAATCCCTCTCCACCTCCGAAACCTCCGCCCTCGTCCTCACCTCCGAGCGTCCTGTCACCACCGACTACTTCAACTACCACGCCATCACCTTCAACTGCACCATCTCCCGACGCCGTACCGCCACTGCCACTGCCAGCATTGACAATGTCCAGCTATCTCCAAAAAAGAAAGAATATATTGTTAGCTAATTTATCAAACGTTATTAAAACCTACTAATAATATTTTTCTAAAATTGTCTATATACAGTTATATCCATAAGAATTTTGTGTACTTTTGCATGTTAATAGAATTCCTTGAAAATAAGAAGAAAAATGACTCCCTTAAAGAAAATAAGAGCAATAAAAGAGCAAGCATCATTATTGCCTGATTGCATTGTATCAGAAGAAGACTTCAAAGAACAAGATTATGAAGCATACAAAAAAAGAAGAGACCTTTTTTACAAATTACATGATGATGTTAGAAAAGAACTGAACGCATTTATTGTTCATATTTTTGGTGAAAATAGTGCCCATTATATGATACATAATAAAATTGATTTCATCACACATAACGGAATTATCTCAAATACCTTTAATATAATGACCAATGAAAACTGGTATAGAGGCAAAAAGGAATTAATGAGATTAATCAATGATATTGAAGCAGAACTAAGAATAAAAGATGAACTTGAAAATCGGAAATCAAAAGTATGGGAATTTGGTTTTGCAATAATATCAATAACTCTAATATTCTTTCTTCTTCAGAATTATGGACACTATATATATCCATTCACAATAGTACAAAAGATTTTCATTCTATTAGCATCACTTTTCCTGTTACTAATACCTGTGTCGCCCGATAAATACAAAATAAATTTACTAGGCTTTCTAATATCGATAATTATTGCATTGCTAAATAAATTAGGTTCATGAAAAAAATGGTGTTTAAATCAGCCTTCAAAGCTATTTAAACACCATCTGTTTTTTGAAAAGCAAATCTTTATCAATTACTGTTTTTGAAAAATACCTTTAATATATAACATAAAATAAAACGTTCTGAAGGGTCTAACTTGCAAATTTCCCCACCTTTCTCTCTAAACTTAAAAACGACATCCCCAGATTCTTTCATATTTCCTATGAGAGAATAATAAAATAGTTCTTCAATAACCTCTTCTGCATTAGTTGTAAATCCAGCATTTTCTAAATTAAGTTTTAGGCTGACATATGTAAAAGGGCGTTTATCTTCATATCGTTTTAAAATATGGAAAATGGAGTTTATTTCATCTGGAGTAAAAATAGCTGTCAGCTCATTTTGTATTTCCGAAATAATCAGCGTTGAATAGTTACCTAACAATATGTTTATATCTGCACGACCTAAAGGTATCTTGAATTTATACAAATCAAGGTCTTTAAATACCAATATCAAATCTCTGGGACGAAAAAAAGTGTGGTCAATAATGTATTTAAAGCTACTTTTATTATTACTACCATAAGGAATAAATTCAGCCTCATTAATAAACGCTTCCCAAGGTCTTTCGCCAACTAACCAGCCTTTTCTTTCAAAATTAGCCCTAATTCTTTTATTTATAAACTGCTTGAGTTTCAAATTATCTTCTTGAGACCTATATGCTTCCTCGAACCAATTTAGCTCTACTGCATATGATGCAAAAATTTTAGCTGTATCTGCATTGAAAAACAAATGTTTAGCAATGTCATTTCTCAATAGAATGACAATCTTAGAAATTATAGAGTTCCTACCAAACACTTCATTATTATAATACTTGGCAACCCTAAGAAGTTCAGCCAATGAATTCAAACTTGATTCAGACTTTCTAGAGTAACCAATATCTAAATCATCAAATATTAGAATATAATTATTATCAGTATCTTGCTTCATTATATTTAATATAGTTTCTTCTAAATACGGTAATAATTTATAAAATTCGGCTTTAGATTCCTTTATAGTCCATTTTTTACTTCCTGTAGCTGTGTAAAATCTTTTAAAATATTCGAGGTTGACCTGAATTCCATTCTCTTTTATTATTTCTGACACTTCAGCATTTTTTATATCAATAAAGCCTCTATTCCTTTCCAGAAAAAGTTTTAAGTCCTTCTTTTCTTTTAGTTTACTGGTGTTTTCATTTTGACATATCAACTTCAGTAATTGGGTTAAGATTACCCATTTAAACAACAATTCTGGTTGTACTGATAGACCTTGTCTTTCTCCTATTTGAACAATTCTTTCGATGTCTATATCTGATTTTTTTATAAAAGTAGCAAACAAGTTAGGCTCGTTATATGCAATTGAATACAAATATTCTCCTATAGCAGATTTACCACTACCTTTTCTACCTGTTACTATAAATTTCTCATTATTCAATTGTGACAGTATAGCTAAAAAATCTTCAAAAACTTCAGATAGAGTTATCTTCGTATTATTAGCCTCTCCTTCAGCTTCAGCAGCTCCTATAAAAAAACCAGAAGTTGTTCTTTCTTGTTCAACTTTCTTAGCAATCTTCTTATCAAATAATCCCATCTTTATCTTTTTTGCGATAAAGTTATAAAAAAAAACTAAAGGATGCAATAGTTTCTTTCTTTTCAACATAATCATTTCTTTTTTCAATGCCGTAGTATTAAATACAATTATTCCTCTTACTCTCAATAGCGAAATTAGGATGATATTTCTCTACAGGCTTTCATTAAGATAAGCTTTTACTTCCCCATCCGGCACCCATTCCACCGTCACAACCCCTTTAACCTGTCCGGTTCCTCCACATTTAGGGCAAGGCATCTTCACCCGCTCATTAATAACCTCCGGGTCAAGATAATACCCATTCCCCTTGCAATATCCACAAGCATATCCGGTAAAATACCCCACCGTCTCTTTTCCCGTTCCAAATTGTGGTGCCATAATTTGTACCCCGTTCCATTTCTCACTCATGCTTTTTTCTCTTTATAAGTCCAACCATTCAACCTGTAAACCTCCCGCCGTGCCTCTTCCCGCGTCAGATAATACCCGACCTTTGTCCCATGCGTCGATATCTTCGGCGGGAGATCATCTCCCTGTCGGTAAGTGATTTCGAGATACACCGCCCAGCACCGTCCGCGTGGACGGTATTGATACCATCGGTGTATCTCCTTCATGTCACTGTTCCACTGCATCACCCTCTTTTTTCGGTTCCACATAGAACGTCTCATCCTGCACCACCTGTACGCCGACTCTCGGAAAGAACTCCGCCACCTCAGGCAATTCCCGGTCTGCCAGCAGCTTATCCTTTGCCAGTTCCTCCGATGTGCGGATATAATCCGGCATCAGCTCTTTCACCAGATTCGTCACCGCCGCCCACGTGAACCCCTTCAGGTTCTTTAGCTTTGGTGTCCCGGTGCGGAACCCGAACACCCCATGAGCACTCTCCACGCTTTTCTTCTTCGAGAACAATTCGTCTCTATTCTCCACCGCAAAGGCCTGCAGCACTTCAAAGCTCTTTTCTTTGGCAGCATTGAGCACCGCCAATTGTTCCGCATACTTTTCCCTGATACGTGTCATCTCAACATCCATCTTCGACGTCATGTTCTGCACCTTCGCATCCGCCGCCGCAAACTCGGCAAAAGCCTGTTCTGCCTGTTCCCGTGTAACACCTGTTACCACCATTTTCTTCGTTCTTGCCATAATCTTCACTGTTTAAATGTTATTTAATAAAATCACTCTCTTCCTCCCCAAACATACTCAACTGCCTCGCTCGTTCTTCCCGTTCCAGTCTCATCCTCTCCTCAAGCTCCTTCAGTTCCTTCACCGCAGGCGTAGCCAGATAGTTATAAAAAGTAGTCCTCCCAATCTTATAAGTAGGGTAGATATGGTTCTGATAGATAAACTTATCCGTGCATCCCCGCGCATGGTGTTGCAAATAAATATCCTGTATATCCTTCACCCTCAACAGGAAGTTCCTTCTGTTATATCCTTTTGCCATAATCTTCTTTTTCTATAAATAGAGCCATTTCCGGCACCGCCCCGGATAGTTGCTCCGCTCTCACACGGTCATTCAATGGCATCACCCCCGCAAATTCACGCTCAGGCATCCCCGCCGTATCACCTTGCCCGTCTCCACCTTCGCCTCCTCACACGCCTTTTCAGCCTTTTCCGCCGTCTTTTGCCTCCGCAGGAACTCATTGTACACCCGCTTCATCTGCGCCTCCGTCATCTCGTTCAAATCATCAATCCCCGCAGCCCGGCAAGCCGTTGCAATTATCTTCTGCAACCGTTCCCTCCGTGTCATCCCCTCATAAATCCCCGCCTTTTCAAAGTACCCCGCCACACTCGCAATCACCCGCTTCCTCAGCCTGTCCATCCTCTCATCCTCCCCCTCACTTTTCGTCATCCGCTTCATGTCCTCAATCATCTTCTTGTACGCCTTTGGCGCCCTCTCATACAGTTCACTCAACGACGTCCCACCCGAATACTGGCACACAATCTCTTCCTTCGTCGCCCCCGGCATCCTGCCCAGCAACTCGTAAAACACTCCGAACTTATTCATAACCCAATCCTCCTTTATTTCTTTTCAGCCTGCCGCCTTTTCTCCAGTAGCATCTTTTGAATCACAATCTCATTCCTGATAGCCCGCACCCCATTCGTAGCAAAGCTCTTCTCTATAATTTCCTCCCGCCTGTCCGCCAGTTCCTCCGGCAGGTTAGCGTCCACAATCGCCTCAATCTCCCTCCGCAGCTCACTTCCGAACGCATCCTGTTTCTTACCATAGTTCAGCGTCGTAATCCGTCCGTTAAACCTACTCCAGAACTCCGCATAACTCCGTTTGCTCACCCGCCTGCCATCTTCCAGCCTCTTTTGCAAATTATCCGCCCCGATAAAGTAGCACCCCAAAGCCATCTGGCTCCCCAGATTCGCCTTATTATACAGCCCCTTCATCAGCGTAATCACCGCCTCCGCGCAATCCCCGAACTCATCCAGTATCAGCAACGGCTTATACAGCAACAGCAACTCATTCGTCACATCCCTCCACAGCCTGTCTATGCCTCCCGTATTCTGCAACCCGAATTGCCCCGCCAGAAACCTCACGAAGTCCCCCTTTCCCGGATAGTCCGAACAGTCCACATATATCACATTGCTATGCCCACAAGCATACTCTTTCGCCGCATAACTCTTCCCGATTCCCGCCCGGTCACAAAGCACCTGCCACACCCCATGCTCCTGGCATTTTTCCAGATGCGTCTGTACCGTGATAAACGCCTTTGTGTCCACCGTTTCCCACACATTGTCATCCATGCAGCGATAATGTCTCGCCAGCACCAGCCACGATGCATCCTTTATCACCGAATAGTTCCGGTCTCTCACGCACTTTATCTGAGACAACACCGACTTATCAAACTTAATCCCGTGGCGCAAAGCAATGATTCTTGCAAACTCCGCCTGTGACACCTTTCTTTCCTTCAATTCAAAGAACAGGCAATCCGTCACCTTGTCTTTAATCCTGTTTGTAATTTCCATTTTATATATGTATTAAAATCAATAACTTAAACACTATTTAAACATCCGTCAGCTATTCAGCAACGCCTCCGTCTCCATCTCTTCCCGGCTTTTCTCCACAAAACCGTTTCGTCTGTCCTCCACAGCATTGTTTTGTGCGTTTACCACCGCTTTCGGAGTGTCCCACCAGCCAAAGCCGAACCCGTCCGTTCCTGTAGCCCTGAATCCGGTTTGCTCTGCAATCTCCCGTTGCCGTTCCATCTCCGTCTTCGCATCCTCGTAACAATGCTTCTGCATGATGTTGAACAATTGAATCTTACCCATTTCTCCGGGCTTATTCTTCATGTCAGCCACACAAGCCGCCAGCTTTTCCTTTTCGTACGCATCCGCCACCTTCTTCCCGTTCCGGTCACGCAGTTCCACCCATTCCGGCCTGTCCGCCCGCAGGTTCACAAACACCTTGAATGTATGTCCCAAATGTTCCCGGCTGAATTCAAAGTCCATCGCACTGCTTGCATTATCCGGCACAATAAACTTCATCTTCTCTCCGCGTATAGCCACCTCAATACCCTTCTGTCTGTACTCATATTCACCGAACGGATGCTGTTGGTTCTTCAGTTCCACCATGAACAGGCTCAGCTTTTCAAAATAATTCATCTTCACCCGTCCCTCACGCTCTTCCGCATACCGTTCAATCTTCGATTTCCCGATAAACGCACCGTAAGCATCACGCGCCTCACCGCGACCGTTCCAAGCCTCCACAGCCTGAGCAAACTCCGCCATCACCTGTTCCTCCGTCGGCAGCTTATCCGTAAAATCCAAGTCTTTAGCCAGCTCTTTCAGCAATTCCGGATTCGCCACGCTATTCGGACTCTTCACCGTCACGTTTCCACCTTTGAAGTTCTTCAGCTTCCTCAGTTCCCTTTGTTGGAAATGCCCGATTACAAGCTCCACACTCTTACTCCGTCCGGAGTAGGGGGTACAAGGAAAGTTTACATGGCTCATATTATTTATTAGCGCCTTCACCGTTGCCGATATATTCGCCGAACTGTTATCATAATTCATCTGATAAGGCTTGTACCCCCACTTATCCACCGTGTTCTGCAAAGCCTCTATCACCATCCCGCTGCTCTCACTGAAAGCCACGCTATATCCTATAATCGCCCCCGTACACGCATCCGTCACGAAGTACGCATACAAATCGCTCATAACCTTCCACTTCTCATTCCCCCGGCTATCCTTCACCCGCTTCTTATAATACAACTGCATCGTTGTACCATCCAGCGACCAAAGCATATCCGGCTTGCTTATCGGTTCACGGTCAATCATCGGCTGCATATCCGCATCACCCACCAGTTTCCCGTGCCTCATATAATACCACACCTTCTTATGTTTAGGCATGTTTAAATGCTGTTTAATCGCCGACACCGTCATCTTCGGAAGTCCCAGCTCCGGCGCCTGCTCATTATACATCAGCCCTATATCCTCAAAGCTATACTTCACCTGTTCCCCTGCCAACTGCATCAATATCGCATGCGTCTGCCCGTTCATCTTCTCCCGGTTCACATTTCCGAAATATCCCGCCACCAGACAATCCAATCCTTCCGCAGCATATTCCCGTGCCTTCCTGTCCAGCACCCGCTCATTATTTATCGCCTTCGGAAACTTCACAAACCCCTTCATCTGTTCATTTAAACACTGTTTAAACATCTCTGCCTGCACTTCCCGGATAGAAGTAAACCCATATTTCCGTGCCGTCTTCACATCCATCCGCCTCCAAAGTCTCAGCCATCCCGCCGCCCGTGCAATCCGTTGCACATCCGCCGGAACAAAGAGTTGCATATCACTCAACCGCGTCAAATCCCCTGCACTCACCTCCACCATCATCCTCAATCCCTTTTTCACCCCCTCCAGCTTCCGGTTCAATTCCTCCGCTGCCCGGTTCTCCACCCACAAATGCGCGTCAACTCCTCCACAAATCACCCTCTTCACCAGCTCCCTGTATTTCTCCGCCATTCCGTCAAAATGCACAAATACTTCGCGCCCTTCTTTATGGTGTGGCCAACAATATACAAGACCAGTGCGCTGTCTCTCAAAGGCTTTGCGCAGATACATATCAGATACCCCACACCCCACCAGTTCAGGAACCGACACACAAAGCACCTGTTCTCCGGGGTTCGCCACCTCCGAATAACAAGTACTATTAAATGGTATGTTCCTATACTGCGGCATAATGATTTATCTTATTATTAGCTCCTTTCCCGGTCTAACTCCGAGCCGAAACGTATCTACGTTTAAAAGGAATCTCTTTCTATTTTCCCAAACCGAAAGAGTTTGCTACTCAGTTGTAGCGACCTCTCAAAAAAAACTAACCCTAACTATTCTCTTAATAATACATTGCCATTATCTCATCAGCAAATGCGATAAATGAATTATCTTCTGTCTCAAGCATCTCATAATCCCGAAGGGGGGACTGAGTAGAAAAATAAGTTTGCTGCTCATTCACTTTATATCCCCACCGTTCTAATTCTTTCAGTTTCTCCTGCTCTTTCTTATTCAACGCTTCCATATCAACTTTCACCGTTTTGTTTTTCACGTCTATCTCTGCACCTCTTTTCCGCAGATAAGCACGCAGGTTTGCTTTATGACCGTTAAATCTTGATTCCATAATTTATCCCTCCGAATATGGTTTCTAAGCATTTTTTTCTTTGAATTCATCTCTATAGACATTAACCAGCAAATTAGCCACCACCACAAATATCAATACCGCACCACCTATCATCTCCCTGCGTGTTGGTTCACCATCTACCAATGCAATCCCGGTAATCATTCCGACTACCGCTGCAATTACTTCTATTCTTCTTGCTGTTTTCATGTGATTATTCTACTTTTGTATCAAAAAATACTATGATTGATTTTAGAGACTATATCAAACCGTGCCTGACTGAATTTCATTATCAGTTTGAAGACACTTGCCTTCTCTGTCAGGAGCAACGTTTTCGCGATGCTTCATTGCTTCTGTTAGAATGTCTCCGGGAGTACTTGAACGGGGAGTACAACCAAAACCTATTATATCTCCAATATCGCACAGAAGTATATTTGAGAGAATTTTTCCGCATTCAGGATGTGGATGTATGGGTGTGCTCGGATTATATCTACAACATTGCAGAGTGTATTCGCACTGGCAAGAACCCTTACACCTTTCTGACTGACAAAATAAGACCATTGCGCGAAGCTTCGCGTTCATAATGGATGTCATTCTAATTCTGATACTGTCTTCCATATTATTATGATTTTAATAGTTATCAATAAATTCCTTCGCTTCCTTTTCGCTCTGTGCTTCACTCTCCGGATAGCGGAACCCGCGAGGCTGTTCCAGTTCTTCCGGCGTATATAAGTAGAATATATCTTCGCTCTTACTCCATTCACACAGCCATCCTTTATACTTGAATGTTTTCATAATCTCAATTTGTTAGTTTGCCTCGTTACACATCTTTTCAAGCTCACAAAGTACCTTCATCGCTTTCCCGCTATTCCGCTTCGGAACTCTTTGTCCGCGGGCTATTTTCCCCACATATTGTGCGGTTACACCAAATTTTTCGGCCACTTCCTTATAAGGTGTGGTACGCTTTTCTTTCAGTTTTTCAGCTAATCTCATATCTTTTCTCGTTTTAATTATTACTTTTGTCTCGTTAACTGGGTACAAATATCATATATAATGCGGAAATATCCAAATAATATTGCGGATATTTTCCTTTATATGCGGAAATTTCCAATACATTATATTTATGATAGTAGAAAATTTAAAGAAATTCATTGATTCAAAAGGGATTAGCATCGCTGCTTTTGAAAAGAGCATTGGTATGTCAAACAATTCCTTTAGGAAGTCGTTAAATTCTGGAGGAAATATAGGTAGTGACAAATTGGAAAATATCCTAAAGATATATCCTGATTTAAATCCTTCTTGGGTTTTAACCGGAAATGGCGAAATGTTAATTACATCTAATACTGAAATAAAAAATGGTCACCCAAATGGTCACCTAAATAGTCACCTATCGGAAAATATAGATGAAAAAGATGCGTATCTAACGGAAAAATTAGAACCTCACGTTATGAGTTTGGGAATGGTTGCCGCAGAACCGAGAACGATATATGGAGAAAGTAGACAAAGGGTTGCCGTAAAGCTACGCAAAGAGCAAATGCGCATTCCTGAACTATTAGAAGAGAAAACCCGCATATCGGTGCCATTCTATAACCTACCGGTTAGTGCTGGTCAGCTTGGCATCCTTGAATCTGAGGTACTTGCTCAATCAGTGCCTGATGGCTTTGTCGAATTGAGTGTTTTCGAGGGTTGTGAGGCAATATTCCCCATCACAGGCATCAGCATGGAGCCTATCATTTCATCTGGCGACTGGATTGGTATAAGAACAATAGACAATCTATCCCATAGTTGGGAATTCCTGCAAACAGGCGCTATATATCTTATCATAACGCGCGAAGAACGAATGATTAAATTTATAGAGAAAGCCAATGACGAAGATTTCATTATTTGTAAAAGTCCCAATTACAGCCCTTTCAAGGTATTCAAAGGAGATATTCTTAAGCTCTATCGCGTAAAAGCCTGTTCCAAACGATTATAAACCATTTAAAACTAAATACTATGTATGATTTCAAACTTTTAAAACCTGTATCCAATATTGTAGATGTATTGGGTAGAGTGGTTATCGCACTTGCTCTAATCGGGGGGCTTTATTTTATTTCCAGCGGTGATTACAATATGATTGCAGGTATTGCTATTCTGTTAGGTGGAGGTATTTTAGGACTTCTTCTGATACTAATCTCTCAACTCGTCAACCTGTTCCTTCAGATAGAACAAAACACCCGAAAACAGTCGGAATAATAAATATAGAGAGCCGTTGTAATATCACTATTTACAACGGTTTTATTTTATCTATTTCGCAATATTAACTATATAAATACTTCCATATAATAATTATTTAGTAGTTTTGCTATATTAAATAAACCATATAGCATCATGACAAAAGTAATTCATGTACACCTGATTTTCGAGAAACGAGATTTCTATTTTGGTAGTATCTCTGCCATCTTCGACACCTTAGACGAGGCAACCATAGGCATAAAGAAAAGCACTCTCGCTCATTCCGGTCTTTCCGATGGAAGTTCTCTTCCTACACCTCGCGCCATCATAAAGCAATCCCATCTCATTCGTAGCGGTCGCAACTCAGAAGAATAGAAGTAACGTTTAACCTCCATTTAAACCACGTTTAACCCCTTATTAAATTATCCAGTTAAACATCCCCCCAAAGTTTAACCCAAACTCACTCCAGTTTAAAATACTTGCACGATTTGTTTTCCCTCTCCTTCAATAAACAAAGAGGCTGAAGCCCGCACTACATCGACGTTTCAGCCTCTTCCTGTTTTTCCACCCAAATTTATACTATTCGTTCTGCCCCCTATACTTCTGAATGGCTGTTTGTAGTATTCTTGTATTCGATTGGACTATTTTTTCATTCATTTGCATGTACTTATCTGATTCTTATTTATCTCGTATTTAGGGCGTAGCTTCTTTGTACCTTTAAAATGATAGTTCTTCATGAATTTGAATTTAAAATTAAAGGTTTCTTTTTCTTTCGATAGAGGTGAGCTCATCCATCTTTCGGCAGCAAAGGAAAACAAATAAGGGCAAAGCTGTTAATGCTTATAAATCAAATCATAGGGGGGGAATTAATCAACTCTAAATTGACTAATTACCCCCTATGATTTGAGCAAAATTACCTGAAATAATCGGGTGCTTTACTGCTTAATTAAGATGGATGGGTACTTTCTTCTCTTTTATCTGTTTCTGATATTCGCCGGGCCGAACGCTTCTTTCTCCTTAGTATAATAAGAAAAAGTAGATAGGAAGTAAGTAGGAGTAGGTACATTCCGGATATCTGTCTGGTTGGGTGTAGTTTTTGAATGATCATTATATGCGATGAATATGAGAAGCACTTCCTGCAAAATATTGCAGATTCAGTTAATAATTAGTGTTACGTTCCCTTTTCGTTTGTCATTTATGGGCTTATTGTGTATAGTACCTACAGGTATGAAAAAATAATCCAATATATGAAATGATTGTCTAAATCCCCTTCTGAGGCTTTGTGGCTCGACTATTTTAGCATTCATATAGATTATTGTTTCATCCTGTTAAAAAAGAAATCCATTACTTTGTAATACGCTAATTGCAAGAAGAATTATGAAATCCATATCTTTATTACATATTATGAATAGAATAACTAAATACCTTTTCGGTAGTGTTGCCCTTTTTAGTATGAGTGCTTGTAACAACTCGTATGTTCAGCCCGATGCACCGATAAAAGAAGTTCCCTTTACTCAAGTCCACTTGGATGATAACTTCTGGACTCCACGCATTGAAACCAATCGTACTGTTTCCATACCTTCAGCATTTAAGGAATGTGAGAAGAATGGACGCTTTGATAACTTCGCCATAGCCGGTGGTCTGATGAAGGGAGAACATCGCGGTGACTTTTCTTTTGATGATACTGATCCTTATAAGATTATAGAAGGAGCCTCTTATTCGCTGGCTGTGAAATATGATAAAGCGCTGGATGCTTATCTGGATAGCGTTATTACCTTGATTGCTACAGCTCAGGAACCGGATGGCTATCTTACCACTTGTGTTACTAATAAATGCTATCGCCTTTCCGGTTGGTGGGGAAAGAGTCGTTGGGAAAAGATTAATAGTCATGAACTTTATAATAGCGGTCATTTGTATGAAGCTGCCGTTGCTCATTATCGTGCAACAGGGAAGCGTAATCTCCTTGATGTGGCTATCAAGAATGCCGACTTGGTATGTGAGGTCTTTGGTCCGAATGAAGGACAGAAGCATGTTCCTTCCGGGCATCCTATCGCTGAAATGGCCCTTGCTAAGTTATATAAGGTGACAGGTGATGAAAAGTATTTGAAAATGGCTAAATACTTTGTAGAGGAAACCGGTCGCGGAACAGACGGACATCGTCTCAGCGAATACAGCCAAGACCACAAACCCATTTTGCAACAAGATGAAATAGTAGGTCATGCCGTACGTGCAGGATATCTTTATTCCGGTGTTGCCGATGTAGCTTCATTAACTCAGGATACTGCTTATTTCAATGCTTTAAGTCGTATCTGGGAAAATATGGCAAGTAAGAAGCTCTTCATCACCGGTGGTATCGGCTCACGTCCGCAAGGTGAAGGATTTGGTCCTAACTATGAATTGAATAACCATACCGCATACTGTGAGACTTGTGCTGCCATTGCCAATGTATATTGGAATCACCGTATGTTCCTAGCTACGGGTAATGCCAAGTATGCCGATGTACTGGAGCGTGCTCTTTATAATGGAGTTATTTCGGGTGTTTCACTCAGTGGCGATAAATTTTTCTATGATAATCCGCTTGAGTCTATGGGGCAACATGAACGCCAGCAATGGTTTGGTTGTGCTTGCTGTCCGGGTAATGTAACGCGTTTCATGGCTTCCGTACCTTTTTACATGTATGCTACTCAGGGCAATGATATTTATGTCAATCTTTATATCCAGAGTAAAGCTGAATTGAATACGGAAACTAACAATGTAAAATTGGAACAGATCACAACCTATCCGTGGGATGGCAAAGTCAGCATTTCCGTTAATCCCGAAAAAGAACAGGAGTTTGCTTTGCGCGTTCGTATTCCGGGATGGGCACAGGATGCTCCTGTACCTACGGACCTTTATTCGTTTACTGATAAGGCAAAGGCTTACACTATCTCTATTAATGGCAAGAAAGTAAATGCCACGCAACTGGATGGTTATGCTACGATTCTCCATGACTGGAAGACTGGAGATATTGTGGAAATTAATTTCCCGATGGATGTCCGCCGTGTGAAAGCGAATGATAATGTAGAAGATGACCGTGGTAAGCTTGCTATTGAGCGTGGCCCAATTATGTTCTGCCTGGAAGGTAAAGATCAGGTTGACAGCATTGTCTTTAATAAGTTTATTCCTGACGGAACTTCAATGGAGGCAACTTACGATGCTGATTTATTAAACGGTGTCATGGTGTTGACTGGTACAGCTAAGGAAATAGAAAAAGATGGTAGTATGAAAGAGGTTCCTTTCAAAGCCATTCCTTATTCCACTTGGAACAATCGTGGTGCAGACCAGATGGCGATATGGATTCCTGAAGCTGCAGAGTATGCCCGTCCTACTCCAGAGCCAACAATCGCCAGCAAGGCACATACACTGATGATACAAGCACCTATCCAGAAAGATGCTCCTGAATCTGCTTCGGTTGAAACCTGGGCATGGGGTGTGAATGACCAGTGGGAACCAAAGCGCTCATCGGATATTTCCAAACCTTATCACTACTGGTGGTTGAGAAATGGAACACAGGAAACTTTGGCTTATCAATTTGATCAACCTTATACGATTTCAAACGTAGAAGTGTACTGGTTGGATTTCGATCATTATGACGGGGATTTCCGGGTGCCGAAAAGTTGGAAACTCTACTATAAAGATGGTAAAAGCTGGAAAGAAGTAGAAGCTTTGAATGAATATACGGTAAAGAAAGACTGCTACAACAGCCTTGATTTCAAACCGGTGAAAACGACAGGACTGAAAATAGCTGCCCAATTGCAGAAAGGTGCATCGGGTGGGGTTATTGAATGGAAAGTAAACTAATAGTTAATCAAAATCTAATAGTTAATCAAAATCTAATAATTAAGTAAAAAACAATGTAGTATGCAAAAATGCCTATTAACACTGTTGCTCTGCTTTATCGGTGTATATGCCAGGGCACAATACCAGGTATCTGGTACAGTAATGGATCAAACGGGAGAAACATTGATTGGAGCCACTATCCGTGAGGTAGGGGATAACAACAATGGTACTATTACGGACTTCAATGGTAAATACACCATTAAAGTATCTAAGAAAAATGCTCAATTGTCAGTCTCTTATGTAGGATATGAGGATCAGACTGTGAGCGTTCAAGGGAAGACGATAGTGGATATTGTTTTAAAAACAAGCGAACAAACTCTGGAAGAAGTTGTAGTTGTGGGGTATGGCACTCAGAAAAAGGAGAGTGTCACAGGCGCGATTACTTCTGTTAATCAGAAAGTTTTAAAACAAACTCCTGTAGCCAATATTACGAATGCTTTGGTGGGTAAAGTGACGGGGCTTACAGCCATTCAGCAATCCGGTGAACCGGGCTATGATGGTGCTACTATATTTGTTCGCGGTAAAGCGACTTTTACGGGAAGTACAAATCCTTTGATTCTGGTAGATGGTGTGGAACGTTCGTTTGGCGATATTGATGCTAATGAAATCGAAAGCGTTTCTATATTGAAAGATGCTTCGGCCACAGCGGTATATGGTGTACGTGGTGCGAACGGTGTTGTATTGGTCACTACTAAACGAGGTGAAGTGGGGGCACCAAAAGTCTCCTTGACCTATTCTTACGGTGTCCAAACTCCAACTCGTTTGACTAAATATTGCGATTCTTATGATGTGTTGACATTGTTTGAAGAAGGGCTTTCAAATGACGGAAAGTCTAGTCAATATACTCCGGAGACCATTGCCAAGTATCGCGACCGTAGCAATCCTACTTATCAATATTTATATCCTAATGTTGACTGGACAGAAGAATTACTGAAAGATAATACTGGGCAGATGCAAGCAAACGTGAATGTTTCGGGTGGTGGCTCTTTATTCCGCTATTTTGTATCAGTAGGCTATATGAATCAGGATGGTATTTATAAATATTCTGATATGTCAGAGTACAATACTAATGCAAAAATGGAACGATATAACTTTCGTACCAATATTGATGTTGATATTCGTAAAGATGTGAAGTTGATGTTGAATTTGGGAGGTATTATTCAAGATTTAAACTTTCCGGGAACCAGTGCCAGTGATTTGTTCTATGCTATCAAAACTCGTTTGCCTTATTATTATCCGATGACCAATCCTGACGGATCTATTGCAGAATATGCTAATTCTGAGGGTAATCCTTACGCAATGCTGACAAAAACAGGATATGCAGCTAATAAAAGTACTACATTGAATGCTACGGCAGGCGTGACGTGGGATATGAGCAGGCTTATCACTCAAGGATTAAGTTTGACGGCACGTTTATCTTTTGATGCGGATAACTATCGTAATGTTAGTCGTAGTAGAGGATATAATGCTTATAAATTTTCTATTGCTGAGACTGAAACAGACTTGTCAAAAGGTACTTATGCAAATGTGAGAACTGGTAGTGAAGCTTTGGGGTATGGAGTCACAGCTAACGGTACACGTTACACTCTGCTGGAAGCCATGTTGAACTATTCTCGTAGTTTTGGCGAGCATAATGTGACAGGGTTGTTGATGTATAATCAAAGTAGTAAATTAATAGATGCTACAGATGCAATCAAAGGACTTCCTTTTCGTAAACAAGGTATTGTGGGACGTGTAACCTATAATTATGCCGGTAAGTATTTCGGTGAGTTTAATATGGGGTATAATGGTTCTGAAAATTTTATACAAGGGCATCGTATGGGCTTTTTCCCAGCTGTATCTTTGAGTTACGTACTATCTGAAGAGAATTTTTTAAAGAATACTTCATGGCTTGATTTATTGAAATTCCGTTTCTCTTATGGTTTAGTTGGTAATGATGACAATGGTTCGCGTTTTTTGTATCAAAGTCAGTGGACTACAGGTTGGAAGACTTATACATTTGGTCATACAGGTAATGGATTGAATTTAGGGGGAGCTGGAGTTTATTCAACAGGCAATGAAAGTGTCACTTGGGAAAAAGCAAAGAAATTGAATATTGGTTTGGATTTGGATTTGTGGAAGAGTGCTATTCATCTGACCGTAGACGTATTTCATGAAAGACGTACTGATATTCTTTGTACTCCGGGTACGATACCGAGTACTATCGGTGTTACTTCTTTACCTTCTATCAATGCAGGTATTGTTACTAATAAGGGTTTTGAAATAGAATTGGAGCATCGCAAGAATTTCCGTAATTGGGGATATTCTGTTAAAGGTAACTTTTCATATGCAAAGAATAAAATTATATCAGCGGACGAACCTGATAATGTTGATAAACCTTGGCAACGCCGTGCCGGAACTAGTATTGACGAGATGTATGGTTATATAGCAGAAGGGCTGTTCCAAACTTGGGATGAAATAAATGATCCTGATATTGCGAAAACAACAGCTTCTAATTTACAACCGGGTGATATTCGCTATAAAGATTTAAATGGTGATGGTGTGATTAATGATGATGATCGTGGGTATCTTGGTAAGAATTCAACACCTGATAAGATTGTAGGTTTAGCTTTGTCCGGTAACTGGAAGAATTTTGATTTCAGTGTGTTATTTCAGGCTGCATTGGGTGGTAATACGTGGTTTACAGGTTCTGCTATTTGGCCTTTCGAATCTAAAGCATCTGTATCACAAGATGTATTGAATAACTATTGGTCTACAAATAATACCGCAGAACAGAATGCAAATGTATTTTATCCTCGTTTATCTTCTGACCATAGTGATAATAATTATATAGAGTCAACCTATTGGTTGAAGTCCAGTGACTATCTTCGTCTAAAGAATGTGGAAATTGGTTATCGCCTGCCAAAATCGGTTAACAAGTTTCTTGGAGTTGAAGAGCTTCGCTTTTATGCCAATGCGGTGAATCTGATTACTTGGGACCATATGAAAATTTTCGATCCGGAATCTCCGAATGGTGCCGTTAATTATCCGCAGATGAAGGTATTTAATTTTGGTGTTCATGTTTCATTCTAAAAGAAAAAGATTATGTTGAAAAATTATAAACTGAAAGCTTTTGCGCTTTTATTATTAGCTGGCTCTGTTTTAGGTTCTTGTGATTATCTGGATATTGCTCCGGCTGAAATCATGACGGAAGATAAAATTTTCCAAGATATAACTCTTGCACAACAAGATTTGGGCTCTATGTATCATGATATTATAAAATGGACAGCATTAAATAGCGATGACCGTCTTCTTCGAGATGGTCCGTTCACTTGGACCGGGTGTGCTGGTGATGAATCAATTGACCATTGGGGAACAACTGCTCCTACTACCTATTTTAAATTGGGTGGTCTGACTACTGGTTATAATCCGTTAGGAGACTGGAGTTGGAACTATGCACTTGTTCGTAAGGCTACTAACTTTATTAATAAAATAGAGGGTGTACCTCTGACACAGAGCCAACAACAAACTTATGGTACGAAAGTTAAACAGTTTAAGCAGGAGGCCCGTTTTTTGCGTGCGTATATGTATTTTGATTTGCTTCGCCAATACGGTGCTGTCCCTTTGATTACTGAGGTTCAAGATATTGCTGATATTTCCGGAGCACAGGTTCCTCGTGACCCGGTTAATAAAATAGTAGATTTTATTTGTAGTGAATTAGATGAGGCGGCTTCAGTATTGCCTGATACATGGTCGGATGATACCAACTATGGACGTATATCTAAAGCGGCATGTTTGGCGCTGAAAGCACGTACCTTACTCTATGCTGCTAGCCCGCTTTACAATGGAAATACGATGTATAAAGATGTCAAGAATCTTGATGGTACTCAGCTTTTCCCGCAAACTTATGATAAAGAATTGTGGAAGAGAGCGGCGGATGCAGCTGATGCTGCAATAAACTGCTGTTTAGGAGCTGGCATCCAAATGTCTTTGTCGGGAGAAAACTCTATTAATAAATATGAGAAGATGTTTTATAGTAATACTTCTAATCCGGAATTCATTTTGGCAAGTATTCAAACTTATGGTATTTATGAAGACGTGAGTTGTAATTCACACTCTGAAGACAAAGGTGGTTGGGGACGATTCTCTATCATGCAAAATCAAGTAGATGCTTATGAAACCGCTGATGGTCATTTACCCTTCTTGATGGATGATGACGGTTGTATTATTTATGATTCAAATGGACAGCCTACGGTTAATCCAGAATCTAATTATTCAGAATCCGGTTTTACACATGTTGATGAGTTGTGGGATGGAACAAGTTGGCAACCTTGCACCAATGTCTATAAGGATTTAAATGGAGCGGTGGTCAATGATATGGGAAAATATGATTTATACAATATGTATGTGAATCGTGATCCTCGTTTCTATGCTTCATTAACTTTTCAGGGAGCGAAATTCAGAAATGCTACTGAGGGGCTGGAACGTTGCTATCATTTTGCTTATTGGAGAAATCTGGAATATTATACATATTGGTGGGTAGACGGTTATCCTAACGTCAATACGAATAACGAAACTGGATACGGTTTACGTAAGTTCATGAATCCGGTAGCAGATATTAAGAATTGGATCGGTACAAGTTCTAATTATCCATTGTTCCGTTTAGCTGAACTTTATCTTATTAAAGCTGAAGCTCTGAATGAATATTATGAAAGTCCCAATCAAGATGTATATGATGCCATTAATGAAGTTCGTTCTCGTGTAGAAATGCCTGATCTTCCTATTGTTTCGGAAGATAATACAAAAATTGGCATGCGTAAACGTATTCGTAATGAACGGCGTGTGGAACTTTTCTTTGAAGGGCATCGTTTTTGGGATGTACGTCGTTGGAAGATTGGTGATAAGTGTTTTGGAATTCCTAACTATCGGATGAATGCACAACCGACAGAAGCGGAGATTATGGCAAAAGCCAATGAACTGGGCTATACGTCTATGACGGATAATGCCAATAATCCCGATTATTGGTGGGATCGGGTTTGGAATTCGAGAGATGTCGGATTACAAATATATTATAAACGTACGGTTGATGTGAATTGTGTATTTTCTGATAAGATGTACCTGTTCCCTATTCCGCAGGGTGATATTAATAAAAATTTGAATCTGGTACAAAATTACGGCTGGTAATTTAAATGATAATTTGAATTCATGAAAAAGGAGCGTATGGAAAAAACGTTCCTTTTTCTTTAAATAGTAGAATACTTCAATGAAAAATAAGTTAGTCTATATTGTGTTGTTTGTCGGTTTTTGTGTGAATATGTTTGCATGTTCTGATGGAAAAGGAGAGGCACTACTGCCTGAACCCATCCCCAATCCTACTCCTGTGCCAAAATACACTTTGCCGACAGGAAAATTGATATATATTCCTGATGAGTTACAGAGCAATGATTTTACGAAGGAGGAAAGTCAGTGGAGCTATTATCGTATGGATTATTCGGATAATTTTATCGTTTTCTGGGAGAAAGGTTTCGGCAGCAACCCTTTTACAGTGACAGATCAAGCTTTGAGGGTAGATATTAAAGACTTGTTGGAAAAAGCAGAGCTTTTTTATGATGTGAACGTTAATAAATTGAAGTTTGTTGAGACGGGAAAATCAAATACAGATAAATATCGTATGATGATTTTCCTGAAATATCAATCAGAATGGCTTGCAACAGGTTCCGGTTATGATGATATTATTGGTGCGTTATGGGTCAATCCCAGTACATGCCAGCCTGTTGGTTCTACAATAGCACATGAGGTAGGACATAGTTTCCAGTATCAGACTTATTGTGATAATCCGACAAGTGGCTGTGGTTGGCGTTATGGTTTTGGAGAGAATGAAGAAGGTGGAAATTGTTTTTGGGAGCAATGTGCTCAATGGCAAGCTTACCAGATATATCATGAAGAACGGTTCAATAATTATAATTTTGATGAGTATTTGTTGTCATGTTATAAACATCCGTTGCATGAGGCTCCTCGTTACGCCAATTATTTTATTCAGGATTATTGGTGTATGAAGCATGGCATCGAATTTATTGGTAAACTGTGGCGTGAGGCTCGAAGGCCGGAAGATCCTATTGAGGCTTATCAACGTATCACAGGTGTCAATCAGGAAACTTTCAATGATGAAATGTTTGATGCAGCCCGTCGTTTTGTGAACTGGGACATTGATGGGATAAAGGAATATGGCAGGAATTATGTAGGACGAAAGCAGTGTAAGTTAATTGCTTCAAAAGATGGGTATTATGCTATAGATCCGGCAGAATGTCCTGAGAATTATGGCTATAATGTGATTGTTTTGAATGTTCCTTCCGCTGGAGTAAAGGTTAGTGCGGATTTTGTAGGTATGGCAGGAGCTGACGGATACCGTAAGAAGAATGTGGACAAGGCTGGATGGAGATATGGATTCGTGGCTTATTTGGAAAACGGATCTTGTGTGTATAGTGATATTTTCTCAGAGAAAGAGGGCGAGGCTATTTTTGAATGTCCCAATTTCTGTAGGAAATTATATTTTGTAGTGAGTGGAGCACCTACTCAACATTGGCGCCATGCTTGGGATGATAATGATATGAATGATGAACAGTGGCCTTATAAAGTTAGATTTAGCGGAACAAACTTGTATGGTCAGATTGATGTTGATCCGGATAAGACTCCTGAAGATATAACCTTGATTTATGATGTACCTGTATCTTTGAGCAGTACGGATTATACGGGCTCTAATGTTCAAATAGAACTTCAGAGGCTTTGTCAATCCTTTTCATTGACTCCTGGGCAGATCAGTGATAAATGGGGAAAAGAAATTATTTTTGCTGGTGTAAACAAGGATGGCTCGCTGAATACGAATTCTACAGCTAATGAGCCGGGGCATTGGTTTGATATGGATGGAAATATTTGCGTTTGGGGAGAGAGAGCACAGATTTATTCTGAGCTCGATAAAGATAATTTTATTTTTAAGGTAGGACAATATCCAGGACATTGCAGAACTGGAGAAAAATATACCATAAGGCAATGCCTTGTTTATGGATATGAAACAGGACAGAAAGTACAAGCAACTTTTGTCTTTAACATAACAATTGAATAATATGAGGAAGTGTATTTTCATTTTATTGGTTATTCTGGCTGTGAGCTATAGACTAGAAGCTAAAAAGCAGGAGGTAGTTATGCCTTCCGGTAAAGAAATTTATATCCCTAAAGATTTGCAGGGTATGGATCTTCAAAATCCTGATAGTAAATGGAGTTATCACCGCATGGCATATACTGATAATTTCGTCATCTTCTGGGAAAAAGGTTTTGGAAATGATCTGTCTAATCCTCCTCAATTGGAAGGGCATGATATGAAAGTGGATTTGTTGAACTTAACGGAAAAATTGGAAAGTTTCTATCATTTCTTCCGAGATACCTTGAAGTTTTCCAAACCGGGTTCAAAGTGTGATAAGTATCGTATGATGGTCATGCTAAACTACTCTTTGGAAGGCACTGCCTATGGTGGTGATTATGATGGAGAAATCGGTGCATTATGGATTGCTCCCAATCGTGTGCAGGATAAGAAACTGAATTGCATTGCCCATGAATTGGGACATAGCTTTCAGGCTCAGATCAGTTGTGATGGAGAAGGAGAGGCTTGGGGAGGATGCGGTTTCTTTGAAATGACCTCGCAGTGGATGTTATGGCAAGTAAATCCCGAATGGATCACTGATGAAAAATATCATTGGGATGCTTTCATGAAGCTGACTCATAAAGCTTATCTCCATCTGGAAAATATCTATCATTCTCCCTATGTGCTGGAATATTGGGGTATGAAACGAGGATTGCCTTTTATTGCCGAACTCTATCGTCAAGGTAAGCGAGGAGAAGATCCGGTGATAACTTACAAGCGGATGGCCGGATTAGATCAGAAGCAGTTCTGTGATGAAATGTTTGATGCTTATCGTCATTTTATCAATTGGGATTTTCCTCGTGTATGGAAAGAAACTCGACCGTATGCCAATAAATATACTACCAGTTTAACCACTCTATCGGACGGATGGTATGGAATCGCACCGGACAACTGCCCCGAAAACTATGGATTTAATGCTATTCCGTTAGCTTTACCTGAACGTGGGAAGAAAGTAAAAGTAGAGTTCTGTGGAGAAGCAGGAAAGGAAGGATATAACGCAATTCATACGGATAAAGCCGATTGGCGTTATGGTTTTGTAGCTATAACGGAGGATGGCAAATCTATTTATGGGGATGTGAGTGATAATAGCGGAAAAAGTATTATTTTTACAGCTCCAAAAGTAAATAATTTGACTCATTTGTGGCTGGTTGTGATGGGTGCCCCTACTGAACATTGGATGAATCCCAATCCGGAGGAAAAAGATGCCCAATGGCCATATCGCATCAAAGTTACAGGAAGTAAACCTTTATAAACAAAATGCTATGCTTGCAAGGGCAACTTATGTAAATAGTCGTAACAATACGAGGGCTATCATTTATGCCTGTATTGCGGTGCTTAGTTGGTCTACTGTTGCCACCGCTTTTAAAATTGCTTTGACGCATCTTACTCATTTTGAGATGTTGTTGATAGCCAGTTGTACTTCATTACTTATATTTGCCCTTTTGCTGACCTTCCAGAAGAAGTGGAAACTACTGTCTGCATTGCCTGCCCGGCAATGGGGATATTTTGCATTATTAGGCTTACTGAATCCAGTGGCTTATTATCTGGTGTTGTTTAAAGCTTATGATTTGCTGCCTGCACAAGTGGCTCAACCTATCAATTATGCATGGCCTATTGTGCTATTAATTTTGCTGGCCCTATTTGCCCGTCAGCCCATACCTCCGAAGAAATATATCGGTATGTTTATTTCTCTGGGTGGAGTAGTACTTATTTCTGTAGGAACCGGGCAGTCGGGTGGCATGGATATACCTGTTCATGGGTTGTTGTTGGCAGCATTGAGTGCCTTGTTGTGGGCTATGTACTGGATGATAAATAATAAATTTAAGGATCGGACAGATGGTAGCGTTGCACTGTTTATGAGCTTTTTGTTTGGTACGGCATATTTACTGGTTGGCGCAATGATAGTGGGTGTTCACTTGAATACTTTGCCCGGTATCTTGTCAGGAATGTATGTCGGCGGATTTGAGATGGGTATCCCTTTCATCTTTTTCAGCCTTGCCATGCGGAAAACTACGAATCCGGCACTGGTCAATCAGCTTTGCTACCTGTCTCCTTTCTTGTCTTTGTTCTTTATTGCAATCATATTGGGTGAACAAATTGTGTTTACAACGTATATCGGCCTCATATTGATTGTACTAGGAATTATGTTCAACCAATATCTGGTAAAGAAATGAAAAAGATTATCCTTGCGATGGTAGCTGTTATGGTTCCGCTGATGCTTTCTGCCGGTTCTACTGATTTTTGGTTTCGTCATTTTTCAGTAGAAGATGGATTATCCTCCAGCGCTGTACGTGCTATTATGCAGGATAAATATGGCTTTATGTGGTTAGGTACGGATGATGGTCTAAACCGTTATGACGGTACCACTATTAAAATATACAGATTGAATCCGGAAGGAGTTAATGATTATATTTCATTTTTATACGATACTACAGATAGGATTTGGATAGGAACAGGGGGCGGAGTTTATATTTATGATTATGAAACAGAGAACTTCGAGCCGTTTAAACTTCTGACTGCCAAAGGAGATAGCATTAAAACCAATGTGAATCATATTGCTGAAGACAGGGATGGTAATTTGTGGTTTTCAACCGTAGGTCAGGGAATCTTCAAATATAATGTATCCAAACATTATCTGGAGCGTTATGAGTTTAAAGATGCTGATGGATTGATGGCCAGCGTGTTGATTGATAGTGAAAATCAAATATGGGCTGTTACTAATTGGGGAAACCCGACTGTTTCTAAGTTGAATAAAGCGGAGAATAAATTTGAGCCTTTCCATATTACCTACGACACGGGTGGGTATGATTCCAACTCTTTGGTTATGCTGGAAGATTCTGAACATGCACTCTGGTTGGGAACCTGGGAGTGCGGTTTGCAAAAGATAGACCGGTATACCGGTAAGGCAACTACTTACTTGCATCCGTCGGATGGTAAAGGGGCAACGCATATTCACTCTTTGATGGAATATGCTCCCCATCAACTACTGATAGGTTCGGATGACGGGCTTTTACTGTTTAATACCCTTACATGCGAACACCAATTATTTACAGAAGATGAAACGAATCCTTATTCTTTGTCCAATCGTTTTGTTTATCCTATTGTAAAAGACGGTGAAGGTGGAATCTGGATAGGAACTTTCTATGGAGGTGTGAATTATCTGTCACCCAATACCGGGCAGTTTGAGTGCTTTGCTCATTCTCGTTTTTCCAATTCTGTCAATGGAACTGTTATCGGACGCTTTTGTGAAGACACTTACGGGCATATTTGGATTGCCTCTGATGATGGTGGTTTGAGTTGCTTTTCACCTAAAGATAAACACTTTACTCATTATCTACCCGATGAGCACGGAAATAGTCTTTCTTATCATAACGTACATGCACTTTGTATGGATGGTGATGATTTATGGATTGGTACTTATACGGGGGGAGTTAATGTGTTGAATACAAAGACAGGGGTATTCAGGGTTTATACAACTAAAGCGGGAGATCCCACTACCCTTGATAGAAGCAGTTCTTATGCTATCTTTAAGGACCGTGAAGCACGTATTTGGGTAACTTCCATGTCGGGAGTAAACTTGTATAACAGGGAAGAGGATAACTTTACCCGAATAAGAGATCTTGGTTCCTGGATCATGGACATAGATCAGGATGCCGATGGAAATATCTGGTTCTCTTCTCAGGGAAACGGGCTGTTCAAGTATGATCCGGATAAGCAGGAATGGACGAATTATGTACATAGCAGTGCCCCCGGTGCATTGATTAATGATCAGGTGAATTGTGTATTGATAGATGGAAATGGGGAAATGTGGATTGGAACGATGAACGGACTTTGCAAATACAATGCAAAGGAAGACCAATTTGAATTAATTCCATTGGATATTCCAAGCCGTAATATTTGTGCTATTATTGAAGATCAGCGTGTCTTATGGCTGACTACTACAAAAGGGCTGGTGCGATATGTTCCCGGAGAAAGTTGTCAGGTATTTACACGAAGCGACGGATTGCAAAGTGAGCAGTTTCTGGTGAATGCTGCTTTGAAAGCTTCCGATGGGAAAATCTACATTGGTTCTGTAAATGGGTTTAATGCTTTCTATCCTTATCAGATTAAAACGAACAAGGTACTCCCTCCGGTAATTATTACGGGACTGGAAGTATTTAATAAAGAGATCCGGATAGGTGATAAGTTGTTGCCGAAGGCTCTGAACCATATGGAACAGTTGGAATTATCTTATAAAGATCATGTCTTCAGCTTGCTTTATGCTTCATTGAGCTATTGTACGCCCGAAAAGAATCAGTATGCCTATAAACTGGAGGGTTTTGATAAAGAATGGAATTATGTAGGTTCTCAAAATAAGGCTACTTATACCAATCTGCCTGCCGGAACCTATACTTTTAAGGTGAAAGCTACTAACAACGATGGTATCTGGAGCGAGCAGGAAGCAAGCCTGAAAATAGTTATTCATCCGCCTTTCTATTGGAGTCTACCGGCCAAATTGCTTTATTTCCTGTTGCTGTGTGTGGCATTGACTTTCTTCATCCGCTTTCTGCTGAAAAGGAGTGAAAAGAAACATACAGCAGAAATTAAGCAACTGAATGTGAATAAAGAGAAAGAGGTGCATGAGGCTAAGATTAAGTTTTTCACAATGATAGCTCATGAAATCCGTACTCCGGTTTCGCTTATCATTGGTCCGTTGGAAAAGATTATGAGATCATCCATACCTATGCCGGCGATGCTGCGTGATGACCTTAATATTATAGACCGTAATAGTCAGAGATTATTGTTCCTGGTAAATCAGTTGTTGGACTTCCGCAAAGTGGAACAGGAGGGGATGACCATGAAATACACCTTACAGAATATTCGTCAATTGCTGGAGGCTGTTTGTGAACGGTTTAATCCTTTCATTACCCAACATGGTGCCCATCTTACGGTGGAGTATCCCGATGCGAATTTTACGGCTATGGTGGATAGCGAGGCTGTCACAAAGCTTATCAGTAATTTGCTGACGAATGCAAGTAAGTATACAAAAGATGAAGTTATCCTTTCGTGTGTGGTGCAACCGGAACAGCATACATTTGTAATCAGGGTAACGGATAATGGAATCGGTATAAGTAAGGAGGATCAGAAGAAGATTTTCAAACCTTTCTATCAGGCCATGGACAATAAACCCGGTACAGGTATTGGACTGAGTATTGTGAAAAGCATTGTGGAGTCTCATAATGGCTGCATAGAAGTGGAGTCTGAAGTCAACAAAGGATCGTCCTTTATAGTAACATTGCCCATCGAACAAAGTCAGGAAGCAATTCAGGAAGGGGAAGCGAATGGATTGAATCCGGCAATTCCCGAGGATATTTTATCGGAAAGCTTACCGGCGGCGGTCTCTAAGGATAAACCGGTCATGCTGATTGTGGATGATAACGAAGAAATGCTGAACTTCCTTTCCGGCAATTTCTCTAATCAATACTCTATTCTTACGGCTGAAGATGGGATAGAGGCTTTGGAAAAGTTGAAAGAGAATGATGTGACCCTGATTGTGAGCGATTGGATGATGCCGCGCATGGATGGGGTGGAACTTTGCAAGGCTTTGCGCGCTGATCAGGACATCAGTCATATACCGTTTATTTTGCTGACAGCTAAAACGGATACGAATTCAAAGATAGAAGGTATGGACTGCGGGGCGGATGCTTATATTGAAAAGCCTTTCTCGGTACAGTATCTGGAAGCATGTATTAAGAATCTGCTTGATCTGCGTAATTTGTTGCGTCAGAAATTCTCTAAAATGCCATTGGTACCGTTGAACAGTATTGCCAATAACTCTATGGATAATAAATTCCTTACCCGTATCAATGAGATTATAGAGCAAAACTTCTCAAATTCGGAACTGTCTGTTGATTTTCTGGCAGAAGAACTTTGCATCAGTCGTTCCGGATTATTTGCCAAGATAAAAACGCTGGCTAATGTTACTCCGAATGAACTGATTCAGATTGTGAGGTTAAAGAAAGCTGCTGCCTTGCTTTCAGAGAATAAATACCGGATCAATGAGATTTGCTATATGGTAGGTTTTAATAATCCATCTTATTTTGCCAAATGTTTCCAAAAGCAATTCGGTATCAAACCCGGAGAATTTGTTAATGGAAAAGAATAATTCTGTCAACAAATTCGTTCTATAAATTTGTACTATCTTTTTCTTTTCATACTTTTGTAAGTCAATTAATTTTTAAGAGTATGAATAAGAAATTACTTTTATCCTTATTTGCCCTTGTAGGTGTATCTGTCTGTCTGTCGGCAGCAGATGAAGCGCGTTTATTGCGCTTTCCGGCAACGAACGGGAACGAGATTGTTTTCTCGTATGCAGGCGATTTGTATAGAGTGCCTGTCACTGGAGGAGAAGCGCAGCGCCTGACTTCGCATGTGGGTTACGAAATGTTCCCTCGTTTTTCACCCGATGGCAAAACGATTGCTTTTACCGGTCAGTATGATGGAAATACGGAAGTATACACCATCCCGGCAGCTGGTGGAGAACCGCAACGCCTGACGTATACTGCAACGAATTCCCGTGATGACCTGGGCGATCGTATGGGACCTAACAATATTGTGATGACCTGGACACCGGATGGTAAACAGATCATTTATCGTAACCGTATCAGTGATGGTTTTTCCGGTAAGCTTTATTCTGTCAACCAGGAGGGTGGAATGCCCGAAATCATTCCTTTGCCCGAGGGCGGCTTCTGTAGTTATTCTCCCGATGGCAAGCAGTTGGCTTACAACCGCACCATGCGCGAATTCCGTACCTGGAAGTATTATAAAGGTGGTATGGCGGATGATGTCTGGATATACGATCCGGCAAAGAAATCAGTGGAGAATATAACGAATAATGTTGCTCAGGATATCTTCCCCATGTGGATAGGCGATGATATATTTTTCCTTTCCGACCGTGACCGCACCATGAATATCTTTGTTTATAATACGAAGACAAAACAGACGTCGAAGGTTACTAACTTTACCGAATATGATGTGAAGTTCCCGAGTGCTTCCGGCAATACCATTGTGTTTGAGAATGGCGGATATATCTATAAGATGGATGCTGCCACTCGTCAGCCCGAGAAAGTCAATATCAGTCTTGCTTCGGATAATATCTATGCACGCAGCGCCATAAAGAATGGAGCTAAGTATCTGACTGCCGCCAGTGCATCTCCCGACGGAGAACGGGTGGTGGTGACTGCTCGCGGAGAGGTTTTTAATCTGCCTTCAACTAAGGGTGTGACGAAAAATATAACCCGCACTCCGGGTGCCCACGAACGTGATGCACAATGGTCTCCTGATGGAAAATGCATTGCTTATATCTCGGATGCTACCGGAGAGACAGAACTTTATCTTCAGGATGCAGTAGAAGGTAATCCGGTGCAGCTGACCAAGAATAATGATACGTATATCCGCTCTTTCGAATGGAGTCCGGACAGTAAGAAGATTGTTTATACCGACCGTCAAAATCGTATCAATCTGCTGGATGTAGCTTCACGACAGGTGACTATGTTATTACAAGACCCGATGGGGGAACCGCAGGATGTGACTTTTTCACCGGATAGCAAATGGCTGACCTATACCCGTGATGCAGATAATGAAATAACTGTTGTATATGTCTATGATATTGCCGGAAAGAAGGAATATCCGGTGACGGACAAGTGGTATAATTCTTCTTCACCGGTATTCAGCACGGATGGTAAGTATCTGATTTTCTCATCTGCCCGCGATTTCAATCCTACGTACGGCTGGTTGGAATGGAACCATGTCTATAATAATATGTATGGAGTTTATCTTGCTTTGCTCTCGAAAGATACCCCGTCACCTTTTATACAGAAAGATGCCGGAATGAAGAACGACAGTGAGAGTGAGGCCCCGAAGGCTACTGAAAAGACTGCCGGAAAGAAAGACGCGAAACAAGAAACTGCTTCTGCGTCACTCGTCAAGTTTGATCCGGAAGGTATCACTGACCGTATCATCAAGCTTCCATTGTCGGCTTCTTATTATACTAATTTCTATTCAAACGGAAAGAAAGTATATTACTGGGGCAATGGCGGAACGAAGTTCTTCGATCTTGAAGGTCAGAAAGAAGAAACGGTTGCCGATGGTGCTATGATGACGGTTACTCCGGGTAGTCAAAAGGCTTTGTTCTACAAGGACAACAAGCTTTATGTAACCGCTATACCGGAAGGAGCGGCTAATCTGAGTACACCTGTCAATATGGATAATATGTCCATTACGATAGATTATCCCAAGGAGTGGGCGCAAATCTTTGATGAGGCCTGGCGTGCTTATCGTGATGGTTTTTATCTGGAGAATATGCATGGTGTGGATTGGAAAGCAATCAAACAGAAATATTCTGTTCTGCTGCCTTATGCAAAGACGCGTCTCGACCTGAACTATATCATTGGAGAGATGATTGGTGAGCTTAACTGCGGACACGCATACGTCAATCCGGGTGAAACGGATAAATCGGCACGTATCAAGACTGGTTTGCTGGGTGCTGAGGTATCGGCAGATAAGAGTGGTTTCTTCCGTTTGGATAAGATACTTCCCGGTGCTTCCTGGAGTAAGGAACTGCGCTCTCCGCTTACTGAACCGGGTATTGAGGCTAAGGCCGGGGAATACATTGTTGCCATTGACGGTATACCGACGAATACGGTGAAGAATATCTATGCTTTACTGGTAGGAAAGGCTGATGTACCGACAGAAATCTCGCTGAACAGCAAACCGCAATTGGCAGGTGCAAGAAAGATTGTCATCAGTCCGCTGGAAAATGAATATCCTCTTTATCATTATAACTGGGTACAGAATAACCTGAAGAAGGTGGAAAAGGCATCCAATGGACGTATTGGTTATATCTATATTCCTGATATGGGTCCGGAGGGTCTGAACGAGTTCTCCCGTTATTTCTATCCGCAGCTCGACAAGGAAGGTCTGATTATAGACGACCGTGCTAATGGTGGCGGTAATGTATCTCCTATGATTCTGGAACGCTTGTCTCGCGAACCTTACCGCTTGACGATGGGACGTGGTACGAAGCGTGTCGGCACTATACCCGATGCTGTGCAAGTGGGGCCGAAGGTTTGTTTGATTAATAAATATTCTGCTTCTGATGGTGATCTCTTCCCGTGGGGCTTCCGTGCACTGGGACTTGGTAAACTAATCGGTACCCGCACCTGGGGTGGTATTGTAGGTATCAGCGGACCGTTGCCTTATATGGACGGTACGGATATCCGTGTTCCTTTCTTCACCAGTTATGATGCGAAAACAGGCCAGTGGATTATTGAAAATCATGGTGTCGATCCGGATATCTTGATTGATAACGATCCGGTGAAGGAATGGAACGGTGAAGACGAACAGCTCAATAAGGCTATAGAAGAAGTAATGAAGGAGTTGCAGAACCGTAAACCATTGCCGCCTGTTCCGGCTCCAAGAGATTTCAGTAAGTAATTATATACTTTACTATACTGTTATAAATATGCCATTCTATAAGGAGAGTTTTGATCTTTCCTTATAGAATGGCATATTCTGTTTATCTTTGTGGCTCAGATTTCGTAATTATAGAATTAAGAGGATGAAGGATACTCAGATTATTATGTTAGGTACAGGTAATGCAGGCGTTACCAGATGCTATAATACTTGTTTCGCAATCCGGACAGCTGAAAATGTGCTGCTTGTGGATGCCGGTGGAGGAAATGGAATATTGGTTCAGTTGGAGAAAGCCGGTATCGCCATTGAACGTATTCATGATATGTTTGTGACACATGCTCATACGGATCATATATTGGGTGCGGTATGGGTAATCCGGATGGTAGCACAACAGATGCAAAGTGGGAAATATGCAGGAGGCTTCCGGGTGTATGGACATGATAAAGTATTACAAGTTCTGGATTGGATCTGCCGGATGACGTTACCTAAGAAAATTGTACAGTATTTGGGAAATGGCATTGAGCTTTGTGAGGTTAAGGACGGAGAGACATTTAAAGCAGGGGAGTTAAAACTACAATCTTTTGATATAGGATCGACTAAAGAGAAACAATATGGTTTTCGTACCACATTGCCGAATGGCCAATCGCTGGTTTGTCTTGGAGATGAACCTTATAATGAGAAGAATCGTCCCTATGTGGAAGGGGCTGACTGGTTGTTGTGCGAGGCTTTCTGTCTGTATAAAGACCGTGATATATTCAAACCTTATGAGAAACACCATAGTACGGCACTGGATGCCGGGAAGCTGGCGGAAGAACTGAAAGTGAAGAATCTGTTGTTATATCATACGGAAGATAAGACGCTGAATACGCGTAAAGCGTGTTATACGGAAGAAGCTGCTCAGGGATTTTCCGGTGTGGTACACGTGCCGGATGATTTGGAAATAATAGACATTATTGTTAATTAACAATATGCTATGCAGTCTTTTTTCTAATTTGTTATTTCTCTAATACAAAGAAGTTATTTTGAATATTTAATTAGAGGAAGTACATTATGAAAATTAATTCAGTATTTAGTAAAGCACTTGCCGTGGCAACAGTAGTAGCCACTTCTATAGGTTTTCAGTCCTGCCTGGACGACGACGACAATAACGCTTATTACCTGAGGTATCCTAATGCCCTTGTGACAGTGAAGGAAGCTGCCGATGGAGCATTTTTCTTGCAGTTGGATGATAAGACGACCTTATTACCGACCAATGTGAAAACCTCTCCTTTTGGAGATAAAGAGGTCAGAGCATTGATGAATTACAGTGAAGTTGACGAAGCCAGTGGTGAATACACGAAAGCAGTGCACATCAACTGGATAGACAGTATCTTGACAAAGCCTATCGCTCCGGATCTGGGAGAAGAAAATGATAAAATATATGGTACAGATCCTGTGGAAATAGTAAATGACTGGGTGACCCTTGCAGAAGATGGCTATCTGACACTCCGTTTCAGAACTGTATGGGGAGGTTCGCAGAAACATTTTGTAAACTTATTGTTAGGACAAAATCCGGATAATCCTTATGAAGTGGAGTTCCGGCATAATGCGTACGGTGATACGTATGGAAAAACGGATGATGGCTTGGTTGCCTTTAAGTTGGATGAATTGCCTGATACGGAGGGTAAAACTGTTAAGTTGAAACTGAAATGGAAGTCATTCAGCGGTGATAAATCAGCCGAATTTGATTATTGCACCCGGAAATCCGTTGCACCGAGTGAGCCCGCTGCTGCGGCTGTAAGAAGTAATTTAAAGTTGAAATAGTTTTTGTATGACTATGATTGATTGATAGAAGGAAGGATACCATTAACTTTGGTGTCCTTCTTCCTTTTTTAAGATATACTATACAGTTTTCTCCAGGCTTCTCTTTAATATAATGGTTATCCATACGGAAATGACAAAAGGGGCAGTCAGGGTTGTAATTCCCCAATGCATACCCAGCCATTGTAATAAAATGGATATAAGGATGGAACATACACACCATGCTCCGGAACGTATTGTTTTATCACCCAAAGCAATGGCGCACAATACACCGTTATAACCGATCAATCCGGCATTTAGTATGGCATGATCCATACCGCTTAGCACAGCCACAACTATTGGAAGGATGGAACCTAAAGCAGTATAGAAAGCATTGATGCGGGAATTAACTGCAATGGCAATCAGAAAGAATAATCCTGATATACTATTCCCCTGAAACATTACTTGACCTATATTCAAACAGAAAGCGCGGAGGAAATCAGAGGATGGCTCTGCCCCAACAGGTGTGGTGGATAATAATAATGAAGGAAATATCCAGTGACATCCAACCAGTAATATCCATACAGATAAAATAAAGGGAGCCGTATATCCGGATAAACGATGCTGAAGGCTGAAGAGATAAGTGATCCAGGTGGATAGGGCGGAAGTTATTAGCAGAAGCAACATTGATAGCCATGTTATCTCTATAAATACTCCGATGGCGATACCTACTAAAGTACCATTGAATCCGTATAGTCCATTTTTTATATCCTCACGGCTGTAGCTACAAATCCAGGCAGTTGCAGTACTTATTATATTGCCAATAATAGCTAATAAAGCCAATTGCCAGGAACTGTACAGAATTCCTGATAGCATTAATATACCTGAAAATGCATTGTTTTGGAACATCACTTGGCCGATGCCACGGCTGATAACAAATAATCCCTCGCGCATAACTCTATTGCATATAGAAAAAAGTTTGTATTCTTGTCTTGCCTTTAAAGGCTTTATATATGACGTGTTGAACGAGTTTGGTTTCTTTTTCGATCATTGCAAAGATAGGTAAAAAGCTTCATGGCATCAAAAATGGAGGTGCTTTTTCAGTATGTAAGCTTTAATTTTCCAGCAATAGCTATGAACTTTTCGAAAGAACGGCTGTCCTGCATCCCTCTATTCATCGGCCTTAACGGATGGAAGGGGTACAAACGGGTGCGGTGAAGGCAATATGTGGATATAGTATTCATTCGTTTTGCTATAGGAATTATTTGATGTTGACTACCTTCAGTAAGTCTGCTGACTATAGTCAGTAAGCTTGCGGATTATAATCAAACAACTTACTGACTATAGTCAAACGCTTGACATGCTTTATGTAAAGCAATGTCAAGCCTTATGCAAAACAATATATAGTATATGATGTATTGTAATAGGAAAATGATTATCTGTTATGTTGTGGAAAATATGTAGATTATACCTTTCCACCCGATAAGGCCGATGAATAGAGGGATGCAGAGGTGTGGAAGGGTAATCTGTTGAACCTTGTAAACCATAGCGCAAACCGAGGGTAAAAAACAAAAAAGACCGCCAAGAGTGGAAGCCTCCTAACAGTCTAAATCTTAATCTTGTAGCGGGACCCGGGATTGAACCGGGGACCTCATGATTATGAATCATGCGCTCTAACCAGCTGAGCTATCCCGCCATCATTTCTTGTTTGCGGGTGCAAAGATATAGCTTTTCTTTAAATCGCCAAAACATTTGTGAAGATTTTCTGCAAAATAATTTATTGAATAGAAACGATACAAAGAAAAATAACCTTTCTATATGCCTCTTTTAAGAACAGTATCAGGGAGTTATGTGGTAAAAGGAAAAGCCGGATGAATAAATTTGGAGAAATATATTCCGTAATTAGAAAAAAGTCTCTATCTTGCCGCCGCAATAAAAAGCAAATATGAACTATGGAAAGACAAAAGATTCATCGGGAATACCTCTTGAATGCAACTTCTAAAAGCATTCTTTGGTCCGCGATAAGTACCCCCACCGGTTTGGAGGGCTGGTTTGCAGACAGGGTACAGTCGGACGATAAGATTGTCACCTTCTTCTGGGGAAAGACGGAACATCGTGACGCAGAGATTATCGCTGTGCGGGCTTTCTCTTTTATTCGCTTCCGTTGGCTGGATGATGAATATGAACGGGAATATTTTGAATTAAAGATGACAAACAATGAACTGACAAACGACTTCGTGCTAGAAGTTACTGATTTCGCTGTGGTGGATGAAGTGAAAGATTTGTGCGAGTTATGGGACTCTCAGGTAGATACTCTGCGGAGAACGTGCGGTTTTTAGTTAACTTTGATATAAAAATTTTCCACACTCCCTTTTTTATGCTAATTTTGTGTCTTCATTGCATGAAACGAGTAAAATGCTGCGCATAAAAAAGTTAGATATATTTATATTGAAGAGCTTCTGTATGCTCTTTATGGGCACTTTTTTCATTTGCCTTTTCATTTTCATGATGCAGTTCCTCTGGAAGTACGTTGATGAAATGGTGGGAAAAGGATTAGAAATGAGTGTCCTTGCACAATTTTTCTTTTATTCCGCCCTTACATTGGTGCCGGCTTCATTACCGTTGGCTATTCTGTTGGCGGCACTTATTACTTTTGGTAATTTTGGTGAACGTTTTGAGCTGCTGGCCATGAAGGCGGCAGGTATCTCACTACTTAAGATTATGCGCCCGTTGATTGTGTTTATCATTTTCATCTGTGGCGTTTCTTTTTATTTCCAAAATGTAATAGGGCCGAAGGCACAGACTAAGCTCTGGACATTGCTAATTTCCATGAAGCAGAAATCTCCGGAATTGGATATACCGGAAGGAGTTTTCTATGACGAGATTGATGGCTATAACCTTTATGTAAAACATAAGAACCGTAAAACGGGTATGCTTTACGATGTGCTGATTTATAATTTTGAAAAAGGGTTTGAGAATGCTCAGATTATCAAGTCAGATTCTGGAAGGCTGGAAATGACGGCTGATAAACAGCATTTGTATTTGCATCTTTATAGTGGTGAGCAGTTTGAAAATCTGAAATCACAGAATATGAATCAGAAGAATGTGCCTTATCGCCGGGAAGCATTTCGGGAGAAGCATGCTATTATTGAGTTCAATTCCGATTTTAATATGGTGGATGCCGGTATCATGAGCAATCAGTCTAACAGCAAGGATATGGCGATGCTGCAAGCGGGCATTGACTCCATGAGGGTGCAGAATGACAGTGTAGGACGTGTCTATTTCAAGGAAGCGATGAATGGCACTTACAAGATTTCTGCTGACTTGAAGAAAGCTGATACACTGAAGATAGAGCAGGCACATTTGGGAGAATACAATGTGGACAGTCTTTTCAATGTGGCTACCTTGTCACAGAAGCAGAAGATCATTTCTACTGCCGTGAACCGTGCAGAGAGTGCAGGGAGCGATTGGAGTGTCAAGAGTTATAGTATGTCACAGACAGATACCAGCCTTCGTCGTCACATGACGTCCTGGCATGAGAAATTAACACTTTCGGTGGCATGCCTTATTTTCTTTTTTATCGGTGCTCCGTTGGGTGGAATTATCCGTAAAGGCGGTTTAGGTATGCCGGTTGTGGTATCCGTTCTTATTTTTATTATTTACTACATTATTAATAATACGGGCTATAAAATGGCACGTGATGGACAGTGGGTTGTCTGGATGGGTATGTGGACCAGTACAGCTATCTTGGCTCCATTGGGTGCATTCCTTACTTATAAGTCCAATAATGACTCCGTGGTATTGAATGCTGATGCCTATGTGAGTTGGTTTAAGAAGATCGTCGGTATACGCAGTGTGCGCCATCTATTCCGTAAAGAGGTGATTATACACGATCCTGATTATACTCATTTGCCTGCCGATTTGCAGGCACTGTCTGCTGATTGTCGTGCGTATGCTGAAAGGAAAGCGTTGAAGCGTGCTCCCAACTATTTCAAGTTGTGGATGGCAGACTCAATCGATGAAGAAATAGAAGATATAAATGAGCGTCTTGAGAAATTAGTAGAAGAGATGTCCAATACTAAATCTGTTCATTTGTTGAATGCATTGAATAACTATCCTATTATCCCGGTTCACGCTCACCTGCGTCCTTTCCGTAATTGTTGGCTGAATATGGCCTGTGGATTGTTGGTGCCGATAGGATTGTTCTTCTACTTTCGCATCTGGGCATTCCGTATCCGGTTGAATAAGGATATGGAGCGGATTATCAAGACTAATGAAGACATTCAAAAGATAATAGAAACTAATCTGAAATAACCTAAATAAATAAAGGAGAATACAGAATGGAAAAAGTGAAATTAAATACAATAGAAGAGGCGATTGAAGACTTCAAGGCCGGTAACTTTGTGATTGTGGTGGATGATGAAGACCGTGAAAACGAGGGCGACCTGATTATCGCTGCGGAGAAAATAACTCCTGAGAAGGTAAACTTTATGCTGAAGCATGCACGTGGTGTGCTTTGTGCGCCGGTTACTGTGTCACGCTGTAAAGAATTAGATTTGCCTCATCAGGTCAGTGACAATACTTCCGTATTGGGCACCCCTTTTACGGTGACTATCGATAAACTGGAAGGTTGTACTACCGGCGTTTCTGCTGCCGACCGTGCCGCTACCATTCAGGCGCTTGCTGATCCGGCTTCTACTCCGGCAACCTTCGGACGTCCGGGACACATCAACCCCTTGTATGCTCAGGAAAAAGGTGTATTACGTCGTGCCGGGCATACAGAAGCTACGATTGATATGGCCCGTATGGCAGGTCTTTATCCTGCGGGTGCACTTATGGAAATCATGAATGAAGATGGATCAATGGCTCGTCTGCCTGAATTGCGTAAGATGGCTGACGAATTTAATCTGAAGTTGATTTCTATCCGTGACATGATTGCCTATCGTCTGAAACAAGAATCCATTGTAGAAGAAGGGGTAGAAGTAGATATGCCTACCGAACACGGACATTTCCGATTGATCCCTTTCCGTCAGAAATCTAACGGTCTGGAGCACGTGGCTCTGTTCAGAGGTACGTGGGAACAAGATGAACCGATTCTGGTGCGTGTGCATTCCTCTTGTGCCACAGGAGATATATTCGGCTCCAAGCGTTGCGACTGCGGCGAACAACTGCATAAGGCTATGGAAATGATTAATAAAGCCGGTAAAGGAGTAGTTGTTTATCTGAACCAGGAAGGGCGTGGTATTGGTTTGATGGAGAAGATGAAAGCGTATAAGTTGCAGGAAGACGGACTGGATACGGTGGATGCCAACATCTGTCTGGGACACCTGGCTGATGAGCGTGATTATGGTGTAGGTGCTCAGATTCTGCGTGAGTTGGGTGTACACAAAATGAGATTGATGACAAATAATCCTGTGAAGCGTGTGGGGCTGGAGGCTTATGGATTGGAGATTACAGAGATTGTTCCTATTGAAACAACCCCGAATCAGTACAATGAACGTTACCTGCGTACAAAGAAGGAACGCATGGGGCATACATTACATTTTAATAAGTAATTTGCTGTTTTGTTTTCTAATATCAAAGAAAATAGCTTAATTTGCAGCCAAATTTATGCAACAACCATAAAATAGATAGAAAAATGAATCAATTATCAGATCGTTTGAACAGTTTGTCGCCCTCGGCGACGCTGGCTATGTCGCAAAAGAGCGCCGAGTTGAAGGCACAAGGCGTTGACGTAATTAACCTGAGTGTGGGAGAGCCTGACTTTAATACTCCTGACCACATCAAAGAGGCTGCGAAAAAAGCGATAGACGACAACTTCTCTCGCTATTCTCCTGTTCCGGGATATCCGGCTTTGCGTAATGCAATCGTGGAGAAACTGAAAAAGGAAAACGGTCTGGAATATACAGCCGCACAGATTTCATGTGCCAATGGTGCTAAACAATCGGTTTGTAATGCAGTATTGGTGTTGGTGAACCCAGGTGATGAAGTGATTGTGCCTGCTCCTTACTGGGTAAGTTATCCGGAAATGGTGAAGTTGGCTGAGGGTACTCCGGTGATTGTTACCGCAGGTATCGAACAGGATTTCAAGATTACTCCTGCACAGTTGGAAGCAGCTATCACTCCGAAGACTAAAGCATTGATTCTTTGCTCACCTTCTAATCCGACCGGTTCAGTTTACTCTCAGGAGGAATTGAAAGGTTTGGCTGACGTGTTGGCAAAACACCCGCAAGTTATTGTTATTGCTGACGAAATTTACGAGCATATCAATTATATTGGCAAGCACCAGAGCATTGCTCAGTTCCCCGAAATGAAAGATCGTACGGTAATCGTAAATGGTGTATCTAAAGCATATGCCATGACTGGGTGGCGTATTGGCTTCATTGCCGGACCAGAATGGCTTGTAAAAGCTTGTAATAAGCTGCAAGGTCAATATACTTCAGGCCCTTGTTCGGTATCTCAAAAGGCTGCTGAAGCTGCTTACACTGGAACACAGGCTCCTGTTGAAGAAATGCGTAAGGCTTTCGAACGTCGTCGCGATTTAATTGTGAAGTTGGCAAAAGAAGTTCCGGGATTTGAAGTAAACGTGCCGCAGGGTGCTTTCTACCTGTTCCCGAAATGTGATTCTTTCTTTGGAAAATCTGCCGGTGACCGTAAGATTGAAGATTCGGATGATTTGGCAATGTACTTGTTGGAAGTAGCTCATGTAGCTTGTGTGGGTGGTGCTTCATTCGGTGCACCTGAATGTATCCGTATGAGTTATGCGACCAGCGATGAGAATATTGTGGAGGCTATCCGTCGTATTAAGGAAGCATTGGCTGAACTGAAATAAATAACAGTATATAAAAATGAGAAAGCCCGGTTTCAATTATGAAACCGGGCTTTCTCATTTTTTGAGTGTTGTTATTATTCTGCCGGGTGAATTGCTTCAGACGGACAAACATCAGCACAAGTACCACAATCTGTGCAAGTTTCAGGGTCGATAGCGTAGATATCACCTTCTGAGATAGCTCCTACCGGACATTCGTCAATACAAGTACCACAAGCAACACAACTGTCATTAATTACGTAAGCCATTTTCTTTAGATTTTAAATTATTAGTACTAATTAGTTCGGCAAAAATAATGGTTTTCTTGATTAGTTGTTATCAAACCTGTTTAAATTCCCTTAATTTGTACCTTGTCTAAATAATAGTGGGGAGAAAACCGAAGGAAAATGCAATAAAATGTCACTTTCAGCGTTTTAAGGATGTGAAGCGCATTTGTCTGATAATCCTTACTTTACTCCTTGCTTTTGGTGCTTCGGCACAGAAGCGGAAGGTGCAGAACCGTCCGTATATCGATCAACGGAGGTGGCACTATGGTTTTTTGGCAGGTATCCATGTGCAGGACTATAAATTGGTGAATACCGGATATGTGACGGAAGATGGTCAGAGCTGGTTTGCTGATGTGCCTGAATATTCTCCCGGATTTACGGTCGGAGTATTGGGCGAACTTTATTTGAATCAGTTTCTTTCCTTGCGTCTCGTCCCGACATTACATTTCGGGGATAAGAAAGTAGTATTCCGCGAGCAAGCCAGTGGTGAAGAACATTCGCAGTCGATGAAATCCGCCTATCTTTCTGTACCGGTAGATTTGAAGTTTTCTGCTGAACGTTTTAATAATTACCGTCCTTATCTGGTGGCAGGTATTGCTCCTACGTATGATTTCAGTGTGAAGAAGCAGGGGGCCTTATTGGTAAAGCCTTTCGATTGTTATGTAGAAGTAGGGTTGGGGTGTGATTTTTATCTGCCTTATTTCAAGTTAATCCCGGAACTGAAGTTCTGTTTCGGACTGGCAAATCTTATTAAGAAAGACCGTAAAGATCTTACGGACCAATCATTATTGAAGTTCACGCAGTCAGTCGACAAAATTACTTCCCGAATGATTGTACTCACTTTTTATTTTGAATAAGATTCACCACAGAGTAGCAATACTAAAAGTGATGGGATAGCCATTCTCGGCACTTTCACTTACCATAAAGCTACCACCAAAATGTTCAAATAACAATTGATTGATTTTTAGCCGTATGGAAACTTGCTGGGAGGCAAATGCAGGATCAACTAACGGGCTGTTTGTGATACGGAATATCAGTAACTGATTTTCTTCGTCTTTGCTCAGTTGCATCTTCACTTCACGATCGGTATCGTTGGGTACAGGATAAATCAGCATACTTAATACAGCTTGGTTGAAGCGGTTGGCGTCCATTCTAAGCATTTGGTGTTCCACATCACTTTCCAGTTCGGCATGTATATGTCCGTTACTGTCTCTCCGGGCCATATATATAAGGTCGTTGCATATTTCCCGCATTTCGCAATTCTGTATCTGGAATTTCATCATTTTAGCTTCCAGGCGTGAGAGGTCGAGTACGTCGTTCACCAGTTGAATCAAATCTGTAGAATTTGCCTGAATAATTTCAGAATACTCCAGTTTTTCTTTATCATCCAATCCCATATCAGTAGAGAGCAACTGTGAAAAACCTACCACATTATTCAATGGAATACGGATATTGTAACTCATGTTTGCAAGGAAGCGGCTCTTTACTTCATTCGCTTCCTCAGCTATTTCACTCAGACGGGCCATTTCTTTCTCGTCTTTCTGCAATCTTTTTCTGCTGAAGTACATGTGGATAACGAAAGCAATCAGTGCCAGCAGGGCAATCCCAATAACGATCAATACAAAATAATGTATCTTTTCTTGTTGCTGTTCTCGTTTCAGCACCAGTTTATCCATATTGTACAAACTCTGTATTTGCTCCATTTGCGCGTTCGACAACCCTCGGTATAGAGAGTCCTTATCACGCATTACTTTCCTGTAGATGTTGATAGCAACCTCCGGATGCCCCATATCCACTAGAATATCTGCTTTCATAGCCATATATAGTATGGCATCCGGGAAAGACATCTGAAGTGTTAGGGTAATGGCATTATCCAATGACTCCAAGGCTTTTTCGTATTCTTTTCGGGCACGATAATATTCTGCATAAGCTTGCAGACGGGATACTCTGTACGGCAGGAAGGTGTTAGGGGTATCATATTCATCTGCTTTTTGCAGGTGTTCCCAGGCTTTCTTGGGGTTTCCCGTGCGGACATAGTAAAGGGCGTATTGAGTTTCCATTCCCATATATAGGGCTGAGTATGCATTCTTGAGTGCCGGTGTGGCGGTTATTAAGTCTTGTATCGCTACTTTCATCTGTTCCAGCGAAGCATACATTTTTTCATTATTATGCAGGAATGAATAAGCCAGCACAGCCTTCGACAACAGATTTATTTTATCCATCGGTCTGTCTTGCGGACTCATTAGGTGGAATGCTTCTTCCAAGGCCTTTGCTCCATCTTCGTAACGTAGTGTGGCAATGTAGCTGGTCATGAGGCATAGACAGGCTTCCCGCATACCATTGCTGTCATTCAGTTTTTTAGCTTTATCATACATGATGTTCGCTTCATGGATGGCAAGTTCTATCTGTTGGTTGATTGTATACATTTCAATCTGTAACTTCTTGGCTTTGAAGTAATCATTGTAATAATTATGCTTCTCTGCCAGAACTTCCATTCTGTTCATCCACTGCGTTACGCGTTTCAGATCCAGTTTATTGAAAAAGTAGATGATATGCTCATAGGTAGCAAGACTCTGATAACGGAGGTTGTTTTGCTCCGTAGCCTCTTTCAGCAATTTATTCTCATAATAGAGGAATACCGGTGTCTGCTGGTCCAGGCGGGCGATGTCATGCAGTACATCCAGGCGCGTAGAGTCGTGCGGCGCAGTGACGTAAATGCGCAATAGGCTGTCTTTAACGGCGCTATTTTGGGCATTGGCGGTGAATAAAATTCCAGTGCCTAATGCCAGTGCTATAATCAGACGCTTTATCATGCGCGACCCTCCTTTTTTTGTGTGCCTTTTGTCTGGCGTATGGGGTGTGTAAATAAGAAACGGGAACCTTCGTCATAGTCCGGATCAATCCATATCCTGCCTCCTATATGCTCTATAATTAGCTGGCAGATAGACAATCCGAGTCCGCTTCCTTGTGCGTTCTCATCCAACTTTTCGAAACGTTGAAATATATGAGCTTGTTTTTCTTTCGGGATACCACAACCGGTGTCTGTAACGGAGAATAGAGCCATGTCATCCGATTCTTTTTCCAGTTTCAGTGTGATGGCACCTTCTGTTGTGAACTTAGTTGCATTTATCAGCAGGTTTATCAGTACTTGCTGTAACCGAGAATCATCTGTTTCTATTTTCAATTCTTCCAGTGAGGTTACAAACAGCAGTTCCGCCTGTGTTTGTTTTACTTTGCCCACTGTGTCAGTAACATTTCTACAGGTAGCTACTGCATCATGTTCTCCAATGGAGAACTGCATCTTACCGAATTCCAGGCTCGACAGGTCAATCACATCATTTATTAGCTTCAATAGAAGTTCAGAGTTCTGTTGAATAATCTCAGTACATTGTAGTCGGGTGGCGTCATCCAACCCTTCTTCGGTCAGCAGTGCAGAAAAACCGGATAAAGCATTGAGGGGAGTACGTATCTCATGGCTCATATTCGACAAGAATACACTTTTTGCGCGCGTTGCACTCTCTGCGTTCCACCGGGACTGTTCCAGATTTTTCTTGGATAGTGCCACTTTCTTTTTCTGTTTTCTTTGCCATACGGCTAACATGGAGATGAAAGCCAATAATCCAAGTCCGATGAAGATGGAAGCAAGTACAATTCTGTTTTCCTGTGCTTTATTCCCCAGTTTCAGTTCATCTATCTGATAGGTTGCTTTCAATGCATTTATCTGGCGGATGTAACTTTTCGAAGCGAGAGTGTCAGTAACGGTATATAACTCCTGATATATCCGGCAAGCCTCATCAAAGCGCCCCAGTAATTTATACAAATATATCTTTTCGGCAGAAATCGAGCGATACTCCAGGGAACGTTTGTTGCCGGAAACCAGTTCGAGCAGTTTATTGTAAAGGGCAAGTGCTTCGTCTGCTTTTTGCTTGTCATGATCATCTGCTGCCAATGCACGGTAGCAGGCTGCTGTATAATAGTCGATGGAGAACCCATGAGCCGGCTCGTGAGTATGGTTTTGATATATGGAATCTGCCTTTTGCAGATACCGGAGCGCAGTTTGCTGATCTCCCGAGGAAATATAGTAAGTAGCATTTTCTATGAGTATGGGAATGGCGAGCGGATGTTCGGGCTGCTGTTCCAGAAGTTGGTTCAGGGGATTTACATACGTCATGGCCTCTTCCAATCGGTTCATCTGTTGCAAAAGAGTGGAGATTTTCACCAGGAGTCGATAAGTTTGCGGATTATTCGGGGATAAGTGGTGCAAGGCATCCAGATAGGAACTTAAGGCCTTGTCCTGTATGTAAGAGGCAGTATATGCCTGACCGATGGCTTGATTGGCAAGAGCAATACCGAAGTTGGAGTTCATGTCTTTGGCACTTTCGTACATATACCGTGCCCGGTCTACTGCCAGACTGAGGTCGCCTCGCATGATATATGCACTAACTTGCCATAACAGTAAGGTGAAATAGGATTCTTCTGTCCGGGGAAATTTCAGAGTAGGTGCCAGTTGATTTGTCCAGGAGATAATGCTGTCTATCGGTGTGTTGGCATCGTAAGGAATTTCTCTGCTGATAAGTGATTGCAATGCAGACAAGTGTTCATTGTCTGTACGAGTAGCGTATGTTCTCGTCGCAAAGGAAAAGAGCAAAATAGTAGCCACTGCCGATATAATAGCAATCTTTCTCAAAGTAGAAGATATTTTATTTAGATTATTCGCAAATGTAGTGATAAAACTAAAAAAACAAAATTATTTGCTGAATAAATAATGCAATCTTTTACTTATAATTATCAATATAGTTCCAAACCGAACTCATCTTTCAGTTGTAGCAGTGCATTGTTCTTTTGGGCCATCAGTTGAAATTTCTCTACACGACTGTAAGCACGTACCTTTTCGGTGGGGGCACTGACACGGACGGTCATGGTGGCTTTACTGTTTTTTAGGCGTTTACGTAAGTAACCTTGCAAGGTAGGAATCAGATCGGTAAACTCCTTGGCTGCAATGTCATTTTCTACAACAACTTCGAAAGTGGTCGCATCCAGCATGGTCAGGCGGATTACTTGCATACGTTTGGCAAGAGCAGTCTGCTCCTGTGGTAAGCGGCCGGCATATTCCTGCCAATAGTAGTTCACGTCCTTTTCGTTGAAGATGAAATCTTCCTCAGGTTGTGCATTCTGCTGAACGGTGGAAACAGTACGTTTCTGTTGCTCTTCGTCTACTCGCGGATGCTTGATGGAAACACCTAGACCGGACATTTTCATGACTGGTATTTTCTTTTCCTCTTTTCCTTGTGCCATCAATACGGCAGTAGGAGTGGGACGCATGGTCGTCTGCGAGCTAAAAGCTTGCTGAACTTCCGGCGAGAGAGAGGTAGCCCGGGCTGCGGGGGCTTGTTGTACAGGTCGGGGCTGTGCCGGAGCAGCGGTTGTAGCCTGCTGTTGGGGCAAAGCATTTGCGGCCTTTGGCTGCTGAGCGGCGGCAGGCTGCGAGAATATGGGTTTGATAGATTGTTTAGGGCCACGCCCATCGCCTGCATCGTCCCCCTCGGCGGTAAGCTGGGCTACCTGAATCAGAGTCAGTTCCACCAGCAAGCGCTTATTTTTGCTGGCACGGTAATTCAGATCACAATCGTTGCAGAGCTTCATAGCCCGGTAAAGGAAGGGCAACGGACACTTCTGTGCCTGAGACTGGTAACGTTCGCGAATACTGGCACCTACTTCGAGTAATGCCAATGTGGCGGGGTCTTTGCTTACCAACAGGTCGCGGAAGTGAGAAGACAGTCCTGTTACAAAATGACTGGCATCGAATCCTTTATTCAGCACATCATTCAGGAGCAGCAAAGCATCGCTGACCTGGTTTGACAGAAAATGATCTGTCAGTCGGAAATAATATTCGTAGTCCAGTACATTCAAGTTCTCGATTACGCTCTTATAGCTGATGTGTCCGCCGGTAAAGCTGACCACTTGGTCGAAGATAGACAAAGCATCACGCATACCACCGTCAGCTTTCAGGGCAATCACATTCAGTGCTTCCGGTTCGGCGGTAATTCCTTCCTTTGAAGCTACGTATGCCAGATGAGCAACGGTGTCTTCCACACCGATACGGTTAAAATCATAGATTTGGCAGCGGGAAAGGATGGTTGGCAAAATCTTATGCTTCTCCGTAGTAGCCAGAATGAAGATGGCGTGGCGTGGCGGTTCTTCCAGTGTTTTCAGGAAAGCATTGAAAGCCGAGGCAGACAACATGTGTACCTCATCGATGATATATACCTTATATTTACCTATCTGGGGCGGAATGCGTACCTGCTCTACCAGCTGGCGAATATCGTCTACGGAGTTGTTGGACGCGGCATCCAGTTCATGAATATTGTATGAACGCTGTTCGTTGAATGCCGTACATGATTCGCATTGGTTACACGCTTCTCCATCAGCCGTAGGAGTCATGCAGTTGATGGTTTTGGCGAAAATACGGGCGCAAGTGGTTTTTCCCACGCCGCGCGGACCGCAGAACAGGTAAGCATGTGCCAGTTTGCCGGTGGCAATGGCATTCTTCAGCGTAGTGGTCAGGGCACGTTGTCCCACTACCGACTCAAAGGTGGTAGGGCGGTATTTTCGTGCCGATACGATATAGTTTTCCATGATTTGGGATATTCTTGTCCGTTACAATTTGTGCAAATGTACACAAAAAAAAGGAATTTCTCAGTTATTCCTCTTATCTTTGTAGGCGAAGAATCTCTCCCGGGCTTCTTTAATTATTAATTTTTTCATTCTTTAATTTGTTTATCAATGGATAAATTAGCGACACTTTGGGCCTTTGTTTGCAGGCGTAAATACCTGATTACGCTTGTGGTGTTTGTGGTTATTGTCGGTTTTCTGGACGAGAACAGCATTGTGCGCCGCATGGGCTATGCGAATGAAATCAGCCGTTTGAATAATGAGATAGAGAAATACCGGGCAGAATATGAAGAGAACACAGAGCGATTGAACGAACTAGCTGTGGACTCCGGTGCCATCGAACGCATAGCGCGTGAGAAGTACCTGATGAAGAAACCGAATGAGGATATTTACGTATTTGAAGAAGACATCGAAAAATGAAATCCCTGATACCTGCTTTGTTTACTGTAGGCGCTTTGATGGTGCTGTTTGGTGCTGCCGTCTATATTACCGGTTGGGAGCCTGCTCCCTATGTTTATACGATTGGTGCCACTATGGTAGCGTTGGCACAGATCAATTCACCTTCCAAGAGCAATAGAGCCAATGTGAAGCGCCTTCGTCGCCAACAAATATTTGGTGCGTTGCTGTTGGTACTTACGGGTGCATTCATGTTCTTTACTTATGGAAACGAATGGATTGTATGTCTGACGGTTGCTGCCATACTGGAGTTGTACACGGCTATCCGTATTCCACAGGAAGAGGCGAAAGAATAATGCTAAAACGTAAATCCTATCCCGATATAGTATCCTAACTTCTTTGACTGATTGGAATAGTTGAGTTCCGCCTCGATAGGTCCTATGATACTATTGTAGCAGTACCCTATACTGCCGCCCGCCAATCCGTGTGTATTTGTTCCGCCAAACAGATTTTCTATCTTGTTGGCTGTCCGTCCATAACTGCCCCGAACTACGATATACTGATTCTTGTAAGTTCTTGCCCTGACTCCCAACATTCCTGTCAAGATGGCATCCGGACTCATTTCGATGTGATTGATACCTGTGAAAGGGATCTGTTGTTCCATATACCGTCCCGGCACATTACCGCCCACGAAGTTAGATATGGCCAATGACTGCGTATTCTTTCCAACCACCCTTCCATACACCGATGGTATGATGGTGAATACCCGGTTTGGTGAGAAATATCCGCTCCAATGAGTTTGGAATACGGACACGGGACTGTTCGAACCATACGTTACCATGTTATCTGTATAGAGCCTGTACGCTGCTTCCCATTCCATTCCTTGAGTAGAGAATCGCTGATTATTCAGACTATTGTACATGATACTCGCCTGATAACTGAGCAAAGCCTTGTCACTGGATCTTGTAATGGAAACGTCCGGTCCCGAGGGCCAGTCATGGTAATTGAATTTCTCGAAGTGGATTCCCGCCTTGACAAGCATTTTATACCAGCTCTTCGTGAATCCGACCCAAGCCATGTGATGCACGTAGGTCAGATTCATCAGTCGCTTACCTTCTTCGTAAAGATTAAAATCATTGTATCCTATCTGATATCCTGTATTTATATCCCAGCTTTTTTGTGGTGAGTAAGTATATTCAAGCCTTCCAAAGGTCCGCTTTCCTAACCGGGTAGTGAGGCTTAACTGCGATTTCTTCTGTGCTCCGAAATAACCCCTCGCATTCAATAACAATACTGCCAGTTCTTCATTATCAAACCGTCCTCCAATATTTATAGTATTGACTGGTTTTTCATGGGGAGTGATTTGTGCTACGGAAGGTATCGTATCCAGCATAGCCCGTGTTGGTATTTTGAACGGTCCGGGATATTCCGCCCGGTAATTCGTACGGATACCTATTTCTTTTTTCAGTGCAATCAGCTTGTCCCAGTCTTTCATGGCGGCTTCTTTACCTCTGCGCATCAGGGTATCCAGTGCCTCGTGGTTGAAACTTGCCGCTGAATAACCGTCTACATCTACCTGAATATGGATGTTGCTGTCCTTCACATTTTTCCTGTAACTCTCTTCTCCCACCAGATTCAGAATTTGCCCGAGTACATTCGACATGCTTGTCAGCTCATCCGCTTTCATTAACGGATTTTGTACATCGACTCCGATAATAATTTCCGCTCCCATTTGCCGGGCAATGTCTACGGGATAATTATCCGTCAGTCCGCCGTCCACCAATACCATGCCATTGAGATAAACAGGGGCGAATACTCCCGGAATGGACATACTGGCGCGCATGACAGTTGCCAGAATACCGTTGTGGAAAACGACTTTGCTGCCATTCACGATGTTATCCGATACACAGGCGAATGGAATAGGCATCCGGTTGAAAGAAATGGAGTCGTGATATCCCACTGTCAGTTCGGAGAGTAGCCGGGAGATATTTCTTCCTTTTATAATTCCGGCATCGGATACATGTGCCGATTTCCCTGCAATTGGTACAGACAGCAGGTATTGTTCTTCTCTTAGCTTCTCGCTCAACAATGTGGTTTCCGGATCAAGGGCATCGGAAAGCAGATATTTCCAGTCCTGTGCATTGACAATGCTGTCCAGTTGTTGCGGGGTGTAACCAATGGAGTATAGGCCGCCTACGATGGCGCCCATACTGGTGCCCACTACGTAGTCTATCGGAATGCCGGCTTCTTCTATCACTTTCAGTGCTCCAATGTGCGCTACTCCTTTGGCGCCGCCGCCACTCAATACTATTCCCACTTTCTTACGGTTCTGTGCTCCGAGCGTACAGGCAGAAAACAATACTATAATTAATAAAGACAAAGATTTATAGTTCATACTTAAGCTTTTCTTGTTTTTCTGATAAATAACAAATAAGAAAGGATTTTTCTCACTTAGTAAAGAGTTAATTCTCACTAAGGAGAGAAAAGGAAGCATATAAAGATAAAAAGGAAAATGTGAACATAAACAGTCGATATATGGATAGCCTTCCTATACCATAAGCTACTAACTTTGCCCCTATATTTCAAATGACTGATATGAAAAGGTTACTATTCATTTTTTCCTTCTTTTGCCTGTCGGTTACTGACGTAGGCGCCCAAAACACCCTGACGTTAGAAGATTGTCTCAAATTGGGTATAGAGAACAACCTGACTTTGCAAAGTAAGCGTAACGAGATACAAAAAGGAAAGTACGGCATTTCAGAAAACCGGGCGAAACTGCTGCCACAGATCAATGGCTTTGCCAACTACAATGACAATTTCGATCCACCTGTATCCGTCACCGACGGGTCTTCCTACGGTACGCCCTACAATGTTACCCACACCTTGCAATACAGTGCCAACGCCGGGCTTCAACTGCAGATGCCTCTCTACAACCAGACTCTTTATACCACCATTTCCATAGCCCGGACGATGGATGAAATGAACCGTCTGACGTATGAGAAAGCCCGGGAGGATCTCATCCTGCAAATCTGCAAGATGTACTATCTGGCGCAGGCCACTGCCGAGCAGCTTGTGCTGGTAAAAGCCAATATCGCTCGTTTAGAAGAATTGAAGGACATCACGCTGGCATTCTTCGACAACGGTATGGTGATGGAAGTCGATGTGAAGCGAGTTAACATCAATCTGGAAAACCTGAAAGTGCAATATGACAATGCGCAAGCCATGATGGAACAGCAGCTGAACCTGCTGAAGTATATTATTGACTACCCTGCCGGTGAGGCGATTGCCTTGACGCCGGTGGATACCGAAAAAAAAATTCCTGTGGCTCTGACCGGGCTTTCGGAAAACCTGTACGAACTGCAATTGCTGCAATCGCAAAGGCTACTGGCCGAACAACAGAAGAAAATGATAGATTACGGTTACCTCCCTTCACTCAGCCTGACGGGGAGTTGGATGTTTTCCGCCTACACTGACAAGGCTTATCATTGGTTCCATTCCGGGGCCTCCGGGCGGTGGTATCGTTCCTATGGTCTGGGGCTGTCCTTGCGTCTCCCCATCTTCGATGGTCTGGACAAGCGATACAAAACGAGAAAGGCTCTTGTCGACATCGAAAACATCCGCCTGGCACAGGAGAATACACGGAAAAGCCTGCAAACCCAATACCTGAATGCCACGAACGACCTGATGAACAACCAGCGTAATTTCAAGAAACAAAAGGACAATTATCTGCTGGCCGAAGATGTATATACCGTCACCATGGAGCGTTACCGTGAGGGCATCACCTCGATGACCGAATTGCTGCAAGACGAAATGCGGATGAGTGAAGCGCAGAATAACTACATCAGTGCACACTACAATTACCGGATTACAAACCTTATGTTGTTGAAAATGACAGGGCAAATAGAATTATTAGTAAAATAAACCGTTAATCAATATGAGCATGGAAGCAACTGAAAATAAGTGTGCACCCAGCACACATCAGAAGAAAGCAAAGAAACTGAAGAAGTTACGCCGTTGGCAGATTACCGTCAGTTTGCTGGCGATAGCAGTCATGGGGTGGGGAGTGATACAAGTGGTCTGCCTCTTCCTGAACTACAAACGGACTGAAGTCAGCAACGATGCACAGATAGAACAGTACATTTCTCCTGTCAACCTGCGTGCATCGGGATACATCAGTAAGATTTACTTCACCGAACATCAGCGGGTGCACAAAGGCGACACGCTGCTTGTGCTGGACGACCGCGAGTACAAAATCCGGGTACTGGAAGCCGAAGCCGCCCTGAAAGACGCCCAGGCAGGTGCTACGGTGATGGGTGCCACACTGCAAACCACGCAGACTACGGCATCCGTTTACGATGCTTCTATCGCTGAAATAGAAATCCGCCTGGCCAAACTGGAGAAAGACCGCCAACGCTACGAGAACCTGGTGAATCGGAAAGCCGCCACACCCATACAGTTGGAACAAATAGAAACCGAGTATAAAGCCACCTATAAGAAACTGGAAGCCGTGAAACGCCAGCAAAAGGCGGCACTCTCCGGAGTGAACGAGGTGTCCTATCGTCGGGAAAGCACCGAAGCAGCCATACAAAGAACGACTGCGGCGCTTGAAATGGCGCGGCTGAACCTTTCGTACACCGTAGTCATAGCCCCCTGTGACGGAAAGTTGGGACGCCGGACACTGGAAGAAGGGCAGTTCATTACGGCCGGGCAGACCATCACTTACATTTTGCCCGACACACAGAAGTGGATTGTAGCCAACTATAAAGAGACGCAGATAGAAAACCTGTGCGTAGGGCAAGAGGTAACAATCACCGTAGATGCTATCAGTAAAAAGGAGTTCACGGGAAAGATTACCGCCATTTCCGGAGCCACCGGATCCAAATATTCGCTGGTGCCTACCGATAATTCGGCCGGAAACTTCGTGAAGATACAGCAACGCATACCGGTACGCATCGACTTCACCCATCTGTCAGCCGAAGACAACGAAAGACTTGCGGCAGGCATGATGGCAGTTGTGAAAGCTAAACTCTGAGCCTATGCCCTCGTATCCTAAGAACTATCCTTTCTACAACTGGGTGCCCAAGCCGCTGGGTATCCTCATCATGTTGTTGCTATTCATCCCAATCCTCACAGTAGGGGGCGTTTATTCCGTCAACAGCACCGAGATGATGAGTGGACTGGGCATCATATCCGAGCATATACAATTCACCAACTTTGTCACTTCCATCGGGATGGCGGCTTTTGCTCCTTTTCTTTACCGGCTGATGTGCATTCGACGGGAGAAGATGATGTGCCTGGTAGGATTTTCGCTCATGTATGTCTTCAGTTATATTTGCGCCAAGACGGACAGCATTTTTTTGCTGGCGCTTTGCAGTCTGCTGATGGGCTTTCTGCGGATGGTGCTGATGATGGTTAACCTGTTCACCCTTATCAGGTATGCGGCCGGTATGGAGGCCACCCGTAACATCACTCCGGGGCTGGAACCCGAGGATGACAAAGGCTGGGACAAACTCGACATAGAGCGGTGCGTCAGTCAGCCAGGTATCTACCTGTTCTTTATGATTTTGGGGCAATTGGGTACATCGCTTACCGCTTGGCTGGCTTTTGAGTACGAATGGCAATATGTGTACTATTTCATGATGGGGGTGGTGTTGCTCTCCATCCTGATTATCTTCATCACGATGCCCTATCATAAGTTCACTACCCGTCGCTTTCCCATCAACTTCCGCCAGTTCGGCAATGTGGTCGCATTTAGCGTCACCCTGGTGTGTATCACCTATGTGCTAGTTTATGGCAAGGTGCTCGATTGGTACAATGATCGCTCCATCCGTACTGTCAGCTTCGTGGCTATCATTTTCGGTTGCGTATTCTTCTATCTGGAGAAAGGTCGGAATTCGCACTATATGTTACTGGATGTCCTCCGGTTGCGTACCATTCGCTTGGGGGTGTTGCTTTACCTTCTGCTGATGATATTCAATTCGAGCGCCATGTTTGTCAATGTGTTTACGGGGATTGGCATGAAACTAGACAATTACCAGAATGCTACGTTGGGCAACTGGTGCATGGCGGGTTATGCAATTGGGGCCCTCTCTTCCATGTTCTTGGGTTCCAAAGGCGTGCATTTCAAATATCTGTTTGCGGCGGGTTTCCTGTTTCTGGGCCTGTCAGCGGTCTTCATGTACTTTGAGGTGCAGAGTGCCGGACTATACGAACGGATGAAATATCCGGTCATTATCCGCACCACCGGCATGATGTTTCTCTATGCTCTGACCGCTGCCTATGCCACACAACGGATGCCCTACAAGTACCTCTCCACTTGGATCTGCGTGATGCTTACCGTGCGCATGGTGCTGGGTCCCAGCATAGGAGGAGCCATCTACTCAAACGTGTTACAGGAGCGCCAACAGCATTACATTGTCCGCTATGCGCAAAATGTAGATATGCTGCATCCCGAAGCCTCCGCCTCGTTTATCCAGACCATGCAAGGAATGCAGTATCAGGGAAAAAGCAAGCAAGAGGCACTTAACATGGCTGCCCTATCCACAAAAGGGCGTATTCAGGTACAAGCCACGCTGTCTGCTGTAAAAGAGATGGCTGGCTGGACTATATACGGCTGTCTGTTTTGCATGATATTTGTACTTATTATTCCATATCCTAAACGAAAATTGTTAACTTAGCGCAGTCTATTTAAATACCCCGTAATTTGCTATAGTATGGATACTCAGCAAGAACGTTTGCTCCATCTTGACCATGCTCTGTTGAGTGGAGAGAATATTTGCAGTTCCGAAGGGATGCTTCGCAGTTTCCCTTCCTCTTTCAAAACCCCATTCTGTATAAATGGGGTGGGCGTGGTAGTCTGTCGTCAGGGTAGTTTCTTATTCTCCCTGAATCAGAAACTCTTTTCCGCTAAGGCGGGCGAAACACTTTTCATCCCTGAAGATTCGCAGCTTCAGGTGCTTCAGGAATCGGAAGATATGGAACTCTTCATTTTGGTCTATCAGATAGGGCCGATACGGGACATCATTGGCAATTCAGTGGTATCCATGTATTTGTATTCTCATCTTGCTACGGAACCCTGTTATGTATGGAACACTGGTGAAGAAGAGGAAGTGTTGAAGTACATGTCCTTGTTGGACAGTACTCTGCATGTAGAAGAGAATACCTTTAATTATTATGAGCAGAAGCTACTTTTACTGGCTTTGACGTATCGGCTTTGTTCGGTCTACAATCGCAAGCTCATCACCGAAAGAGCTTCTGTGGGGCGCAAGCATGATATCTTTATCCGCCTAATCCAGTTGATAGAGCAGCATTACAAAGAGCAGCGCGGTGTGGAGTTCTATGCCGATAAACTTTGCCTGTCGCCCAAATACCTGTCCGTGTTGTCCAAATCCATCTGTGGGTATACGGTGCAGGAATTGGTTTTCAAGGCCATTATTCGCAAAAGTATTTCGCTGCTCAAGAATACGCAACAGACCGTGCAGGAAATATCCAACTACTTCAACTTCCCGAATGCCTCTTATTTCGGCACTTTCTTCAGGAAACAAACAGGAATGTCTCCGCAGCAATTCCGTCACTCCTCTTTTGTGCTCCGATAGCGAATGGGGGATGTCCCCAGGTGTCCTTTTACATATTTCCCGAAGAAAGATTGATTCGGGAAGTTGAATTCTTCCGCAATCTCTTTGATAGACTTGTCCGAATGTTTTAGCCGGTATTTGATGTGCTCTATCGCAGTCTCATTTATCAAATCCAGAGGAGCCCTTCCGCATGCTTGTTTGATGACCTTTGAAAAGTGTTTGGGCGTATAGCAAAGTGCATCGGCAAAGTAAGTCACTGAACGATGCATACCATTGTCTTTCGACAACAGTTCCATGAACTTCCGTAAAATATGGTCAGCCTGTTTGATGCCCTCTTTCGATAGTTTGGCTTTCTCCGAATCGGCGATTTCTTTGTTGAGGTAACCCATCATCTCGCAAAAGATGGCGGCAAACAGATGCTGCACCACCGCTTTATGATAACAATGGGGTTCATCGTTAATTTTCGCCAGGATTAACTCTCCATAGTGTTTAAAAATGCTGTTGTCATTTTCCCTGTTAATAGATTTCACCGGATTGTTGTGGATATGGATGGCAGTGTCCCACGTATCTTTTTCTACTTTGAGGATACGTTGCAGGAATCGGGTGGAAAATCCTGCAAGCCTTACTTTATATTTAGGACTCATCATTGTATGCCCGATAATGGTGTTGGGAAGGCCGAGCAGTAAGTCGCCCGGCTGTAGCTGGTAGGTCCGGTTGTTGATATCCAGTTGTATGCACCCTTCTATACAAACGGCAATAAGGAAACACTCCAATCTGACAACCTCATTACTATAAGGTATTCCATCCAGACTGTTGACTATCGCAAAGTCATCATCTATATAGTCAAGAATATGCTGACTGTTCTTAAAGTCTTCTATGGTTACGGTCTTAATGTTCTCTTTTTCCATATTATTTCATTTTTCTTTTTGCAAAGTTGGTAAATTATGGGGAAAACAGGATGTCCTATTATCCTTTAATATTGTTCTATATGATGCTTATTGATAATTAGTTAGCTTTAAAAGTGACGAATAACGAAAATGGGACATTCTTGGGGGAAAATTGATCACTATGGCTTTGTTCCTTTCTCCTACATTTGTCCCAGTTTTAATAAAAAGACAATTAGAGTAAGTATGATTACAGTGAACAAAAAATGGTTACGGCTGATAGGGATTGTCGGTTGTACAGTGTGGATGGCATCTTGCAAACAGGCAACGGATGCGGGAGTGAAACCTTCTTTTGCAATAATGGAAGTAAAAGCGGCGGATAAAGAACTTTCCACTTCGTATTCGGCCACTATCCGTGGGCGGCAGGATATTGATATCTATCCGCAAGTATCGGGTACTATCGAAAAACTTTGTGTGACTGAAGGACAGACGGTTCGCCGTGGACAGTTGCTTTTCGTTATCGATCAGATTCCCTACAGAGCTGCGCTCAAGACTGCCGTTGCCAATGTGGAAGCTGCACGTGCTGCAATGGCGACTGCCGAACTCACCTACAACAGCAATAAAGAGTTGTATGCACAGAAAGTAGTTTCAGAGTTTAGTCTGAAAACAGCTGAGAACACCTATCTCACTGCCAAAGCACAGCTGACGCAGGCCGAAGCCCAGGAAGTGAACGCACGCAACAATCTTTCCTATACTGAGGTGAAAAGTCCCAGTGACGGAGTAGTGGGGGCATTACCCTATCGCGTGGGTGCATTGGTAGGTGCCAACCTGCCGTATCCGTTGACTACGGTCAGTGACAATTCGGACATGTATGTCTATTTCTCCATGACTGAGAATCAGTTACTTGCCCTTACACGCCAGTATGGTAGCATGGATGAAGCTCTGAAAAACATGCCGGAAGTGGAACTGATACTGAATGATAATTCGGTATATAATAAGAAAGGTGTCATAGAATCCATTAGTGGAGTTATCGACCGTCAGACGGGTACTGTAATGGCACGTGTGGTATTTCCTAACGAATCACGCCTGCTTCATAGCGGAGCATCCGGTACGGTAGTGGTGCCCAGCATCTATAAGGATTGCATTGCCATTCCGCAGGGAGCCACTGTACAGATGCAGGACAAAGTTGTGGTATATAAAGTAGTGGACGGCAAAGCAGTCTCTACACTGATCACTGTAGCCGGAATTAACGATGGGCGCGAATATGTGGTGCTCAGCGGATTACAATCCGGTGATGAAATTATATCGGAAGGTGCCGGATTAGTGCGTGAGGGCACACAAGTAAAATAAGAAGGGAGACAAATTATGAAAGGAAATGTATTTATAAAGCGGCCGGTGATGGCTATCTCCATCTCCGTGCTGATTCTGGTCATAGGGCTTATTTCGCTCCTTACGCTGCCGGTAGAGCAGTATCCGGACATTGCACCTCCCACAGTATATGTAAGTGCTCAGTATACGGGCGCTGATGCCGAGGCAGTAATGAACAGCGTCATCATGCCGTTGGAAGAGAGTATTAATGGTGTGGAGAATATGATGTATATCACTTCCACGGCATCTAACTCCGGCCTCGCTATTATACAGGTTTACTTTAAGCAAGGTACAGACCCTGATATGGCGGCAGTGAATGTGCAGAACCGTGTAGCTAAGGCACAGGGTTTGCTGCCGGCCGAGGTAACCAAAATCGGTGTAAGCACGCAGAAGCGTCAGACCAGCTTCCTCCAAATTGGTGCTTTGGTCTGCAATGACGGGCGTTATGATCAGACGTTCCTTGCCAATTATCTGGACATCAATGTACTACCTCAAATCAAACGCGTAGAGGGAGTAGGAGATGTAATGGAATTGGGAGATACATACAGTATGCGTATCTGGCTGAAACCGGAACGGATGGCACAATATGCCTTGGTTCCTTCGGATATTACTGCCGTGCTGGGTGAGCAGAACATTGAAGCTCCTACCGGTTCACTGGGTGAGAGTTCGAAGAATGTCTTCCAGTTTACCATGAAGTATCGCGGACGATTGAAGAGTGTGGAGGAATTCCAGAATACCGTAATCCGTTCGCAGAGCGACGGTTCTGTGCTCCGCCTAAAGGATGTAGCCGATGTACAATTGGGTACGATGACTTATAGTTTCCGCAGTGAAATGGATAGCAAACCGGCTGTTCTTTACATGGTATTTCAGACGGCAGGCTCCAATGCAACCGCTGTGAATAAGGAAATTACTGCCCAGATGAAGCAGATGGAAAAGAGTCTGCCGGAGGGAACAGAGTTTGTCACGATGATGAGTTCCAACGACTTCCTTTTCGCTTCTATCCACAATGTGGTAGAAACATTAATCATCGCTATTATTCTGGTTATTCTGGTGGTGTATTTCTTCTTGCAGGACTTAAAGAGTACGCTCATTCCGTCCATATCCATCATAGTGTCGCTGGTAGGTACGTTTGCCTGCCTGGTGGCTGCGGGATTCAGTCTGAATATCCTGACATTGTTTGCACTGGTGCTTGCCATTGGTACGGTGGTGGACGATGCCATTGTGGTGGTGGAAGCGGTGCAGTCCAAATTTGATGCCGGATACAAATCTCCTTATCTTGCCACTAAAGATGCGATGGGTGATGTGACGATGGCTATCATCTCTTGTACCTGTGTATTCATGGCAGTGTTTATTCCTGTAACATTTATGGGAGGAACTTCCGGTGTATTCTATACACAGTTCGGTATCACGATGGCAACTGCCGTAGGTATTTCCATGATTTCGGCTTTGACGCTATGCCCGGCTTTGTGTGCTATCATGATGCGTCCGTCGGACGGGACCAAGAGTGCCAAGAGTATTAACGGACGGGTACGCGCAGCTTACAATGCCTCGTTCAACGCTGTGCTGGGTAAATATAAGAAAGGTGTGATGTTCTTCATCCGTCATCGCTGGATGGTGTGGGCTTCGTTGATAGCCGCTATCGCATTGTTGGTTTATCTGATGAGTACTACCAAAACGGGACTTGTTCCTCAGGAAGATCAGGGTGTCATCATGGTGAACGTTAGTATCTCACCGGGAAGCACGCTTGATGAAACAACGAAGGTAATGGATAAACTGGAAGATATCCTCCGGGATACGCCTGAAATAGAACATTATGCCCGCGTAGCAGGCTATGGACTTATATCCGGTCAGGGAACTTCTTACGGTACAATCATTGTGCGCTTGAAGGACTGGAGCGAACGAAAAGGAAAGGATCATAGTTCGGATGCTGTGGTTGCCCGCCTCAATGGACAGTTTTATGGTATTAAGGAAGCGCAGATATTCAGTTTCCAGCCTGCTATGATTCCGGGGTATGGTATGGGTAACTCCCTCGAACTGAACCTTCAGGACAAGACGGGTGGCGATATGGAAACATTCTACCAGTCGGTAATGCAGTTCCTCGGCGCACTGAATCAGCGTCCGGAAGTAGCTATGGCTTACACGGCATATGCCATCAATTTCCCGCAGGTATCGGTAGAAGTGGATGCGGCTAAATGTAAGCGTGCCGGTATTTCTCCGGGAGCAGTGCTCGATGCATTGGGCAGCTATTGCGGTGGTGCGTACATATCTAACTATAACCAGTTCGGTAAAGTGTATCGTGTGATGATGCAGGCTTCGCCTGAATACCGCCTGGATGAGCAATCTCTGGACAATATGTTTGTACGGAATGGTACGGAAATGGCTCCGGTAAGTCAGTTTGTAACATTGAAGAAAGTGTTGGGACCGGAAACAACCAATCGTTTCAATCTGTATAGCTCTATCTCTGCCAATGTAAATCCTGCCGAAGGTTACTCTTCCGGTGAAGTGCAGAAGGTGATTGAAGAGGTGGCAGAACAGACTTTGCCTACGGGCTACGGATATGAATATGGTGGTATGGCACGTGAAGAAGCAAGTAGTGGTGGTGCACAGACTATTTTCATCTATGCCATTTGCATATTCCTTATCTATCTGATTCTGGCATGTCTTTACGAAAGTTTTTTTGTACCGTTTGCCGTTATCTTCTCCGTACCGTTCGGATTGATGGGATCATTCCTGTTTGCCAAGTTGCTCGGGCTGGAGAATAACATTTACCTGCAAACAGGTGTGATTATGTTGATTGGTTTGCTGGCCAAGACGGCTATCCTGATTACGGAATACGCCATAGAGCGTCGTCGTAAAGGAATGGGCATCGTGGAATCTGCCTATTCTGCCGCACAGGTTCGCTTGCGTCCTATCCTGATGACGGTGTTGACAATGATTTTCGGTATGCTTCCGCTGATGTTCTCTTCCGGTGCAGGTGCCAATGGTAACAGTTCGCTGGGTACAGGCGTTGTGGGCGGCATGGTTGTCGGTACACTGGCATTGCTCTTCGTTGTTCCCGTCTTCTACATTATCTTTGAATTCTTACAGGAGAAAATCCGTCCGCCGATGGAGGAAGAAGCAGACGTACAAGTGTTGCTTGAGAAGGAGAAGAGTGAAGCTGAACGGAATAATAAATAAATGAAAGAAAAGATGATGTATCAAAGTGACATATTTTGGGTAGAGCAGTTGATAGCGTATTGCATTGCTGCTATTCTATGGTGCATTATTGATAAAATCAATTCTAGGAAACATATTAAAGATACTGAAGAATGAAAAAGCAAATCATCACATTAGCTGTCACTGGCCTGCTGCTGAGCAGTTGTGGCATCTATACTAAATACGAGCCCGTTACTTCCATCCCCGACCAGCTTTATGGCGGGGAAGTAGTGAGCGAAGACACCGCCAGTCTGGGTAATATGGATTGGCGGGAACTCTTCACCGATCCTTATCTGCAATCCCTCATTGAAGTGGGATTGCAGACCAATACTGATTATCAGTCTGCCCAGCTTCGTGTAGAGGAAGCACAGGCAACACTGATGTCTGCCAAACTTGCTTTCCTGCCTGCCTTTGCTCTTGCTCCGCAGGGAACTGTGAGCAGCTTCGATACGCAAAAGGCAACGCAAACTTATTCGTTGCCCGTCACTGCCAGTTGGGAGTTGGACGTCTTCGGCCGTATGCGCAATGCCAAGAAACAGTCGCAAGCTCTTTATGCTCAAAGTGAGGATTATCGTCAGGCTGTCCGTACCCAACTGATAGCCGGGATAGCCAATACCTATTATACGCTGCTGATGCTCGACGAACAACTTGCCATTTCCCGGCAAACGGAAGAAGCGTGGAAAGAAACCGTGGCGTCTACTCGTGCCTTGATGAATGCCGGAATGGCGAATGAATCGGCCGTATCGCAGATGGAGGCAACGTACTATCAGGTACAGGGTTCCGTGCTCGACTTGAGGAAGCAAATCAACCAGGCAGAGAACAGTCTTGCCCTTCTGTTGGCTGAAACACCCCGTCATTATGAACGTGCTAGTCTGGCACAGCAGCAGTTCCCCACCGACTTTTCGGTAGGTATTCCGGTGCAGATGCTTTCCGGTCGTCCCGATGTCCGCAGTGCCGAGCGTTCACTCGAAGCAGCGTTTTATGGTACCAATAAGGCCCGTTCGGCTTTCTATCCCTCCATTACTTTAAGTGGAAGTGCCGGCTGGACGAACTCTGCCGGAGTGATGATACTCAATCCGGGCAAGTTTCTGGCATCTGCTGTAGGATCGCTGACGCAACCGCTCTTCAACCACGGACAGGTAGTTGCCCAGTATCGCATTGCTCGTGCACAGCAGGAAGAAGCCGCACTTGGCTTCCAGCAAACCTTGCTCAATGCAGGCAGCGAGGTGAACGATGCTTTAACGGCTTATCAGACCAGTCAGGGCAAGAAACTTCTGTTGGATAAACAGGTTGCTTCTTTACAAACCGCCCTGAGAAGTACTTCCTTGCTGATGGAGCATGGCAATACCACTTATCTGGAAGTACTCACAGCCCGGCAGACATTGCTTAGCGCACAATTGTCGCAGACTGCTAATCATTTTACCGAAATACAAAGCTTAATTAACCTATTCCAAGCGTTGGGAGGCGGACAGAATTAAAACTGTATCATACTCTCTTTCTGTTACTTTACTTCTATGAAAGGAGAGCTGCCCGGAAGGTGTTCCGTGGCAGCTCTTTTCTTCATTTTCTAAGGCTATATACGCAGTGAAATCTTCTTTTTGCCACTCATCCGGTAAAGAAAGTTTGTAATGGCTATCCTTTTTCATTTCTTTTCGATTTCCGTTTTGTCTTGTTCATCTGGATAGTATGGAGTTAACCAGTAATTTAGTAGACGTATTCTATCTGACATGCAGAGGTATCTGCATACTAATGGGAATAGTAGTGGGACATCGGGATGAGTCTAAATGATTTCTGCTTCTGTACTTCCTGTGAATTCCATAACATAGCCTTTCATCAAAGTATAATCCGCAGGTAGCCGAAAAGTTATTCAGCAACGCGCTGAAAACCGGACACAACGAGGTGCATATAAGTACCGCCATCCATCTGGTCGAACTGTGCGGCGTAAAAGAAAAGATCAAGCCGAAATTCCATCGGACGTTGGTACACTTGGTACAGAGGTTCACCGTTCCCTT
>ENA-UOJD01000054-UOJD01000054.1-human-gut-metagenome-genome-assembly--contig:-P48-NODE-54-length-191251-cov-8.801497_pt1 | contig 191251 bp, 192 predicted proteins | sample MGYA00242342_ERZ723889 | MGnify/ENA metagenome assembly ERZ723889 | reverse complement strand
TTTTTCTGTGCAACTTTCAGAAAAAAGTCCTTGACAAACATTAGCAAGATTTGTTTGTTTCATAAAATTCAATTCATTCTCTTTCACGCTTGCTGGCGGTGAACAGTATTTTATGCTGCTGTCCGCAAGGGAGTGTGGCCATCTTGACGGAAGGTCGTGACGAAACATTCTCGGTCAGGCGTTTTCTTCCGCTGACAGAGAGAATAGAATCGCGCCCTTTAGTTCCTAAATGGATTTCTTCGGTTCGGCAAACTGAAATTTATCAGTCTGCAAGTTGTTTCAATGTGTCTCCTGCAATACGGTAAACGGTCCAATCTGACATGGGTTCTGCACCTAAAGAAAGATAAAAATCAATGCTTGGTTTGTTCCAATCAAGACACCACCATTCCAAACGACCACAACCACGCTCAGCTGCAATGGATGCCAGTTTTTTCAGAATTGCTTTACCATATCCTTTCCCACGATATTCAGGTTTAACATATAAATCTTCCAGATAAACGCCTGCACGTCCGAGAAATGTAGAAAAATTATGAAAAAACAATGCAAAGCCGACTTCTTTTCCATCTTTAATAGCAAAAATCACTTCGGCCTTTTGCTTATCAAAAATCCATGTTTCAAGTGTAGTTTCATCAGCAACCACTTCATCTAACATTTTTTCATAGTCAGCAAGTTCCTTTATAAATTGCAGAATCAAAGCTGTATCTTTACGTTCCGCATTTCTAAAGGCTAAATTACTATCCATATTTATTACCTCCACAAATTCCGATTTTCAAATCCGCTGCGCCTGCCGAATCCGCTGCATGCCCCCTGCGGGCCGGAACCTACCGGTCAGCCTCGCAATAAAAACGCTTTCCTTTCCATGCGGCTAATGTTAAGTCTCAAATTGCTTCACGCAACATTGCTTTAAGTTGCTTAAAGCAGCTAAAAGGTTTATTGAAAGCAAACGCTTCTTTCGCTCATGTTGGAATGCAAAATCAGACCAAGATAGCCGAAACAACCAACAAGTTGTGATTCACACAACATTTATACGGGAAGAGGACATAATCCGGTGTGAGGAGCTTTAGGACACGTAACTGTAACCGTGTAGGTAGTATGGCACTGGCTACAGTTCATTACGTGGGACTGAACATAGCCGTTACAAGATGCAGCTACGTAGGTAGAGCTGTATGCATAATTCACATTAGAGGTAGTTCTGATTTGATATGAATCGGCACATTCACCACATATCTATTTGTATTAGAGATGTAGTGCCCTAACAGACGCATCTCCCGTCCTGCATCCTCAGTACCACGTCCGCCGCCTCCGCCACGGCGGGATCGTGGGTGACGATGATGACGCATCGGTCATTCTCATGCGCCAGCTTTTGCATGATCTCAATGATAATCCGGCTGTTTTCACTATCCAGATTGCCGGTGGGCTCATCCGCCAAAATGATCTCGCTGCCGGAGGTCAAGGCACGGGCAATGGCCACCCGCTGCTGCTCGCCGCCGGAAAGCATGATGGGTAGCCGCTTGAACTGATCTTCTTTAAGCCCCACCTGTAGGAGCTTTTCTTTCGCCAGCTCCTCCGCCTTCTTTTTGGGCAGCTTGCGGATATACAAGGGGTATGCGGCGTTTTCCAGCGCGGTCAAATGCTCAAAGAGATTGAAATTCTGGTAGATCACCGACACATGGTTCAACCGATACTCGTCACGGTTCATAACGGAGGTGGAGCTCCCGTCCAGCTCAATGGAGCCGGAAGCGGGCACGTCCAACCCCGCCAGAAGCGACAGGAACGTGGTTTTTCCGGAGCCGGATACGCCCGTTACGGCATAGACCCGACCTTGCTGAAACTCGCAGCTCACCCCGTTCACAGCCTTTACGGGCTGCGCCTTATTCCCGTATTCATAATGGACCTTGTTGACAATCAAACGATTCACGCCTCATTTTCTCCTTTCATCAGCTTCATCACGTTGACGCGGCATACTCGCAGGGCGGCGATGGCTGCGCCCGTCAGATATACGCCGACGATCCCCAGCGTACAAGCGGCTGCTGCAATGGATACGCTGCCTTCCGCAAGATACCCGCACAAAAAGCCGGCCGCCCCTCCGCAGATGGCAATCACAATAAACTCTTCAAAAACAATAGTGAATACCTTGGCAGGGGACATGCCCAGGCAGCGCATAACGGCAAACTCGCGCACCCTTCCTTTTGTAGAAAGATAGCTTGTAAATGCTCCGATGCAAAAGCACAGAAGCAGCAGAAGCGGCAGCAGCAGGCGAAGCAGGGAAAGGTTTTTGTCTATCTTTTCCAGCGTCTGCAGATATGCTTCGTCCTGAATAAGCACCCCATAGGTCATGCCGTCGTTTTTTCCGGTGACGGACGGCTGCACAAAGGTTTCAAAAACAGCTGCTTTGCTTTCTTTCAGCCGTTCATTGTCCCTGATACTGAACGAACACCGCTCCACGGAGAAAACCTGATGGACGCTGCCCGGCCATTTCATATAAAACGGGCAGTAGATTCCCTTCCCGGAGCCGCCCGTTACCGTGCCGATAACCGTCAGCTCCAAAGGCTCCAGTCCCTCCTGCCGCACCGTCATCGTCACACCAATGTCATTGGCCATGCCCTCAGGCAGCAGGCATACCGCCCGGTCGGTTGAAAAGGCCGCCTCTGTCCAGCCGTCGTAAAGGGTGATTTCAGCGCCGGATAGCGGTGAGAGGGTTTCGTCGGAAGCAAAGTTCAGAATCCTGCGCAGCTCATGGTTTTCCGGGGTTGTGAGGGGCGTGACGGAGAGAGCCTGCACACGGTCTGCATACTCCCAAAGCGTACAGCCTTCGTCCCTGCCCGTCAGCTTGTCGACAAAGCTTGAAAGCATTCTCAGATTCTCAGAATTCATTCCGTTGGCATCGGTGACTATGCAGCGTATATCCGTGGTTTGTATCATCTGCGACCTTGCGGTTTGCTGGCGAATCGTGAGCTGCTGCAATATAATGGCGGAGGCAACGCCCAAAAGCAGCATTAGGGCGATTGCAAGATTGCCCCACTTTCGCCGCCACATGGCACGCAGCGTTATGAGCGGCAGGGAGAACCAGCCGGCGTTCATTGCTGCTCGCCTCCTTTTTTTCTGCGGGCGGACTGCATCAATCTTGGGTTTGACATTACCCGGCAGCAGAGCGCCGCAGAGGCGATAAGCACAAGGGATTCCACGCCTGCGCAAAGCAGTATGGGATAAAGCCGGACGGTAATATCCGTTTTCAAAACGGCTTTTGTAACAGCGCCGAAGGCTGCCGCCGCCAATATTGAACCGAGGATAACCGCGGCAATCGAAAACGCAAGGAATACGGATACGGTTTGTTTCCAGACGGCATTGCTGCTTAATCCGATGCGCCTTGCTCCGACGACAACGCTTTTCATTCGGTTTTGCATAAGATAAAAGCTGACCATGCACACCAAAAGGAATACCGCAGCGCCGAGTATCATGAGCCTGAGAGCATTATCCGACATCGCTTCCAGGACGGGACGGGTGTCTTCAAACTGCATATCCAGATATGCATAGCACCCCGGCATACCCTGCTCCGTCATATAGGCTTCAAAATCCGCCTGCGTACCGTTTTCCAGCACCAGCGCATTCAGATACACGATTGCCGGTTCTTCATACCGTTGGGCGTTTTTTACCGATTTTTTCGGGACAAATATGGAGTCGGCGGTAAAGTTATACTGTCCGTCCGAAAACTCCGGCGCAGTATAGATGCCGATGACGGTATAGCTTTTTTCCGTTTCGATCCTGGCGTTTTCCGTCAGAATCCTGCGCAAATACACATAATCGTTATAGGAGCCGACCGCCCCCTCCACATGGACTTCATACTCCGCCGTTCCGGCGTCGTAGAGCTCGACCGTCACCGCATCGCCCACGGACAGGCTGTTGTGTTTTGCAAAAGCTGCGCTGATAATGCAAACCGAGCCGCCCTCATCATACTCCTCCTGCGTAAAAGCCCTGCCCTCCAGAAGGCCGGCAACGCCTGTATTAAAGTTATAAACGGCGTTCAGATTATCCGTTAGTATTACGGCGGCAGAATTCTGGCAGGTTTGCGTCCATGGGATAATTATATCTCGCCAAACGGCTCCCCCTTCGGTATTGAGAAAGTCCCGCGGGTTTCCGGTATACGCAGCATAGTAGGGCAGCGCGCCTTCCATGGCGGTATAATAATAAGTGAACTCGCTGCTTTCCAGTTCGTGTTCTTCCGGACTTAAATCCCTGTTGTCATACACGCTGCGGGCGCACAGCTCCAGTGACCGGACAATGCCTCCGGCAGGGTCTTCCTGCGCCTGCACGGGAACCATTTCCAAAGCTTCCCCGTGCTTCTGCCACTGCATACTATAGGGCAGGTCGCGGAAAAATCCGCGGACAAGGTAGGTTTTCCCCGCCTCAAAGGGAACTTTGCCGCCATGCTCCGTAAGGCAATGCTCGCTGTCCCCGCCCCAAATCCGTACACTTTTGCCGGAAAGGTCACCGTAGGATTCCATCAGGGACAGGCAATCCACGATTTCAAAATCCGCAACATAAGAGACCTCGCCGATGTTGCGGACGCTGCCCTCCTGATAGCCATAGACGGTGGTATCCTCCACATAGGTGCATTTTACAGCCAGCACGCAGAAGCCGTAATTGAGCTGGTCAAAAGCTTCGTTATACTGTGCAGCATCATAAGAGCCGGAGGCCAGCCCCTTGAGATTCAGCAAGCCGGCGCTCAGAATGCCGCTGTTCTCGATCGCAGTAACCTGCGGAGCATGCGCCGCCACCGCGGCAATGTTCTCTTTGCTGTATGTAACGGTACCGTCGCTCCAGTAGATGTTTCCGTCCTCCCCGGGCAGCCCACCCACATTCAGCCACCGCTGGGTTATGTATTCGTTGTTTTGCGGCAGCGGTACGGCAATGGTGGTATAGTCTGCGTCGATATCGGCAATCTGTCCCTTGGTGCAGAACCATGCGGCACACCCGATGCAGGAAAAGCCGACGGCAAACGCCAAAAGCAGGGTCAGCATGGATGTGGATACCCATTTTCTTGTCATTTGTTTTATGAATATGTTCATAATAGCCTGCCTTTCTCAAGCAAAACGCTCGATTCGTAAAGCGGCATAAGGTTGTTTGTACTCAACATGCGCACGGCAAGAAATGTGCAGATTGTCTTAATAAATTATAACAAATACTTTGCGAGGAAGGCAATATGCCGATTGCAATAAATTGCATGTTTTCGATGTTATCATTATCTTTGCCGAAAAATCTGCTGACAGGATGTTATGGATGGTGATGAATGCCGGTGGAGTAAAAGGTGTTCAAAACGAACCGCAGTACCGACTACAACAAACGGCAAGCGATTCGCTCCGTGGGAGGCGAATTGCCCTCGCCGTTTTCAACCCACGATTTGAGAGCTTATTCTTTCGGCGCGGCTGCCGAAAGCAGAACTTGCAGGTTAGTTATTATAAAGTAATCAGGTGCCTTAACTAAGCCAAAAATGCGCCTCATTCTTAATGTAAGACGCATCTTTGTGCAAAAAATCAAATATGCTTCGGGAATAGCGGGAAAGCTTCTGCCTTTTCATGTTTTCGGAAACGCTTCTTTATTGACCATGAGCATTATGCAAAGGAGTATCCCGAAGAGAATCAACGCAATGCCTTTCAAAATCCTGTTATCCATACTGCCGTTCCTCCTGAATTCTGATTGATTGCTTCGGTTCATATGCGCCTGCGGAAGCTTCCCCTGTGCGCTCTGCCAGCGTCTGCCGCAGGATCCATGGCCCATTCTTTCAAAGCCCGCAGGAAGCCCCTTTATCTGCTGTACGCTTTATAACTGTCCAGATATTTTCCTACCGATCTGCTCATTTCCGTTGAAAAATCCGAATTGTACTTGCGGCTGCAGAATGCGCTGCACCACTCCTCGTAGGTACGGTTTTTGCATTTATGTGCCAGCATTTTCCGCAGTTCCTGTCCGTCCATACTGCGGTATGCGTTTTCATGGACGATATACTTTCGTTCGCACCGCTCCGGTTTCTGCCGCTGCTTCTGCTGCTCCGTCGGCCAGCCGAATACTAACATGACTGCCGGAAACACATACTCCGGAAGCTGCAAAATACTCCGTTGTTCCTCGCAGTTTTCCATAATATCGCCGATATAGCAGGAACCGATCCCCAGGCTTTCCGCTGCCACCACTGCATTCTGCGCCGCAATAGCGGTATCCGTGACCGCCAGCATCAGATCGCCCACCCCCGGAAGCCGCGGCGTGCAGCCCGCTTCCTCATAAGCGTCATACCATTTCTTGCAGTCTGCACAAAATACAAGAACCATTGGCGCTTTTGCAATAAAGGGCTGATGGTCGCAGCTTTCTGCCAGTCTTTCCTTCAGCCCCTGATCCGTGATATTCAAAATGGTGTACAGCTGCTGACAGCCGGCCGACGGCGCCTGCATGGCCGATTCCAGAATCAGATTTCTCATTTCCTCCGGGATATCTCTGTCTTCATATGCTCTTACGGATTTTCTCTGATACAAGCTTTCGATTATTGCATTCATCTCAGTCAAAATTCCTTTCTGCAACATATTTGTTCCCTGTACATGCCGTTTTGCCTTTCCGGCAAGCCTGCAAAAAGTATAGCATGAAAAACCCGCTCCCCGCAAGCCGCCCGCCCCTGCCGGCCATGTCCTGCAGGCAGAGGGAGAAGATGCACTCCGAGCGCAGCTATTCTTTCCGGTACTGCCAAAGGCCATAAGCTGCGCCCGCCAGCATCAGAACCAGAAGAAGTACGCCAAATATGCCTCTGCCGTTCAGTGAAAACAGAGGCAGGGAAACCCCCGCCGCCCCCCACGCAAATGCCAAAAGCAATAAAAGTATCCCCTCTGCAAGCCGGGCGGCTTTTTGACTATGCACCAGAATACCGATCAGAAAGATCCCAGAAAAACAGGCTGCCACCATTCCGTTTAAGACGCATTGAAAGCTTTTTTGCGCCGCATACTCCGTCCATTGGGAAGCACTTAAAATCCCGGCTGCCGAAATGCTGTTATATTCCCGGATATTCATCCACAGGCACAGGAGCTGCAAAACCGCCGCCGTCAGAACGGCCCATTTTTGCCATGGACGCTTCCAGTAGGTAAAGCCATTATCCGTTTTCATCCATATTCCCCCTTTATCCCCATTAAAGCCGCGATCAGACCCCGGCAGCCGCCGATTTTCCGATCTGCTGCCCCTGTTGAAATTATAACAGGCAACGGGGCTGTTTTCAACGACCCATGCCGCCGGGAAAATAAAAACAGCCGCTTCGTAAAACGGCTGCTTTTCCTGCAGATCTTTTATTTGCCCGGGGCCGTGCGGAGCCCGTTTTCCCGCTCGAAAGCGTGCACCCAGTCGGCCTTGAGGTAATAGAGCAGAAACACCACGCAGCTCGTTCCCCAGGTTATGGGATACGCCCAGAAAATCGTTTCGATCGCCGGGAACGCCTGCACCGCCAGCGTGATATAGGTCACCCGGAGAATACACCAGCAGGCCAGCATGGTGAACATGGGCATCCGTGCCCGCCCTGCCCCGCGCATAACGGCGGAAACGCCATGGGCAAAGGCCAGCGCAAAGAAGAAGCAGCATTCCGTGCGCATCTGTGAAACGCCTATGGCGACCACCGCCGGATCGTTGTTGAATATCCGTATGACAAAGGGGCAAATGAAATAAAGGATCACACCCAGAAGCTCTGCCAGCGTCACGGCGCAGCATATCCCAAAGCGTGCGCCGCGCTTTGCCCGTTCATACTCTCTGGCCCCCAGGTTCTGCCCGATAAAGGTGGTGATCGCCGCCGTGAAAGCCGTGATGGGCAGAAACACGAACCCTTCCACCTTGGCGTATGCGCCGCAGCCTGCCATGGCATCGGAACCAAAGGCATTTATGTTGCTCTGCACCACCACATTGGCAATGGAAATAATGGAGTTCTGCACGCCGGATGGCAGCCCCTGCCCGGCGATCTGGTGAAGCATGGGGCCGTCAAAGCGGATCCGCTTAAAGACCACACGCTCCGGGCCGGTGGAACGCAGCAGCTTGGCAAAGCACATGGCGGCGCTGACCGCCTGGCTGATAACCGTGGCAATAGCGGCCCCTGCCACCCCCATGCGAAGGGGCCCCACAAAGATAAGGTCAAAAACAACGTTCACTACCGAGGAGAAGATCAGGTAGTAAAGGGGGGTGCGGCTGTCACCCACGGCCCGCAGGATGCTCATGCAGGTATTATACATCAGCGTGAAGAAGGCGCCCAGGAAATACAAGCGGAAATAGGTGATGGAAAGCGGCAGGACATCCGCCGGTGTGTTCATGAGTATGAGCATCTGCGGCGCCAGAAAGAACCCCAGAGCCGACATGAGCACCCCGCAAACTGCCCCGAAAGCAATGTTTGTATGGACGGCGGCCTCCATGGCTTTGTAGTCCCTGGCGCCGAAATAGCGGCTGATCACCACCCCGGCCCCCAAAGTCAAGCCCATGAAAAAGCCCGTCATCATAAAGATCAGGTTTCCGCTGCTGGAAACGGCGGCCAGAGCGCCCTTACCGGAAAAGTTGCCCACGATAATGCTGTCTGCCGTGTTATAAAGCTGCTGAAACAGCTGCCCCAGAAACACCGGCACGGCAAAAGCCACCATATTGCGCCATATGGAGCCGCCGGTCATGTCCAGATGGCTGTCTTTGCTCCCCGCCCCATCGCTTCCTTTTTGTTTTGTTTTGAATAGTCCCATCCGCTCTGCTCCCCCTCCTCAACATACTTTTTAAAATTATGATAGCATTAAACTCAAGTTTAAGGTCAATATGGATATTATGAATTTTCTGTAACGGAACGGCTATGGAATTACAGTCAGGGATTGCCCGTGCAGGATGTGCAGCTATTGTATATAGTCAGCATCCGTTCGGTATCCGTACACGTACACACAATCCTCCTGTATTTCACCGGGCACATGTATTTTTCTCAATATATCCAGCACAATGCTTCGGTTTTCCCGGGTCAGATCGATCCGCAGCCAATCCGGTTCACGGAAGCCGCCTGCGCCAAAGTGCGTCCAGGTGCTGTCGCTGTACATATATCCGTCCGTCGTCCTTGTGGTCCAGGGAATATGCATTTGGGAAAGATGCGAATCCCCGGCGCACTCAACGCCATAATAGAATTCCCTGAAAATTTCTGTCCACTTTGTATCGTTCATTTTCCGTTTTCCTTTTCCCCGGCCGCAGCCCTGTCCGGACGGGGCAGCAGGATCCTTTCTTTTGTGCACTGGGAAGGGATCGAACGTTTGCCCGCCCCGGAAAGACGCCCTTTCCGGCACCGACCTGAAAAGCATGCGTACCCTGCCACGGCGCAAAGGAGTATACTGCACCATATGCGCTTTTTCGTTATGCCCAAATATGTGACTGCAGTTCCGGGCGGCCATGTTAAAAAGCGGAACCGGCAGAGAAGAGATCCTCTCAAGCCTCTCTTCCTGTGTCTGCGTATCCGTAAAAAACAACCGTCTCTTTCGAGACGGCTATTCTCTGGCAGGGGCAGAAGGACTCGAACCCTCAAGAACGGTTTTGGAGACCGCTATGTTACCATTACATCATGCCCCTGTATGCGCTTTTCAAACTGCTTTGCTATTGTACCAAACCGGGCGAAAAAAAGCAAGCCCTTTTCCGCCCGATCCGGCAAAAAATATATCACACGAACCGGCTCAGATACCGGTGCAGGTTCCAATAGGCGATTTTTTCCGTCTCCTCCCGTGAAAATCCTGCCTGCCGCAGCAGCTCGCACAGCCGCGGGAAGCCTGAGCTGTCCTCCAGTCCCGGGGGATAGGTGCCCATGCCGTCAAAATCGGAGCCGAAGCAGCAGCAGTCTATGCCTCCCACGCTGACGATGTGCATAATGTGGCGGACGATATCCTCCATATGGGCCCGGCCCTTTTCCACCAGCTGGGGAGAATAGAAATTCACCCCTATGACCCCGCCCTGCAGGGCGATCTCCCGGATCATCTCATCCGGCAGGCACCGGGCCGCCCCGCACACACTGCGGGCATTGGAATGGGAAGCGAACACCGGGGCATCGGAATAACTCAGGGCGTCCAGTATGCCCGCATCCGACAGGTGGCTCACATCCATGGCCACGCCAATGCGGTTCATCTCCCGGAGCATCTCCTTGCCCAGAGCCGTCAGCCCCTTCTGCCGCCGGGCCATGGCGGCCCCGCCCAACTCGTTATTCTCGTTCCAGGTAAAGGTCATGGCCCCCACGCCCAGCCGCTTGAAGATGCGCAGCATGCTCAGGCTCCCCTCGCAGGCCTCGCCTCCCTCAACGGTCAGCAGGGCGGCGGTTTTGCCGCTGGCAGGGTCAAACGTGGGGCTGAAAGGCACCAGCTCCGGATTCTCCTCCAGCATCCGGTAAAAGCAGTCTATCATGGTGAAGCACTGCTGGGAGGGGGAGGTCTTCAGCTTGCTGTCATACCAGCAGGCAAACAGCTGCAGGGCCACATGACCCTTCTGCAGGCCGTCCAGATGGATGCTCTGGTTCCGGGTGCGGGTTTTGAGCCGGTAGCCATACTCCATGGCGCCGTATAAAAAATCACAGTGTGCATCAGCAATATAATACATGTTTCTCTCTTTCTAAGGGCGGCTGTCCTCCCGGATAAAGGGAGGCTCCACTCCTTCCCGGGTCAGCAGCCCGTATTTTCCGGGATGCCGGTAAGCGTTGCCGTGAACTTCCGTCCTGCGGTAGGCACGGAGCCGATCCAGATCCAGCTCCGCCGTGTATATCCCCTCCCCGCTCCCGGCCAGCAGCAGGCAGGTATCCCGGGAAGTTTCCTCTCCGGGGGCATAGGCCACTCCGTCAAAAAGGCTGGAGCCGCCGTTGCAGTCCGGCACGGTATCCGGGTAGTTGCAGGTGGCTATGGCCGTCATGTTCTCATAGGCCCGGCCCCGCAGCTGGGCCAGCCGGTTGATCTCCATGGGGCAGGCATTGGGCGTCAGGATAAGCTCTGCTCCCTGCAGCATGAGGATCCGGGCGCTTTCCGGAAACTCCCTGTCATAGCAGATCATGGCGCCCACCCGAACCGGCCCCCGGGCGGTATCCAGATCCGTCGTGTAAAAGTCTTCTCCGGGGGTCAGGATCCGTTCCTCCTCAAAATCACAGGTATGCACCTTGGCATAAACCAGCTTCCGCACCCCGTGACGGTCAAAGAGCACCAACGTGTTCCGGGGGCCTTGGGGATGCTCTTCCAGCAGAGTCACGGCCACCGCCATGGAAAGCTCCCGTGCCAGTGCTCCAAAGGCACGGACAAAGGGACTGTCCAGCCCCAGAGGCGTCCCGTCCAGCCGGTACCCGCTGCTCCACATCTCCGGAAACAGGGCTATATCCGCCCCCAGCGCCCCGGCCCTGCGGCAGCAGGCAAGCCCCTTCTGCAGGGTTTCTTCCGGAGTATCCCCGGGAGCGATCTGTAAAAAAGCGATCTTCAGCAGGTTCATGGGCGCCTCCCGCACTTTGCTGCCCAACAGTATACCACGGCGGGTGCCAAAAGTCACGAACCGCCCGGAAAAGGGGCGGTGTGTTTTTCAGGCGGTATGGGAAGCCATGCAGGCAGAGAACTCCATTTTTAAAGCGTTTCTGGTAGATGGGGAAGCTTTTGTTCTCTGGTCAGTTCCAAAACGTTTTCGGCCAGAAGAGAAGCTCTGTTTTCCTTCTCATCCGCTCAGAAGCAGGTACGGGTCTCAAATTCCGATTTGCTAATTCACGCTAACCAGGATCGGCGTGCATTTTCTACCGTTGGTATCGCTTTCGGATACACTGCAGGCGGCAATACCGATGCTCGCATCCATCAGGGCTTCCAAAACGATCTTATCGCCCGCTTTTGAAACCGGCGGGTGAATGGTGATCTTTCCGTTTTCGTCCACGGTTGTGTGCATGAACAAATTTACAGGGTGAATGATCGGCCAGTGTCCATGGAGAGCACCGTTGATATTGTCTAAACAGTTCGGATGCCCTTTTCCATTCCCATAGAAAAAGTCATACATCTCCGGACGGCAGGAGGGAAAAAGAAGATCGTGCGTTCCTACATCATCCGAGAGGATCCGGAACATTGGATGATACAGATTTGTATACAGTGCATCGCCCACATTCAGTTTCAAAGATTCGTGGCAGTCAAGCGTAACTGCAGGGGAAAGAAATTTCTCTCTGTTTGCGGCAGACACCGCAAAGAAGTCTGCCACCTGTCCGCCCGCCGCTCCGTGACAGTAATGCGCTGCCCTGCTTTTACATCCACTCTTTTCACCGAACAGGCGGGAACATAGTATTCCATGAAAACACCTCCGCATTTTTTGTTCTGCTGTGCCTGTTAAAAGTACTGCCCCTGCAAGCCGCACGGATATGCAATAGCTCTACTGGATCTCTGATGCCCGCTCCAACCATGAGACAGTCCGTCCGGCATTTCCGTTTCCGCCGCTCGCATAAGAAAGAACGCTCGGCTCCCGCCGGGCGTTCCGTTCGTTGCTCTGTTTTATTTGGCCACGTCCACGGTCCGGGTCTCCCGGATAACGTTGACCTTGATCTGACCGGGGTACTCCATCTCGTTTTCGATGCGCTTGGCGATCTCTCGGGCCAGCATAACGGTGTCGGAATCGCTGACCTTTTCGGGCTTGACGATGATGCGCACCTCCCGGCCTGCCTGAATGGCATAGGAAGTATCCACGCCGTCAAAGGAGTTGGCGATCTCTTCCAGCTTTTCCAGACGCTTGATGTAGTTTTCCAGCGTCTCGCGGCGGGCGCCGGGGCGGGCAGCGGAAATGGCGTCTGCCGCCTGCACCAGAATGGCCTCCAGCGTCTGGGGCTCCACATCGTTGTGATGAGCCTGAATGGCATGGATGATCTGGTTGTTCTCCCGGTACTTCTTGGCCAGATCCGCACCGATCTGCGCATGGGTGCCTTCCACCTCATGGTCAATGGACTTGCCCAGATCGTGAAGCAGGCCGGCCCGCTTGGCAATGGCCACATTGGCGCCCACTTCGGCGGCCATGATGCCCGCCAGATGAGCTACTTCGATGCTGTGGTTCAGCACGTTCTGGCCATAGCTGGTACGGAACTTCATCCGGCCCAGATAGCGCACCAGTTCATGATGGAGCCCGTGCACGCCCACTTCCAGCACAGCGGCTTCCCCGGCCTCACGAATCTGGTTATCCACTTCTTTTCTGGCCTTTTCGACCATTTCTTCAATACGGGCAGGGTGGATGCGGCCATCCATGATCAGCTTTTCCAAAGCGATGCGGGCCACTTCCCGGCGAACGGGATCGAAGGAGGAGAGGATCACGGCTTCGGGGGTATCGTCAATGATCAGATCCACCCCGGTGGCGGTCTCCAGAGCACGGATGTTCCGGCCCTCACGGCCGATGATCCGTCCCTTCATTTCATCGTTGGGCAGGGGCACCACGCTGACGGTGGCTTCCGCCACGGAATCTGCGGCGCAGCGCTGAATGGCCATAGTGACGATGTTGCGGGCTTTTTTATCGGCTTCTTCCTTGGTTTTCTGCTCAATATCCCGCAGCAGCAGGGCCGCATCGTGGCGCGCCTCCTGCTCCACATTGTCCAGCAGCATGGCCTTGGCTTCTTCGGCGGTCAGACCGGAGATACGCTCCAGCTCCTCCAGCTCCCTGGCATGGAGGGTATCGATCTCTTCCGCCTTCTTGTCTACCTGTGCGGAACGCTTGTTCAGGGCCTGCTCCCGGGCTTCCACGGCTTCGATCTTTTTATCCAGGGTTTCTTCCCGCTGGAACAGCCGGCGCTCGTTGCGCTGGAGCTCCGTCCGCCGGTCCCGGTTCTCTTTCTCCGCCTCGTTGCGCAGCTTATAGACCTCTTCCTTGGCTTCCAGCACCTTCTCTTTGCGGATTTCCTCCGCTTTGCGCTGGGCGTCCTCATAGAGCTTCTTGACCGCATCCTCCGCCTTGGCTATTTTTGCTTCGGCAATGTTCTTTCGGTACAGATACCCTGCCGCCAGGCCAATACCGCCCACGGCCAGGGCTATGAGCACCACGATCCACCAATCCACCATATTCTAATCTCCAATCTCAAAAAAATAAACCGAGCAAAACCGCCCGGTCATGGATAGAAGAATATTAAAATATTATCAGACAAAAACAGGTCTAATGCCCCTATATATTAAAAATATTCAAAGCTACTCACTTAATATATCTACACAAGTACCGAGCGTACATGATTGCTTACTCTCATTATACGGATTGGCACCCCCATTGTCAAGGGATTCCCCCGGGAGAAAGAAGGGGAATTTGCCCCTATTTTCTCCCGGAAGATCGGATATAAGACGCTTTGACTCAAAAGTCAAAAAGCGACATCTGATCCCGTTTGGGCAGATCCTTAAAGCACCCGCAGGCATCCAGCGCCGCCACCACACCGGAGTTGGCCCCCGTGCGGGCGGCAAAGTCCTCTACGGAGTGGAAGGGCTCCGTCCCCCGGTTCTGGGCCATGGCCAGGGCGGCATTGTCCCCTACCCCGGGGATGGCGTTGAACGGCGGCCGGATGGCCCCGTCTTCTATGGTGAAGCGGGTGCCCTGGGACTTGTAGATATCCACGGGCAGCAGCTCTATGCCCCGCATGTTCATCTCATAGACCACCTCCAGTATGGTGATCAGGTCCTTGTCCTTCTTGCTGGATTCTGCGTCTCCGGAGTTCAGCCCCTTTTCCAGCGCATGTATCTGCCGGAGCACCGCCTCTGCCCCGCCCAACGAACGGGTCACGTCAAAGGCATCGGCTCGGACGGTGTAGTATACCGTGTAAAACTCCAAGGGCCGGTGCACCTTGAACCACGCAATGCGGAAGCCCATCATGGTATAGGCCACGGCATGGCCCCGGGGGAACATGTACTTGATCTTTTTGCAGGAATCCACGAACCAGGCGGGGATCTGCCCGTCCTTCATGGCCTGCTCCATCTCGTCCGTAAGGCCCTTGCCCTTTCTGACCCGCTCCATGATCTTGAAGGAAAGGGAGGCGTCCATACCGTGGGTGATCAGGTAGTTCATGATATCGTCCCGGGTACAGAGAACTTCGTTGAGCTTGGCCACCCCGGAGACCACCAGGCTTTCCGCATTGTTCAGCCATACGTCCGTGCCGTGGGTCAGGCCGGAAATACGCACCAGCTCCTCCATGGTGGTGGGCCGGGTCTGCTCCAGTACCTTCTGCACAAAGCTGGTGCCGAACTCCGGCACCCCCAGGGTGCCTACGGTGCATTCCAGTCCGGAAAGATCCACATGCAGGGGCTCCGGAGAGGAATAGATCTTCCGGGTCTCCGGGTCGTCCAGGGGGATGCTCACCGGGTCGATGCCAGTCAGATCCTGCAGCATACGTAAAGCCGTAGGATCATCGTGCCCCAGAATATCCAGCTTGACCAGCCGGTCATCCATGGCATGGAAGTCGAAGTGGGTGGTGATGACCCCCTGCTCCACCTTATCCGCCGGGTAGTTGATGGGGGTGAACATATAGATGTCCTCATCCTTGGGGACGATAACGATGCCCGCCGGGTGCTGCCCCGTAGTGACCTTTACGTTCAGGCAGCCCTTGCACAGCCGGTCTATCTCCGCCCGGCGGAAATGACCCCCTGTGCCGTCCATGTAGTGCATAACGCACTCATAGGCCTTCTTTTCCGCTACACCGGAAATGGTGCCCGCCCGATAGGCGTGGTGCTCGCCGAACATCTCCTCCACATACTTGTGGGCCCGGTGCTGATACTCCCCGGAAAAGTTCAGATCGATATCGGGGGTCTTATCGCCCTTAAAGCCCAGAAAGACTTCAAAGGGGATCTCATACCCGCCCTTGCTGTAGGGTGTGCCGCAGACCGGGCAGAGCTTGTCCGGCAGGTCCACCCCGCAGGCATACAGGCTGGTATCCACGTCAAACTCGCTGTGTCTGCACTTGGGGCACACATAGTGGGGGGGCAGGGGGTTCACCTCGGTGATCCCCGCCATGGTGGCCACAAAGCTGCTGCCTACGCTGCCCCGGGACCCTACCAGATATCCGTCGGAATTGCTTTTGTGCACCAGCCGCTGCGCCATAAGATACAAAGAGGCAAAGTGGTTGCCGATGATGGATTTAAGCTCCTTTTCCAGCCGCTTTTCCACCACCTCCGGCAGAGGATCCCCATAGATGCTGTGGGCCCGCTCCATGGCCATGTTGGTAAGCTCTTCTTCGGCATTGGGGATCTGGGGGGCATGGGTGCCGTCGGGAAAGGGCTTCAGTTCCTCGCACATATCGGCGATGCGGTTGGGATTGGTGATGACCACCTCCCTGGCCCGCTCTCCCAGATAGGCAAAGTCACGCAGCATTTCGTCTGTGGACTTGAAGTACAGCGGCGGCTGAAACTCCGCATCGTCAAAGCCCAGCTTGTACATGAGTATCTTCCGGTATACGGCGTCCTGGGGCTCCAGAAAGTGCACGTCTCCCGTGGCCACGGTAAGCTTGCCCAGCTTATCTCCCAAAGCCAGAATATGCCGGTTGATGCCCTGCAGCGCCTCTTCGTCCGGCAGGACGCCCTCCCGCACCAGAAAGGCGTTGTTCCCGTTGGGCTGGATTTCCATATAGTCATAAAAGTCTGCCAGCGCCAGCAGCTTTTCCTCCGGCTCCCCGTTGAGCACCGCCCTATACAGCTCCCCCGCTTCGCAGGCGGAGCCCACCAGCAGCCCTCCGCGGAACACCGTAAGCATGCTCCGGGGTATCTGGGGCTTTCCGCGCAGATGATCCAGATGGGAATAGGAGATGATCTTATACAGGTTCTTCATCCCCGCCTGGGTTCTGGCCAGCAGGATGATGTGGTAGGTTTTGTGCTTCTCCTTCTTTTTCAGCTTCTGCCGCTCCTGGTGGGCGCTCTGCACCACAGGCACGGTATGCACCCCCATTTCCCCCAGCATCCGCAAAAATTCCAGAAAGACCATGGCGCAGGAGTTGGCGTCATCGTCGGCCCGGTGGTGGCTGCCCATATCCACATGGAAATATTCGCAGATGGTATCCAGCTTGTGGTTGGGCAGTTCGTCCCGCAGCAGATAGCGGGAAAGCATCAGCGTATCGGCAAAGGGATTGTCAAACTCTATGTTGAACCGCTCCCCGTGGTGGGTGATAAAGCCCGTATCAAACTTGGCATTGTGGGCGATGAGGCAGGCGTTCCCGCAGAATTTCTTAAAGGCGCCCAAGGCTTCCCGGCAGGAAGGAGCCCCCATAAGCATATCCCCCGTGATGCCCGTAAGCTCCGTGATCTTTTTGGGCACCACCACCCCATCGTTGATGAAGGTCTGGAACCGTTCCGTGACCTGTCCGTCCACCAGACGGACGGCGCCGATCTCCAGTATGTCGCACTGCTCCGCCTTCAGGCCCGTGGTCTCTATATCAAAGGCCACAAACTCCCCGGCGGCAGGCACCGACACCGTATCCGGCAGCAGGTAGCCCTCCACCCCGTAAATGGCCTTGACCCCGTTCTTTTTGGCTGCCTTGGCCGCCTCCGGAAAGGCCTGCACCACCCCGTGATCCGTTACCGCCAGGGCCTTGTGCCCCCAGCGGGCGGCGGTCTTGAAGGCAGCGGAAAGCTCCGTCAGCCCGTCCATGGTGGACATGCGGGTGTGCAGGTGCAGCTCCACCCGCTTTTCCTCCGCCGTATCCTGCCGGTAGACCGGGTCGGCATAGTTCACATCGTTGGCATACAGCATCAGTTCCCCGGAATACTTCTGCACCCGGGCCATGCCCTTGACGACCAGCGTCCTGGCGGAATCCTGGCACTGCTTCATCCACCATGCAAAACGCTGGGCCTTCCATTCTTCATAAAAAGTGGCGGAGCAATAGAGGGAATCCGTCTCGTCGGTGATGTTGAACTGCACCCGCCAGCTTTTGTTTCCCCCTTCCTTCCGGTTGCCCCAGCCTTCCTTCAGCTCAAAGGCTACGATCCGCCCCCCTACGGTCACGGTGCGCTCCTCATTGCCCAGCTCATGGAGGGCAGGGCGCTTCCCTCCGGGGAGCTTGGTGCCCAGCAGCACAAAATTGGCGGGCAGATCCGCCTCTATGACGGGCTTGCTTCCCGCAGGCCGGGGCGCCGCCGCTTTGGGCGCAGGCTGCACCGCAGGGACAGGTGCGGGAGCGGGCGCAGGAGCTTCCTGCTGCTGTGCATAGGCAAAGGACAGGGCAAACTCCGGCAGCAGCTCCTTAAAGCCCGCCTCCAGCAGCGACCGGCCCGGCTCCTGCAGGGGTTCCTTCTCCCAGAAAAGCAGCTCCAGCCTGCTTTCCTGCCGGATGAGCCGTGCGTTCAGCAAGGGAAGCTCCTTTTCCGTAAAGCCTGCCCGGGTATAAATGCTTTCTATGCGCTTGTCCATTCCCACCTCATAAAAAGGGCGGCGGTCAAAACACCTCCGCCCGTATGTCCGTTTTCAGTTTTCCTGTGCCTTTTCCCCGGCCTCCCGGGCCAGAGTGATGAGTTTTTCCACCATCTGCTCCACGGGGCCGGCGCACAGCTTTTTCCCTTTTACAAAGAGGACTCCGTTGTTTTGTCCAAAGGCGATGCCCATATCCGCATCGGAAGCCTCTCCGGGGCCGTTGATGGCACAGCCCATTACGGCTACCTTCAGGGGCCCTTTGCAGTCTTTCAGCCGGGTCTTTACATATTCTGCGTGGCGGATAAGATCCACCCGCGTCCGGCCGCAGGTGGGGCAGCTGATAACCTCCACCCCTTCCCGCCGCAGACCGCAGGCGGAAAGGATCCTTTTGGCGGCATATACCTCTTCCACCGGATCCCCGGTCAGGGAGACCCGTATGGTATCCCCTATGCCCTCCATCAGCAGGGTGCCGATGCCCACGGCAGACTTGGCGAGCCCCTCCTGGCCGCTGCCCGTTTCCGTGACCCCCACATGCAGGGGATACCGGCACAGAGCGGACATGCGCCGGTAGGCCTCCACCGTTACCGGCACAGAGGAGCATTTCAGCGACAGGGCTATATCATAAAACCCCGCCTCCTCCAGCAGCGCTATATGCTTTTGGGCGCTTTCCACCATGGCGCCGGGGGTATCCCCGGCAAAGCGGGCCTTGAGCTCCTTTTCCAGAGAACCGGCATTGACGCCTATGCGGATGGGCACATGGTGGGCACGGCAGCAATCCGCCACAAAGCGCACCCGTTCCCTGCCGCCGATGTTCCCGGGGTTGATGCGCAGCTTCTGCACGCCGTTTTCCACGGCGGCCACTGCCAGCCGGTAATCAAAATGCACGTCTGCCACCAGCGGGATATGGATCCGGGGGACGATCTCCTTTACGGCGGCAGCGGCCTTTTCGTCAAATACCGCCGAACGGATGATCTGGCAGCCGGCCTCTTCCAGTTTCAGTATCTGCGCCACGGTAGCTTCCGCATCCCGCGTATCCGTATTGGTCATGGACTGGATCCATATGGGGTTCCCGCCGCCCATGACCAGGCTGCCTACCTGCAAAGGGCGGGTCTTTTTTCTTGCAAATGCATCCATCAAAAAAGCATTCCCACGCCGTTGATCCACTGCCACACATCCTTCACGACCAGCGCCACCATGAGCACCATGAGCAGAACGAATCCTACCAGATGCACGATGCCCTCCTTTTCCGGAGGCACAGGCTTGCCCCGCACCCATTCGATAAGGATAAACATCAGCCTGCCTCCATCCAGCGCCGGGATGGGCAGCAGATTCATAATACCCAGATTCACGCTGATAAACACGCTCAGGGCCACCACCATATCCGCGCCGTAGGCCATGACCTGGCCTACCACCCGGGTAACGCCTACCATGCCGGACATATCCTGAAAGCCCGCTTCCCCGGTAAAGAACATGCCGAAGGACTTGAAGATAACTCCCGCCATCTCCCAGCAATAAGAGGCGCTGTGCGCTACGGCTTCAAAAAAGTTGTCGCGAATCCTTGGGGCCCCGATGGACAGACCCAAAAGCTTCCGCCCGCTTTCCGCATCCAGCCGGGGGGCAAGCGTAAAGATCAGGGTCTTCCTCCCCCGGCGCACCTCCAGCTCGATCTCCCCCTGGGCCGCATCCACCTGCTCCGTCAGGGACTCGATGCTGTTCACCTGTACGCCTGCGGCGCTAAGGACCATGTCCCCCGCCTCCAGTCCCGCTTCCATGGCGGGGCTGTCGGGAAAGACCTCCCGGATCTCCACCTTGGTTCCGTCATAGGTGCCCCAGCCCATATACATGACCATGGCCAGCACAAAGGCCAGCACAAAGTTCATCACCGGCCCGGCCGCTATGACAATGGCCCGCTTCCACGGCTTCTGGGCGTTGAAGCACCGGGGATCGCTGACCCCGGCGTCCTCCCCGAAGAACTGGCACATGCCCCCGATGGGGAAGGCCCGAAGATTATATTCTGTTCCATTCTTCTTAAAGCCGCACACCCGGGGCCCCATGCCCAGGGCAAACTCCGTAATGGTAAAGCCCAGCAGCCGCCCGGCGGTATAGTGGCCCAGTTCATGGACCATGACCAACACGGAAAGCACCAGCAGCGTCACCAGTATCTGCAACACAATGCTCATATCATTCTCCCTGCCCGTTAACCCGGGCGTATACCAGTTCTCTGGCTTTTCTGTCTGCCTCCCGCACAGCCTCCAAAGAGGTCATGGGGGTGTTCTCATACCCGGCGAGGGCTTCCTCCACACAGGCATCTATATCCAAAAAGCCTATGCGCCCTTCAAAAAACAGGGCGGCGGCAGCTTCGTTGGCTCCGTTATATACCACCGGATAGCCGCCCCCGGCCTTCAGGCAGGCATACGCCATCCTCAGGGCGGGAAAGCGCTTTGGATCCGGCTTTTCAAAATGCAAATCCGGCACTTCCCACAGCCGCAGGGGGCGGGCGGGAGATGCCATGCGCTCCGGATAGGTCAGGGCATACTGAATGGGCAGGCGCATATCCGGCAGGCTCAGGTTGGCCATAAGGGTGCCGTCTCTGTATTCCACCATGGAGTGGACGATGGACTGGGGGTGCAGCAGCACCTCTATCTGCTCCCCGGCAAAGTCAAAAAGCCGGGCAGCCTCCATGATTTCCAGCCCCTTGTTGAACAGGGTGGCGGAATCCAGGCTGATCTTTTTGCCCATGGACCAGTTGGGATGCTTTACCGCCTGCTCCGGGGTGATATGCCGCAATTCCTCCCGTTTTCTGGCATAAAAGGGCCCGCCGGAAGCCGTCAGGATCAACCGGCTGACCTCCTGCCTGCTTCCGTTCTGCAGGCACTGAAAAATAGCGGACTGTTCGCTGTCCACGGGCACCAGTTCCCCGCCTCCGGTCAGAAGGGCCTGCTTTACCAGCTCGCCCCCGCAGACCAGGGATTCCTTATTGGCAATAGCGATGCGCTTTCCGTTTTTCAGGGCCGCCAAAAGGGGCTCCAGGGCCGCAAAGCCGGAGATCCCCAGCACAAAAATATCCGTTTGCGTATCCGCCGCCAGCAGGCAGGCCGCTTTTTTGCCAGAGAGCAGCTCCGTCCCCGCAGGCACAGGGATCTCTTTGGAAAACCCGGCCAGTTCCGGACGAAAGGCTTCCACCTGCCGGAGAAACTCCTCCTCCCGGGAATGGGCGCACAACCCCCGGAGCCGGAACCGCTCCGGGTGCATTTGCAGCACCTCTAAAGCCTGCCGGCCGATGGAGCCCGTGCTCCCCAGAATGGTCACATTCTGCATACGATCCGCTAAAATCCTCTCAATAGGTAGTCAAAATAGCATAGGCCAGCACCGTCATGGCGCAGATCAGGGCACTGTCCAGCCGATCCATAAGTCCGCCGTGGCCGGGAATGATCTCGGAAAAATCCTTGATCCCCGCCGCCCGCTTGAGTGTGGAGGCAAACAGATCCCCAAACTGGCCCACCACGCCGCACAGCAGGCCCATAAACAGCAGGCTTCCCATCTCTACCGTGCCGCCCCACAGCTCCTGGGCATAATACAGCCCCAAAGCCATAAGCATGGCGCCGGGCACCGCCGCCAGACTCCCCTCCACGGTCTTGCGGGGGGAAATGCTTCTGCACAGGGGGTGCTTTCCAAAAAGAGTGCCGCCGAAATAGGCAAAGGCATCCCCTATCTCCGGGCACAGGATGGCCGCATAGCAGCAGGTCTTGGCGATCCCTTCCGGCAGGGCAAAATACAGAGCCACAATGGCGCATTCCGGCAGTATAGGGTATGCAAAGGGCAGCAGGCAGTATAACGCATCGGTGTAATTATCTTCTCCGGTAAGAAACACCTGCCAGGCCATGGTCATGGCGATCATCAGCATGCCAAAGGCCCCTACATACAAAAGATTCTCCCCGGTCATGTAATACAGGGGGCCGAACAGGCTGGCAAACACATAGGCCGGCACCATGCAGATGCGCTTGCCCAGGTGCAGCAGCATCTCTTCCATCTCCCGGATGGTCATGAAGAATACCGCCCCGAATACGATCAGGAAGGTCAGCCGCCCATAGTAGCAGCACAGAAACAGTAGCCCGAAAAGAACTATGCCCGCAATGGTGCGGGTAAGCAGATTGCTTTGCTTCATCATGGCTTACAGTCCTCCAAACCGCCGGCCCCGGCCTGCATAGGCCTGTAAAGCGGCAATATACGCTTCCCGGGTGAAGTCCGGCCAGAGCACGGGGGTAAAATACAGTTCGCTGTAAGCCAGCTGATACAGCAGATAGTTGCTCAGCCGTTCCTCCCCGCTGGTTCGGATCAGCAGATCCACCTCCGGAGTTCCGGCTGAATACAGGTGCTTTTCAAAATCCGCCTGCTCCGGCAGATGCCCCGTTTGGACGGCTTCTGCGGCGCACAGGCGCACCGCCCGCAATATTTCTGCCCGGCTGCCGTAATTCAGGCAAATATTCAGCTTCAGCCCCGTATTGGCGGCGGTCTTTTCTTCTGCGTTGATAAGGGCCCGGCGGACGTTTTCCGGGAAGGGCTCCTTCTCGCCCCAGATGGAAATGCGCACGTTGTTTTCGTGAAGTTCCCCGATCTCCCGGTTGAAATATTCCAGCAGCAGGCCGAAAAGGATGCTCTTTTCCTCCGCAGGCCGCTTCCAGTTTTCCGTGGAAAAGGCGTACAGGGTCAGGGCTTCCACGCCCACATCACTGGAAAAGCGGATGATCTCCCGCAGGCGCTCCGTGCCCGCCCGGTGGCCCGCCGCCCGGGGATACCCCTTGCCCTGGGCCCAGCGGCCGTTGCCGTCCATGATGATGGCTACATGCCGGGGCAGGTGCTCCCGTGCCAGACCCATTTTCTTCAGTTGCCCGTCGTTCAGTTTGCTCATCGGCTCCAATGCCCTTTCCGTTTCTATCCTGCCCGGCTTTGCCTGCATATAAACGAGGATGCAAAGCAAAAAGCCTTGCATCCCCCGCCTGTGTTCTGTAAGAGGGTGCAGTGCGCCCCGCTTATGGGTTCTGTATATCCGTATAAAACCGGGCCCAGGTAAGCACGCAGCCCTTCGCCGTATACGTTTCCTGCACCACCCGGGGCTCTCCCCCGGGGAGTCCCTTTCTGGAGCGGGTTTCCCGCAGCTCCACCTCCATACCCCGGCTTTTCAGCAGGGCCTCTGCCTTTTCTACCGGCCAGCCCAGCATCCCCATCAAACGGACATGATCTCCTTTTCCTTGGCGGCGGAGATGGTGTCGATCTCTTTGATCTTTTCGTCGGTCAGCTTCTGGATCTTCTCTTCCAGCTTTTTCTGGTCGTCCTCGGTGATGAGGGAATCCTTCTTCTGCTTTTTGACCTGCTCGATGGCATCCCGGCGGATGGAGCGCACGGCTACCTTGCTCTCCTCAGCCTTCTTTTTGACCACCTTGCACAGCTCCTTACGGCGCTCTTCGGTGAGCTCCGGGAAGATAAGGCGGATGATCTTGCCGTCGTTGGCAGGGTTAATGCCCAGATCGCTCTTCTGAATGGCCTTTTCCACGGCGGGGATCATTTTGCTGTCCCACAGGGAGATAACGAGCATCCGGGGCTCCGGCGTGGAAAGGTTTCCCAGCTGATTGATGGGCGTAGGCGTGCCGTAATAATCCACCAGGATCCTGTCCAGGGCCTGGGGATTGGCTCTGCCGGCCCGCAGGGAGGCATACTCCTGGGTCATCACGCTGATGGTCTTGGTCATTTTATCTTTGGCGGTATCGAGAATCTCTGCCATATACTTTTCCCCCTTTATGTACGGTATTTATTATTATAGAGGAGAGACGGCTCAAATGCAAGCCTCTGCCCCGTCCTCGTCGATCAATGTCCCAATATTTTCACTTTCCAGTGCCTCGTGGAGTTTTTCCAGCGCAAAACACTTGATGGGCATGTGCTGCTCCCGGCACAGGGTGATGGCCGTCAGGTCCGTGGCATGGAGATTGTCTTCAATGACCTTTTGGTAACTGATGTGCCGGTAAGGCCGGGCGTTTTTATCCACCTTGGGATCGGCGCTGTACACCGCATCCACGTTTTTGGCCAGGAACAGAGCATCCGCTCCGATCTCGCAGGCTTTCAGAGCGGCGGCGGTATCCGTGGAGAAGAAGGGACATCCCGTACCGCAGGCAAAGATCACCACCGTACCGGCGGCCAGCAGCTCCAAAGCCCGGCGGCTGGTGTAGCTGTCGCAGAACTTGTCCATATCTACGGAGGAAAGCACCCTGCAGGGGACCCCCTGCCGCTCCAGACTGTCCTGCAGGGCCAGCGCATTGATGGCCGTGGCCAGCATGCCCATGTGATCCATGCGGTTCCTGTCCCGGCTGCCGGCGTCCCGGCCCCGGATGATGTTGCCGCCCCCCACCACTATGCCCAGCTCCAGCCCCTTTTGGGCCAGAGAGGCGATCTCAGCCGCCGCAGCATTGACCTTGTCAAAGCCGATAGGGGCCTCCTGGCCGCTGAGGGCTTCGCCGCTGATCTTTAAAAGAATTCTTTTATACATAAAAGGCCTCCTTGCGGCGTTTTCCTGCGCCGCTCTAAATTTAACCGGATACAGTATACCATATTCCCCCGCCCAGGGGAAGCCTTTTGTGCCGCCGGAGGGCATCCGCCCGTCCCCGGGGCCGGATCTGCCCATACTTTACAAAATGCTTATTTTTTCTTCATGCTCTGTTCATGTTTCTGCCGAATAATCTTGACAGTAAACTGGCATACTTTGTCGAAATCAAACTATATTCCGGGAGGTTTTATATGCATCCGGCATCCCGTTTTTTCCGCACCGGCCTCTGTTCCGGGTTGGCTGCACTGCTCCTGCTTGCTTCCGGCTGCGCCGAAAAGGCCGTCTACACACCGGATCCCTCTGCCGTTCCCACCGCCGCTCCCGTCATAGAGGAATCATCCGGCTCCGTGGCGGCGGAGATCCCCGTCACGCCCTCGCCCCTGCCTACGGACACCCCTACCCCTGCGCCCACGGACACGCCCACACCCAGCCCCTCTCCTACGCCCCGGCCTTACGCAGACAAGTTTCTGGAAGCGGGAGCTTCTCCGGAGCTGACGGAGACCAGCTACCGGACGGAGGATGCCGCCATATTCATTGAGCAGCGTTCCGATACGGAGCACAAGTACGGCAAAGAGGATATTTTATATTTTCTGGCCGATATTTATCTGGAGGATGTGACCCGGCTGCGGGGCGCTTTCACCCGGGAGGATTTTACCCGTTACCACTATGTAGAGGATGTAAGCGAATTTGCCCAGCGTTTTGATGCCGTTGCGGCCATTTCCGGCGACTTTATCCGCTTCCGGGATACGGGGCTGTGCATGCGCAACGGTGTCTGGTACCGGCAGGAGCCCGATCCCAGGCGGGACGTATGCGTACTGACCCGGGAGGGCGTCATGGAAACCTACACTGCCCAGGAGCTGGATCTGGAGGGGCTTTTGCAGCGGGAAGATCTCTGGCACGTCATCGGCTTCGGCCCGGTGCTGCTGGATGAACAGGGGCAGGCCAGAACAACATTCAACACCACGGTTTCCGGCACCAATCCCCGGGCAGTGCTGGGATATTACGGCCCCGGCCACTACTGCTTCCTGTTTGTAGAGGGGCGCACCAAAAATTCCCAGGGCATCACCATGGAGGCCCTGTCCCGGCTCTGTCAGGATCTGGGCATGACCCGTGCTTTCAATCTGGACGGAGGTGAAACGGCGGCTCTGTACTTTAACGGCGCCATTCAAAACTCCAAGAGCCGGTCCACCCGACCCATCCACGATCTGCTGTATATCGGCTATACGAGCCCGGAGCCAGAAGCTTCCGAAGCACCGGCTGCCACCGCTCCCGGTGAATCCCTGCCGCCGGATACTGTCCCCGAAGACTGATCCTCTTACCCAAAACCACATCAGCCCCTGTCCGCCGGACGGGGGCTTTTTTTATGGAGAAGCCGACTTCAGGCCTATGGGAACATACGGCCTGCCGGATACGCAAAACGGTGCGTCGGGAGTGCCGCTCGCCAGAAGATCCCTGCCCAGATGTGCCTCTGGCCTTGCAAGGGGGGCAGTTTTGCAGCTTATGACTTGCAGGGGCCGTTTCTCACCGGCAGGCACAACGGAGGACGGAGGTGTTCCCATAAGCCTTGGGGAATGTTTTGACGGGGAAGCTGTTCTTTCGGTAAAGTCCGCCGCCTCTCCATCGGTTTCGTTCCAACGCATATGCAGACCCATGCTCTCTGCTATCGTCCGGATCATACAGGAACCGGTCCGCAAAACAAACGGGCCCCAGGGAAGCATTCTTCCTCCGGGGTCCGCTGTATGGATCCGTTTGCTTTACATTCTGGCATCCTGCGCCAGTATCTGTATGCTTTCGGGCGTTTCCCCCTCCCGCAGGGCCCGTGCATATACCAGCAGCCGTCCGTTGGTATCAAAGTAGCTGCAGGTGATCATGCACAGGATCTTATCTTCGCCGTTCACGTCTATGGGCGTGGAATAATAGGAACGATCCTGTATATCCGCCAGAAAGCTCTCCCGGTAAGCGGGATCCTTCCATTCCTCAAAACAGCGGATGCGCAGATAGTTCCGCTCGTTGGTAGTGGCCGAAACATCCAGTACTGCAAAGATGGCATACTGCCGGGGCGTCTCCTCATACAGCATCCCGAATTCCGCCAGAGGATACTTTTTGTAATACTCTATATCCCGGTATTCCCTCAGCCCGGAAAACATGGTCTTATCCGAAAACTGGTGGCCATACAGCACCAGATACGGGTCGTTTTCATAATCCGTATTGGCTTCATCCAGCAGAATGGTCCCGTGGGTGCTATATTTTCCATACAGATCCCGGTGCAGATAATAGGAATTATCCTTCTGCACCACCGGCCCGTCTACCAGATCCCCGGCGGTGATCCATCCTACCAGATCCTGGTTAATGGCATACAGAGCCGCATACTGGGGGGCTACGGTGCGCTCTGCCGGCGGCGCAGGTGTGGGCGTTTCTTCCGCCGTCCCGGCAGGGTCGTCGGATCCGGGCGCTTCCGTCTTTTCGGCGGGTTCCGCCGGTACAGCCGTGGGTGCGGCCGTAGCGCCGTACAGCGACCGGATCTGCTCCTGCTCTTGGGCCTCCCGCTTCTTCTGCACGGTCATGGACAGATACAGTCCCAGCAGGACTGCCGCCCCCACAAACAGGCATATGGCCAATATTTTCAGCCGGAGGGCCGACTTTTTTCGGGAATGTTCCATGGGTTCTCCTTATACGCAGGATGCGGAGGATAACTCCCCCGCATCCCTGGCTTCAGTTGATTTTATAGTGTCTTAATCTTCCTTCCGGGAAGCCCGCTTGGAGCCGACCGCTGCTGCGCAGCCTGCCGCTGCCATAAGGGCCATGCCGAGCAGGGAAGCGATCCGGGTGACGCGGTTCACATCGCCGGTGCTGGGCACATCGCTGGTGCCGGGTACGTACCAGGTCGCGGTGTAGACCACATCGCCGGAAACGGTCTCGGCCACTTCTGGCTTCCAGCCATGGAAGCGGAAGCCTTCCCGCTTGGGCGTACCCTCAAAGGCGGGAGTCTTTTCGCCGTACATGACTTCGTAACCCTGTGCCTTAAAGGCCTTGCCCTTCACACCGTCCTCGTAGGTAACGGTGTATACGTCTCTGTCATAGTATACGGAGAGCGCTGCGCCGCCGGGGATGCCATCGCCTTCACGCATGATCGTTCCCTTCAAAACGGATTTCTCCGCATTCAGGTGGAAGTGCTCGGGGATGGGCTCCACGTCTGCTTCAACCTCTGCACCATACAGGGCGTTGAAGCTCAGCTCCTTCATCAGGGTGTAGCTGCCGCCCAGCTCCTGCATATAGTAGGATACAAGGCAGGTGTTCCAGCCGGGCGTGTACTGCGCCGTATAGGTCTGGTTTTCGGTGACCTTTTCAGCCACTTCGGGAGTCCAGCCGTTGAACTCATAGAGTTCCCAGGCTTCTGCGCCCTGCCAGGTAGCGGGTGCATCAAAGGCGGGGGTCTGTTCCCCTTCCTTCACGGTGAACACCTGGTCTGCAAAGACCTTGCCGTCCATGCCATCGGTATAGGTGACGGTGTAAAGCTTGGCCCACTGTGCCACATAGGTGACATTTGCCGTAACGGTATCGGCCACCGCAGGCTGCCAGCCCAGGAAGGCATAGCCTTCGCGCTCCGGCTTGCCCTCAAAGGCGGGGGTAGCGGTGTTGTTGCGCACGGTGTAGACCTGATCGGCAAAGATCTCTTCGCCTTCCACGCCGTCAGTGTAGGTAACGGTGCGGTACAGGGCCAGATTCACCTTGATGTAGTTGGCCACTACAGAGGTGAGGTTGCTTTCGAACATGTTGCCGAACCGGTCGGGCTCGGTGCGGGGGATCTTCCAGCTGCCCTTCTTGGGGTTGGTCGTGCTGGGTACCCAAGTCAGGTTCAGCACCTGATCCGCAGGCCGCTCTTCGGTAAAGTCGTAAGTCCAGTCGCCGTTCCATTCCGGATATCTGACGCCCCAGCTCTTGGTGGTGTTGAATACGTTGCGGGCTGCGGCTTCAAATTTGTCGCCGGAAACAAAGTGGAAGGTCACGGTGGTGGTGTAGCCATCCACATCGTTGCCCTCTACCGCACCGATGGTGTAGGATACACCCTTGGCATGGATGGAGGGGGAGCAGCTCCACATCTCTTTGAGGGTGGAGAGCACTTCCGTGCCGGAGGCATAGGCCCGGATCTGCATCTTGTCTACGGTGGTCTTGTTCAGCTTGGAAGGCTTATTCTTGGTATCCTTCTCCCACTGGGCCACATAGGTAGCATCGCCGGTAACGGTTTCCGCCACAGCGGGTTCCCAGCCGATGAACTTCCAGTTGGTACGGGTAGGCGTGCCCTGGAATTTAGGCGTAGCTTCGCCCACCTTGGCATAATAGGTCTGAGCGGCAAAGACTTCGCCGTTCACACCGTCTTCATAAGTGATGACGGGGAGCTTTTTCCAGGTTGCGGTGTAGGTGGCATTGCCGGTAACGGTGGCAGCTACCTCAGGAGTCCAGCCCAGGAATTCATAACCCACTCTGGAGGGTTCGCCGTTGAATTCAGGAGTAGCGTCATCAGGCTTTACATTATAGACCTGGTCGGCAAAGGCTTCTCCGCCCACGCCGTCGGTATAAGTCACCACGTAGCGGCGATAGATATAAACGTTGGTTATCTGCGGGGTGATCCAGCCGGATCCGTCTTGCTTATACTCTACGTCGTTCTTCTTATAAGTGAACTCAACGGTTATGGGCTGCGCCGTCTTTTCTGTATCCAGCACGAAGGGAATACCGGTGCCCTGATACTTTTCGTTATAATACCCAATATAACTGCTCAGGTCGGTGATCGTCAGGATGCAGGAGAAATCCCCATTCTCTTTCTGCGTCACTTCCCCGAAAGCATAGGAATTCGGATGATCGATATCGACCCTCTTCCATTGCGGCAGATATGTTTTCCCTCTGGGATGGTCTGTATCTATGAGCTTTATGAAAGAAGTGCTCTTATAAGACGTAAGAGCTTTCGGTACGGCAGGCTTATCGTAGCACACATAATTCACTACAATGGGCTGGTTGCCTTCGGTATCGGGCAGCCACTTGGCCTGTTCTTCGCTCCATACCAGGTTGATAAGCATGAAATTGGCAGCATCGTGCTTGCGCTTGCCCCAGGGACTGGTCTTCTGCAGATACACAGAATACAGGCTGTTAGGATTGATGCTGGCCTCTACCGTCCATACGCCCCGCTCCTCATTGTAAACGGGCTTTCTGCCGCCGGTAGTGGTAGCATTCCAGGCCTTGGCCGTGAAATCTTCATGGGTGTGATCACCGGTGCAGTGAATGGTCAGGCAGTCATCCACAATGGTGACAGACTTGGGGTATACAGGGCTCCACTGAGCGGTATATACCACATCACCGTTGACCTTTGCTTCCACCTTGGGCGACCATCCGGTAAAGATATGATTAGCCCACTGGGGATCGGCCTTCTTTCCATTTACCAGAAAATCGGGGGTATTATCGCCGGCCATAAGGCCTTCGTATACCTGATCCTCAAAAATAGCGCCGCCTTTGCCGTCTTTATAAATAACGGAATAGGTGCTGGAGGGCGTTTCCGGAACTTCCGGAGATTCGGAAGGCTCCTCCGATGCCGGGGCTTCACTCTTGGGAGCTTCGGTAGCGGGTGCGGGAGTTGATTCTTCCTGGGGCTGCACAGGCTGCTGTTCTGCAACCTCGGCGGCAGGCTTCTCTAACAGCTGCTCCGCAGGAGTCCCAACTTCTTCCGTCTCGGCCAGTACGCCTACGGGGAGCATGGTGAGCACCATGATCACGGCAGACACAAAGGCGAGCATACGCTTGAGATTCTTTTTCATGTCATTCTCCTTTCATTTGATACCCTTGTTTTGGGTGGCATATAGAAAATGTCCTATCATTTCCTACTCATAAGTTACCACACATGGAGACGCCTTGCAAGACCAAATTGTGTATTTTTTACTGAATTTATATCAGATCATTCATATATGATGTATCGTGCATATTTCATCGTAATTCAACAGAAAAATACAGGATATCCTGCATATTCCCCTCTGTCTTCCCTCCCGGCGGACACAAAAAGAGCCCGGGGACTTGCCTCGGGCTCCTGCCTGAAATATGAAAGGATTATTCGTCCAGATCCCCGTCATCCTCATCGGTGAGAGTGCTCTTGTTCCGCTTGGAGAGGATCACCGCCGTACCGGCGCCGCCGCCTACCAGCAGCACACCCAGAGCAGCCAGGGCTACGGTAAGCACGGTGTTGCCGCCATCCTTTTCAGGGATGGGCGAAGGCACAGGCGTATCTGCGGGGGGTTCGGGCACATCGCTGGGTGCTGCCGTAGGGGTGGCGGTGGGGATATCCGTCGGCGCCACAGTAGGCGTGGGAGTGGGAATATCCGTTGCTGCAGAGGTGGTGGGCGCATCCGTAGCGGTGCCCGTGGTAACGCCGGCGGTGGCCTTGGCCGTGGTGGTGGGCTTGGCCGTGGTGGTGGGCTTGGAAGTCCCGGCTGCCGTGGTTTTGGCCGTGGGCTTGGCGGTAACGTCCGCCTGGCTCCGCACGGTGATGGAAGCCGTCTTGGACTTGATCTCGCCCTTTTCATTGGTAAATACGCAGTAGACCTTCCATCCGTTGAGAGAGGTGGGGATCTTCCGCAGAGACAGCTTTTCCCCGTCCTCACCGGATACCTTCAGGCCTTTGAATTTCTTCAGCGCTTCCGCCACGGTGTAAGTGGTCTTTCCCTTGGTAAAGAACCAGTCATAGGCGTCAGCATTCTCTGCCCGGGCCACAAAGGCGCAGCGGCCGCCCTTGGTCACGGTCTCGCTGGTGGGGTTCTTGGTGATCTTGGGCAGCCCCTCAGGAGCGGGGGTGGGGCTGTTGGTGGGCTTGGCCGTAGTTCCCTTGGGGATAACGGTGATCAGCGCCATGGCGGAATCCACGTTGCCCTTGCTGTTATAGAAGTTGCACAAAACCTTCCAGCCATTCATGGAGTAGGGGGTCTTGGTGATGACCAGCTTCTCCTCATGCTCGCCGGTGATGGCCACCCCCTTAAAGCGGGCTTTGGCCTCTTTCACGGTCAGCAGTTCCTCCCCGTCGGGGCTGACAAAATACCAGGTGCGGCCCTTATCGTTGCTGGCCCGGGAGGTAAAGGGGCAGCGGCCCCCTTCCTTTACGGTCTCATCCTTGGGGTCCTTGGTGACCACCGGGATGCCCTTGGGAGCAGGTGTGTTGGTGGGCGCAGCCGCCGTGGGGCTTACGGGAGCCGGTGTTACAGGCGCTGTAGTGGCCGAACCGGCCGGAGTGCCCGGTACTTCCGGAGTCACGGGTGCGGTCATCCCTTCCGCCAGCACTGCCACGGGCAGCGCAGCCGCCAGCAGCAGAGCTGCCAGCGCAATGGAGATCTTTTTCATCTTATTTATACCTCGGTTCTTCTTTTTCTGCCTATATGGTACCAGATATTACAGATTTTTGCACCCCTGTTTTTGCAACATAAATGTCAAATCTTTAAGAACGTCCCATTAGAATCTTACAGCACCCGGGCTTTGACCAGCGCTTTGCGGATCTTTGGCCCCAGAAAAGCGGCAGCGGCGATCTTGCAGGCATCTCCGAAAAGGAAAGGCACCACGCCTTTGAGCAGGGCTGCGCCAAAAGAAAGATGCGCCAACCGGGCCAGCCACAATGTTCCCACGCCATAAAGCACCGCCGTGCCAAGCACCAGTCCCAACAGGGAAGGCAGCAGCTTTTCCTGCCAGCGGGATACCGCCAATCCGCCCACCAGTACCAGGGGCAGATATCCCACCAGATACCCGCCGGTAGCCCCGGCAAAGCAGGCCGCCCCGCCTGTATAGGCGGAAAACACAGGCGCCCCCACCAGCCCCAGCAGCAGATACAGAGCCGTGGCCAGGAGGGCCTTTTTCCACCCCAGAATATAAATGGCAAAATACAGTGCCAGCGTGGCCAGAGAGACGGGTACCGGCCCCACGGGCAGAGACAGGGGCGCCAGCACGCAGATCACGGCGGTCATCACCGCCACGGAAAGCATGGAGCGCAGCCGACTCCCGTTTTTGGATTCAGCAGAGGCGGATTCCATATTCTTTTCCCCCATATGGTATTTTGCGGCGAGGCTTTGCCGCAATTGCCCTAAAATATACAGTTTCTCCGGCTTTTTGTCAAGCACGGGTATGCAGAAAATGCGTATCCGGTTCCAAAATTATCCAGTGTTTCCAGCATTTCTTTCTCATTGTTTATTTGCTTTTTGAATGGGATCCGCCAAAGGCCATGCGCTTTCAAGCGCCGTCTGCATGGATATGGGCGAGCTTAGAGGTTCTGTATAAACAAAAAAAGCAGCCTCGTTGGAAGCTGCTTTTTGTATCGTGCAGGTCTTATTTCTTCATCTGGGACATAACTTCGTCTGCGAAGTTGTCTTCCCGCTTCTGGAGACCTTCGCCCATCTCGTAACGGACGAACTGGAGAACCTTCAGGCCACCCTTGGCTGCCAGCATCTGCTTGATGGTGAGGTTCTGATCCTTGACGAACTGCTGCTCATCCAGGCAGACTTCCTTGTAGTACTTGGACATACGGCCGTCCACCATCTTTTCCACGATGGCATCGGGCTTGGGCTTGGCGGAAGCAGCGTTCTCTTCCTTGGCCTTGGCCAGCTGGATGGCGCGCTCATGAGCCATCACATCGGCGGGCAGGTTGTTTACGTCTACGCAGATGGGGTTGGCGGCAGCGATCTGCAGAGCCACATCATGCATGGCTTCCTTGTCGCCTTCCTTATCGAACTGAGCGATAACGCCGATACGGCCGCCCAGATGGATGTAGGTATCCACAGCGCCTTCCAGACGGACAAAGCGGCGGATGCTGATCTTTTCGCCGATGCCGGCCACGGCGGTGTTGAGCATGGCTTCCACGGTCTCATCACCGATCTTGGAGGCCATGAGCTCTTCTACGGTAGCGGGGTTGGCTTCCACCACCTGCTTGGCCACGGTCTTTACGAAATCCTTGAACTTGTCGGTCTTGGCCACAAAGTCGGTCTCGCAGTTGACTTCCACGATAGCGGAGGCATTCTCTCCCCGGTAATCGGCCACGATGCCCTCGGCGGCAATACGGCCGGCCTTCTTGGCGGCGGCGGCCAGACCCTTCTCACGGAGGAAGTCGATCGCCTTTTCCACATCGCCCTCGCACTGGGTGAGAGCCTTCTTGCAATCCATCATGCCGGCACCGGTGCGCTCACGCAGTGCGGCTACATCCTTAGCGGTAAAAGCTGCCATGGTAATTCCTCCTATTGTATTTACTCTTCAACGGGTGCTTCTTCAGCGGCTTCCACGGTGGCATCCACAGCGGCGTCGGTCATCTGCTCGCCCTGCTTGCCTTCCAGAACGGCATCGGCCATCTTGGCGGTGATCAGGCGGACGGCGCGGATAGCGTCATCGTTGGCGGGGATGGGGTAATCCACTTCGTCGGGATCGCAGTTGGTGTCTACGGTAGCCACGATGGGGATACCCAGCTTCCGGGCTTCAGAAACGGCAATGTGCTCTTTACGGGTGTCGATGATGAACAGGGCGCCGGGGAGCTTCTTCATCTCCTTGATACCGCCCAGGTTCTTCTCCAGCTTCTCCTGCTCGGCCTTGATGGCGATAACTTCCTTCTTGGGCAGCAGATCGAACTCGCCGTTCTCTTCCATCTGTTCAATGTACTTGAGACGGGCGATACGGGTCTGGATGGTCTTGAAGTTGGTGAGCATACCGCCCAGCCAACGCTGGTTCACATAGAACATCTCACAGCGCTTGGCTTCCTGCTCGATGCTTTCCTGAGCCTGCTTCTTGGTGCCTACAAAGAGAATGGCCTTATCCTGAGCGGCCAGGTCACGGATGAAGTAATAGGCCTCTTCTACCTTCTTGACGGTCATCTGCAGATCGATGATGTGGATGCCGTTGCGCTCGGTGAAGATGTACTGCTTCATCTTGGGGTTCCAGCGACGGGTCTGATGGCCGAAATGTACACCGGCCTCCAACAGCTGCTTCATAGAAATCACGGACATGCTTAAAAAACCTCCTCGTTTTATTTTGTCCTTCCCCCGCTTCCTCCCGCAGGATACCCAATGGCTGGGACGAGACCTGCAGTCTGCCGGGGGTGCGTGATACCTTGAGCAGTATACCAAAGGCAGAAGCGCAATGCAAGGATTTTTTTGCGCATACGCTGTCTTTCTCCGTACTTTTTTGCACAGATCCGGCAGGTATAACGTCAGATTAGAGAACCGGCCTCTGTTCAGAACAAAAATTTATGGGCACCAAAATTTTCTTTATCTATCCTCTTGTGCACTGCTGAAAAGTAGAGTATATTGTATACTGAGTGAAATTGAGAACATACAGTGTAAACAGGAAACGCAAGGGGGCTTTGCAAAGAGGATGGATGCATTTTACAAAATAGTGGCGCTGCTGGGGGGACTGGCCATGTTCCTGTACGGTATGCAGGTCATGGGCGACGGCCTGAAGGGCAGTTCCGGCGGTGCCATGAAAAAGGTGCTGGCCCGGGTGACCAACCGGCCCGTTATGGGGTTTCTGCTGGGCATGGTGGTGACCTGCGTGATCCAGAGCTCCACGGCCACCATCGTGCTCCTGGTGGGTCTGGTAGGAGCGGGCTTTCTCAGCTTCCGCCAGTCTGTAGGCATCGTGCTGGGAGCCAACGTAGGTACGGCCATCACCTCCCAGATCATCCGCCTTATGGACCTGCAGGCCGGGGAAAGCAGCATGCTCTACTTCTTCAAGGCGGATAACCTGGCGCCTCTGGCCCTGATACTGGGCATCGTGCTGATCATGTTCGTCCGCCGGGGAGCCAGCAGGACCATGGGCACCATTGCCTGCGGCTTCGGCATTCTGTTCATGGGCCTGATGTATATGAACAGCGCCGTGGCCAATCTGCAAGGCTCCGTTTCCTATCTGCTGACGGCCTTTGAAGATAATTATTTTCTGGGCTTTCTGGCAGGCGTAGGGGTCACGGGGGTGATCCAGAGCTCCTCCGCCGTCATCGGCGTTATCCAGTCCCTGGCCAGCACCGTAGGGCTGAGCTTCAAGGGCATCTTTGCCGTGATCATCGGCGTAAACATCGGCGACTGCCTGACTACCTTTCTGGTCAGCCGCATCGGCGCCAACGCCAAGCAGATCCGCACCACTCTGGTGCACATTATCTATAATGTATTTGCGGCCCTGCTGATCGTGCTGTTCCTGTTCATCGGGCGCACCACCGGGCTTCTTTCCGACGGGCTGTGGAATTCCATTCTCAATTCCGGCGGCATCGCCAATGTGCATTGCCTGTTCCGTCTGGTGCCGGCGGTGCTGCTGCTGCCCTTCTCCGGCCTGTTCGCCAATCTGGCCGAACGGCTGGTTCCGGACAAGTCTGCCGATGCGGAGGACGCCCAGCTGGAAGATCAGCTCAAGGAGCTGGATCCGCACCTGGTGGTCAGCCCCTCTCTGGCGCTGGATCTGACGGCCAAGCTGGTGGGCAACATGAGCGATCTGGCCCTGCACAACTATACGGGAGCCGTTCAGCAGATCTATGAATTTGATCCCCAGCGCAGCAAGCGCATCGACCAGCGGGAACATATGCTGGACCGCATGACCGATGCTTCCAGCCAGTATGTGGTAGCCGTTTCCCCCCATATCACCCTGGAGCGGGATACCAAAGAGCAGAACTTCCTCCTCAAGGCCATCACTGCCTTTGAGCGCATCGGAGATCTGGCGGTGAACATCACCGATAACGTATATGCCCTGCGGGATATGGACAAGTCCTTCTCCCCCTATGCCATGGAGGAGCTGCGGGTAGTCATCGACGCCGTGCAGAAGAATCTGGATTATACCGTCACTGCCTATAAGAATGACGACATGGAGGCTGCCCGGCAGGTGGAGCCGCTGGAAGAGGTCATTGACGAAATGATCGAATACCTGAAGGCCCAGCACGTAGACCGCATGACCCGGGGGCTGTGCGATATTCTGGGGGGCATCCAGTTCCAGAACATTCTCTCCAATCTGGAGCGTATCTCCGACCAGTGCTCGGATATGGCCGTATATATTCTGGAACGGCAGGATGAGGAGATCGTAGGGCAGGAGCACACCTATGTACACAACCTCCATCACACCTATGATCCGGACTATGCCGCCGCCTTCCGTTCAGAGTACGATACTTATTTCGGCCGGATCCGGGCCATCGATTATAGAACCTCGCCGGAGAATCAGAACACCCCCTCCAAACCGGCACAGTGATCCTTTTTCTGCATATAGCACACGGCTCCGGAAGCTTGTCCGGAGCCGTTTTTCGTTGCTCATTTCTTCATAAGGAAGAACCTTGCCGCCCGGTATGGCGCTATGGCGGCTGTTCCCTTACTAAAAGCATATGGATCCCGTACGAAATGTTCCCGGTATGGGGTTACCGCTTTCCCTTTTCGGCCTGCCGGCGTATGGTCCCTATCTTTTTATCGCTGCGGGCATCCCGGCCATCACTATTGCGGATCGTCCCCGCAGGCAGTCCCCGAGATTTTTCAAAAGCACCCACCGTGCAATCGCTTCTGGTTTTCCGTATTCCCATATTACCCGTCCTTTCTCCGGAGTACGCTTTCAATCGCGTTAAAGAACATCCCCATAGACCCTTTTCTGTCTGCAAGGGCCTCGTCAAGGGTGCTGTTGCCATATACCCGCTCTACCTCTTCCAGCGTCCAGGTATCGCCTATGGCCTCCATTTCTTCCATAAAAATATACATTTCCCGTTTTTTCATATCCTTCCTCCCGTAAATATTTGTTCTTTCTGTGCCGCTTCCAACGTTTTGTTTGCTTCTTGCTCCCTCCTTTCGGCTTTTCTGCATCTCATGCGGGCAATTCGGTTTTAACACATTTGTGCTCATTTGACAACATATGTATTCATAAAGAGGATGTTTTTTCTCTACACTTCTTGCAGGAGGTGTATGGAAACATGCTAAATGCAATGATCGTGGGGCAGGTGATCCAGCGCTGCCGGGAGGAAAAGGGACTTTCTCAGGAGGTAGTCAGCGGTCTTGCCGGCATTGGGCGCACCCATCTGAGCGCCATCGAGCGGGGCGTCCGCAAGCCTACGCTGGAGACCTTTTTCCGCATCAGCGAGGCCCTGGGAGTCCGCCCCTGCGTACTGATGCAGGCTATAGAAGAAGCGGTGTATTCCCGGGCAGATACATAGCAGACCGGTTACTATACGGGGCGGATATATTCCCGTAACGCATACACGGTGCAGCCTCCCTTCAGAAACTGCACCGTGTGTATATGTTATGTTTATTTGTTCTTATCCCAATTCCGGCAGGGTAGGCACGGCCTCCGCCGGGATGGGGCAATGATAGCCCCCAGCAGTACGGGCTGCAAACTCCTCCCGGGCGGCAGACAGCAGTTCCGGCTGCTCCAGCAGATCTATGGCTGCGCCGCAAAGCACCTGAGCGGCCTTCAGCAGGGCCTTGTACCCCAGTGGGCTTTTGCCGCAGGAAACGTTTTGCCAGCTGTGACCGGGGCAGCCGTTGGGCCAGGCCGCCACATGGAGCTGGGCCGTGGGGCACTGCCAGCTTACGTCCCCCACATCCGTAGAGCCAGGTGAAAAGGCGTCTCCCGTGAACAGGGGCATCACAAAATCATTCATGGGGCCCTTCTGCATGCCCCGGACGGCGGCGGCATACGCTTCCTGACAGCTCCCCGCGCCGGGCACATAGCCCTCCGTATGGAAGGTTTTTTCCAACGCCGCTGCAAAGGCCAGCTCCTCTTCCGTATAAACGGGGGCTCCCTGCTCCGAAAGGTTTTTGTGGAGCAGCGCTTCCAGCGGAGTATTGGGTACGACCTCTGCTAGCCCATCTATGAACTTCCGCTCCAGCGTGGTCTCCGTCATCATGGCGGCGGCCCGGGCAATGGTATCCACCCGTTTTTGCAGCGCCAGCGCCTTTTCCACCTTATCCGAACGCACCAAATACAAAACGGAGGCTCTGGCCGGCACCACGTTGGGGCTGCATCCGCCGGCATTGGTAATGGCATAATGAATACGGGCTTTGGTATCCATGTGCTCCCGGAGGAATTCCACCCCCATGTTCATCAGGGTCACGGCGTCCAGCGCACTGCGCCCCTTCTCCGGGCTGCCGGCTGCGTGAGCCGCCACGCCATGGAACAGATACTGTACCTGAATACAGGCGTTGCTGGAACCCGCAGCCGCCTCGTTGCAGTCATCCGGATGCCAGGTCAGGGCGGCATCCAATCCGTACCACAGGCCTTCCCGGGCCATAAAGGCCTTGGCCGCTCCCCCTTCTTCTCCGGGGCAGCCATAAAAAATCACCGTACCCGGCCCTCCTGTTTCTTCCAGATAGGCCTTGACAACCAGCGCCCCCCCCAGCGCCCCTGCACCCAGTAGATTATGCCCTCAGCCATGGCCGGGAGCCCCCGGCGCCAGAGGCGTTTCCTTTATGGCATACCCTGCCTGAGAAAGACCGGACAGCGCATCATATTCCCCCAGAATGCCGATCACCGGCCGCCCGGAACCGAAAGAAGAGGAAAAGGCCGTTTCTATACCGCAAATGCCCTTTTCTACGGTGAACCCCTCTTCTTCCAGCACCTGCTCATACAGGGCTGCGGATCTGTACTCCTGCAGCGAAAGCTCCGCGTAGGCCCAGATGCTGTCCGCCACCTGTTGAAGCAGTTCTTTTTTATTCTCTACAGCCGCCAGCGCCGCCTGTTTTTTTGTATCCATGCATGGGCTCCTTTCCCTTCGATGCTGCATAGAATACCACCGTTTATACGCTCCGTCAAGGTGTTTCCGTATGTTTATCCGTCATTATTTGATTTTTATGAATATTTTTTCATCAAGGAGCAACGCTGGAACAGGCTCTCCTGCCCGGGGCACGCATCGTCTGTATGTAGAAAAAGGGCCGCAAGGGAACGTCCTCCGTTCTCTCACAGCCCTCTTGGGTATACCGCATTATATCTTCTTCATAAAGGCTTCAAAGGCCTCTGCCATGATCTGCTGCCCGGCGGGGCTGGGATGAATACCGTCCTCGCACAGCAGGCCGTCCAGCCGCCGGTGCTGCAAAAATGCCTCCCGCAGATCCACACACAGAAGCCCTTCCCGGGTAGCCAGCCGCTCCAGCAGGTGGCTGTAATGCTCCTGAAAGCGGTAAATAGCACATTCATCCCCCAGCCAACTCAGAATATTCTCCCGGTTCAGCCCCCGGCGGCAGATCCAGTCCAGATACTTCTTCGGGTCTATGGGAGGCAGCGTGGTAAGCAGGGGCCTGCTGCCCGCCTGTTTTACGATCTCCAGCGCCCGATCCATATAGCACAGAAACTCCTTTGGCCCCGTAATGGGCAGATACTCTCCCTCCGGATCTGCGGCAATGGCCGCCCAATCAAAATTGCAGTCGTTGCCGCCGAATTCTATCAGCGTATAGTCCCCCGGGGCTTCCTCCCGGGCGGCGTCCTTTTCCATGCGCTCCACCACCATGGGGGCGGTAGCGCCAAAACGGCAGCGGTTATCCAGCGTCAGGCCATGCCGTTGGGCCAGGGCGTCCCAGGGGTGCCCTGCGCTGTATCTTCCGCCCTCCAGCACCACGCCCTTCAGGATGGAATCCCCATACAGAGTGATGTTCATGATGTTCAAAATCCTTTCATCTTGTCTTTTGTATTATATTAAAAGGTTTCTAAAATTGTGTCAACTTGCAATTTTGTGCATCTTGTGTTTTTTGTCACCATATGCTATAGTTTCTGCAGAAACGGAGGTACGCTTTTATGTCCCTGTCCCCTTCCCCGGAGCTTTCCGACCTGCATGCAGCCCTGAACGGCTGGACGCTCCCCCGCTGGCGCCAGCTGCCGGAGGTGGATCTGTATATGGATCAGGTGCTGCTGCTGATGGAAAAATACCTGCGGAGCGCCACCGGCGAGCGGGTGGTCACTTCCGCCATGATAAACAATTATGTAAAAATGGGGGCCCTGCCCCCGCCGGAAAGGAAAAAATATAATAAGCGCCACCTGTCCCGGCTGATAGTGATCTGTTCCCTGAAAAACGTGCTGCCCATCGCTTCCGTCAGCGGGCTGATCGAGCTGGAGCTTCAGCAAAAGAGCGAGGTGGAGTTTTATGACAGCTTCTGCGATGCATTCGAAGAAGCCTGCCGGGACGCTGCTGCCCGTATTCCCCTGAAAGATAAAGGCGGTCTGCTGCTGAAGAGCGCCCTGCGCTGCCAGGCCGAGCAGTTTTTCTGCACGCTGGCCCTGCAGCAGTTGGCCTCCCCTGCCAAAACAGAAAAAGCCGGACCCACCGCCGAAAAACAGGCCCCATAAGCCTGCTCACGCATACAGACAGATCCTTTCCCCGGTCATGCTGCCCCGTGGAAAGGATCTTTTGTTTTTGCCGTTTTTCGGCACCCTGCGCCATGCTGCCGCATAGTATGCCCATAAGCGGATCTGAAAGGCATAAAAGGAGGTATGGTTCCCGTGGATGCATTTAAACGAAAAAAAGATAAAGAAACGGTGATTTTTCCCGAAGGGAAATCGGCCATGAGGCTGCATCTTCTCCCGCTGGGCCGTGCAGGAGAGATACTGGCCCTGCACAACCCGGAGCCTTTGCACACCCGGCTTATGGATCTGGGCTTTGTACCCGGAGAACAGGTGGAAGCCCTGTTTGCCGCCCCCTCCGGCAGTCCCCGCGCCTATGGGATCCTGGGCACCGTCATTGCCCTGCGTGAAAAAGATGCCGCCGCCGTGGAGGTAAAGCCCCTGTGAAAAGAACCGATACCGCCGCCGCTCCCCTGGTGCTGGGGCTGGCGGGCAACCCCAACGTGGGCAAAAGCACCCTGTTCAACGCCCTGACCGGGCTGCGCCAGCACACCGGAAACTGGACGGGCAAGACCGTAGCCAGCGCCCGGGGCACCGCCCGGCTGAACGGCCGGGAGATCACACTGGTGGATACCCCCGGTGCATATTCCCTGACGCCCATGTCCGAAGAAGAGAGCGTTACCCGGGAGTTTGTCCTTTCCAACGAAGCGGATGTTATGGTCGTTCTCTGCGACGGCGGCTGTCTGGAGCGTACATTGCCCCTGGCCTTGCAGATCATGGCCCTGTTTCCCCGGGTAGTGGTGGTGGTGAACCTGCTGGATGAAGCAAAAAAGCATGGCATCACCCTGGATCTGCCCCGGCTTTCTTCTCTGTTGGGCGTACCGGTGGTGGGAACCAGCGCCCGCAGCGGCCACGGGGTGCAAAAGGTGCTGGAGGCCGCCGTATCCCTTTCCCTTGCCCCTGCTGCCGGGCCGATACCCCTTATAAAGGCTCCCGAAGAATCGGAAGCCGCCGCCTGCGCCCGCCGAGTCCGGGCCCTGTGCCGGGAAACGGTGATCGGCACCGCCAGTCTGGCCAGGCGCTGCGCCTGGGATAAGGCCATCACCGGCCGGGCATTGGGTTTGCCCCTGCTGCTTCTGCTGCTGTGCCTGGTGTTCTATCTGACATTGCAGGGAGCCAACTACCCTTCGGCCCTGCTGCAAAAGGGCTTTGCCTGGCTGGAAGCGCAGCTTTCCTCCCTGCTGTTTGTCTGGGGCGCCCCCCTTTGGCTCCGCTCCGCCCTTACGGAGGGTATGCTTCGGGTCACCGGCTGGGTCATCAGCGTCATGCTGCCCCCCATGGCCATCTTTTTCCCCCTGTTCACGCTGCTGGAAGATCTGGGCTATCTGCCCCGGGTGGCCTTTTCTCTGGATGCGGCCTTTGCCCGGTGTCATGCCTGCGGCAAACAGGCCTTGACCATCTGCATGGGCTGCGGCTGCAATGCCGCCGGGGTGGTAGGCTGCCGGATCATCGACTCCCGCAGGGAGCGGCTCATGGCCATTCTCACCAACTCCATCACCCCCTGCAACGGCCGCCTGCCCGCCATGACAGCCCTGCTGACCCTTTTCTTTGCGGGGAGCGGGCTCTGGGGCTCCCTGACGCCGGCCCTGCTTATGGGCCTGCTGCTGGCTTTTTCTCTGGGAATGAGCTTGCTCAGCTCCAGGTTCCTGTCCGCCACGGTGCTCCGGGGCCTTCCTTCCTCTTATACGCTGGAGCTGCCTCCTTTCCGCCGCCCCCAGGTGGGCCGGGTGCTGCTCCGCTCCCTGCTGGACCGCACTCTCCATGTACTGGGCCGGGCGGCGGCGGTGGCGGCTCCCTGCGGTCTGCTGGTATGGGGCCTGTGCCGCCTTCCCTGGGACGGCGGCAGCCTGTATGCAGCCATGACCCGGAGTCTGGAACCCATAGGCGCCTTTTTCGGGCTGGACGGCGTAGTGCTGTGCGCCTTTATTCTGGGCCTGCCTGCCAACGAGATCGTACTGCCGCTGGTGCTCATGGGCTATCTGTCCGCCGGTTCTCTGGCGGAGCCTGCCTCACTGGAAGCCATGGGCGCCATCCTTCGCAGCCAAGGCTGGACCCAGGCCACCGCTTTGTGCTTCCTGCTGTTCTCCATGCTCCACTGGCCCTGTTCCACCACGCTGCTGACCATCAAAAAAGAAACGGGCAGCTGGGGATGGACGGCTCTTTCGGCTCTGCTGCCCACACTGTTGGGGCTGGGTGCCTGCCTGCTGGTACGCCTGCTCAGCGGCCTGTTTTGAATTTTTGCGTATCCTCTTGACAGAACGCCCTCTCTATTGTAACACGATATCAGATTGATATCACATCAAGGAGGTACTTTTATATGCAGGAAATCATTCTTACCAAGCGCAAAAACGGCATGGCAGCCATGCTGCTTATCATTCTGCTGTATGGAGCGGCCATAGCGGGCTGCATCTTCGGCAGCATGGCGCTGGATACGGGCAGCGCCGGCGGCATCGTCCTTTTTGTACTTTCTCTTCTCTATGCATGCCTGGGCTGGATTCCCGCCATGGGGCTGAAGGTGCTCAAACCCCAGGAGGCGCTGGTGCTTACCCTGTTTGGTAAGTATATCGGCACGCTGAAGGGCGACGGTTTCTATTTTGTCAATCCCTTCTGTGTCAGCGTGAACCCGGCGGCCAAGACCAAGCTCAGCCAGAGCGGGGATGTGAAAAGCTCCCTTTCTCCCATGCAGCTGGGCGGCCAGAACGTAAATCTTACCGAAGAATCCGCAAACAAAAAGATCTCTCTGAAGATCATGACCCTGAACAACAACCGCCAGAAGATCAATGACTGCCTGGGCAACCCGGTAGAGATCGGCATTGCGGTCATGTGGCGGATCGTGGATACGGCCAAAGCCGTATTCAACGTAGACAACTACAAGGAGTATCTTTCCCTGCAGTGCGACAGCGCCCTGCGGAATATCGTGCGTATTTATCCCTATGACGTAGCCCCCAACGTGGATACCACCGGGGACGGCCTGGCCGACGACGGCAGCCTGCGGGGCTCCAGCGAAATCGTAGCCGGGCGCATCCGGCAGGAGATCCAGGACCGGGTCCGGGATGCAGGCATCGAAGTCATCGAAGCCCGGATCACCTATCTGGCCTATGCCCCGGAGATCGCCGCCGTCATGCTCCAGCGGCAGCAGGCCAGCGCCATTATCGATGCCCGGAAGATGATCGTGGAAGGGGCCGTGGGCATGGTGGAAATGGCGCTCCAACGTCTGGATGAAAAGCACACCGTAGAGCTGGACGAAGAGCGAAAGGCCGCCATGGTCTCCAACCTGCTGGTCGTTCTCTGCGGCAACCAGAATGCGCAGCCCGTGATCAATTCCGGCAGTCTATACTGATATGGCGGAAAAAAAGCAACTTCCTCTGCGCCTGTCCGCCCGGCTGTATGAGGAACTGGCTCGCTGGGCGGAGGATGACTTTCGCTCCGTCAACGGCCAGATCGAGTATCTGCTGACGGAATGCGTCAAACAGCGCCGCAAGAACGGCCGCTATGTAGGCGAGGATATCGATGCGCCCCTGGAGCTCACCCTTCCCCCGGATACCCGGGAGAAAAAGCCGTGAACTGCCCCATCCATGGCCTTCCGCCGATTCTACAGCGCCCCTGACCGGGGGCGTTTTTTTGATAAGGAAAAGGGACGCAGCTTTCCGGCGTGCGTCCCTGCTTCGTTTATAACGGCTGCAAATCAGATGAACCGCTTTTTATCCAGCGCCAGCATAAGCATCATGGCCCCAAGGCTGATCAGTATGACGATGACCCCATAGGCCATGGATACGCCGATGTTGAACTCCTGCATATTTGTGACCATGGAGATGGAAATGGGTCGGTTATGCACCCCGTACAGCAGGGCCGAAACGGTGTATTCCCCCATGGTCCGTATGAACACAAGGATCCCCCCCGCCAGAATACCGGGGGCGATATTTGGCAGCACCACCCGCATCAGGGTAGCAAGCCCTCCGCCGCCCAGGCTGTGGGAAGCATCCTCCAGCACCGGATGAAAGCTTTCCATGGCGGTATCGTTAGAGCTGATCAGCAGCGGCAGAGCGGTCACGGTATAGGCAATGGGCAGGATATAGAACCCGCCGATCAGCGCCCGGCCAAAGGAAAAGATGCTCTTCACATTAAAGGCGTTTATCATGTTGATGCCGATCACGCTGACGGGCATGCACCACGGCAGCATCATAAGAGCCTTGGCGCAACCGGGCGGAAGGCTTTTTCTTCTCCAGTTCAAATAGGAAACGGGCACCGTAAGCAGTATCCCCGCCCCCACCGCCATGAAGGACATTTTCAGACTGTTCAGCAGGGGCTGGAGCACCCGGGGGCTGTCGGCGATCTCCCGGTAATTTTCCAGCGTAAAGCTATGGGGAAAGATATCCATCATAATGGAATGAGTGGTGTTGAAGGAGAGATACACAATGCCCAGCACCGGCACCAGGATCATCAGGATCTGTATGCCCATCAACAGCCCCGCCAGTATCCGGAAAGCCGAATGCCCCGTATACAGGGAAGGAGCGGCAGGCCGGGGAGAGCGGGTATACCTGCATTTACGCTTATAATACTGCAGCAGCAGCATGACGGATACGCTCATGGCCAGCAGCAGCATGACCTGGGCCGAAGCAACGTCCATATAGTTGTTGACCTTGGATTTTACTATGGCGGTGCTGAGCACCTTATAGCCTCCGCCGATCAGATTTGGCGCCGAAAATGCACCTATGCCCGAAGCAAAGGTCATGATGGAGGAAGTGATCAGCGCCGGCGCAATGGCCGGCAGGATCACGCTGCAGAATATCTGCCGCCGGTTGGCCCCCAGGCTCCGTGCCGCATCTATGGCGGCATAGTCGATATACTTCAGCGCCACGGAAACGTTCATGTAAAAATACACATACTGGGTGTAGGTGATCACAAACAGTATGCCCGGCAGGCCGCTGAAGTTCCACGGGGGTTCGGAAAGGCCCAGCAGCAGCTCCGCCCCCTTTGTGACCACACCGCTCTCCCCATACAGCTGCACAAAGGCTATGACGATAATGACTCCGGGAATCATCATGGGGCTCAGCAGTGTCATATGCAGCAGGCGCCTGCAGGGCACCCGGCAGAATGTCATGAAGATGGCCAAAGCCGTGCCCAGTATCCCGCAGCACACCACGGAACCGACCCCCACCGCAAAGGTGTTCTGTATCACGCGGATATTGTTGGGGTTGGCCAGATACTCCCGGAATACAGACAGGGTAAAGCCCTCCTCCGAAACCAGCGCCTGCCGCAGCGTGTTGCCCATGGGATACAGGATATACCCCACCAGCAAAAACAGCAGGCAGCCATACAGCAGCAGGGGCCAGATATACTTTTTCACGGTCTGCATGGCGTTCATCCTCTGTACAGGCTCATATAAGCGCTGCTGCCCGCCGGGAAAAACGCCCCGGGGCGGTTAAACATGGTCACGCGGTACAAGCTTTCCCCATGCCGCACGGTGTAGCTGTAGCAGGGTCCGTCAAAGCGCACCTGCACCACCGTCACGGGGAGCCCTCCTTCCTCCCGGGAAAGCACCAGCTGCTCCGGCCTGCACATAAGGCGCTCTCCGGCTCCCAGGGCTGCCGCCGCCTCCGGGGAAAGCGCATTACATACCCCCACAAAGTTGGCAACGAATTGGTTGGCCGGGCGGTCATATATTTCTGCCGGGGTGCCGATCTGCCGGATATGCCCCTTATCCATCACGGCGATTCGATGAGAAATGCTCAGGGCTTCCTGCTGGTCATGGGTGATAAACAGGGTGGTGACCCCCGTCTTTTCCTGTATGTCCCGCAGTTCCTGACGCATACGCACCCGCAGAGCCGCATCCAGATTGGAAAGGGGTTCGTCCAGCAGCAGCATATCCGGGGCCACAATAAGCGCCCGGGCTATGGCCACCCGCTGCTGCTGCCCGCCGGAAAGCTGCTCTATACGCCGGTCCCTATAGGCGCCCATATCCGTAAGCTCCAGAAAATAAGCGCACTGCTTTTTAATCTCTGCCGCAGGCCGGTGCTGGATCCGCAGTCCATAGGCAATATTCTCTTCCACCGTCATATTAGGGAACAGAGCATAATTTTGAAACACCACGCCCATGCTGCGCTTTTCCGGCGGGAGGGGGATAATATCCCGGCCGTCTATGGCAATAGTCCCCTTATCCGGCTTCAAAAATCCGGCCATAAGGCGCAGCAGCGTGGTCTTGCCGCAGCCGGAAGAGCCAAGCAGGGTAAAAAACTCCCCTTTGCGTATGGTCAGGCAGATATCCTGCAATACGGGTGCGGAGTCATAGGCATATTCTATACCGTTGAGTGTAATGCTTTCCATGGCGTGCTCCTGCGTATGAAATAAGGGGAACCGATGCGGTTCCCCCGTATTTTACCTTAAAAAAGGCGTTCTGCCAACATTAGTCCTTGGCTACGTTCTTGTTGGTGTCGATGACGTTGGTTTCCCACTTCTCCAGCCAGCTGAGCTGATTGGCGCTGATGTTGGCCCAATCCACGGGCAGGGCCTTATACTCGGTCTGCATCCACTCGGGGCAGTTGGGCAAGGCGGAGTTGAGGGTAGGCGTGCGGCTGAAGTCGTTTGCCAGCATGGCCTGGACTTCTGCGCTGCCGGCGAACTCTACGAAAGCGGCGGCGGCATTGGGATGGGGTGCGTTCTTGATGGCGGCGATGCAGTCGGTAAGCACTACGGAACCGCTGGCGGCATCGATGATCTCAAAGGGCATACCGTTGGTGTCCCGGTTGGTGACGATATCGCTGAGCACGGCCCAGGAAATGGGGGCTTCGCCCTTGCCGATGGCGGCATACATCATGCTGCCGCTGTTGTAGTAGTTCTTGATGTTGGCATCCAGATCGGAAAGATACTGCCAGGCAGCGTCTTCCCCATTCTGGGTGGTGTAATAGTCGATCAGGTTGCAGATGGTGGAACGCATGGAGGAAGACAGGGAATCACGAACCACGATCTTGTCCTTATACTCGGGCTTCACCAGGTCGGACCAGTCTTTAGGCGCTTCCTCGGCAGTCATAACGTCCTTGTTGTAGAAAAGGAGCACGGGGGTCTTGATGGTGCCGTACCAAAGGCCGTTGGCATCCTTGAACATGGGATCCAGCTCGTTCTCCCAGGAGGGATGGGTAGCCTCGAACAGGCCCTCTCCGCTGAGCACGGTATGGGTGGCGCTGTCGCCGCCATACATGATGTCAGCCTGGGGGTTGTCCTTCTCGCTGCGCACACGGTCAGCCAGCTCGCCCTTGAGGTTGATGTACTCCACCTTTACACCGGTCTTCTCGGTAAAGGCGTTGGCAACGGCCTCCAGAAGCTTTTCGGAGTGAGTAGAATAGATCACCAGGGTGTCTTCCATCTGAGCGGCGGGTTCATCCGTAGCTTCCGGTTCATCGGTAACGGCGGGTGCGTCCGTTGCGGCAGGCGCATCGGTAACGGCGGCCTCCTGCGTGGGGGCGGCGGTGGGATCTTCGGTAGCGACAGGCGCCGTGCAGGCTGCCAGAGAAAGCACCATGACCAGCGCCAGAAGCATTGCAAAGAATTTCTTCATGAGTCAAACTTCTCCTTCTAAAATATATGCTTATACCTCAAGAGGTTTGAAGCCGGAAAGATATACGGCCCGGCATTCCCGGGTCTTTATGGCCTCCACCAGTTCCGGAACGGTGGTGAAATAGCCCGGGATCTCCGTAGCATAAAGACCCAGCTGTACGGTGCCATGGGCATCGCTGGCCCCAAAGGGTTTGAGTCCCGTTTTTTTGCAGGTCTCCTGAGCCATGCGGTTTTCCAAGGGTGTGGTGCTGCCGTTGAGCACCTCTACGCCGGTCATTCCCTTCAGAGTAAAGAGCAGATCCCCCAGACCGCGGCTGTTGGCCCGATAGGGGTGAGCCGAAATGCACACGCCCCCACGCTCCGCCACATAGTCCAGAAACTCCTGCGCCATCAGGTGGGGAGCAGGAAGCTCATCGATGCCGAAAGCTACGATATCCCCCTCGCAGGCCAGATATTCCACCCCCACAAAGATGGGGAAGTGCTCCTGCTCTGCGACTTTGGCGGCATATTGAGTCAGGCCGATCTTATCGTGATCCGTAATGCAGATCCCGTCCAGACCCTTGCGCTTGGCTTCCGCCACCATCTCCAGCAGATTCATCTTGCTGTCGCCGGAAAAGGTGCGTTCATGGAGATGTGTATCTATGATCAATGTTCCGTTCCTCACTTTTGCATATTATGTCTTTTAAGCAAACACAACATATAATAGCAGAACCGTCGCAAAGCCGTACAATGCCAAAAAGCGATTTATATCACAGTATTATCGTAAAAAACGATTTTATTATGGGAACAGCCTTCTTTCCGCTCAGCGCATCCTCCCGGGAAACGGGGCAGAGGACGCCGCATCATGGAGTCGGTTCGTATACGAAACACAGGGGCGCACGTTCCGGCGGCTTTGCTGCCGGAACTCTGCGGGGGCATGCCACCGCAGGCGTGCCGCCAGGCACGCAGTGCGCCCCCGCCTCCGCTTCCCGACAGTTTCCGTTTCGCCCCGCCGTGCTCCCGCCGCACGCGCGGCATACAAAAAGGGGCCTCAAACGCCCCCAAAATGCTGAATATGGCAGATCCGTATCAGAGCCGCTGCAGAGGGCCGTCAAAGCGGATCCTCCGCTCCCGCCCGCCTTCGTCAAAGCGCACCCGGCAGCACTGGTTCTCGTGATCCACCTCCAGTATAACTCCTTCTCCCAATACCGGGTGCTTCACCCGCACTCCGGGTGCATACAGGATCTGTGGGCCCCGGAGTTTTGCTTCCCGGGCCCGGATATGGGCGCGGGCCTCCCGAAGCAGGCTTTCCCCGGGTGTGGTCAGCATTTCCACATGCCGGGGCATATCCATTTCAAACAGAAACCGGGAAGGATAGCGGCACTGCCCTTCATGGGTGACGCCGGCAGCCTCCGTTAAAGTCAGAGTCTTTCCGGCCCGGGTACAGGCCACATAGCACAGCCGCCGCTCTTCTTCCATGGCCTCCACGGTATCGGTCCTGCGGCTGGGAAAGATGCCTTCATTCAGCCCGGCAATATATACATGGTCAAATTCCAACCCCTTTCCGTTATGCACGGTCATGAGCTTTACCGTTTCCCGGCGCTGTTCCCGGTCCCGGTCGGTATACAGGGCCGCCTGTGCCAGATACTCCGAAAGGGAGCATTCCTCCCCGGCAGAAGCCTCATACTCCTCTACCGCCTGCAGCAGCTCCGCCAGATTGTCCAGCCGTTCTCCGTCCCCAGCGGCCTTGAGCATGGCCAGATAGCCGCTTTCTGTCAGCAGCCGGTGCAGCAGCTCGCTGAGCTTCATGCCCCGGTGGTCCTCATACTTCTTTATAAGGGATACCAGTTCCCCGGCTTTGGAGGATTGGATCAGCGGATGCTCTATATTCTGCAAAAGCGCTTCGTATAAGGAACAGCCCTTTTCTGCGGCGCAGGCTTTCAGCAGATCCATGCGCTTGAGCCCCACCCCCCGCCTGGGCTGATTGACGACCCGGGCGAAGGCTAGATCATCCCTGTTTTCCAGCATGCGCAGGTAACACAAAGCGTCCTTGATCTCCCGGCGGCCGTAAAACTCCATGCCGCCCCATATCACATAGGGGATCCCGGCTTTGAACAGAGCATCTTCCAGACTTCTGGATACGTAATGGGCCCGGTACAGCACCGCAATGGAAGCGCAGGGCACACCCTCCCGGAGCCGGGCGGCAATATCTCCGGCAATAAAGGCCGCCTCCTTCTGGGCATCCTTCCCGTGAAAATACCTGGGTTTGGGGCCTTCGGGGCGGTTCGTATACAGGTTCCGCTCCAGCCGCATGGCGTTTTTGGCGATAAGCGCATTGGATAGAGCCAGTATCTGCGGCGTGCTGCGATAGTTTTCGTTCAGGTATATGGTCTTTGCCTCCGGATACCGTTTGGGGAAGCCCAGAATGTACTGCACATCCGCCCCCCGCCAGGTATAAATGGTCTGATCCGGATCCCCCACTACAAACAGATTCCCCCATTTTTGCGAAAGGATATGGGCCAGTTCATACTGCTTTCCGTCTATATCCTGAAATTCGTCCACCAGCACATACTCAAAACGATCCTGCCATTTTCTGCGCAGGGATTCGTTCCTTTGCAGCAGGGAAACCGCCATATCCACCAGATCTTCAAAATCCAGAGCAAATATCTTTTTCTGTTCATACAGATACCTATAGAACATCTGCCGCTTTCGGTCCGGTTCTTCTGCCATGCGCTTCAGCAGGGTCCTGCTTCCCTCCTCCTCCAGCAGGCTCACATACAGCAGATCCCACTTCATGTCATCCGTAAGATCCGCCGCCCGCTTCAGGGTCATCTCCCGTATCGTCATGTCCATATCCGCAAAAACGGATTTGAGCAGGCTTTCCTTATCCTCGCTGTCCAGCACCATAAAGTTGGAGGGCCAGCCGATGGTATGGATATCCTCCTTCAGGATCTGCAAACCCAGGGAGTGAAAGGTGCAGATATACCCCGTGTCCTCTTCCCCAATCATGGAGCGCACCCGCTGCTTCATTTCGTTGGCGGCTTTATTGGTAAAGGTCACACAGAGGATGTGCTCCGTAGGGATGCCCATGACCTCCACCAAATAGGCGTAGCGCCGGGTCAAAGCACGGGTCTTGCCCGTGCCTGCTCCCGCCGCCACCCGAATATACCCTTCGGTAGTGGTCACAGCCTGCTGCTGCGCCTGATTGAGCCCCTGCAAAATATCCATATCCAAACCTCGAAAAAGTAAAAAGGTACCCTGTTTATAAAGGGTACCCCCAGTATACTATGGAACCGGATGAAAGAACAGCCCCTTAAAACCGGCCGTAAATAAAATCCGCCGCCCGGTAGCCGCTGCCATAGACCCCAAAGGTCAGCGTCAGCACCAGCAGCAGGGCAATCAGCGCCCATACTGCCCCCTGGTTTTGGGGCATAAGGGGCTTTCCCTGCTTTTTGCGGATATCCAGCCATACCACCGGGCACAGACCCAGCAGCACTGCCGCCCAGTCAAACCCCGTCATGGAAAGCGTGGGCCACAACGCCCCCAAAGCGGCAAAGTCCGGCCGGAAAAACAGGCTCAGAAAGGCCTCCGCCGCCGGGCCGGGAGCCGTAAAGCAGTCCCACAGGCGAATGCAGCACAGCAGCAAAAAAGTGCGCCCTATGCGAAAGATCTCCCAGCCCCGGCTTTTTTCCAGCGCCGGGAACCGGCTGTGAAAACGGGCAAAGGCAGGCTCCAGCTCCTGAGAAAGGATCAGCAGCAGGCCGTTGGTCAGCCCCCACAGGGGGAAGTTCCACCCGGCCCCGTGCCAAAGTCCCGTAGCCAGCCACGTCGCCAGAATGGCTCCATACATGGGCACACGGGTAAAAAAGCCCGCTTTAAAGCGGCGGCGCAGAGCGGTATTCAGCCGGAGCATGGGCTTGCATACACTCAGGGGATAAAAGATATAGTCCCGGAACCAGCTGCCCATGGAGATATGCCAACGGGTCCAATACTCCGCCAGACTGCCGGACAGATAGGGGGCGTCGAAGTTTTCCATGGGCAAAACGCCAAACATTCCCGCCGTCCCCAGGGCAATATCCATGCCGCCGGTAAAGTCGCACAAAAGCCGGATGGCATAAAGCCCCATTCCCAAAGCCGTCGCGGAACCGGCAGCGGGCGTCACTGCAAAGCAGGCGGTTACGGCGGCGGAAAGCCTGTCGGCAATGACCATCTTTTTAAAGTAGCCCCACAGCGCCCGCAGTAATCCCCTGCCTACGGCTCCGCCCCGCAGATCTCCTCCGGCAAAAAGCGTTTTTTCCAGCCCGTCAAAGCGGCTGATAGGCCCCTGTACCAGCTGGGGGAAAAAGCCTACAAACAGCGCAAAGCGGAAAAACCGCTTCTCTGGCGGATACTTTCCTCTATATACGTCTATAAGATACCCCAGAGCCTGAAACATATAGAAGGACAATCCCAGCGGCAGCAGTTCCCCCGGGGAAAGGGCTTCGAACAGACCCAGATATTTGCAGCCCCCCAGCAGCCCCAGATTCAGAAGCAGCGCCAGCAGGAATACCCCCCGCTTTTTTCTGCCGAAGGCGGCTTTAAGGGCTTTCTTTTCCCCTTTGGTATAATCCGGATGGGCGGCCAGCAGCCCTTTTCGCTTTTCTTCCAGTGCCCTGATCCCCCGGGCTCCCAGGTATACGCTGCCCGTCACAAAGGCCAGAAAGGGCACATACCGCAGCCCGCACAGGGCATAAAAGCCCCAGCTGCCCACCAGCAGCGCCCACCAGCGGCGTTCCCGGGGCAGCAGATAATAAACGAGCAGCAATCCCCCCACCAGAAGGGGGAAGCCGTAGGAAACGAACCCCACTTATTCCTCCGCTCTGCGCTTTATCAGGGCATACAGGGCCCGGGCGGAGTTAAAGTTCTCCGGCACAATGTCCACGGCCCCGATCTCCACGTCAAACTCGTCATCCAGCGCACCGATAAGGGCTACGATATCAAAGGAAGTAAGGATCTTCCGGTCGATGAGTCCCTCCTCCTTTTCAAAATCCACCCCGGGCCGAAGCCCCTGCAAAAGCGACAGCAGCTGGGCATATTCCATATGACTTTCCTCCGATACAAAAAAGTGAGTTTCAGTTCCGTTCCCCATACAGTTCCCCCAGACGGCGGCGGTCGGCCTTGCCATTGGGTGTAAGGGGCATTTCCGCAAGGGGGATCAGGGTGTTTGGCAGCATATACCCGGGCAGGATCCCGGCCAGTGCTTCCATCAGGGCAGGCACCTGCCTGTCTCCGGTATACGCAAGGCAGATGCGCCCCGTTCTTTCGGCATACAGGCACACGCACTGGTCCACCCCCGGCAAAGCCCCGGCAGCAGCCTCTATCTCTCCCAACTCGATGCGGTGCCCCATATGCTTGATCTGCTGGTCCTTGCGCCCCAGAAAAACAAGATCTCCCCGTTCATCATACCGGGCCAGATCCCCCGTCCGATAGACCCGCTCCGGATAGCTGTGCTGCAGGGGATTTTGCACAAAGGCGGCGGCGGTGCGCTCCGGGTCATTATAATACCCCAGCGTTACGCAGGTGCCGGCAATGTATATCTCCCCTTCCCGGCTTTCCCGGCCGGTCTCATCCAGCAGAAACACCCGGGTATTGGCAAAGGGTCTGCCTATGGGGACGGGCCCCTGTTCTGCGCCTGTAACGGGATAAAAACAGCTCATGCCCGTGCATTCCGTAGGGCCGTACAGATTGAAGAACCTGGCCCCTGGGCAGGCCTCCCGCCAGCGGCCCAGCTGCCTGGGCGGAAAGACCTCGCTGCCAAAGCAGACCAGCTTCATGTACCGGGGCCGCACCGCCTTGAAGGTACCCAGAGAGGATACCAGGCTCAGGGCCGAAGCCACCCAGCAAAGGGTATTGACCCGGTGCTCGTTCAAAAACTCCACCAGTTTCACCGGCTGCACAAACAGTGCCCGGGGGATCAGCACCACCGTAGCCCCCAGCACCAGCGCACTTAGAAACTCCTTCAGAAAAGCGTCAAAATACAGGGGCGACTGGCAGCCCAGCACGGCGTCTTCTCCCATGCCCACGGCGGGCAGAAAGTGCTCGGCATAGTCGATCACCGAGCGATGGCAGGCGCATACCCCCTTTGGCATCCCGGTGGAACCGGAGGTGAAAACGATATAGGCCGGATCCGTATCCAGCCGCTCCACAGAAAAATCCCGTAAAGCCGGCCCCCGGGAGACCTCCTCCCACAGCAGGATCTCTCCGGAAGAAAACAACTCCCGTGCCAGAGCTTCGTTGGCCCTGTCGCACACCAGACAGACGGGCGCCGCCGTTTGCAGGATCTGCAGCAGCCGCTGCCGGGGCATCTCTCTGTCCAGAGGCACATAAAACCCGCCCCCTTCCCATACACCCAGAAAGGCGGCGGGCTGAGCGGGGGTTCTGTCCATAAGGATGCCTACGGGTTTTCCCGCACACCCCAGTTGAAACAGCTTCCGCCCCAAAGCCAGGGCACAGGCTTCACACCGGGCAAAGGTCAGCGCCTGTTCCCCATCGGTAAAGGCAGTTTTTTCCGGCACCCGGGCGGCGGCGGCATGAAAATATTCCAGCAGATGCGTGATCACGAATCAATCCTCCCCGGCCGTTTCTTCCGCCGGGCGAAACACCATGGCGGTAATGCGCCCTTCCGTCAGCTGGATCTGCACCCGGCTGCGGCTGCCTGCAAATTCATAGTAACTTTGTCCCGGTTCTCCGCCCAGCACCTGTCTAAGGAGCTGCTCCCCGTCTCCGATGCCCAATGCGCCCCCGGAGAACTCCGCCTTTATGGTATCGTCCACCAGCGTAATGGCCGTGATGCGTTTAACGCCCTCCAGTTCGTTGACCGTCAGTTCAAAGCCCGGATAGTAATAGTAATAGTCCTTGCCCTGATAGGCGCAGCTGTCTGCCTCAAAGGTGCTCAGCAGTCCGGTGAGCCTTTCCATCACCTCATCCGCTTCCTCCAGGGGCACTATGGCAATGCTGCCGCTGCGGAAGATATACTCCTCCTCCTGCTCTTCTTCCGGTTCGGGAGCTTCCTTCTCTCCGGGCAGAACCTGTTCCGGCTTTTCCCCTTCTCCGCTTTGAGCCGTCTCACCGGCGGCAGCCTTGGGATCCACATATACCGTCCCCTGTCTGGCCCCGGAAACGCAGGCACACAGCAGGCCCATCAGCAGAATCAGTCCCATAAAAAAGCTTTTTTTCATGCTTTATTCCTCCGTATCTGCCTTTCGGCTCTTCAAATACCCAAAGGCGGCTATCTCTTCCAGCTGCGCCTGCTTTTCCTTCTCATAGGCCGCCAGCTTTTCTGCATACAGAGCGGCGGTATCCAGAACCTGCCGCTCGTCCTCCAGTCTCAACGGGGTCAGAAAGGTCTGTGCAAACCAGCGGGTATATTTTTCCGCCCCGTATACGTTCAGATGGATGCCCCCGTCATAGGTATCCGTACTCAGGTCGATGCCCATTTCCTCCATATATTGGATCCCGTTTACATAGACAACTCCCTTTTCCCGGGCATATGCTTCCAGCGCTTCATCCCACTGGCTGTACCAGGCGGGATACAGGCAGGGGGATTTCACAAGGATCAGCTCTATCCCCTTCTCCCGGCAAAGACTGACGATCCCGTCCAGCTCCCCATAGCTCCGGGAGCTGAAGGCATAGTCCTCCAGTGGCGGCGCTACCGGAAGCCGGGTATAGGGCACCGTATCGCAGCGCATAAGATAGCCGTTGTGGCTGAGGACCGGAGTTTTGAAAAGATACTTCCAGTCCTCTGCGGTAAGAGCGCTGATGCGGGTATGGTACCGGAGCAGAGGGAGGGCATAGGTAACAGGGCTTTCCCCTTCCCCCAGAGAAGCGACCACGGCTTTCCATTTATAGAGCGAAGGGCGCATATAATCCAGAGTCATGCGGTTGTAGCTTTCACTCTGAGATTCTCCGTAGCGCAGGGAACAGACGGAAAGCACCACCACCCGAGGCGTTTCATACGCAAGGGTCTCCTCCAGAATATACCGGCTCTGCCACATGAGCTGCTGCGCCGTCCCCCGGATAAAGGATGTATAGCCATACTCTGCAAACAGGGTGGGAGGCGTAAAGCTTTCGTAGACCTCGCAGTCCCCGATGAACAGCACCTGATGCCCGCCTGTCTCTTCATAATAATCGTCGATAAGGCCGCCTTCCAGAATGCCCTCCGTATACTTGGGCCGGGTCAGCCGCCCCAGCAGAAACAAACATACCCCCGCCGCCGCCAGCGCCAGCAGCGGCCGAAGCCAGAAACGCATCTTCATCCCTCAACCCTCCATGGAAAAAGGCGTCTCCGGCGTGGCCGGGTACAGGCTCTGGTCAAAGCTCCAGAAGTTCCGGCTGCGCTTTAAGACTTCGTTCGTGGTGCGCATAAAGCATTCAAAGCCCTTTGGGCCCACATTGATCGCATCAAAATGATAGTACCCCGTCCCCAAATCCACCAGCAGCCACCAGTGGCGGGTATTCTTTTTGCCCCCGAAACGGGTCACTACCCGTACCTGAGCCCCGGCCTTTTCCAGCAGTGCCCGGGCTACGGAGCAGAAGGTGAAGCAATCCCCCCTGCCGGTGGTGATCCCCCGCCAGGCTTCGTACTTCCAGTCCTTCTTGTCGGAAGAAGCCTTGTAGCGGATGTTCTGGTTGGCATACTGGAAAATAGCCCATCCTTTTTCCTTCAGGCTCATATCCGGCGTGATGATGGCATCATAGCAGGCATTCAGCGCCGCTTCAAACTCCGCCTCGCTGACTCTTGCTTCCACCAGCGTGATCCTGCAGCGCGCCTGGGTCACATTGCCCGCCTCATCCCGGGCGGTATATACCACCGGATACGTCCCCGCCCGGTAAATATCCACGGCGCTGACATCTACGGAGACGGGAATCTCTCCGTCGCAGTTGTCTTCGGCCCGAATCTCCGCCAAATAACGCACGGCCTCCCCCACATACCCGTTCAGATCCCGCACATACAGGATCCGGGGCGGCTGATCGTCTGTCCGCAGGGAAAGCGTAAAGGCCGACCGGGTCACGTTCCCGGCGCCGTCGGTGCACAGAATGACCGCCTGCTGGGGGCCGGCCAGACTCCAGTCCGGCTCCCGTTCAAAGGCACAGGTATACCCCGTGGCATCCCTGCCGGAAACGATAAAGCTTTCGGCCGGCCGGGGGAAGTTCAGATAGCCTTCCGCCTGCTCCGGCACGGCGATCTCCGGGGGCCGGGTATCCACCACGCTGAGCAGCAGGGGGCACGGTTCCCCCTCATAGCGCACGTTCAGCACATAAGCCCCCAGCCGGTCCAAAGTCAGCCGGTCGATCAGCTCTATGCCCTCTCCCAGCGCCCCGGCCTCCAGAGGCTCTCCGGTAGCTTCCGTCTCCACGGGGGCCAGAGGGGAAATAAACAGCTCCGCAAAAACTTCGGTTTCGTTCTGCCCTTCGTCCCGGGCCAGCACCGTCACCTTCTGATACCCGCTTTTGCTCCAGTCCGGCTCTGCCGCAAAGGAAAAACTTACGTCCGTTTCGTCGGTACAGGTGTCGATGAATGCTTCCGCTCCAGCCGTTTCTCCGGGACGCACATACACCAGCTTTCCCCGGGCCCGGGGGGCGTCGGTATCCTGCACATATAAATAAGAAGTATACTTCTCCCCCTCCACCTCCAGTTCCACGGGCTGCACCCCCGCATGGGCAGTGGAAAGGGTATCCATATCCGTAAGGAAACGGCCCTGCGCCGTATCATTGGGCAAAAAAGCTTCTATTCCCGGCAAAGGGGCGCCTGCTTCTACCGTGATCTGCGGCTGTACTGCCAGAATGTGTATACAGGCTGTTACGCCCGCACTGTTGCCGGAAAGATCTTCCAATCGGATCCTTGCCTCATAGGTTCCTTCTTTATGAAAAACCGGGGCCGTTTCAAAAGACACGCCCACCAGCTGTTCATCCTCCAGACCCTCGATGCACTGATCCGCCGTCAATTCCTCATCTATGCCTATAGTCAGGGTCCTGCCCTCTGCCCGGGGAGACGTGGTATCTTTTACGGAAAGCAGGCTCAGGCGGCGGCTGCCCTCATGCTCCACCAGCACCAGCCGCAGCCCCGGCCGGGTCCAGTCCTCACCCAAAGTGCCCCCTGCAAAGGCCGCTTCCCCTTCCTGCCAGAGAAATTCGGAAGCCTCCGGCCCATAGCCGCACAGCTCCCAGGAAAGATACGGGCGCACATCCTTATATAAAAGCAAAAACAGCCCCGCCAGTACGGATAGAAACGTAAGGCCTTCCCCTAAAAGAAGAAGCCTGTCCCGCACGGTCAAAGGCCTGGGCTGCTGTGTCTGTTCCAAAGGTATATCCTCCCACAATTTTACTTGGATATCATAAAATACTCGGGAAAGAATGTCAACTTTCGGAGAGATTTATTACAATTCCGCCGTATTTGCTCCCGGAAGAGTTTTTCCGGCGGGAACACACGGTGTTCGGCCGGACTTGACAAGCGGCGGCGTCCGTTTCATACTTTAGGCATACGCATACCCTTTAAGTGAGGTGAATCAACCATATGGGCAAAGCCTGTTGTGTATACTGCCGCGGCTTTCAGCAGCTGATGAAGCTGGCCAATCACTGCATCCGCTACCCCATCCCCCTTCTGACGGAAGGGTACGGCTGCCTGCGGGAGCTCCCCGGCCTAATCCGCAGGGAGGGCTGCCGAAAGGTGCTTCTTGTCACGGGGAAGCATGTGATCCGCCTGCCGCAGGTGCAGGAACTGCTGACACAGATGAAGGAGAATGGACTTCCCTATGCTCTGTTTAACGATCTTTCTCCCAACCCCACCAGCGATCAGGTGGAGGCGGGCGTACAGGTATACCGGCAGATGGGATGCGACGGTATCGTGGCGCTGGGGGGCGGCTCCCCCATGGACTGTGCCAAGGCCATAGGCGCCCGTATAGCCCGCCCCGGCCGTTCCGTCTCCCGGCTTCAGGGGCTGCTGAAGGTAGGCCGCCCACTGCCTCCTTTGTTTGCTATTCCCACCACTGCCGGCACCGGATCGGAAACCACGCTGGCCGCCGTCATCACCGACAGCGGAACCCATCGGAAGGCCGCCATCAACGACCCCCGTCTTATGCCCAGGTATGCCCTGCTGGATCCCTCTCTTACCCTGGATCTGCCGCCCTTTACCACCGCTATTACCGGCATGGACGCCCTGTGCCACGCCGTGGAAAGCTATACAAACCGCACCTACTGCACCCAAAAGGAGCTGCGCTTTGCTGTTTTGGCGGCGCAGCTGATCCATGACTACCTGCCCCGCGCCTTTGCCCACGGAGAAGATCCCGTTGCCCGGGGGCAGATGCTCAAAGCCAGTTTTCTGGCCGGCCGTTCCTTTACCCGTGGATGCGTGGGGTATGTTCACGCCGTGGGGCATACGCTCAGCGCCCTGTACGGCACCCCTCACGGTCTGGCTATGGCCATTCTGCTGCCTCATGTGCTGCGGGCCTACGGCCCGGCGGTCACGGAGCCTCTGGCGGCTCTGGCCCATGCCTGCGGCCTGCCCGGCGTTACCCCCGAGGAGCGGGCGGAGAGCTTCATCGCCTGGATAGAATCCAGCAAAGCAGCCATGGGACTGCCGGAATATGCCGACATGATAAAAGACAAGGATATCCCCCAGATTATCCGCTGGGCTATGAAGGAAGCCAACCCGCTCTATCCTGTGCCCGTTGTTTGGGGAAAGGAAGAATTCACTGCCCTGCTGCAAAGAGCCCGGGGTCTGTAACTGCATATTGCCCTAAAAGAGGCTGTGAAAAGCCTCTTTTTAAGTGCATTCTCCCGGAAAAAAGAAGCGCCCCCGTATATGGGCAGGGGACGCCGGGATACGGCGCTGGTTTGTATACGAAAGCCGGGGGCGCACGTTCCGGCGGCAAAGTCGCCGGAACTCTGCGGGGGCATCCGCCCCGCAGGCGTGCCGCCAGGCACGCAGTGCACCCCCCGCTTCCCGGCAATCTCCTTGCCTCCCTCGATCCCTCCCCCCTGCCCGCCGGAAAGAGTCTTTTCTCTCCCAAAAACAAAAAATGGCTCCGCACCCCAATGGGTACGGAACCGTTTTTACCGTATAGCCATCCGAAAAAACCGGTGGATGGTAAAAAGGCTGCCCGTCAGTTGCTCCTCCATACACACCGGAGCTACAATGTTTAGTTTGCTTTTGCGGCAGCGGGCGTCTCCTTTTCATGGAGCCAGCAGGAGAGCCTCTCCCCAAAGAGTTTATGATACAACCAGATAGCCCGGCCGGTACCCAAAGCGCAGAGAACCGTTCCTTCCCGCACACCGGCCACGGCACCCAGGCCGATCCAGGAGACCAGTACCGTAAGCAGTACACAGCCTATATCAAAGCAGTTCTTCATAAAGGCCACGGAACGCCCCCATTTTTTTGCCCCATGGCTCACCAGCCCTTCCGCAGGCTGCACGGCCACGTCCGCCCCCATATACAGTTCCAGTCCCAATCCTACCACAAAAACAGACAGCAACAGTATCCCCAGCTGCATGGCATAGCCGGAAACCTGTATCCCTTCCAGCAGCAGGTTGGTCAAAGTCAGCAGTTTGCCGAAAAGGATGGCAGAAGGCAGCTGCAAAAAGAACAGAAGCTTGAACTCCCGCTCAAAAAACAGGCATTGCAGCAGAAAATAAACGCCCTGCACCAGGATCATCATATTCCCCACTTCCACCCCGCTGACCAGAGAAAAGGCCAGCGCCACGGAGCTGGCCGGAGAGACCCCCAGCCCGCTGATGATAGACAAAGATACTCCCAGCGCCAGAATAAACTGCCCCAGCACATACAGACCCAGCCTGAGCATCCATTTTTTCATACACGCCTCCTTATTCCGCAATTCGAGCCAGTATACCACAGGAAACGCCTCATGACCAGAAAAATTTCCGCCCGGAGTGCATAGTTTTCTTTCCCCCGGGCACACTGATAAAAAAATGTGGAGGCAGTTATGGAATCGACTGGCCATACCCTATTCTTTGACCGTGGGGTGCATGTGTGCGCCGCCGCCGGGGTAGCAGGCCCCGCAGAGGGAAAGGGCCCCCTGGGAGAGGCCTTTGACGTAGTACTTACCGATGACCGTCTGGGGGAACAGACCTTTGAGCGGGGCGAGAAGCGCATGCTCATGGAAGCCGCCCGGCTGTGTCTTGGCAAGGGCAAGTTGGATCTGGAAAACTGCGGCTGCTTTCTGTGCGGGGATCTGCTCAACCAGATCGTCACCTCCAGCTTTGCCGCCCGGGAACTGGGGCTTCCCTATCTGGGGCTGTACGGAGCCTGCTCCACCATGACGGAAGGGCTGCTTCTGGGCGGTGTGCTGACAGACGGCGGGTACCGCCCCAACGCTCTATGCGCCGCCAGCAGTCATTTTTCCACGGCAGAACGTCAATATCGTTTTCCGTTGGAAATGGGCACTACCACACCCCCTTCCGCTCAGCGAACAGCCACCGGCGCAGGAGCCGTCCTTGTATCCGGTGAATCTGTGCCCGGCAGTCCCCTGCAGCATGTGCGGCTGAAAAGCGCCACCATCGGCCGGGTCATCGACATGGGCATCACTGACGGAAGCAACATGGGGGCGGCCATGGCACCCGCCGCCTATGATTCCATATGCCGCCACCTGCTGGATACAGGCCGTGCCCCGGAAGCATACGATGCCATTTATACGGGAGATCTTGGCCGTTTTGGCCGGCAGATGCTTTTGGAGCTTTTTGAACGGGAAGGGCTGGATCTGAGCAAGAAGCACTTTGACTGCGGCGAGATGCTTTTTTCCCCGGAACAGGGGTATCAGTGCGGCGGCTCCGGCTGCGGATGCAGCGCCATCGTTCTGGCCTGTCATGTGCTTCCCCGGCTGGAGGCCGGCTCCCTCCGACGGGTGCTGTTTTTGTCTACCGGAGCCCTGCTGAGTCCCCTTACCTGCAACCAGGGGGAAAGCATACCGGGCATTGCCCATGTGATCGAATTGGAAAGAGAGGCATAACTATGGAACCGCTGCAATATCTTTGGGCCTTTCTTATGGGAGGCGCCCTGTGTGCCATAGGGCAGCTGCTGATTTCCCTGACCCGCCTGACTTCCGCCCGTATTCTGGTGGTATATGTAGTGGCCGGGGTGATATTGGGGGCCCTTGGACTGTATGCCCCCCTGCTGGAAGCAGGAGGCTGCGGCGCCAGCGTGCCGCTGACCGGTTTTGGTGCCCTGCTGGCCAAAGGCGCCATTGAAGCCGTACAGGAACAGGGTCTGCTGGGGGCTTTTACCGGCGGCGCCTCCGCCAGCGCCGGGGGCGTTACGGGGGCCATCTTTTTCGGCTGTATTTTTGCTCTGCTGGCCCGACCGAAAACAAAATGACCGATCGAAAAATCACACAATGCACCTGATGGAAGCCCCCCTGCGGCAGCAGCGGGGGCTTTAGCTTCGATCCCTTGCGCTGCAATAAACGCCGCCCTTTCTTCCCCATGGGGCTGCCATTCCGCCATATTCGATCTTTTCCCGTTCCCGGGCTGCCCGCATACATCTATAGCTTGCCGGATCGTCCCCGGCGTTTCCTTCCTGAATGACTTCCGCTGCCTTGCAGGCTGCCGTCACAACCCGTTTCTATCCTGTCAGAAAGGCTTTTCCTCACAGGCACAAGTTTTCCTGATCCCTCTTGCAGGGGATTCCGAAAATAAAAAAGCAGACCCTTGCAGCAGGTCTGCTTTAATTCTGTACGCTGTAAGCGTTTATCTCTTTATTTGCCCACGCAGAAGCGGGAGAATATGGCATCGATGACCGCTTCATCCGCATCCCGGCCGGTAATGGCCCCCAGGCAATGGAGGGCTTCCCGGATATCCGTGGCGGCGCAGTCCTCCTCCGGGGCCGCCAGGGCGGATGCCAATGCCTTTTCCGCCTGTTCCAGCGCATGGATGTGCCGTTCGTTGGTGATGCAGCCCTGATGCTCTCCTGGCCCGGCCAGCGCCAGCACACGCTGCTTCAGTTCCGGAAGCCCCGCTCCCGTCCATGCGCTGACGGAAATATCCCCGAATACATCCTTACATGGGGGCAGATCCCCCTTGCTGCGCACTAGGATCCGCCGTTTCTCCGCTGTCAGGCGCAAAAGCCCGGCATCCTCTTCCGTCAGCGGTCCGGTACCGTCCAGCACCAGCAGTACCACATCCGCCTCTTCCAGTGCCTTTCTGGCCCGCTGTACCCCTATGCGCTCCGCCTCGTCCCCTGTTTCCCGGATACCGGCCGTATCTACCAGCCGCACAGGCACTCCGCCGAAAGCTGTCTGTTCATCCAGCACATCCCGTGTGGTGCCGGGAATGGCGGTGACAATGGCTCTTTCCTCCCCCAGCAGAGTATTGAGCAAAGAGCTTTTGCCCACATTGGGCCGCCCCACCAGCGCCACCTTCAGTCCTTCCCGCAGAACACGATCCCGCCGTCCCGCTTCGATAAGCTGCCGGATATCCTCCAATGCCGCCTCCACCAGAGCAGGCACCTCCAGAGCGGCCTGTGCTTCCATTTCTTCCGGATAATCCATGGCAGCGTCCAGTGTAGACAGCGCTGTCAGCAGCCGCTCCTCGTTTTCCCGGATGCGGCGCATCAGAGCTCCATGAAGCTGTTCCAAAGCTGCCCGGCGGCTGCCCTGAGCCCGTGACTGGATCAGATCCATCACAGCCTCCGCCGAAGAAAGATCCATCTTTCCGTTCATAAAGGCCCGGCGTGTAAACTCGCCCCCCTCTGCCGGACGAAGCCCGCAGCGGCTGAGACAGGCCAACAGGGCCTGAACCGTAGCGCTGCCTCCGTGGCAATGCAGCTCCAGCATATCCTCTCCGGTATAGGTCTTTGGCCCGGGCAAATAAGCGGCCATGCAGTCGTCCAGCACTTCTCCCTCTTCCTGCACCTGTACATACCGCAGGGCATGAGGGGTTCGTGTCAAATCCCGGCTGAGTATTTTTTTTACTACGGCGCTGCACTCCGGCCCGGAAAGGCGCACCACGGCTACGGCGCCGCCAATGGCGGAAGAGGGCGCATAAATGGTATCCTGCATACAAAAGATGGGGCTTCCCTCTCCTTTTATACCCCTTCGGAGAGTTTTCACTTACAGCTGCTCATGCCCTTTTGCGGGCTGCCGCACCGCCGTTTCCCGCTTTGCACCGGAAACCGTTCAATGTTACAGCCTGTCTGAAAGCGGCTCTTCCCGCTTTTGTTTTCCGTTAAAAAAGGAGCTGTTTGAACAGCCCCTTTATGCTTAGTCGTTGGACGGCTCTATAATCACCCGGCGATTGGGCTCCTCGCCCTCGGAATGGGTAGTAACGCCCCGGAAATCCTGCAAAGCGGAGTGGAAGATCCGCCGCTCATAGGGATTCATGGGCTCCATGGCCATAGGACGGCCGGTCTTATACACTTTCAGTGCATTCCGGCGGGCCAGCTTCCGCAGGGTATCCTCCCGGCGGGCCCGATAACCTTCCGTATCCACGCTCACCCGGCGATATCCATCCTCCCGGCGGTTGCGGTTCTCATACAGGGATACGATATACTGCAGGGCATCCAGCGTTTCTCCCCGGCGGCCGATGAGCAGTCCGTCGGTGCTGCTTTCGATGGAAAGACGGATGCCGCCTTCCTTATCCATGCAGGCTTTCACCGTGCCCTGGATCTGCATCTTGTTCAGCAGTTCCTGAAGGAATTTGGCTGCTTCCAGCTCCTGGGCCGCTTCCAGCGTATAAACCGTCTCCGCCGCAGGTGCCTCGCTGCGCTCCTGACGGCGGGGAGCCTTGCCCTCCTCCCGGCGCTCCCGGGGCTTGCGGTCCTCTCTGCGTTCCCGGGGCCGATCCTCTCTGGGTCTTTCTTCCCGGGCCTTGCGGGCCGCCTGCTTCTGCTCCCGGCGCTCTTCGTTGACGGCATCAAAATCGGGCACCACGGGCACTTCCCGCTCCGTCAGCCGGACGATGGCGTTTCTGGCACCCAGGCCAAAGAGGCCCTTGCTTTCATTCTGGACGGTAACGATATCTACCTGATCGATGGTCACGCCCATTTCATTGAGGCCGTGGAAGATGGCTTCGTCTACCGTGCGGCCGGAAAATTCCATGGTTCTCATTTCTTCTTCTTCTCCTCGCTCCTGGCCAAAATGGCAGGCATTTTCTTGTTGATGATGAATCCGGTCAGGGTAGCAAACACGTTGCTGAACACCCAGTACCAGGCAAAGGTGGAGTCATACTGCCAGCAGAAGAAAATAGACATCAGGGGCATGATATACATCATGGACTTGCCGCTGTTGGCCGCAGGATCCGCCTTGGGCTGATTGCGCATCATGATCCAGCTGGAAAGGAAGGAGGTAGCGCCTGCCAGTATGGGCAGAACGCCCAGACCGTTTACATATCCGGCAAAGCGATCGATGCAGGGCCCCATGATCTGCTCATAGGCCGTCAAAAAGGCGGTGTTGTCGGTAGCTACGGTAAGGGCACCGGCGGCATCCTTCACATAGAAGCCCATATCGGTGAGCAGGGTCTCAAAGGCAGCCTGATTTTCGGAATAGAAGATGAACTTGTCGATAAATGTCCCGTTGGTCTCGGCAAAGGTCCGCCAGAACTCGGTGCCGGTCATAACGGCGGAGCTGCTCAGGTTATCGGGCCGCCAGATATTCTGGATCCAGAAGAACTTGTAGGAATCGAACATCTCCACACCGGCCAGCTGATCCTGGCTCATGGTCAGCAGCAGACGGAGCATCTGCTCGTTGGACCAGGCGCGGAAGGCGTTGATAAAGATAAAGAACAGAGGCATGGTGATCAGCAGGGGCAGGCAGCCGCCAAAAGCGGAAACGCCGTTGTCCTGCATGAGTTTTCTCTGCTCCAGATTCAGCCGCTGGGGATCGTTTCCGTATTTCTTCTGGAGTTTTTGCAGATCCGGCTGGATCTTGGCCATTTTGGCCGAAGATTTGCGGGAAGAAATGTCGGAAAACACCGTCAGCAGACGGATGGCCAGGGTGAAAACGGCAATGGTCAGAACGATCACGAAGGAAGCCTGCCAGCCCGTCAGGGAAAGCAGATACTCGTAGATCCAGCGCATGGCCAGATAGAACCACTTGGTCAGGAAAAATGCGTTGCTCAATGGGATCTCCTTTTGATTAAAAGCGTCTTTCAGGGCACCGGATCATAGCCGCCCCGGCAAAGGGGGTTGCAGCGCAGCAGGCGCCACAGTGCCATGGCCGTACCCTTGAAAGCGCCGTATTTGCGGATAGCCTCCAGGGCATATTGGGAGCAGGTAGGGGTAAAGCGGCAGCACCGGGGATGATAGGGCGAGATCTCCCGCTGATAAAAACGGATGCACCAGAACAGAGCCCGCTTCACGGGCTTACCTCCCCGGCGGGTTCCTCTTTATACAACCCGGCCTTTTGCAGGGCTTTGCAGATCTCCTTCTGCATCCGGTCAAAGGGAAGGAACAGCGCCTCCCGCCGGGCAATGAAAATAAGATTCCGGCCCGGCTGGGTCAGCGGCAGAAATGGCGTATACGCCGCTTTCAGCCTCCGCTTGCAGCGGTTGCGCTCCACGCTGTTGCCCACTTTTTTGGATACGGAAAAGCCCACCTGCACCTTGCCCGACCGGTTCCGGGCGGTGACCAGGGCAAAACACCCGGCGTTCACCCGGCGCCCCGCCCGATAGGTGTAGCGGAACTCCTTATGCCGTTTGAGGGAATAGGTTCTGTTCAACGGAAACTGCCTCATGCCTCTCCAAAGAGAAGCCTGCAAAAATACCCCTAAATAGAAACGCACGGCAAGCTCTTATAAAGCTTGCCGCAGCGCTGCGAGTATGTGGGGGAAAAGCCCCCGTGAAGGCCCTGCGCTGCCTTATGCGCTGAGCTTCTTGCGGCCCTTGGCACGGCGGCGACGAAGAACGTTGCGGCCATCTGCGGTGGCCATGCGGGCACGGAAGCCGTGCACCTTGCTGCGCTGCCTCTTTTTGGGCTGGAAAGTACGTACCATGATAACACCTCTCTTAGTTTTTATAAGTTCATGTGCAGGCCTTTGGATATGCGGTCTGCTCCAAAATAAGCCTGTTACATTATACGGGAGTCGAACATGGATGTCAAGGAGTTTTGTAAAATTACACTGTTTCCGGCAGAAAAAATACCGGGAAGGCACCCCTCCCGGCAGCGGCGGCAAAAGCGGCTCAGCCCCCTACCAGAGGGAGATAGGCTTCCTCTTCCATGCCGCTGGCGGCGCAAAGCTCCCCTATGAGCACCTGCCGGGCCGTAAGAAACATTTTTCTTTCTCCGGCGGAAAGGCCCCGTTCTCTGTCCCGCTTCATCAGGCACTTGACCACATCGGCCACCACCAGGATGTCTCCGCCCTTGAGCTTATCCAGATTCTCCCGGTAACGCTGATTCCAGTTTTCGCTTTCGCTGGAGCAGTCCCCTTCCCGCAAAAAGGCAATGACCCGGCCGCAGGTCTCCCTGTCTGCCAGGCTCCTGAGCCCTACGCTGTCCGCCTTTTTCACCGGTACCATCGCCGTCATGCGGCCCATGATGAACCGCAGCAGATAATACTGGCAGGTCTCCCCCAGGATCGTCTGCTCCTGAATGGCTTCCACCACCCCTACCCCGTGCATGGGATAGCACACCATATCGCCAATGGAAAACACAGACAAAGCTCCCTTCTGTTAAGATATTTTTATTATATAGGACTTTATCCTCCTTGTCAAACGAAAAATTTTAATCATACTACAGTCATATTCCCATGTCAACACTTTTTTCTTTTCGCAAATGCCTAACAGACGGAGTCCTTTCCGTCGGGCAGAGCGGGAAATAAAAAATCCCGTCAGAAAAAACGTTTTCCGCAAGCGGTTCCGCCATGACCGTTCTTGTGTTTTTTCCCCGGGCAACGTATAATAAAAGACAAAATGAAGATCAGAATATGGAGACATAACGACCGTGCCGAAACATGACTTCGGGATCCTTCCGGCTGCCCCACGGCAGGGCAAAAGATATGATGCATACGAATCGCAGAAATATGCCTGCATTTCTGTAGACGATGCCTGTATAGCCGGCATTGCGGAAAAGCTGATGTCCTTTGATTCCTACCGGTCCACGCTTTCCGTTAAGGGCCGGGGGCTTGCATACTGCGGCATTACGCTTATACCCCCGTCTTCACTGAATGCCTTTATCCGGTCAATCGGGGATGATATCTGTTTGTCTCCGCTGAAAAACCTGCTGGAAACCGCATTGACCGAGGGCAAATGGGTCATTCATTACGGGATATAATAGTGCTTTGCCCGGCAGCGCATATGTGGAGCTTTCTGCGCTGCACAAAATAAACGGCATGACCGCAAAACGCCGAAACTGATACAATTTAATCCCACCGGTTTTGTCGTTTGAGGGATAAGTTGTAAAAGTCACGTTGGCCCGATTGTTTTTGTCAGCGAGAAGGAGCATATCTGAGCATTATAGGACGGAGTTCTATTATGCATTTTGCGTCAGGAGCAGAAACGCATTGTCGCTGGCGAACCTGAACTGAGATTGCATCGCAGTGTTCTTGCATGTCCAAATAAAGACGCCGGAACGATGCGGATGCAGCTTAATATAATATCCCGGATTTGTTTATGCCTTAAGCAGGAGAAATAGTATGCCAAGAAGTAAAACAATTAAGCTCTTTCTAATGGATGGAGAACCCAGCGGGAGAATGAAATGCTCTCTTGCCAACTGGACCGGAATTGCATATAAGATTCCTCGTACTGCGTTGGATAAGTGTAAGGATTTAGATATTCTCAAACAAAGCGGAGTTTATTTCCTGTTTGGCACTGACAAATCGGATAATGCCGTCGTGTATATAGGGCAGGCCGGAGCACGTAAAAATGGCAAAGGTCTTCTGCTTCGTATTCAGGAACCGCATGCCTCCATTGACTATTGGACCGAAGCAGTAATGTTCACGACAACGAACAATTCGTTTGGTCCAACAGAGATAAGCTACCTTGAAAATCGCTTCTGCAATATGGCTGTTCAGTCTGGACGCTATGTTGTAAAAAATGGAAATGACCCGAATCCCGGAAACATCACAGAGGAAACCGAAAGTGAGCTTGAAGAGTTTATTGACTACGCTAAGATTGTAATGGGAACGCTTGGTCATAAGGTCTTTGAGCCTTTTGTACCATCTTCCGAAGCAGAAGATGCGGAACCTGTCCTTTATTTGGAATATGGAAAAGGAAGAGCTTCCGGCAAAAGAACCAGCGACGGCTTTGTGATTTTTAAGGGAAGCGCTGTCAATCCGTCTTTAACAAAGAGTTGCCCTGAGAGGACAATAAAGGATCGAAAAAAGTATGCCAACAAAATCAACAAAAATGGTGTCCTTATTTCAGATATCCTTCTATCAAGCCCGTCATCTGCTGCCGGTTTTGTTGGGGGAGCATCTTTGAGCGGGAATGCCCTCTGGAAGGATTCTAACGGTAAAACACTGAAGGAATTGCTTGAAACAGAATGAATCTTGGTTATTCCGTATTAGAAGCGGCCAGCAACAATCAAATAAGCAGAAAAGGACTTCCGAAGTTCCGCCGCAAAACGCAGCGAAATCTCGAAAGTCCTTTATTTCAAACCTTTTCAACGCTTATACGTACCGAAAAACAAAATCTTTAAAAGCCGCTTATGCCCCTTTTACAGGGAGAAAGCTGTTTGATTTAGTGCATGCCGGTATCCAATGCGGTCTGTGCCTGCTGGATAAAATCCCGGGCGGCATTGGAAAGATAACATTCCTTATCCCGGGCAATGACAATGGTCTGGGTGGTCAGTTCGCTTTTGATGGGGAAAAAGTCCACCGGGCGGCTCCGGGCATCCTGAGGCAGTCCCGGCAGAATGGAGCGGCTGGTCAGGAACAGCTCCGGATACACCGTGATCCCCAGCCCCTGCATGGAAAGAGCAAAGGCCGTTTGGATATTCCGGGTTTCCAGCAGGATATGGGGGCGTACGCCGCTCTGTGTGCAGAGCCTGTCTGTCAAGCGGCGGATACGGTCATCCTTGGCCAGAAGAATAAAGGGCAGTTCTTTGAATTCCCCGATATCCGCCCCGGACGCAAACTCCCGGCGCTTTGCTTCCGCTCCCCCGCCGTAAAGAGAATCCATAAAATGCTTGGGTACTACAAAGAACAGCCTCTCCCGGCCGATCTCCACCACTTCCGCAGAATCCAGGCGAATAGGAGCGTAGTCGATAAGCAGATCCAGCATCCCCTTGCCCAGGCTGGTCTGCAATTCCGAAGAACTGCCCTCCAGCAGCGAGATAGTGATCCTGGGATGGTTTTTATAGAAAGGCGGCAGCAGCAGGGGCAGCACCGCCTGCCCACGGGTGTAGGAAACGCCGATACGCAGCTCCCCGGTGGCGCTGTTGTTGATATCATCCAGTTCCACCTGCAGCTGCCTGCGGATCTCTCCGATCTCCCGGCTGGCCTGCTGGAGCCGTTTGCCTCCCAATGTTAAAGAAAGACGGGGCGTCCGGTGAAAGAGCCTGGTGCCCAGCTCCTTTTCCAGCTTGTTGACATGGTGGGACAAAGCCTGTTCGGATATATGGAGCCGCTCGGCAGCCCGGGTAATGTTCAGTTCCTCCGCCACCACCAAAAAGTATTGCAGGTTTTGAAAATTCATAAGGGAACCAGCTTTCCTTTGCAGATATAAATAGTATATCCTGCCCCGGGAAAGAAGTCAACGGCCGCCCCAAAGTCCGCCGGGCATCCACATGCCCCATGGATGGCAGGGGTTCGTTTTTATGCCGGCATACCGGGCCTGCGAAAACTCGAGGCATGCTCCCTGCGAAACGGAATCTGCCGGGAAGCGAAGGCGGGGGCGCACTGCGTGCCTGGCGGCACGCCTGCGGGGCATCCGCCCCGCAGAGTTCCGGCGGCCGAGCCGCCGGAACGTGCGCCCCCTGGCTCCGTATACGAACCCGGCCGGTCTTCCGGCGTCCCCCGGCTCCGTTTACCGGAAAAGCTTCTTTTCTCCGGAAGATCTCATCAAAAAAGAGACCTTTCAAGGCCTCTTTACCGCATCGGTCCGCTGCGCTTATACCTGTATCAAATGTCATGTTAACACTGCTTACACTACCAGATCCCCGTTTTCGGAATCTATCACCTGAAAGATCTGTTCCTCCTCACCGGTAAGGGCATTGATGTACACGATATAAAAATCCTCTCCCAAAGTCCCCTTGCACTCATAGCAGAGGACCTCCGTTTCCCCTGTCAGGGGGATCAAAGCCAGGCTGATCTTTTCCACCTGAATGGCCGTATTCAGCCGCTCCTGCGCCTGCTCCCGAGTCAATTGGGGGAGTGACAACGTCCGCTCCCTGTGATTGGCGTAGTAGTTCCGGGCGTCCATACCGCATACCTCCCCGGTATCCCGGTCCACGTATACCTTTATGAGATCACTGTACAAAATGACCTCCTCCTGCCGGGCAGCATAGTTAAGCACCACCACCCCCGCATAATACTGCGCATAGGAGGGTTCCATGTCTCCAAAGCCCATCTGCCGCAGATAGGCCTGCGCCCGTCCGTGAAGGGAACGGCTCTCCTCCTGGCTGGGCGGATCCTGTTTCTGCCCCGTAACCGGACTCATAAAGCACAGCAGCTTCCCGCCCCGCTCCGTTAAAGAGAGTGTGGTCTCTCCACCGTCCTCTCCGGCAAGCGTATACTCATAGGTTGCCATGGGTCCGGCCACGTATCCGCTGTACTGCAGTTCCCCTTCCGGAAACAGGGCCCGAGCTGCACTGCGGGCCTCCTCCTCTCCTATGCGGCTGTCCGTGAGCCCCCTGGGATCCCGGTTCTCACTGCTTTGAGAGAAAGGGCCGTCATAGATCAGGGTGGGGTAATCCGGCAGATTCTCCCGCGCCTCCTCCGTTTCTCCATAATAGCCGCCTTCTTCCAAAGCGGCCTGCGGATAGCTGCCGGAGGCAATGGTCTGTACCAGCCGCTCCGATTCTGCGGCGCACTGGCTGCGCAGGGAAGTCAGCTGTTCCATATCTCTATCTGTCAAAGCCCTGCCCGAAAGCAGTCCCCGCAGCAGCTCATGGGCGTAGTCTCCCGCCCGCAGCAAAAACTGGTTCAGCCGGTAGCTGTCCCCGTGAGCGGCGGGCAGCAGGGATAAAGAGGAAGCAGCGCTGCCGGAAAGCCGCCAGAGCTCCCCCAGCAGCAAGGCGCTCTGTTTTTTGGATCCTGCCGCTCCCAGTTTGGACAGAGCCGTTTCCATATCCCGCAGATCTCCCTCCAGATCGTAACAGCTGCGCTTCATTCCGTCCAGCCGTTCCGCTTCCAGCGTTTGCCGCTGCTGCCGTTCCTGCCCCCAAAGGGCACCCAGAACCGCCAGCGCGGCCCCCAGCACCCCGCACAATACCTGAAAAAACACCCGTTTGCCCCGGTCTGTCAAACGCACCTTTTTCATGCCATATGTTTCTCCGCTCTCTTCTCTCTTGCCGGGCTTTTACCGACAGAATACATGGTCGCCTATGCGCAGAGCCACCGGCTTGCTCAGCATCCACTTATTGGTGGTAGTGGCCGGATTGTAATAGTACAGACAGCCGCCTGTGGGGTCATAGCCGTTCATGGCGTCCCGGGCCGCCCGCAAGCAGGAATCCGAAGGCTCCAGATCGATCTGCCCATCGCTTACGGCGTCAAAAGCACCCCGCTGATAGATGACTCCCGCAATGGTATTAGGGAATTTGCTGGACTTCACCCGGTTGAGGATCACCGCCCCCACGGCCACCTGTCCCTTATAGCTTTCGCCCCGGGCCTCGCCGTTGATGCACTGTGCCAGCAGATTTATGTTGCTGTTTTCCGAAGAAGAAACGCTGCCGCTGCTGCCGCTGCCGGAAAGCTGCATGCCCAGCGCCGCTGCCGTTTTTTCCCCTACGATGCCGTCGGCGTCCAAGCCGTTCTTTCTTTGAAACTTTTTTACCGCCTCCAGCGTACCGCTGCCGAAGATACCGTCCACCGTCCCGTCATAATAGCCCCACTGTCGGAGCTTCTTCTGCAGGGCCGTTACCTCTTCCCCCCGATCTCCCTGCCGCAGGGCTGCCCCGTAGACCAGCAGAGGCATGAGCAGGGCCATGGCCAGGCACAGCCATATATACCGCCGCTTCATTGAAACCATCCCGGAAAGGCGGCCTTCAGCAGAGCCAGTACGTCGCTTTCAAAGGAAAGCGCATCCAGATCCACCGGTTCCCCCTCCTCCGTCACCAGGCATAGTGGCGGAAAGAGCACGCACCACCAGTTGTGCCCGCCGCCTTCCCCAAGAACCACTTCCAATGCGTCATAGGTACCGGCGGGGTACAGCGTATCCGCATACACCCGGTCCGGAAAGGTCTGCTTCCCCAGCAGCAGGCTGGCGCCATAGGTTTCTCCCCGCCGGGCCAGCACCGCTTCGCAGGTCTGCTGCACCTCCTGTCCGTGGGCCAGCACATAGGCACGGGCTTCCTCATAGCTGCCGCAGGCGCTGAACAGGGGCAGCAGCGCGTCCCGTACCATCCGTTTGGTCTGCTGATCCCAGGCGCTGTCGCTGTTGGCCTTTATATGCAGGCGCAGGATCCCTTCCGTGCTGCTTATGACCTGCCGTGCCTCCGGCTTATTCCACAGCAGCAGAGCGCTCATGGCCAGCAGCAGAAGCAGCGCTGCCCGCAGCGTTTTTCTTTTCATATGCGTATACCTCCCGAATATCCTTTCGGATCTGTTTTTCCTCAGTATGCCCGTCTTGCAAAGGTGTTAAACCGTTTTTTACCGTAAATTCAAATGCACTCCAAAAGAAATCTTGCTTCATTTCCCCTTTTGGCCCTATACTGATACCATCATTATAAAGGAGATCCGTTCCGTGCACTGCCATGCTCCCTGGAAAGAGTTCCTCCGGGCTCTCGGCGGCTATTGCCAGGCCGTCACCGGACTGCTGCCGCCGGAAGAAAGCTTTCGGCTCACCCGGCAGGGAGATCTGTCCCTCAGTGCCTATGTGCGCTTGGACGCCCCTGCCGCCGCCGCTGCGCTTACCGAAGGCCGGGCCCGCTGCCTTTGGATGGGTACGCCCCTGCTGGAACAGGTGCAGGCGGAAAAAGGCTGGCTCATCTTTACCTTTACCGATGGATTTTTCCGGCAGCTCCTGACTCTGGGGGAAAGTCTTCCCGCCCCGCCGCCGGAAGAAAGCCACCTGTGCAACCGGCTTTGGCTGCTGGCTCAAAAAGGCCCTGCCCCCTGCCCCCGGGAGCCTCGGGTCCGCCGGGCGCTAATATCCGCTTTTTATGCCTGGGGCACGGGGCGCCGGGAAAAGGAGCTTCCCTGCCGCCTGCGCAGCATGACGCACATTGCACCGGATGCCGCCCGCCTGGAGCTGGAAGCCGAATGCGGCTCTGCCGCCCGGGCGCTGCTGGGGTTTCTATATATCCCGGTTACACATTCTTCCCTATAGAAAGGAGCCTGTATGAAACTCACCTGGTACGGCCACGCCTGTTTTCTGCTGGAAAGCGACGGCGGGATGCGCCTGCTGACGGATCCCTATCCCCAGAGTATTTACCCTCACGGCCTGCCCCTTTGCGATGCCGTCACTGTTTCTCATGAACACTATGACCATAACGATACAGCCTCCCTTCCCGGTACGCCCGCCGTATTCCGGGGCACGGGCTCCCATACCCTGGGGGATATTCGTTTGCAAGGCCTTTCCTCCTTTCATGACGAAGTGCAGGGAGCCAAAAGGGGACAAAATACCGTTTTCATCTTTGAAACCGGCGGACTGCGTCTGGCCCATCTGGGGGATCTGGGGCATATGCCGGAAGGCTCTCTTCTGGCTGCTTTGCAGGATGCGGATGTGCTTCTGCTGCCCATAGGCGGCACCTATACGCTGACAGGCCCGCAGGCTGCCGCTCTTGCCAAAGCGCTTCATCCCCGCTGGATACTCCCCATGCACTATGCCCTGTCCGGCTGCCCCATTGACATCAGCGACGAAAGCTCTTTTCTGAAAGCCATGCCCGGTCTGCCTGTAATGCGGCACACCTGTTGGACGCCCGCCCTGCCCCAAGGGATCCTGCTGCTGGACAAACGATAAAACCGTTTATATTTTTTAAAAAATGCTTGACAGCCGGCCGGCTTTCGCTTATAATGCATATGTTTGAAATGGCGGTGTAACTCAGTTGGCCAGAGTAGTCGGTTCATACCCGACCTGTCATCCGTTCGAATCGGATCGCCGCTACCAGAAAAGAGGAATCATTGGATTCCTCTTTTTGTTGTATTCTTTCGGCCCACATCCGTAATAAGCCGCCTCCCGTCTATCGAAGCCGAAAGCGTAGCTTACACCGAAATTGCCCCATAAAACCAGGGCTGCCTGAGCAGTACCACTAAGAAACCTTGCAGGAAAACCGGCTTTTCATATACCTGAAACTTTGTTTAATAAGGATGGACTCCAGCGGCGCTGAAAAAATACTATCCCAATACTCTGCGCCGCACCTGTAAAGGAGTATCCGGCTATATATACCGTGCCGAGGTGATTGCGGATGCCGTGTCCCTTACTCCGTTATGAAGAAATGACGGATAAAATGAAGGCGCAGACAGAAAAAAGCATCCGGGAAGAGTATGCCAACGCTGCGCAGCACCCGGAATACAGGCATTTTTTAAAAAGAACCTTTCCAAAATCGTCATCGGCTGAGCCGCTCCGAATATGCCTGCATACGGCATGTTTCCTTCCATGTTTACGATTCCTTTACTTTCCTGTTATTGCGGCTGTGGGGCAAAAACGGTATACTTTTTACAGAATGGAGGCATATATACCGTGAGCAATAAGATTCGGCGAACTTTTCAACCCAGGTTTTTCCTGTTCCTGGCCGTCACGGCGCTGCTGGTGGTGGGCGCCATTCTGCTGGTGCAGACGGTGTCTGATTATATCCGGGAGCGCAAAGCCGGCAGCACGCTGGAGCTGCCTGTGACCGCCACCGCCGATCCCAACGCCTCGCCCGCCCCGGAGGCTTCCTTTACGCAGGCCCCGGCAGGCGCCTCTCAGCTCCAGCCCCTGCGGACGGACATGACCTACAGCGTATCCGGCAGCCAGAAGAACGGCCTTTCCTCCGAGGTACGCCTGAATAATGAAAGCGAGATCTACACCTCCAACCCCCGGCCCCTATCCCTTTCCGCCCCGGCAGAGGGCACTTACGGCAGCGTGGCAGGCATGGCCACCTTTGGCGGCAGCTGCTACCGAAACAGCTTTGCCGGAGGGAATGTTACCATCGCCCTGAAAACGCTGACGGCCAAGTGGAGCAAGGTCATTGGAAAGCTGGGAGATGTGGCAGGCACTGGCTGGACGGGGCAGCCCCTGCTTATACAATGGAGCGCCGAAGTGCTCCCCACTTTGGGAGTCCGGGAAGAGTACAAAACGGCGGAAAACTTTGTAGAGGTGCTCTATCCCTCTGCCGACGGCAACATTTACTGCTATGATCTGGTCACGGGGAATCAGACCCGGGATCCCATTGCCGTGGGCGTATCCATGCTGGGCACCGCCACGCTGGATCCGGAAGGCCGTCCCATGCTGTATGTAGGCCAGGGAGTCATGAGCAAAAACAAAAAAGGCACCTCCGTAGCCTATATGTATGCCGTGGATCTTATCCAGAACAAGGTGGTCTATGAGTTTGGCGGCCGTGACTATTTTTCCAGACGGGCAGATTGGAATGCTTTTGATTCCAGCCCTCTGATCCTGAATGATACCCTGATCGCTCCGGCGGAGAATGGGGTCATCTACTTTATCCCCCTGAACACCGCCTATGACGGGGCGGCAGGCACCATTGCCATTCGTCCGGGGGACCGCATCAAATACCGCTACGCCGGGGAAAACTATTCCTCTACCAACCAGAAGGGCAGCCCCTGGTACGGCTTTGAAAGCTCCTGCGCTGCCTTCCGCAACTATCTGTTTGTAACGGATAACGGCGGATACCTTCAGTGCATCGATATGAATACCCTGACGCTGCAATACGCCATACCGCTGGGCGGAGACGCCGATGCCACCCCTGTCATTGAGGAGGATGGAGCCGCCGGGACCTTTTATGTATATGTAGGCACTCAGACGGATCAGGGAGCCGCCGATCTGCCGGACGGATGGGGCTATTGCCATATATTGAAGATAGACGGGCTGACAGGGCAGATCCTCTGGGACGTGAGCCGCATCAGCTATGCGGGAGACGGCAGCTACAAGAGCGGCTGCAAGGCCACCCCCCATGCAGGCCGGGGCACTATCTCCAGCCTGCTGCTGTGCGCCTTCAGCGGAGCCGGGATCCCCGTAAACAATGAGGACGGTTCCGTTTCCTACAGTTACGGCGGGCGGCTGGTAGCCTTTGACAAGAAGGACGGCAGCGTGGTCTGGTCCGTAGAGACTCCCGGCAGCGGGGATTATGTGTCCTCCCCTCTGGTGCTGTATACCGAGCGGGGCGCAGCCTATCTCATCGCCTGTGACCGCAGCGGGCAGATGAACCTGTATGACGCCGCCGCAGGAGGGACTCCCCTGTGCAGCGGGCTGGATCTGGAGGCTCGTATTGATTCTACCCCCGCCGCCTGTGGGAACTATCTGGTGGTAGGCACCACCGGGCGCAAGGCCGACGGTTCGGAGGCCACTCCCAAGATCTGGTGCGTACAGATTCAATAACAAACGCCGTTACAACTTTATATCAGGCAGCTCTATGCTGCTGTAAAACGGATCTGCTGCCCGCTGAGGCTGCGATCCGTTTTTCGTGTTTTGGCCAGTCGTTCTTTGCAGGGCGATTGGATTTGAGGCGATCCGAAGGCTGGTATCCGGAAAACGAAGCTCGCTGCTATACGCAGTGCGGCGTCCCCTGCCCCATTACCTGGCAGACACCCGTTTCTCAACGCCCCTGCAGCGCTTCCGTACAGTTTCATGCGCTGCCGCTTTCATCACGGCTTCAGGATCATTATTCTCTTTATACAGAAAAACAGAGCGGCTTTGAGCCGCTCTGTTTGCATATTGATTCTGTAATTTACAGGATGGGCGTCCAGGCCAGATCCAGGATCTCGTCTGCATTGTCCATGGAAGTGATGAGACCCAGACGGATGTACCGCTCGATGAAGTCCTTCAGGGTCGCGCCGGTGAACTCATCAGAAAGGCCAAACTGCAGGGAGTTGTTGATCATGATGTTCATCTCATAGTTGCCGCCGTTCCAGCCCATGTCCATGAGCACCTTGGTGGCTTCCTCGCTGTTGTCACGCATCCAGCTGTGAGCCTTCTGCACGGCCTGAGCGACCTTCCTGGCAATGGTGGGGTTCTCCTTCACAAAGGTACCGTTCATGGCCATAACGCAGCAGGTACGATCCGCAAAGTCGGTATCCAGCTGGGAACGGATGCACTTGAGCTTGCCGTCCTTCACCATGGAATAGGCAAAAGTATCGCTGAGCAGAGCCGCGGCGATCTCGCCGTTTTCCATGGCAGTAACGCAAGCGTCTGCAGAAACCTGCACCAGCTCCACATCGGTGCTGTAGTTGATCCCGTCTGCATCCAGAAGCAGAGCGGTGATGTTGTAATCAGACTTACCGATGCCGTTGGGGACGGAGATCTTCTGGCCCTTCAGGTCAGCGGTGGTGTTGTACTGGCTGTCGGCCAGCACGTAGATGGATTTGCAGCCCAGATGTGCGCCGCCGGTGAAAGTGATATCCACGCCGTTGGTGATGGGCACCAGCATCTTAGCCATCATGCCGGTAGCCACGTCCACCTGATCGGTACCCAGGGCTTCCACATCGCTGCTGCCCTTAACGCCTTCTGCGGTCAGGCCGGCTTCAGCATAGTAGCCAAGGTGATCTGCCATGGTGGGGCCGGAGGTGCAGCCGTCAGACATGAAGTACTTGATGGTGCGGCCATAGGCGGGCTCCTTCTTCATGGCTTCCAGCTCTTCAGGGGTAGGAGTAAGGTCAAAGTTGGCCATATCGATGGCGCGGCCTTCGATGGTAACGGGTACGAACAGAGCTTCCCAGTTGCCGGAAGCGGAAGCTTCGGCTGCATCCAGATGCTCGCTGGCCTGATTTACTTCCACATCGTCTACGGTGCCGACTTCGATCTGACCATCGTTGTTGGAATCGGCGATAACGGTGGACTTGGTAGCTCCGTCGTTTGCATCGTCGGTTGCATTGGCTTTTGCGTCGTCATTGGTCGTTACGCCTGCGCAGGCAACCATGGAAAGCACCATGAGCAGCGCACACATAAGAGCAACAAACTTCTTCATGTTTTTTCTGTCTCCTTTTTGGTTATTTACAGGCGGTTGCCGCCGTATAAAGCTGAATCAGCTGTTTTTGCCGCCATAGTGCAGGCGATTGAGTATTTCGTTGCGGTATTCCACAAAGCTGGCCGAAGAACGGTCCCGGGGAAATTCCTCTTCGATTTTTATATCCGCAATGATCCGGCCGGGATTGGCTTCCATCACCAGCACCCTGGTACCCATATAAACGGCCTCGTCTATGCTGTGGGTCACCATCAGGGCCAGCTGCCGGCGCTCCACCCAGATGTTCAGTATCTCATCCTGCATGCTCATCCGGGTGAATGCATCCAGAGCCCCCAAGGGTTCGTCCAGCAGCAGGATCTCCGGCTCGTTGATCAGCGTACGCACAAGAGCCACCCGCTGGGCCATGCCCCCGGAAAGCTGGGCGGGATAATCATTTTTAAACCGCTCCAACCCGGTAATCTCCAGCATACGCCTGACCTTTTCGGCCTTGCCCTCGCTCTGCCCCTGCATGTCCAGACTGAAAGAAATATTCTTTTCTACCGTAAGCCACGGAAACAGCGTCGGGTTTTGAAACACCAGTCCCCGCTCCGGGGAAGGGCCGTCCACTTCCGTTCCGTCTACCGTAACGCGGCCCAGAGTCGGGTTGATAAGCCCCGCCACCAGCCGCAGAATGGTAGATTTTCCGCAGCCGGAGGGGCCCACCAGTGAAACAAATTCCCCGCTGGTCATGGACGTGCTCACATCCTGCAGGGCGTGGGTCACGCCGTCGCTTTCCACCCTTGCAAATACCTTGCTTACATTTTCAAGCCTGAGGCAAACCGTTTTCTTTTCGTTCTGCATTATTTTTCGGCCCCATTCTGCCACCTGAGCAGATATCGTTTGATCCGTTCCAGCCCGTTGGTGACCAGTGTGAATATGAAGCAGATCACAAACAGTGCGGCAAAGGATTTATCATAGCTGGCCCAACCGGTCTGCCATGTCATATACCAGCCCAGACCGGATTTTACGCCCAGCATTTCGGCGATCATAATGGCCACGCAGGAGGAACTCATGGCCTGTGTGCAGCCCTGAAGAATAGAAGGCATGGCGTGGGGAATGGCCACATGAAACACCAGCTGGCGGCTGTTGGCCCCCAGCGTCCGGGCGGCTTCAAAATACTCCCTGCCCACGTTGGAAATGCCCGTAAGAGAAGCCACCGTCACCGCAAACCAGGACCCCAGCGCAATGATGAACACCGCTCCGCCGAACAGGGACGTTGCCACCACCATAATAATGGGGATCCATGTGGAGGTGGGAATAGGTCCCAGAAACTTGATGATCGGATCGATCCAGTACCTGGCCTTTTTGGAATATCCGCAGGCAATACCGGTCACAAGACCGAGAGATACGCCGATGAAATAGCCCAGAAACAGCAGCTTGAGCGTATTGAACGTACAGTCTGCCAGCAGCTTGTAATCCACTAAGAACGCATTGATAATGTAGTTCATGCAGGGGACAAAAGGCTGCGTAAGAATGCCGGTTTTCAGCGTCAGGTAGTCATACAGGGTCAGGAACAGAAACAGCGCCGCATAACGGGGAGCCTTATAATGGAGCTTTTCATAAAACTGCCTCTCTCCCCTTCGTTTTTTCAGAAGCACCCACAGAAAGCACACCAGATATATCCCTATGGCGGCGCCCAAAACCCACACATAGCTCCAGGGCTTTGCATTGCGGCTTTTGTTGGGCAGGATCACATATTCCGCCATGGCGATGCATCCGCACAGCAGCGGCAGAAGCATGACGATCACTTCTGCGGTTTTCTGGGCAGGTGTTTTTTCTTTTTCCTCCAGCTCCTTAAGCTGGCGGCGGTTCAGGCCGGACAGCAGGGCCGCGTCCAGTTTGCTTTCCTGCTTTACCTTATCCTTATCAAGCATGGGCTGCCTTCTCTTCCTTTCATTATCAAACATTTCCATTATATTGGGCGGGTTCGATTAGTCAAATTGGCTTTTTTAATTCTTTTCTCCGTTCCATCGATTTTGCCAATTTATGTTGGAATTTATCCCCGCATCAGGCATTTTCCACACCGCTGAAAAATACAGTACAAAAAACAGCGCCTGTCTCCAGGTGCTGTTCATATATGTATTTCAGATATCCTCCCTGTGGCAGGCGAGAAAATGTCCCGGCGTAATTTCCTTCAACGGCGGGAGTTTTTCCCGGCAGAGCGGTTTGACATAGGGGCACCGTCCGCAAAAGCGGCATCCTCCGGGCAGATCCACCGGGCTGGGGGGATCCCCCTCCAGTAAGATCCGACGGCGGGTACGCTCCGTTCTGGGATCCGCCACGGGCACGGCAGAAAGCAGTGCCTTTGTGTACGGATGCCTGGGGAAGGCATACAGTTCCCGGGCGGGCGCCAATTCCACCAGCGTCCCCAGATACATTACCGCCACCCGGTCGGAAATATGCTTGACCATGGACAGATCATGGGCGATGAGCAGATATGTCAGCCCCTTTTCCCGCTGCAGCCTTTTTAGCAGATTTACTACCTGCGCCTGAATGGACACATCCAGAGCGGAGATCGGTTCGTCGCAAATAATGCATTCCGGTTCCACCGCCAACGCCCGGGCAATGCCGGCCACCGAGAGCTCCGGGCATAATTCCACACCGCGGCGCACCACTTCCACCGCTTCCTCCGGGGAGATCACCTGTGCGGTGACCCCGGGCCGGTCCTCATTCTCGTTCAGGCTGCGTACGCAGAAGTTGCAGGATATGTTGCAGACCGGACACACCGGCAGATGGATCCTGCCCCTGTTTCTGGCTGCCCCAAAGCATGGATGCTGGGCAAAAACTTGCTCCTTAGTTGCCATCGTCTCCCTGTATTGCATTCATTTAGAATGCAAAAAAAAGCAAATAAATCGTGTTTTTTCAAACCAGAGCCGACTATATCATACGGCCCTGTCTCCGTCCAATCTATTTTACAATTACATATTTCCTTAAAATCGCTTTTCCGAATCTGACAGCTGTTATTTCATTCTTTATGTTGAAAAACCATATTTTAAACCGATTTCATGCCGATTTCACGCCGGTTTCATTGGAATTATGCATTATATCTCCTGCTTTGCTGCAAATACTGAAAACTATTATATTTCGCTGCATTTTCAAAATAAATTGTTATGTTAGTTCAAACATAGCAATATCCTTCGTTTTTTGTGCATTTTTCTCTTTTATGTACATGGAACGATAGTCCCCAGTTCAGGCGGAGAACATAAAAAAGCCCCGCCTAAAGGCGGGGCCCGTGAAGGAGAGGCATTCACTAAGATCCTGCTTGAAAAACCGAAATCAATGTTTGAGAAAACCGAAAAGACCCTTTTTCTCGTAGGGTTCCTGACGAATATCCGTCACTTCATATCCGGTGCCCTCCAGCGCCTTTTCTACGGCAGAGGACTCCAGGGGTTCGTCGCTGATCAGCACAGCCTGCCCCTTGCTGTGGGAAGCGGTAACTTTCTTTACCGGCAGGTGGTTGCGAAAGGCGTCGCTCACATGGGCTTCGCACATACCGCACATCATGCCGTCAATACTTACTGTTGTTTTTACCATACCCGAGCTCCTTTCTTTTCTTCAGGCCGTGCAGCCCAACTCCTGCTGGAGCTGAGGCAGTCGGTCGCTCATCTGGGCCAGCACAGCGCAGGCGGCGCTGCGGCAGCACTCCTCATCCAGCCCCAAAGCCGCCTGCAGTCTGGCATACAGGGGTTCGCAGCAGCTGGCATACAGCCGGGCCGCCTGCTCCCCCTCCTCCGTCAGATATACGCTGGAGTAGCGCTTTTTCTGGGCCAGACCCATGCGGCACAGGCTTTCTATCATAGCGTGGGCACTGGGTTTGGTTACCCCCAGCCGTTCTGCCACATCCACACACCGGGCTCCCTGGCCCTGGGCGCAAAGGGCATGCACAGCCAGCAGATAGCGAATGGAGGCGGCGGTCATATTTCTTTCCGTGTTGTGCATATCTGGCCTCCGTTAAAGCAGGGGGGAGGTGCGGAGAGCCGCCCTCCCCCGGTCATGGTCTCAGGTTACTTATTGCCCCCGTGGCACTTGCCCGCCAGGGCACAGTGGGCACAATTGCAGCCGCAGGAGGATTTCCCCTGCTTCTTCTGCCGGATCTGACTGCGGATGATCAATGCGACCACGGCCAGAAGCCCCAGAGAGATCAATATTGTTCCAAGATTATCGCTGAACCATTGCAGCATGAGAATTACCTCCTTTACACAGAGTTTTGGTTTCTTTTATACCCGCACCTTGGTGGTGAGCTTGGTGGCTTCCTTATAGGGCTTGACCAGCATGTATACGATCAAAGCCAGGAAAGCTGCAGCCACGATAAGTCCGATAACGTTCACATTGCCGGTGAACAGGCCGCCAAACTGGTTGATCATCAGGGCGATCACATAAGCGAAGCCGCACTGATAGCCAATGGCGAACCAGGTCCACTTGGCGCTGTTCATCTCCCGCTTGATGGCACCGATAGCGGCAAAGCAGGGGGCGCACAGCAGGTTGAACACCAGGAAGGAGTAGCCGGTGATGGCGGTAAAGGCCTGTGCAATGGCATCGTAAACCGTGCCGTCGCCGCCGCCATAGAGGATGCCCAGCGTACCTACGATGTTCTCCTTAGCTACAAGGCCGGTGATGGAAGCTACGGCGGCCTTCCAGTTGCCCCAGCCCAAAGGCTTGAAGATCCAGGCGATGGCGTTGCCTACAGCAGCCAGGATGGAGTGATCGATCTCCTCTTCAGCCAGCATCCGGAAGGTTCCGTCTACTACGCCGAAGTAAGTGGTGAACCACACCAGAATGGTGGACAGCAGGATAATGGTACCGGCCTTCTTGATGAAGCTCCAGCCGCGCTCCCACATGGAACGGAGCACGTTGCTGACGGTGGGCCAATGGTAGGCAGGCAGCTCCATAACAAAGGGAGCAGGCTCGCCGGAGAACATCCTGGTCTTCTTCAACATGATACCGGAGATAACGATGGCTGCCATGCCGATGAAGTAAGCAGAAGTGGATACCCAGGGGGATCCGCCGAAGATAGCACCGGCGATCATGGCGATAAAGGGAACCTTGGCGCCGCAGGGGATGAAAGTGGTGGTCATGATGGTCATCCTGCGGTCACGTTCGTTTTCGATGGTACGGCTGGCCATTACGCCAGGCACGCCGCAGCCCATACCGATGAGCATGGGGATAAAGCTCTTGCCGGAAAGGCCGAACTTACGGAACACACGGTCCAGAACAAAGGCGATACGGGCCATGTAGCCGCAGGCTTCCAGGAAGGCCAGCAGCAGGAACAGCACCAGCATCTGAGGCACAAAGCCCAGCACGGCGCCTACGCCTGCCACGATACCATCCAGGATCAGCCCCTGCAGCCAATCGGCTACGTTGGCGGCTTCCAGTGCATTGCCGACCAACACGGGTACGCCGGGCACCCATACGCCATATGCGGCCGGATCAGGCGCTTCAAAGCCGTTGTCTTCCACATACTGTACGGCTTCCACAAAGGTAGTGCCGATGGTAGTCTCCTTATCCGCATCGGCGGGGATGGTGTCATAGTAGACGGTCATGTCATTGACAGCCAGAGTCTCCTCGTCTTCCACACCTACGGTAGCGGATTTTTCTTCGGTGGTGAAAGCTTTCAGCTCAGCCAAAGTGTCGTCTGCATCAAAGTCTCCTGCTTCGGGGTCTACCTCCACATAGGCATTGATGGCGTTCAGCGCATCGCTGTAAGCGCCGTCGGCTTCTTCATACTCGCCGCTGCCAATGCCAAAGAGATGCCAGCCATCGCCGAAGAGTCCGTCGTTGGCCCAATCCGTTGCAGCAGAGCCCACGGTGACCATGGCGATATAATACACCAGGAACATGACCAGAGCAAAGATGGGCAGGCCCAGCCAGCGGTTGGTGACGATCTTGTCGATCTTATCGGAAGTGGAAAGCTGACCGGCTTTCTTCTTTTTATAGCAGCTCTTGAGTATCTCGGCGATATATACGTACCGCTCGTTGGTGATGATGGATTCCGCATCATCGTCCAGCTCTTTCTCGGCTGCCTTAATGTCCTCTTCGATGTGAGCCATGACTGCGGAATCGATGTGGAGCTTCTCCAGCACCTTATCATCCCGCTCAAAGATCTTGATGGCATACCAGCGCTGCTGCTCCTGGGGCATGTTGTGAACGGCCGCTTCTTCAATATGCGCAATGGCATGCTCCACAGGCCCGGAGAAGGTATGCATGGGCACGGTCTTGGCGCCTTCGGCAGCCTTTACGGCAGCTTCGGCAGCTTCCATAACGCCGTCGCCCTTCAAAGCGGAGATCTCCACCACCTTGCAGCCCAGCTGACGGGACAGCTCTGCCACATTGATCTTGTCACCGGCCTTGCGCACCACGTCCATCATGTTGATGGCCACCACCACAGGGATGCCAAGCTCGGTAAGCTGCGTGGTCAGGTAAAGGTTGCGCTCCAGGTTGGTACCGTCGATGATGTTCAAAATGGCATCCGGGCGCTCGTCGATCAGGTAGTTACGGGCCACCACTTCCTCCAGCGTATAGGGAGAAAGGGAATAAATGCCGGGCAGGTCCATGATGACTACGTCTTCATGCTTTTTGAGCTTGCCCTCTTTCTTTTCCACGGTAACGCCGGGCCAGTTGCCCACGAACTGGTTGGACCCTGTCAGAGCATTGAACAGCGTGGTTTTTCCGCTGTTGGGATTGCCCGCCAGGGCGATGCGGATCTGTTTGTTTTCCATGTTTTTACGCTCCTGTTTTTTGCACTGTATTAAAGAAATCTAATTCCGGTTTCACATATTTAACCGTTGTGGAAAAAATTATTCCACTTCGATCATTTCGGTATCGGCCTTGCGCAGGCTCAGCTCATACCCACGAACGGTGACTTCCATAGGATCGCCCAAAGGCGCTACCTTGCGTACATACACTTCCGTTCCCTTGGTGATGCCCATGTCCATGATCCGCCGCTTGACGGGGCCTTCCCCATGCAGCTTGACCACTTTGGCGGTTTCTCCGATCTTGACTTCCCGCAGAGTTTTCATTGTGTTTGCTCCTCTCATTCCTTGTTGTTTTTATATCATGATCTTCCGGGCCATTTCCTGGCTGATCGCCACCCGGGATTCCTTGACCTTGACAATAAGATTGCCGCCCATGACGGATACCACCGTTACGGAACTCCCGGGCACAAAGCCCAGGTCTTCCAGGTGTTTCTTTACTTCGGGGCTCCCCCCCACATGATGGATCAGGTTCTCTTCTCCCATTCCGGCTAAGCTCAACGGCATCATGCTTTTCTCCCTTCATGACCGGTTTACGGTCATATGTAAATCCTTATCGGTTAATCTTCTCTAACCGTCGGATAGTTTAGCATCTCTAACACTCCTTGTCAATAGATTTTTACAAAAAAATTTACACGATCTTCGGGTATTGCTTTTTGGATTTAAGTATGTTAACCTATGAGATATATAAATATGAAAGGAAGTCTTTCCATGAAGATTCTCCGGGCGGCAGAAGATTATCTGGAAGCCATGCTCATGATGCGTCAACGCCATGGCTACATTCGCTCCATTGATGTGGCGCAGTACCTGGGCGTGACCAAACCCAGCGTTACTTATACCACCAAACGTCTGCGGGAAAACGGCTATATCACCATGGATGTAGACGGCCTGATCACTTTAACGGAGGATGGCTACAGGATCGCCTCTTCCATGCTGGATCGGCATAAAACCCTGACCGGCTTTTTAATGGCGCTGGGCGTGGATGAAGAAACCGCAGAGATGGATGCCTGCAAAATGGAGCATGACATCAGCCAGAAAACCTACGAGGCTATCTGCCAGCACGCTTTGAACAGCACTCCCATTCAGCCGGTGGAGCCTCTCCCCAACAAACCAGAAGTACAGGAGAAAGCATAAATCTTATCTGTTCTTTTGCCCCGTATGGGGCTTTTTTGTTTGAGCGGCAAATACTCCTTTTGCACTCCGCAACGCTCACTTTTCATCCACTATCCGGATAAAACAGGCGTCACTCCTGTCGATTTCCTCATTTTCCAAATACTGGATGCCCGCTTGCTTCCGCGGCTTCCGATTTGTCAGACTTCACTGCATCATGTGCAAACAAAAAGAGCGGCCGCAGCAGAGAAACCTGCGGTAACCGCTCTATGCATCTATTTTCTATATATTTTGTTCTCGCAGCACCGCCGCCTGCTCTATGCCGTAGCGATGGAAGGCAGCAATCTCTTCCGGGCCGATCTCCTCTCCGGAAAGCACAATGGGCACCGCCGGAGGGCAGCTCACCGCCGGAGCAGCGCAGATACGCCCCAACGCTTGTGCTGCAGGCACCCGTTCCTGAGGGCCCAAGCACCCCTCTCTCAGGGAACAGCGTACTTTGGGCCGGGTCAGCGCCATGGGTTCCGGTATTTTCGGAGGAGCCGGTGCCTCCCCCAACGCCGCTTCCACAGCCGAAAGAGCAGCTTCTCCATTCTGAGGCGTGGTCATCAGCACCAGAAAGTCCCCATCGGCGTACTCATACTCCATATTTGCCCGGCGCAGCTGTTCTCCCAGCGCATGACCGCTCCAGCCCCGGGGCGCCAGCAGAGTCAGCCGCAGCGGATCGTCTGGTTCTATCCCCCAGCCCCGCTGCTCCAAACGAGCTTTAAGCGCATCCAGCTTCTGCACCCAGCAGGCCAGGTCTTGCCGGCACTCCCCCGCCAGATACCGGTTGCACAGATCCAACGAGCTTAAAATCAGATAGGAAGGACTGGTAGAGCCAAAAAGAGCCATGGCCTCCCGGGCATTTTTATAAAAAGCATCAGGCAGCCCCTTCTTCAGGTGCAGGTAGGCGCCGCCGGTCAGCACCGGCAAAGTCTTATGCGCAGAGTCACAGCAAAGATCCGCGCCCAGATCCAGCGGATGACAGGGCTCCGGCAAAAAATGCAGATATGCCCCGTGGGCATTGTCTACCAACAGACGGATCCCCCGCTTTCGGCACACCTGTGCCATGCCGCCGATATCCGCCTGATGCCCCAGATAATCCGGACTGGTGATATATACCGCCGCCGGGGGGACCGGAAAGGTATCCAATGCTTCTTCCAGATCCTGTGCCGACAGAGGACAGGCGCACAAGCTCCCCCGCTGCCGGGGCCATAGCCACTGCACCTGCACATCCAGCAGAGCGCAGGCATACACAAACGCCTTGTGCACATTCCGGGGAGCGGCAATCACCGGAAGCGTCCCGGAAGCCCGCAAACTGATGGCCAGCCGCACCATGGCCCGAATACACTGGCTGGATCCTTCGGCAGAATAGAGTGTTCTGCCTGCGCCGAAAAGAGAGGCTGCATTCGCCTCACTTTCCGCCAGAATCCCTTCTGCTTCGTAAAGGCTGTCTGCCCCGGGTATCTCTGTGATGTCCCAGGGTTCCGGCCCCAGAAAAGGTCTGCCCTTATGGCCGGGCATATGCAGGCGCACCGAATCTTTTTGCACATAGGCACGGACAAAGTCCGCTACCGGGGTTTCCATTATAGATCTTCCTCGGCGATCTTCATCATGATAGCGCACTCAATGCGCTTTTTGAACAGCTCACAGCCCGGTTCATACACCCCTTCAATGGCGCCGGTGGCATGGTAGGCATTGGCGGCACACCCGCCGGAGCAATACAGCTTTGCCCAGCAGTTTTCGCATTCCTTCCGCGCATAGGCATTACAGGCCCGAAAGCGTTCCCGCAGGGCGTCATTGGTCACTCCCTGCCAGATGTCCCCCAGCTTGAACTTTTCCTCTCCCACAAACTGGTGACAGGGGTACAGATCCCCCCAGGGCGTCACGGCCATATACTCCGTGCCGGAACCGCAGCCGGAAATACGCTTGTAAATGCAGGGCCCGGCCGTAAGATCCAGCATATAATGATAGAAGGTAATGGGATGCCCCTCTTTCTTCCGACGGAGCATGTCCAGCGCCAGAGTCTCATACTCCTTTTTGACGATCTCCAGATCCTCTGCCGTTAAAGCCGCGGGATCCTGGGGAGCGCAGACCACCGGCTCCATGCTCAGCTCCGTAAATCCCAGATCTGCCATATGGAACACATCTTTGGTAAAATCCGGATTGGCATGGGTAAAGGTACCCCGCATATAATAATTCTTTCCGCCGCGGGCTTTGACCAGCGCCTGAAACTTCGGCACGATGCGGTCATAGCTGCCGTTCCCGGCGTAATCCACTCGGGTGGCATCGTGGATCTCCTTGCGCCCATCCAGAGAAAGAACCACATTGCTCATCTCACGGTTGGCAAAGTCGATAACATTCTCGTCAATAAGCATTCCGTTGGTAGTGAGCGTAAAACGGAAGTTCTTGCCCCGTTCCTTTTCCACGCTGCGGGCATAGGCCACCAGATCTTTGACCACCTGCCAGTTCATCAGTGGCTCCCCGCCGAAGAAGTCCACTTCCAAATTCCGCCGGGAACCGGAGTTCTCCATAAGAAAATCCAAGGCCCGCTTGCCTACCTCAAAGGTCATGAGCCCCCGCTCTCCATGATACTTCCCCTGACTGGCAAAGCAGTAGGCGCAATTCAGGTTGCAGGTATGAGCCACATGGAGGCACAAAGCCTTGACGATGTTTCCGGAACGGGCTTTGAGGGTGCCGGCCATAGGCGCAAATGTATCCGGAGAAAAGAGCTGCCCGGCCTGCTTCAGACTTTCTATATCGTCCAGACACTGTTCCAGCTCCTCCCGGGTCACATCCGGGCGGGAGGAATATTTTCCCAACATGGCGGAGAGGATCTGCTCCCGGGTATGGCTCTCATACATCAAAATGCAGTCATAGGCCACCTCATCCACCACATGAATGGAGCCGGAGCAGCTGTCCAGCACGATATGATACCCGTTAAGCGTAAAGGCATGAATCATAAGGCCCTCCTTGAGGCACAAAAAAACGGCCGCCTCTGGGCAAGCCCGGCAAGGCGGCTGATGTTTTTGAGGACGTTACTTATTTTCGTTCTCGCACTTCTGGTTGGCAACGCCGCAGCTGGTCTTGCAGGCGGACTGGCAGGAAGTCTGGCATTCGCCGCAGCCACCGTTCTTGGCGCTCTCACAGAGATTACGGGTAGCAATGGTCTTAATTCTTTCCATGGTATCATTCTCCAATCGTTAAAATTACTGCCGGACGCATCCCCGGCAAGGCGTATCTTTACAGATACAGATATTATAGCAATTCTGCTGTGGTAAGTCAATGGTGCAAAAGTGCCCGCAGCAGGGAAAAGCATGTTCCGAATGGATATGCACGCAGGGCCGGAAACGGCACTTCTCATACACCCTGCCACGAAAAAGTCTTCCGCAAACAGCTGCTGCTTTAATATCTGTTCAAGACGTACCCAAAGCGGCGGCAGACAGTATACGCAGTACGGAACGCGCCTATATGCAAGCTGCGTGACGCTCGTAATGCGGGGGCGCACGTTCCGGCTGCGCCGGAACTCTGCGGGGCCTGCGGCCCCGCAGGCGTGCCTCCGGCACGCAGTGCGCCCCCCAACTCCGTATACGCTGCAAGCTCCATAAAACCCGGCCCCAGGCCTCACATCCGCTTATCATCTTTATACGGCGTCCATGCCCCTAACCAGAGCATACTCTTTCCTTCCGCCTATTCACAGATGAAAATATGCCGTTGATTTTCCCCATATTCTTGACCTGCTCAGGCATTTATGCTTTAATAAGAGAAAGTAACATATTGGGGGTATACATGGAACACAAGCATGAGGATGTATATGAAAACAAGATTGCCGGGCTTTGCGGAGCACTTCTGTTTGCTTTGGGCGGCGGCATAATCTACTTTTTGCTGTATCAGTTGGGGTATATCTCCAGCATCAGCGGTCTGGTGGGCGCCGTGCTGGCCATGAAGGGCTATGCTCTCTTCTCTAAAAAAGAGAGTATGTTTGGTGTGATCACTTCCGCCGTGCTGGCTCTGTTGGTATTAGCGGCAGCCTGGTATCTGTGTCTGGCCAAAGATGTATATGAGGCCTTCCAGGAGTGGTTTGCTGCCGGCGAAATCGATTATACTGTATCTTTTGGGGAAGCAGTGCAGGGAGCTCATTTGTTCCTGGAGGATCCGGAGATCTCCCGTTCCTATCTGGGGGATTTGGGGATGAGCCTGCTTTTTGCGGTTATCGGCTGCTTTGGAAATGTGTGGACGGCTCTAAAGAACCAGAAAGCTCAAAAAGCACAGCAGGCGGCACCCATTCAGGCAGAAGCAAAAGAAAGTCCCTATTCCGCAGAAGAGCCCAACCCCTTTGCACAGGATCAGGAAGAAAAGAATCCTTTCGCCGCACAGGATGAAACAAAAGAATAACGCTTGTACATATGTATAAACGCCCTGCGGGGCGTTTTTTCATATTAGTAGATGGCCCCCATTTCGTTCCGCATCGGGATACGGTACGCCTTTCATTCGTAAATAGACCGCATACGCAGCATGGTTCGTGCCCGCTCGAAAACTGCGCTGCGCTCGTAATGCGGGGGGCGCACGTTCCGGCTGCGCCGGAACTCTGCGGGGCTCACAGCCCCGCAGGCGTGCCTCCGGCACGCAGTGCGCCCCCACAATCCCCGTATACGCCTCCACCCACTTTTCCACTCCACCCCGTTTTACTGTATCCCGTTTCTAAATACGAGCTTCCCTTCTTTATTCCCACACAAAAAGCGCTCCCTTGGGAGCGCTTTTGCATTTTGATCGGATTTTCCGGTCTTATTTGCCTTCCTTGGCCGCCTTGATCTCTTTGATCATCTCGGGCACTACCTTGAACAGGTCCCCTACGATGCCATAATTGGCCACCGTAAAGATGGGGGCGCCGTCATTCTTGTTCACGGCAATAATGGTTTCAGAATCCTGCATACCGGCTACATGCTGAATGGCGCCGGAAATGCCCAGGGCTACATACAGCCGGGGATGCACGGTCTTGCCGGTCTGCCCCACCTGATGGTCATTTGTGATCCAGCCTGCATCCACCACCGCACGGGAGGCGCCTACCACGCCGCCCAGTACACCGGCCAGTTCTTCAGCCAGCGCAATGCCCTTTTCGGGATCCTTGCTGATGCCCCGGCCAACGGCTACTACAACGTCGGCCCCTACCAGATCTACCATCTTCCGCGCCATCTTCTCGATCTTGAGAATCTGCACATGGATATCGTCTGCGGTCAGATCCGTCTTTACATTCTCGATGATGCACTTGTCGGCGCCTGCCTGATCAAACTCCTGTGTCTGCATAACGCCGGGGCGCACCGTAGACATCTGCGGCCGGAATCGGGGGCAGATAATAGTGGCCATCAAATGCCCGCCAAATGCCGGACGGGTCATCTTCAGGTTGGTGTTCTCTTCGAACTTTGTGTTATCCACATCAATGGTGGAGGTGCTCTTAAGGAATGCCTTGTACTTCTCTACATCCACATCCAGATGGGTGCAGTCGGCGGTAAGGCCGGTATGCAGTCTGGCGGCGCAGCGGGGACCGAGATCCCGGCCCAGATTGGTAGCGCCGATAAGCACGATCTCCGGCTTCTTCTCCTCGATCAGGTCGCAAAGCACCTTGGCATATCCATCGGTGGTATAGTCCTTCAGCAGGGGGCTGTCCGCATAATAGACCCGGTCGGCTCCGTAGCCGCCCAATGCCTTCAGGTGGTCTGCATCCAGGCCGCTGCCCAGCACCACGCCGCACAGCTCTACCTTCAGATCATCGGCCAGCTTCCGGCCTTCGCTGAGCAGCTGATAGCTGATGCTCTGGAGCAGGCCTTCCCGCTGCTCACAAAATACCCATACGCCCTTGAAGGCGGCAGTATCCGTGCAGTTGTATTCAGCCATTGTATTCTTCTCCTCTCTGTCAGATCAAATGCTTCTCGTTCAGAAGGCCCACCAGTTTGGCGGCGTCCTCCAGCATTACGCCGGCGCCCTTGACGGGGGGAGAGAAGGACTTGTATACGTTGGTGGGGGAACCCTGCAGACCGATGGTATCGGTCTCGATAAGGGGATCATCCTTCAACGTGTTGTAATCAAAGATATCCAGAGGCTTGTCATAGCACTCGAAGATACCGGAGATGCTCATGTACCTGGGCTGGTTGAGCTCCTTGAGGCAGGTGATCAGGCAGGGGGTCTGGGCTCGCAGCAGCATATACCCATCCTCCAGCAGGCGCTTGACCACTACAGCTCCTTCTTCCGCACGAATCTCGGCGGCATAGGTGATCTGGGGCAGGTGAAGCTTTTCGGCGATCTGGGGGCCGACCTGAGCGGTGTCCCCGTCGATGGCCTGCCGGCCGCAGAATACGATGTCATCCTTTTCCAGGCCGATCTTATTCACCGCCGCCGCCAGGATCTGGCTGGTGGCAAAGGTATCGGAACCGCCAAACTCACGGCCGCTTACCAGCACGGCTCTGTCGCAGCCCCTGGCCAGCAGCTCTCTGAGCATCCCCTCTGCGGGAGGAGGCCCCATGGAGACCACGATGACCTGACAGCCCGTGGCGTCCTTAAGCTCCAGAGCAGCCTCTACGGCGGCCAGATCGTCGGGATTTGTAATGGTAGCCATGGCGGCACGATCCATGGTGCCGTCGGGCTTTACCGCAACTTTACCGGAGGTATCCGGAACCTGCTTTACGCAAACGATAGCTTTCATTCTCTTTACCTCGTTCCAATTACTTGAGCAGAGCGCCGGAAATGACCATCATCTGGACTTCGCTGGTGCCCTCGTAGATCTCGGTGATCTTGGCATCCCGCATCATGCGCTCAATGGGATAATCCCGGGTGTAGCCGTAGCCGCCGAAGAGCTGCAGGCACCGGCGGGTCACGTCACTGGCGGTACGGGAAGCAATGAGCTTGGCCTGAGCAGCCTCCACACTGTAGCGGACCTTGGCGCCGTTCATGGCCGCCTGCTTTTTCTGCGCAGCGGCATAGACCAGATACCGGGCCGCCTCAATACGTGCCTTCATCTCTGCCAGTTCAAACTGCGTGTTCTGGAACTGTGCGATGCTCCGGCCAAACTGCTTGCGCTCCTTCACATAGGCCACCGTCTCGTCCAAAGCGCCCTCTGCAATGCCCAGCGCCTGAGAAGCAATACCGATACGGCCGCCATCCAGCGTAGCCATGGCCAGCTGGAAGCCCTTGCCCTTTACGCCCAGAAGCCGGTCCTTGGGGATGATGCAGTCCTCCATGATCAGTTCGCAGGTGGAGGAACCGCGGATACCCATCTTATCTTCGGGCTTGCCCACGGAGAATCCGGGATCCGTCCGCTCTACGATAAAGGCGGAGATCTCCTTGCTCTTGCGGCCCTTCTTGTCGGTCAGGATGCCGGTAACCGCGATGATGATGAATACATCCGCAAACCCTGCATTGGTGATGAAGATCTTGGAGCCGTTGAGCTTCCAGTGGTCTCCTTCATCGATGGCCCAGGTCTGCTGGCCCTGCGCATCGGTGCCGGCACCGGGCTCGGTAAGGCCAAAAGCGCCCAGCCATTCGCCGGAGCAAAGCTTGGGCAGATATTTTGCCTTCTGCTCGGGAGTACCATTTTCATAAATGGGCGCCGCGCAAAGACTGGTATGAGCAGAAAGCACTACGCCTGTGGTGCCGCATACCCGGCTCATTTCTTCTACCGCCAGCACATAAGAGAGCACATCGCCTCCTGCACCGCCAACGGTCTTGGGGAAATAGATGCCCATCATGCCCAGCTTGGCCATCTTTTCCACGGTCTCTTTGGGGAAGTATTCCTCTGCATCCACTTTCTTAGCCAGAGGCTTCACTTCGTTTTCAGCAAACTCCCGGTACATCTTCTGGGCCAGCAGCTGCTGCTTGGAAAGTGTAAAATCCATTCTTTACCTCCTGATATTTGGGGTACAAGGGCCTCCGCCTTCCGGCGAAGGCCCCGGAAACGCTCTTTGGCTTACTTGGCGTCGATGGCCGTCTTGGTGCGGTCTGCGTTGTAAATATAGAAACCCTTGCCGGTCTTGCAGCCCAGATTGCCGCTGCGGACCATCTTTCTCAGCAGGGGGCAGGGACGGTACTTGGTATCGCCCATTTCGTTATACAGCACTTCCATAATGGCCAGGCACACATCCAGACCAATGAAGTCCCCCAGTTCGAAGGGGCCCATGGGATGGTTGGAGCCCAGCTTCATGGCGGTGTCGATATCTTCGATGCTGGCTACGCCTTCCATCTTGATGTAGCAGGCTTCGTTGATCTCAGGGATGAGGATACGGTTGACGATAAAGCCTGCCGCCTCGTTGACCTGCACAGGCACCTTGTTGATGGCCTTGGACAGGTTGGTGATGAACTCTACCATCTCGGGGGTGGTGTTGGCTCCGGCGGTGACTTCGATGAGCTTCATCCTGTCGGCAGGGTTGAAGAAGTGCATGCCGATCAGGGGCCGGGTCAAGCCGTTGCCGATCTCGGTGATGGACAGGCTGGAGGTGTTGGAAGCAAAGACAGTCTCCGGCTTGCAGAGCTTATCCAGCTCCTGGAAGGTCTTTTTCTTGACTTCCATGTTCTCAAAGGCAGCTTCCACGATCAGATCGCAGTCTGCGCACAGATCTTCCTTGACGCCGGGGGTGATGGCAGCCAGAATGGCATCCACTTTCTCCTGGGCGATCTTGCCCTTTTCCACCAGCTTGGCATAGCCCTTGGCGATCTTGGCCTTGCCGCCTTCTGCCCACTCCTGCTTGATATCGCAGAGAGCTACTTCATACCCCTCGCACTGTGCAAAAGCCTTGGCAATGCCCTGGCCCATGGTGCCTGCGCCGATAACGCCGATTTTCATAGTGTTTCCTCCTGATAAAATTTGAATATCTGCAAAAGGGAAGCCGGGACGGAAGCGGTACCTCCGCCCGGCATATACTGGATCAGTTGTTGGTGAACACGGCCTTGGGCTTGGGCTTTTCCCGGCTGAGGAAGCAGGCCATGCCTTCTACCTGGTCGTGGGTCTCGAAGCAGGCGCCAAAGAGCTTTTCTTCAATGGCAACGCCCTCTTCAATGGAGACCTGCATCCCCTCGTTGACGGCCTGTTTGCAGGCACGAACGGCAATGGGTGCATTCCGGGCGATCTTGTTGGCCAGCTTCAGCGCATTCTCCATGAGCTCTGCCTGGGGATATACGGCATTGACCAGCCCGATGCGCAGCGCTTCCTGCGCATCAATGTTCAAAGCGGCATAAAGCATCTGCTTGGCCATGCCCATGCCTACCAGTCGGGCCAGCCGCTGGGTGCCCCCAAAGCCGGGCGTGATGCCCAGGCCCACCTCGGGCTGCCCGAACACTGCGTTATCGGCCGCCAGGCGGATGTCGCAGCTCATGGCCAGTTCGTTGCCGCCGCCCAGCGCAAAGCCGTTGACCGCAGCGATGACGGGCAGGGGGAACTTCTCGATATACAGGAAAATATCGTTGCCCAGCTTGCCGAAAGCTTCGCCCTCAGCCTTGGTCATGGTGCTCATGGAGCCGATATCGGCACCGGCCACAAAGCTCTTTTCCCCTGCGCCGGTAAGCACCACGCAGCGGACGATGTTCTGATCGATGGTCTCAAAAGCTGCCTTCAAGTCGGCCAGGACCTCGGGGTTCAGGGCGTTGAGAGCCTTGGGCCTGTCGATGGTGACAACGGCTACAGCTCCCTGGATCTCGGTATTTACAAATGCCATGGTATGCTCCTTACATCTCCACGATGGTGGCGCAGCCCATACCGCCGCCGATGCACAGGGTGGCCAGTCCCTTATGGGCGCCGCGATGCTTCATGGCGTACAGCAGGGTAACAAGGATACGGCAGCCGGAAGCACCCACGGGGTGGCCCAGAGCCACGGCGCCGCCGTTGACGTTGACCTTGCTCATATCAAAGTTCAGTTCCCGGGCTACGGCCACAGACTGAGCAGCAAAGGCTTCGTTGGCTTCGATCAGATCCATATCCTCCACCTTCAGGCCGGTCTTTTCCATGACCTTTTTGGTGGCGGCCACGGGGCCGATGCCCATGATGGCAGGATCCACACCGCCCAAAGCGCCGCCGATCCAGGTGGCCATGGGGGTGATGCCCAGTTCTTTGGCCTTCTCTTCGCTCATGACCACTACAGCGGCAGCGCCGTCGTTAATGGCGGAAGAGTTGCCTGCGGTGACCCGGCCATCGGGTTTGAAGGCGGGCTTCAGCTTGGCCAGAGCTTCCATGGTGGTGCCGGCACGGGGGCCTTCGTCCGTATCGAATACGATATCGCCCTTCTTATTTTTAATGACTACGGGAACGATCTCCTCTTTGAAGGCGCCCGCTGCGATGGCGGCGGAGGCTTTGTTCTGGCTGTTCACGGAGAAAGCGTCCAGTTCTTCCCGGGTAATGCCCCAGCGGTCGCAGATGTTCTCGGCAGTGATACCCATGTGGCAGTTGTTGTATACATCCCACAGAGCGTCGTTGACCATGGTATCCACCAGCTCACTCTTACCCATGGGGTAGCCCATGCGGTAGCCATAGCGTCCCTTCTGGATGGCAAAGGGAGCCATATCCATGTTTTCTACGCCGCCGGCCACCACAACGTCGGCATCGCCGGCTTCGATCATCTGAGCCGCCATGTTCACGCAGTGCAGACCGGAACCGCAGACCACGTTGACGGTAACGGCGGGGGTGGTGTAGGGAAGACCGGCATAGATGGATGCCTGACGGGCTACGTTCTGGCCCAGTCCCGCCTGAATGACGCAGCCCATGTACACATGATCCACCTGCTCCGGCTTGAGCCCTGCCCGGCTCACGGCCTCGCGAATGACGACCTCGCCCAGCCTGGCGGCGGGAACATTGGACAAAGTGCCGCCAAACTTGCCGATGGCGGTACGGCACGCCGAAGCGATCACAACTTTTTTCATGTAGTAGCCTCCTAAGATGTCTCTTTTATTTCAACGACGCACGGCAGTGCGCCCAAAATAAAGCGTAAAAAATGGAAAAAGCGCGGCTTGGAGTAAAAAAAATGCCGCAGGTCATGCGGGCAAAACTTTGCCCGGGGAATAATCCAGAGATAAAGACGGCTCTGCGCACAAGCACCGGGACTTTGTATGGGGTTTGCGCAGGATCCTCCTTAAAACGGACGCACACAACCTTATTTACATAGGTATTGTATTATAGATCCGGTCATTTGTCAATCAATATCGGCGCAAATCACGGTTTTTTCACAAACAAAAATTTGTTTTTGTCTGCATTTTGGGGAAACCACTCATTTTTCCACACGTTGTTTTTGGATGCATTTTTGCACGTTTGTGCAATTGACGCAGTTGACGGCAGAGCGTATCCATGCTATAAAAATACAAGAGGAAGGGGTTGACCCTGCCCTGCTCCCCCGGGGAGCGATCTTACAGGTGAATCGGAGAGGAGAAACGGCCATGAACTATTCGGATATGTACGAGCAGAAACGGATCTCCGCCGCAGAAGCGGCGGCCCTCATCAAGAGCGGGGATTGGGTGGATTACGGCTGGACCACCGGCACTCCCGTAGCGGTAGACAGAGAGATTGCCAAACGCCTGCCGGAACTGGAAAACGTAAACTTCCGGGGCGGCATCCTCATGTGGGAACCGGCCATCTTCCAGATAGAAACGCCGGAAAAGCATATGACCTGGAACAGCTGGCACATGGGCGGTATTGAACGCAAAGCCATTGCACGTGGGTTCAGCTTTTATGCGCCTATCCGCTATTCCGAACTGCCCCGGTATTACCGGGAAAGCCCTGATCCCCTGGATGTGGCAGTATTTCAGGTAGCCCCCATGGATGCCCACGGGTATTTCAACTTCGGTCCCAATGCCAGCCATATGGGAGAGGTCTGCCGCAAGGCAAAGATCGTTATTGTAGAAGTCAACCAGAACATGCCCCGCTGCCTGGGCGGCTTTGATGAAGGCGTGCACATCAGCGACGTGACCTATATTGTGGAGGGAGATAATCCGCCCATGGGCCAGATGGGGCCCGCCGCCGCTCCCACCGCCGTGGATGAGGCCGTGGCAAAACTGATCGTGCCCCAGATCCCCGATGGCGCCTGCCTGCAGCTGGGTATCGGCGGCATGCCTAACGCCGTAGGCAACATGATCGCCCAAAGTGACCTGAAGGATCTGGGCGTACACACGGAAATGTATGTGGATGCCTTTGTGAACATTGCCAGAGCCGGTAAGATCACCGGCCGGAAAAAGGCCATCGATCCCGGCCGGCAGGTCTATGCCTTTGGCGCGGGTACCCAGATGCTCTATGACTATCTCCACGATAACCCAGCCTGCATGTCTGCTCCGGTGGAATATACCAACGATGTGCGGGTGGTAGCGCAGCTGGATAACTTTATTTCCATCAACAACGCCGTGGACATTGACCTTTTCGGCCAGGTAAACGCCGAAAGTGCGGGCGTGAAAAACATCTCCGGTGCCGGCGGGCAGATGGATTTCGTTATGGGCGCCTATCTGAGCAGGGGCGGCAAGAGCTTCATCTGCCTGAGCTCCACCTTCTTTAACAAAAAGACCGGCAAGGCCGAAAGCCGGATTCAGCCCACCCTGACTCCCGGAAGCATTGTGACGGATACCCGTCCCACGGTGCACTACATCTGCACGGAATACGGTTTGCTGAACCTAAAGGGACTTACGGCCTGGGAACGTGCGGAAGGTCTTATTAACCTGGCCCACCCGGACTTCCGCGAAGAGCTCATCGCCCAGGCAGAAAAGATGCACATCTGGCGCCTGTCCAACAAGCGGTAAGCGCAGCGATCTGCACGGGGCACACGGAGCCTGACCCTCCGCCCGAGGCTGCTTGCATTGCTGCCCTTCTGTTGTTAAAACAATCCTGTTTTGAAAGCGGATCTGCCGCCCGCCGGGGCTGCGGATCCGTTTTGTTTTGGCAGTTCCATCGTTTTATTGCGCGATGCTCCATGAAAACAGCCGGAAAGCGAGGCGTGGGGGCGCACTGCGTGCCTGACGGCACGCCTGCGGGGCCATGCCCCGCAGAGTTCCGGCGGCAGAGCCGCCGGAACGTGCGCCCCCGGGCTGCGTATACACTCCCGTCCCGTAAGCCAGCGGCTCCGTTCCGTCTTCCTTCCCCTTACGCGCAGGCTGTCACAACTCCCCTTTTGTGCCGAAAACAATCCATACTTTTACAGTCATTCCGTACTCTTGATTTAATAAACCATTCAGACGAATTCGGTCTTTTTTACGTTCTGTGCCGTATTGTCATACGGAATGGATTGTGTTATAGTGATGCCAAAGAGAATTTACTATCTTGACTTAAATGAGGAAAAGGATATGCAGTTAGAAAAGATGCTGGCCATCCGCAACAACAAGATCGTGTATGTGGACGGCGACACCTGCTACAAGGTTTTTAATGAGGATTACCTCAAGGAGGATATATTTAAAGAAGCCTATAATCAGGTCCGTGTAGAAAGTCTGGGGCTCAGCGTGCCCAAAGTGCTGGGCGTGACCACCGTGGAGGGCAAGTGGACCCTCTCCTCCCAGTTCATCCCCGGCAGGACCCTTTCCCGCCTGATGACCCTGGAGCCGGAAAAAAAGGCGGCCTACATGGAGCTTTTTGTCCGGGTGCAACGGCAGATGCACAGCCGGAACTGTCCCCAGCTCACCCGCCTGCAGGAGAAGATGGATAACCGCATCAGCCGCACGGATCTGCCCGCCACGGTGCGCTATTCCCTCCATGAAGATATCCTCTCCATGCCACGGGAGAACCACATCTGCCACGGGGATCTGGTGCCCTCCAATGTGCTCATCCGCAAGGGCGACGGCGTTCCTTTCATTTTGGACTGGAGCCATGTGACCCGCGGGTATGCCCCTGCCGATGCGGCCCGTACCTATCTGCTTTTTACCCTGAATGAAGATAAAGAGGGTGCAGAGCTGTATCTGTCCCTGTACTGCCGGGAATCCGGTCTGGATGAAAAAGAGATCCGCCGCTGGCTCCCCGCTGTGGCTGCCTCCCAGCTGGTACTGGGCAATGAGGCCGAACGGGAGATCCTTCATGCCTTTATCGGCGTATAAAGTTTTGAAAAGAGGTTTTAGTCTATGACGATTCTGGTCTGCATCGGTTCCTCCTGTCACATTAAGGGTTCCCGTCAGGTGGTGGAAGCCCTGCAAAAGCTCATCCGGGAGCATCATCTGGGCGACAAAGTCATGCTCCGCGGCACCTTCTGCCTGGGGCGGTGTCAGGATGGCGTGTGCGTTTCTATCGGAGACAAATTCTTCTCCGTTTCTCCCGAAAACGTGGAAACATTCTTCCGGGAAAATGTTCTGAATAAGGTATAATCCCATGCTGATACAGATCTGCGTAGGCTCTTCCTGCCATCTCAAGGGCACGGAACAGATTATCAGCCTCTTTCAGCAGGCGCTGAAAGAGTATGCCCTGGAGGAAGAAGTGACTCTGGCCGGGAGCTTCTGCACCGGCCGCTGCAACCGCACGGGCGTTACCGTCACTGTGGACGACGCCGTTTACCCCGGCATAACACCTGAAAGCTTCCCCGCCTTTTTTGAAGAACGGATAGCCCGCCCCCTGGGCGCATGCAAGGTCTGCTGATCCCCTAAAATCCCCTATAAGCGAGGTATTTCTGCCATGGACTGTCTGACACTGAAGAAATCCAACTGCAAGAACTGCTACAAATGCATCCGTCATTGCCCGGTCAAATCCATTCGCTTTTCCGGCAATCAGGCCTATATCATCGGGGCTGAATGCATCCTCTGCGGCCACTGCTTTGTGGTGTGTCCCCAGAATGCCAAGCAGATCGTGGACGAAACGGAAAAAGCCAGAGTGCTCCTGCAAAGCGGGGAAAAGGTCATCGTGAGCCTGGCCCCCTCCTTCATGGCCAACTATGAGGGCGTGGGTATCGACGGTATGCGAGAAGCCCTGAAGCAGCTGGGCTTCTTTGATGCAGAAGAAACGGCGATGGGTGCTACCATCGTAAAAAACGAGTATGAACGCATACTGGACGAGGAGCAGCGGGATATCCTTATTTCCTCCTGCTGCCACAGTGTGAACCTTCTCATTCAAAAGTATTTTCCGGATGTGCTGCCCTATCTGGCGGACGTGCTTTCCCCCATGCAGGCCCACTGCAAGGATATCAAGCGCCGCTATCCCGGCGCCAAAACGGTGTTTGTCGGCCCTTGTGTGGCCAAAAAAGACGAAGCCCAGCGCTGCGAAGGGCTGGTGGATACCGTGCTGACTTTTGATGAGCTCTCCGCCTGGCTCAAGGCCGAGGGGATCGAACTGAAGCAGGCCCAGCATCCGCTGGAACATTCCCGGGCCCGGTTCTTTCCCACCACGGGCGGGGTGCTGAAATCCCTGTCTCACGAAAATCCCAGGTATACCTATATGGCCATGGACGGGGTGGAAAACTGCATGGCTGCCCTGCGGGAGATCCAGGCCGGCACGCTGCATAACTGCTTTATAGAAATGTCTGCCTGTGTGGGCAGCTGCGTAGGCGGCCCCGTAATGGAAAAATTCCACCATACCCCCGTCCACAGCTATACCGCCGTAGCCAAGGCCGCCGGGAAACTGGATTTTGAGGTGCTGCAGCCGGAACATTTCTCCCTGCAAAAGCCCTTTTTGCCCTTGGACAGACACAGCCGCATGCCCTCGGAGCGGGAGATCAGCGACATTCTCCTGCAAATGGGCAAGAAGCGGGCCGCCGATGAGCTCAACTGCGGTACCTGCGGCTATGACACCTGCCGTGAAAAGGCCATTGCCGTATATCAGGGCAAGGCGGAGATCTCCATGTGCCTGCCCTACCTGAAGGACAAGGCAGAAAGCTTTTCCGATACCATTGTGCGCAACACCCCCAACGGTCTTATTGTTCTGAACGAAAAGCTGGAGGTGCAGCAGATCAACCGCATTGCGCTGAAGATCCTGAACATCCGCTATGCCACGGATATTCTGGGAGATCAGGTGGTGCGGATCATGGATCCGGATGACTTTATGAGCGTCCTTTCCAGCGGCCGGAGCATCCACGATAAGCGGGTATATCTGGCAGAATATGAAAAATACGTGGAAGAGACCATCGTATACGATAAAGAATACCGGCTGCTTGTATGCATCCTCCGGGATGTCACCGAAGAAGAGGAGATCAAGGCCCAGAAGGAGAACATGCGCAGCCAAACAGTAGAGATCGCCGACAAGGTGGTGGATAAGCAGATGCGTATCGTACAGGAGATCGCATCCCTCCTGGGAGAGACAGCCGCCGAAACCAAAATCGCCCTCTCCAAGCTCAAGGAGTCCATCAGTAATGAATAACCTGTGCGCCGATATAGGCTATAAGAGCATCAACCACGAAGGAGAGCAGCTCTGCGGTGATCATGTGGATATTGTGGAACAGGGTGAAAACTCTACCGTCATCGTCCTGGCAGACGGTCTGGGCAGCGGCGTAAAGGCCAGCATCCTTTCCACCCTGACCAGCAAGATCATCTCCACCATGATGGCCGAGGGGCTGCCCCTGGAGGAATGTGTTTCCACCATTGCGGCTACCCTCCCCATATGCTCTCAGCGTGGGGTCGCCTATTCCACCTTTACCATTCTGCACCTGATCCGCAATGAGACCGCCGAGCTCATTCAGTATGATAACCCTGCGGTCATTTTCCTTAGGAATTTTGAAAACGTGGATTACCCCATGCAGGAGCTGCACATAGGCGGCAAGCAGATCTATAAATCCTCCATCCGCCTGCAGGAGGATGACATCTTCATTGCCATGAGCGACGGATGTCCTCATGCAGGCATCGGTATTGCCTATAACTTTGGTTGGAAGCGGGAGGAGATCATGGATTTCATGGCCTCCATCGCCCCGGCAGGCTATACGGCCAAAACTCTTTCCACCATGCTGGTGGATGAGTGCGACAAGCAGTACGGACACCACCCGGGAGACGATGCCACGGCCTGCGTGGTGCGCATCCGCCGCCGGGAGCCCATGAATCTGCTCTTCGGCCCGCCCCGGAACCGGGACGACTGCGACAGAATGATGTCACTGTTCTTCAGCAAGGAGGGCAAACACATTGTCTGCGGCGGCACCACCTCCTCCATTGCCGCCAGATATTTGGGAAAGCCCCTGCGGGCCAGCCTGAACTTTGAGCGCAGCGATGTGCCCCCCATTGCCGAAATTGAAGGGGTGGATCTGGTCACGGAAGGCGTGATCACCATCAACAAGGTACTGGAGTATGCGCGGGACGCTCTCGGAGGCAATGAGCTTTACGAGCAGTGGAGCCTCAATAAGGACGGTGCCAGCCGCATCTGCCGGCTGCTGTTTGAAGAAGCTACGGATATTAACTTCTTTGTCGGCCGGGCGGTGAATCCCGCCCATCAGAACCCGGATCTGCCCATCACCTTCAACATAAAGATGAACCTGGTGGAGCAGCTCAGCCAGTGCCTGCGGGACATGGGCAAGCGGGTCAAGGTCATTTACTTTTAAAAGAATTCCCCCCAGAAAGGCGCTTTTACAAAAGGCGAAAGGTTCCCATATCATGAGAAAGTTCGATACCAATGTCCAATATACCAAGTATCTGGTGCTGCGGGAGGTGGCCCGGGAGGCCTGGGCCGACACCCTTTTGGATAACGCGGCGGATATCCCCCAGCGCATTGCCCCCAATGGCAGTCAGGCTACGGACTGCTGCGTCTATAAGGAACGGGCTGTTCTGGCCGAACGGGTGCGCATGGCCGCCGGCGGCCACCGGGATAATCCCAATATTATCGAGGTCATCAACGTGGCCTGCGATGAATGCCCCATGGGCGGCTTTGAAGTAACAAATTCCTGCCGAGGCTGCCTGGCACACCGCTGCATGGATGTATGCCCCCGGGGCGCCATCAGCTTTGACAGCCGCCATACTGCGCATATAGATAAATCCAAGTGCGTCAACTGCGGTCAGTGCGCCAAAGTATGCCCCTACAGCGCCATTGCCGACAGAAAGCGCCCCTGCATCAATGCCTGCAAGATCAAGGCCATCACCATCGGAGCGGATCAGGCGGCCTCCATTGATAACAACAAATGCATTTCCTGCGGCGCCTGCGTATACCAGTGCCCCTTTGGTGCCATTATGGACAAGAGCTTTTTGCTGGATGTGATCGACATTCTGAAAAAAAGTGAAAACAACACCAAATACAAGGTATTTGCCGTGGTGGCCCCTTCCATTTCCAGCCAGTTTACCTATGCAAAGCTGGGGCAGGTGGTCAGCGGTCTGAAGCGGCTGGGCTTCCATACCGTGGTGGAGGCTGCCCTCGGTGCAGATATGGTGGCCGATGCCGAAAGCCGGGAACTGGTGGAAAAGGGCTTTTTGACCAGCTCCTGCTGCCCGGCCTTTGTCAGTTATATAGAAAAGGCTTTCCCCTCTCTGCTGCAGAACGTTTCCCACAATCTTTCCCCCATGGCGGCATTATCCAAATATCTCAAGGAGCATGAATCCCCCTGCAGGATCGTGTTCATCGGGCCCTGTACCGCCAAAAAAGCAGAGATTCGCCGGGAAAATGTGCGGCCTTATGTAGATGTGGTCATGACCTTTGAAGAGCTTCAGGCACTGTTTGACAGCCGGGATATGGATATCACCACCCTGCCGCTGGACGTGCTGGACAACGCCTCCTACTTCGGGCGGATATTTGCCCGGTGCGGCGGCCTTTCCGATGCGGTAGCCCAGGGCATCAAGGAGCACGGCGATACCTTCGACCTGAAGGCCCTTTCCTGCGATGGCATAGAGGAATGCCGCATGGCCCTGCTCAAAGCCTCCAAGGGTAAGCTGGACGCCAACTTTGTGGAAGGCATGGCCTGCATCGGCGGCTGTATCGGCGGCGCCGGGTGTCTGACCCACGGAGAAAAGAGCAAGCTCCAGGTAGACAAATACGGTATGGAAGCTCACGAAAAAACCATTTCCGATGCCATTTCCGTGCTGAACAAGTAACTTTTTCCCTGCCGCCCCGGGGCCTGCGCCTGTCGGGGCTTTTTTGTTGATAAAGCGGCTTGCCCGGGAAACCGGGAGGGAGCTACACGCCGTGGCTCCAGCCCCGGTAGCAGCGGCAGGGGCTGTGCCCCTCCGCTGCCATTGGCGCCCTTCGGGCGCCAATGGTGCAGCTCCAGGCCCCGTATACCGGGAAGTCTTCAATATCCGGCACATATGAATATTCAGGCTGCCTTTTTTGCACTTCTGCAGACAATGCCTGTTGCTCCTTTTTAAGACACAGGGTATACTATATGGCAGATCTCAAAAGCAGGAGCAGCTTTTTTAGACGTTTCCGCCCACTGCTTTTTTAAAATCGCTAACCCATTACGATCCTACAGGAGGTGCCTCATGAAGATCCTTCTGCTGAGTTGCAGCACCGGCGAAGGCCACAACCACTGTGCCATGGCCGTGGGAGAAGCCCTGCAAAGTCTGGGCCATACCGCCGACTTTCTGGATATGCTCCATCTGTGCGGGGAGCCCGGCCCCCTGAGCTTTGATAAGGTGCTCAACCGCATTTCTGCCAAAGCACCGGATGTTTTTGGCATGATGTACCACGCCGGAGCCATGTACAGTGCCACGGGGGTCACCTCCCCCATCTATCTGGCCAACATCCGCCATGCCCGGGAGCTGAAGGACTATATGCAAAACCACGGCTATGAAGCCGTAGTCTGCTCCCACCTGTTCCCCATGGAAACATTGACCTATCTGCGCCGGAATGAAAAGGAAAGCATCCCCTGTTACGGTATTCTCTCAGACTATACCTGCATCCCCTTCCTGCCGGAAACGGAGCTGGACGACTACTTTCTTCCCCACGAAGAGGTGCGTGCTGCCTGTGTGGCGGCGGGTATGCCGAAAGAGAAGCTTTATGTAACGGGTATGCCCGTCAGCAGCCGCTTCTGCACCGTCCTCTCCAAAGAGGAAGCCCGAAAGGCGCTGAATCTGCCTCTGAACAAACGCATCTATCTTGTTATGACCGGCGGCATCGGCTGCGGAGACGCACTGAACCTGTGCCGTTCCATCCGGCGGATCCCGGATAAAAACGCCCTGCTCTGCGTGCTCTCCGGCCGGAATGAAGAGCTGCGCCAGGCCCTTATGCAGGCATTCCCGCCGGAGGAAGTGTGCAGCGTGCCCTTTACGGATCAGGTGCCCGCCTATATGCGGGCATCGGATGTGCTGCTTTCCAAGGCAGGCGGTATTTCCAGCTCGGAAGCGGCAGTGCTGGGGATCCCTCTGGTACATACCATGGCTATCCCGGGGGTAGAAACGCTCAACGCTTCCTTCTTCGAAAGCCACGGTATGTCCCTGTTCGCCGGGAATTTCTATGAAGCCGCCCGCTTTGCCGACAGGCTCCTGTTTGACAGGGAACTGGCCCGCTCCATGCTGCAGGCCCAAAATGCCTGCATTCCCAAAGACGGGGCTATGGCCATCGCCCGCCGCATTGTGCAAGCCCGCTGATCCTTTTTACCATCTGTTTGGAGGTTTTTTCTATGCCGTTTATGGGGTATTTTCTTCTTTTTGCGTTTCTTTTCATGCTGGGATGCAGCTTCGGCTGGGTGCTAGAAGTGTTTTACCGTCGATTCATCTCCTCCTCCAACCCGGAGCGCCGGTGGATCAACCCCGGTTTTCTCACCGGTCCGGCCCTGCCCCTGTATGGTACGGGCGTATGCGCCATGTGGCTCATCGTCAGTCTGGAGCCCTTTATTCCCATTGCGGATGTCTCCCTCCGCCGGGCGGTGCTGTTCCTGGGAATCACTCTGGGCATGACGCTGATAGAGTATATTGCCGTGCTTTTATCCACCCGTGTCTTCAAAGTGCAGCTGTGGGATTACTCCCGGCGCTGGGGAAACATTCAGGGCATCATCTGCCCCCTGTTCACCCTGTTCTGGGGAATATTGGGAATTGCTTACTATTATCTGGTGCATCCGCTGCTGAACCGCTCCCTCCATTGGCTTATGGAGGATACCAATGTGGTGGCAGCCTATGCCTTCTGCATGGGCATGTACTATGGCATACTCCTGCTGGATCTGATCCATTCCTCCCGGATGCTGGGCCGAATCCGCAAGTTCGCCAGGGAGAATCAGATCATCGTCCGTTATGAGGATCTGCGGGAACGGATCCGCCGCCGGAAGATCTCCGAGCGGATCAAGCTCAGCTTCCTGTTTGATATGTGGAGCGAGCACCCGCTGGTCGTCCATCTGCAGGAATATCTGCAGGATGTTCGGGAAAAACTCAAGCAGGATGCGCAGGAAAAGCTCCGGCAGCTCAAAGGCGAAGAAAAAGACAACTGACACGATGCAGGCAGACTTCCTCGAGGGGGTCTGCCTGTTGTTCAAATGATACAGGTACGTGGTGCGGCGTATTCTGCCCCCGTCCGCCGTGCCGCAGACCATATAATCTTACGGAGGTTTTCATGGGCGTATCCCTGTCCCCGGAATTCAAAAAGTATGCCTGGATGCAGCTTCCCTTCACACCCGGGCTGCTGCGCCTGAGCCAAAGACTGCTGGGCATTTTGCCCGTTCACAGCCCTTATGCGGATATCTGCACGGCCAAACGACAGGCCGGTTCTCTGCCTCTGACCCTGTTCTATCCCAAAGACCGTGGGCTGCAGAGGCCCTGTCTGATCTTTTATCACGGCGGCGGCTTCGGTCATCCCGCTGCGCCTCAACATCGGCGGCTGGCGGCTTTTCTGGCCCGGGAAGCCCATTGCACCGTGCTGTGCCCGGAATACCGCCTGCTGCCCCGGCACCTCTACCCCGCCGCCCGGGAGGACGCATTGACCGCCTATGCCTGGGCCGCTTCCGCATTTCCGGGGGCTGCTTTGGCCCTGGGAGGAGACAGTGCCGGAGGGGCTCTGGCGGCCTTTGCCATGACGGACGGCCCGCAGCAGGGACTGCCGGCTCCGGCCCTGCTGCTGCTTATCTACCCGGTGCTGGACGGGACTCTTTCCACGCCTTCTATGGCTGCCTTTCCCTCCACGCCCCTTTGGAATGCCCGCTGCAACCGGGCCATGTGGAGCATGCTTTTACAGGGGGCGGATCCCCGCCCGGCCAGCCCGCTGTTTCTGCCGCTGCCCCATCCCCTGCCCGCCGTATACATGGAGACGGCAGAGGTGGACTGTCTTCGGGACGAGGGACTCCTCTATGCCCGCCGCCTGCAGGAGGCCGGCGCCGCGGTGACCTGTCATACCCTCTGCGGCGCACCCCATGGTTATGATATCGCATTCTCCGCTCCCCGAGTGCAGGCTCTGTGGCAGGCCCGGGCGGAAGCGCTGCGGAAAGCCTTTGAATGAAATACTTATGTCCTATTCGCTTGAATTCATGTATTTATGGGCTATACGTTGAGGGTAGAGAAAATACTCCACCCTCAACATTTTTACATATGCTTTTTGTTCCAATACTCTTCCAGTGCAGAATTTATTTTGGAAGCACTCATAACGGAATCGCTCATCGGATGAGATAGATCTGCATTAGGGGCTTCAAGGCATAAAAAGCTATTGTTTTTGGTAAAGTAAATCAAACCGTATATCTTATATATAGTGCCGCCCGCTGGATTCGTTCCCTGAATGTCTAAAATAACACTCCAAATAGTATCTCCATCTTTATTATTATTAGTATCGTATATTTTGCGAATCCGAACCGCCGAAGCGTTATAAAAACTGGACAGCATTTCTTCTACCATATAGTTAAAAAGAATTTTTTCTTTTTCATTCAATTGCTCTATGGCAGAGGGTGCTTTTACCGTTACCTCGCAAGTATCCATGGCCGTCCCGGAGCTGGCACAGATAATGGTGGTCGTTCCAGGTGCTATACCCTCGATCAGTCCGTCTGCTGTTACTGTAGCGATCTCGCTGTTCGCCGACTTCCAGGAAAGACCGCTCATATCGGCCTCCTCCGGTATTACGGTGCAATTTTGCTGAAATTTCTCTCCTACTTCCAAGTTCAAAGCTCCTTGAGTCAGGAAAACGGCAGTGATCTCCGTTTTTTCTTCTTGTACGCTTTCTTCTTCCCGTGCATTACATGCACACACGCCCAGAATCAAACATATAAGCAAAATACAGCTTATTCTCTTTTTCATACTGTTTCCTCCGTTTTATACAATTTCTATCCCCTTGAAAAAATGCTCGCTGCAAAGCTTCTGCTGTCCGCAAAACCTGATGCTTTTCCCATTCTTACAGTTTCCAAAGCGTTCTATAGTACCTGCTTTTGGATTTCCATTCCTGTCAAAAGCAGGAGTTCTGTTTCCCGTGCAATACTGACAATTTCCATATTTCCTTGCATCAGTTCTGTTTATCATCCTCCTCCATTTTATCCTCTGTCCGTGAGAGCGTATCTCCCAGATTATCGCCATTCCCATGCACAGCCGCCCCCGCGGCCTTTCTCTCTCCTTCAGTTTGTAATCTCCGCTTTTCCTCTTCCCTCTCTGAAGCCAGTTGTGCACCAAAAAAACATATGCCTATACTACCGCCAACGAAAAAGACCGCCGAAATGGCTTCCACCAATGCACGATATATGTTTCTGATTCCATTTGCTGCATAAGCGGAGGCTTCGTAGCTATAAGTATAAAAATCCGCACCAAATTCTACCCTGTCCAGTTCTTCCGTCACCGGTGAGCCATATTTGCCGGTATAAAACGCAGCATCCTTATGCGTCCAGTAAAACAATACACCAATGAAAGCCAATGCCATGCATAGCAGTACCCCCAGCACGTTAGCAGTCTTCCTTTTCATCTTTCTTCCTCCTTTTCTGTCTTTCGACAAAATCAATATACCACACATCATACACTAATACAAGATGTTTTTTATACAGTATTACTTGATGTTTTGCGGCATAAGTACCGGGCATACTGTAGGTTGAGGTGATGGTATATGTATATGCGCATCCGAAAAGCTCGGGAAGACATGGGCTACACACGGGAAAAATTTGCAGAACTGCTGGATGTGAGCGTTTCTTATCTGGCGGAGGTGGAACGGGGCCGCACGGGCATTTCCGTAAAAATGCTGACGAAAATCTGCCGGGTGCTGGGTCTGTCTGCCGATTACGTGCTCTTTGGCGCAAACCGCCCCCAGGACGCCGCCCTGCTGGAAAAGATCGGGCGGCTGGATAAAAAATATCTGCCGCTGCTGAACAGTATGCTGACCGAACTCCTGGCCCTGAACGGTGAGGAGCAGGCATGATCCCGGCATATATGCCCAAAAAGAAACAGCGCCCCGAAGAAGCATATCCTTCGGGGCGCTGTTTTTTCAGCGTTATTTTTGCAGCAAATCCCGGATCTGGGTGAGCAGCTGCACCTCTTCCGAGGGCTTGGGGGGCTCGGGCGCAGGAGCGGGTGCCTCCTCCTTCTTCCGGCGGAAGGCGTTGAGCGCCTTTATCAGCAGGAACAGGGCCAAAGCGACCAGCAAAAAATTCAGTATACTCTGCAAAAACGATCCGTAGCACAGGGCCACCTCGGGCGTATCCCCCACCGCAGGGGTCAGTACCAGCTTGAGTCCGCTGAAATCAATACCCCCGGAAATAAGGCCGATAACCGGCATGAGCATATCATTGACCAGTGAATTGACAATGGCCGTGAATGCACTGCCGATGATCACGCCTACGGCCAGATCCATTACGTTGCCCCGTGAAATAAACTCCTTGAATTCCGCCCAAAGGCCGGACTTCTTTTTCTTTTCCATATATGCGCTCCTTCCACGCGGGCAATGCCCACAACATAATGCAAGGGTATGATACCATATCCCGCCCCCGGTTCACAAGAGGGACCGAGCCTCTATAAAGACCGCAGATACACGGAAAGCAGTTCCAGAGCTGTTTCTTTATCCCGGGGATTGCAGGCGTTCAGCCGCTCCCACAATTCCTCCTGCCGGGCAGGCAGAGACGTCCGCTCCTCCGTCAGGATCTCGTCCGGCGTGATGTGCAGAGCGCTGCATATGCACAGCACAGTGGCCGTCCGCATGTTTACGATGCCCCTCTCTATATCCGCATAAGTGCGTTCCGACAGCCCCGCCGCTTCCGCTACCTCCGCCTGTGTCAGGCCTGTGCGCTTGCGAACCGCCAGCAGCCTGTCCCCAATGGTATGCAGATCAAAAATAAGCATTATTCTTCCTCAATTTTCCGTATTTTTAGGAATTATACTTCCTGTTTTTCTTGGCATACAGGAAGTATTCCCGTATAATTTCAAGCAGAATAGTTCCGAATTCTCGGTCTATAAAAGAAAGAGGGGAAGAAAAATGTTTGAGGATATCCACAACAGGCTGTTTGGCAGCATCGGCAGCAAGATCAAGACATTGGCAAAGCTTGGCGTTTATATTGGCATGATCGGTGGTTTGTTAATCACTTTTTTAAGTGTAGCATTTTTAGGCTCAGCATATTCACAGGTGACAATATACGGCTTGATCTGCGCTATACTCAGTCTGACAAATGGCTTATCTACATATGGATTTGGGGAACTGATCGAAAAAGTTTCCTTTATTGCCGACCGCATGGAAAAAATAGAATCAAAGCTTTCCCCGGCGCCTGAAAAGCGTCCTTCCGAAACAAAGGAGCAATAAACAGCCAGGTAAAGAGCAGCCACGGCAGGCAGACAGGAGAATATCTAATGGAAGGCAAGACAAACGGATTACAGATTGCAGGTTTTGTAGTTTCTTTAACAACCTGCTTCATCTTTGGTTTTTATGGATTAAGCGGTATCACAGGTTTGGTTTTGTCTGCCGTTGGCCGTGCGCAGACAAACCAGGTCGGTGGTAAAACCGGTTTGGGAACTGCAGGGATTGTTTATGGTTTTGCTTATTCGTCTGCTGAAATTACCCGAATTAAAGGCACTATCACGATTCTGAAATAATCACGGGGAGCGGGGCGCGTGTCCCGCTCCTTTTCCTAAGTATAAAGGCCGCAAGCCCATTGATTATAACGAGGCGCAGATGAAAGCCCTTTGCAGGAAGTGGCGGGCGGGCGAAATTACCGCCACCGCTGCCATGAAAGAGCTGAGCTTGAAGCCTAACACGTTCTATCGCAGAGTAAAAGAAATGGAGCTGTAATCAGCCCCCACAAAGCAACGGAGAAATGCGGAAAATCCGCTTCTCATAAATTCCACTTTTTCAATTTCCGCTTTATCGCTGTTGGAACGGGTTCGGAAAGCAAATTTCCACCTTGTTTTCTACTTTTGGACAAAGAGAGGAAGCAGTTTTGTTCCTGCTTCCTCTCCAAAAGGCTTATTTTAGGCTGAATTACTTGCCGAAGTAGCGCTTCAGCAGACCCTCGAAGGCCTTGCCGTGTCTCGCCTCGTCGCGGGCCATTTCGTGAACAGTATCGTGAATGGCATCCAGATTGTTTTTCTTGGCACAGGTAGCCAGATCAAACTTGCCTTTGGTTGCGCCATACTCGCACTCCACCCGCCAGGCCAGGTTGGCTTTGGTATCGGCCTTCATGTTGGGTTCGCAGCGGCTCCCCAGAAGCTCTGCAAACTTGGCCGCATGCTCTGCTTCTTCATAAGCTGCCTTCTCCCAGTAAAGCCCCACTTCGGGATACCCCTCCCGGTGTGCGATCCGGGCCATGCACAGATACATGCCCACTTCGCTGCATTCCCCGGAAAAGTTTGCTTTCAGCTGCTCCAGAATATAGGCTTTGTCTGCATCGGAAATATCCGGGTTGTTGGCCACGGTCTTATCGTAAATGCCGAATTCATGCTCGGCGGCCAGCTTCATCTCACCCTTTACTTCAATAAACTTGGACCCGGGAACCTTGCACACGGGGCACTTGAAATCTGCGGGCATCTCTTCGCCTTCATACACATAACCGCAAACGGGGCAAACAAACTTCTTCATATTCTTTTCCTCCTGATGATACTTAAATTGGATCTTTTTGGTCGTAAGTTAAACTTTGTTATTTCTTTTCTGCCGCCCGGTTTGCGGCACACTGGGCACAGGCGCCGTAAAAGGTCATCCTTGTTTCCTCCACGGGGGCGCCCAATATCTTTCCGGCCTGCTCCGTCAGGCAGGGAGGCACCTGGATACCCGGCAGATCCAGTATGCGGCCGCAGCGGGTGCATACAAAGTGGATATGGGGATCCGTCCGTCCGTCAAAGCGTTCCAGCCCCATGACCGTGCCCAAAGATATGGCCTCCCCCGTCTCCTTGAACAAAGCCAGATTCCTGTATACCGTTCCCAGGGACAGATCCGGGATCTGGGGCTTCAGGCGGCTATACACCCACTCGGCGGAAGGGTGTGCATCCGTTTCCCGCAGGCAGTTCAAAATGGCGTCTCTTTTTTTGCTGTGCTTGCGGATGGTGTCCATATGTTCCTCTCTTTTTAATAATAATTATTGTTTTCGTTATTATTTTAGCACGGGGCACTCCGTTTGTAAAGAGTTTTTTTAAAAAAGATGTGTGCTTGCAGAAAAACTCCCCTTATGCTATATTCAACATGTTTGAAAAACTTGAGAATGGCAGGAGGATCTTCATGGCCAGAAAGCAGATGTTTGCAGAGGGTACCCGGAATCATATTCTGGAGGTAGCCACCCGGCTGTTTTTTGAAAAAGGATTTGACTGTGTAAGCGTTCGGGGACTGATGAAGCAGGTAGGCGCAGATCCCGGCGGCTTTTATTACTATTTTGAATCCAAGGAAGCTCTTTGGGAAGAAGTGCTGCAGGCATTTTTTTCACCGTATCTGAAGGAAGCCGACCGCCTGGCGGAGGAAGCCCAGGAGCGTCCTTACCGGGCCCTGACCCGTTTCTTCTTTTATCTGCAGGACTGCACCCAGTCTTTCCGCCGGGAGCTGGGTGACCGCATCTATCCCGCCGCTCGTCTGTCCATTCGGGAACGGACGCTGCTGCTGCTGGAGCCCTATCTGGAACGGATCCTGAAAAGCATCATCGCCCACGGCGCCCAGCCCATGATGGAGCTGCCGCTGCTGACGGTATTCCTGGCTCACGGCATAGGCAGTGTGATCCTGCACCAGCCCTCAGAATGGATGGAAAGCTGCGGGCAGGAACTGCAGGATACAGTCTGCCGCCTTTTGGGCCTGACGGAGGCTTCCGTACGGGAGATGCACCGATTGAGCGGCTTTGATCCCGCCCGTTTCCCGCTGGAAGAAGCATGACCTTGCATCAGGTCCTTCCATCATATATAATACAGAAGGAGGGCCTATGAATCAGAATTACTTCTTCTTTACCAACCAGCTTAACGAAACGGAAACACGGGTCATTACCAGCATTCTGGGGCATATAGAAAATAACGAGTCCAAAATCAGCATCGCCCAGATCGCAGCGGAGAACTATGTTTCCACCTCCTTTATCGTTAAGATGTGCAAGCGACTGGGCTACAGCGGATATACGGACTTTGTGTATCACCTTTCCAGCAAGCGGGAAGCGCCCCGGGCGCTGGATGCTCTGGATCTGGGGCATCTGCTGGACAATTACTCTCAGGAGGATGTGCGCACCTTTCTGGGCTACCTGCGGGAATACCGGAACCGGAAGATCTTTGTGGTGGGCGCCGGGTTTGCCGATATGATCGCCGTATACATGACCCAGCGCATGGCTGTCAGCGGCTTTATGGTGTTCAGCCATGTACATTTTTACGACTACATGGTGTTCAAAAAGAGCAACGCCTCCCTGATGGAGTCCAACATAGAACCTTCCCTGATCATCGCCATTTCCCAGAGCGGCGAAACAGAAGTGGTCATCAACGATATCAAGCGGGCCCGGCAGCATGGCTTTCGGGTGGCCTGCTTTACCCGCACCCCCGCCTCCACGCTGGCTGCCCTTTCCGATGTGACCTTTCTGGTGGACAAGTCCGATCAGGTGCTCCTTTCCCCGGTGCCAAACCCCTTTTTCGGCAAGGTGATCCTGGCTTTCGAAGAATTGCTGGGACTGTATTTCCGCCAGGAATAGCAGTATTTTTTTAAGGTATCCTGACAAAATTTCGTACAAAGTTTTTACGCAAGCGTGCATTTTTTTCAAAACCCGGCGTGCTATACTCTAATCAGAGCGGCACGCTGATTTTATTGTAGGAGAGAGCCATGGGCCTGGATATTCGCACCGTACTTTTTGATCTGGACGGCACCATCTATCAGAACCTGACCTTTAACCGAATCTATATCCGCAATCTTACCGCCGGCACTCCCCTTGCCTCCTGGCAGGAATCCCTGCTGGCCTATACGGAAGAAGTGTTTGCCGGACGCCGTCTGATCATGAACCGTGCCTACAGCACGCTGCCCCTGCCCGCTCACGATCCGGAAAGCTACTTTGCCGCACTGGAAGGGGCTCTGCTCCCCGATCTTTCTTATGAAGAGCTGCTGCAGCAGGAACACTGCCTGTTTCTGGGCGATGCCTGGGCCGTGCTGGCCCTGCTGGGCAAGACGCTGGGGCTGCTGGAAGGGCCCCGTCTGGATGCCGTATACCGCATGTCCCGCCGGGATATGAGCCAGGAGGGCATGGAAGGGGACAAAAAACTCCGGGACGCCATCATTCGCCTGGGAAAGCGGTGCGAGACGGTTCTGGTCAGCAACTCCTATGAGGATACGGCCTGGGATTTTCTCTGCCAGCTGGGATATGACGGGATCTTTTCCCGCTGCTGTTTTTCTGCCGGAAAGCCCAGCGGGCTGGAAAAGGCGCTCAACGACATGGAGCCCGGGATCCTGCAGGAACCCCGCCGATTGCTGACCATCGGAGACCATGCCTTCAACGATCTTTTCCCGCTGGCCCGTTTGGGTGCCCGCACCCTGTGGGTAAACCCCTATCCTGCCATCCACAAGCCCCCATGCGATGGGGAAGTAGCCACCACAGGCGAACTTGCCGACTATCTGGACAGGCTGTAACGGCCCCCGATAGCATATAAACAATGAAGGGAGAAACACATGAAAAGAATCATCAGCCTTATTCTGGCCCTGCTGATGCTGGCGGCTCTGGCTGCCTGCACCGCCAAGAACGACGGCACCGAAACCAAGGAACCCGCCAAGACGGAAGGCGAAACCAAGACGGAAGCCCCCGCCGCCCAGGAGGACAAAAAGGACGAAGCCCCCGCTGAACCCGTAGAGGTCGTCCTTTGGCACACCTACACCGATCATCACCAGGCCGCCCTGGAGCAGATCATTGCCGATTTCAACGCCTCTCAGAGTGAATACAAGGTTGTGGCGCAGAGCCAGCCTTACAGCGAGTGGGACGCCAAGCTCCTTCAGTCTGTAAGCACCGGCGTTGGCCCCGATATGTGCCCCATGTTCGCATCTGACGCCGTGGGCTACATGAACGAAGGCTATCTGTATGACATGACCTCCATCATCAACGAGACCATCCCCGATTTCAAAGAGCAGCTGGCCGCCGGCCTGTATGCCGAGATCACCCAGTGGGGCAACAGCTCCATTTATATGATGCCCGTGACCATGACCAGCGAAGTGCTTTACTACAACAAGACCTGGCTGGATGAACTGGGCATTTCCGTTCCCACCACCTGGACCGAAGTGGAAGCAGCCGCCAAGGCCATCCATGAGAAGTACGGCGTAGCGGGCTTCGGCACCGACTCCATCACCGATACCTTCCAGGGCTGGCTCATGCAGTCCGGCAGCCAGTACATCGATGTTGCCAGCAAGCAGATCGCTCTGAACGAAGAAACCGCTCTGAAGTACCTGAACTGGTTTGCCGATGGTGTTAAGGGAGACTACTTCCGTCTGGTCGGCGAAGACTACTACTTCTCCAACCCCTTCGGCTCTGAGGCCGTGGGCATGTACGTTGGCTCTGCCGCCGGTGTGGACTATGCCGCCGGTGCCATCCCCGCCGAAGGCGAGGCCGGTCACTTTGAGATGGGCGTTGCGCCCCTCCCCCAGGAAGGCCCCGTTAAGTATATCTCCAGCTGGGGTTCCACCTATGTATGCCTGAGCAAGGACGAAGCCCATGCCAAGGGCGTGGCCGCCTTCATCAAGTACTTCACCTCCAAGGAAGTCCTCCCCGGCTGGGCCAAGAGCTTCGGCGCCGTTCCCGCCCGGAAGGAATCCATGGAATCCGAAGACTTCCAGGCCTATGCCGCCGAGAACAAGGCCGTCAAGGCACTGGTAGAGGAGTTTGACTACATCAACTACCTCCCCGCCGTAGCTGGTGCCGCCACCGTACGTACCGAGATCGACAAAATGGTGCAGTCCGTGGTTCTGGGTCTCAGCGATGCCAAGACCGCTTATGACGCCTTTGTGGCCGCTTCCAACGCCGCTCTCAACGACTAAGCCCCTTTAATCCCGCCGGGGAGGTCCTTGCTGCAAAGGGCTTCCCCGGCTTTTCCGAATTCTGATCCAAAAGACAAGGACACAGCTATACCCATGGAAAAGCCATCCACCAGATTCATCCTGTATACAGGCCTGCGGACCATCGGCGGCGTCAACGCCTCCGTCTCCTATGGCCGGGACCGGGTGCTCTTTGAGTGCGGCGGGGCCTATGACCCTGCCACTGCCGTATATGACGGAAAAATTCTGGAGCGCCGCCGCCGCTGGATCTATGACGGGCTCCGTGCCGGGCTCATGCCCCGGGTAGAGGGCCTGTACCGGCGGGAGGATCTTTTCGACCTGCCCCTGACCAGCGCCGAGGACTCCCCCTGGAACACCGCCGTATTCATCACCCATCTGCACCTGGATCACATGGCCTATATGGGCGCCGTAGCGCCGGAGATCCCCGTATACCTGCACCCCGCCGCACAAAAGATAGAAGCGGCGCTGGAGGCAACGGGTCGGGGCGTACCCACCGTTGGCAGGAACTATCAGGATCTGCTGCCCGGAGCCCCCATCCGTGTGGGGCAGATTGAAGTGCTGCCCATCCTCTGCCGGGATACGGGCTATCGTGACTTTGCCTTTTTGATCACCACTCCCGACGGCACCATCCACTGGACGGGAGACCTGTGTCTTCACGGCATGGAAGCGGAACGCACCTTCCGCCAGGCAGATCTGCTGAAGGAGCGCGGCATAGACGTAATGCTGTGCGACTGCACCGCCTTTATGGACAGCGTTCTGCCCATGACCGTGCCTGACAAAGATCCCAAAAAGATCCTGCCCAGCCGGGAAGTACCTCCGGGAATGCTTTCGGAGCAGGCCTATTATGAGGGGCTTTTTACCCATCTGGAAAAGGCTGCCGGTCTGGCGGTATTCAACTTTTATCAGCGGGAAACCGATGATGCGGCTCTGTTCATGGATTGGGCCCGGCGTACCGGGCGTAAATGCGTGTTTGAACCGGACGCCGCCTATATTGTATGGAAATTCTTCGGCATCCGCCCCTATGTCTATTACCCGGACGATGCCCTGACGGAAGGGCAGCGCCGGGAAGCCTGGGGACGGGAGCTGGCGGCAAATTCTCAGGAGGTCACCCCGGAAGATATTGCCCGGGATCCCCGCGGCTATCTGCTCCAGAACAGTTACGAACACATTATGGAGCTGTGGAGCCTCCCCGCGGAAAAAGGCGTGTATCTCCACGCCGACGGCATCCCCATCGGCGCTTTTGACCCGGCCTATGCCAATATGCGCCGGATCGTAGAGCGCACGGGTTTTGCCTACGTTACCTTCTTCTGTGAAAACTACTTTGGCCACGGGTATCCGGCCCAGGTCAAATGGTTTGTAGATCATGTAGACCCAAAGGTTCTCATCCCCTGCCACGGATATAACCCCGAGCGGCTGCTGCCCAATACCGGCGTGCAGCTGCTGCCGGAGCTGAACAAAGAATATATTCTCTGCGACCACAAATTCTATCCTGCTGAAAAAGGAGCACGCCAATGAGCAAGGTACTGGTTTTCTGCATAGACGCCCTGTGCGCCTGCGATATTCCCTATATGGAAAAAATGCCCCACTTCGGCCCCTTCCTCAAGCGGGCAGCCCTGGTGGAAAAGATCCGCCCCGTATGGCCGGCTCTGACATACTGCTGCCACACCTCCATTCTCACCGGCTGCTATGTGGAGCGTCACGGCATCGTTCACAACGAAAATATGCATAGGGGCGGTCATCTGGGGGAACCCTGGTTCAGCATGAAACGGGACGTAAAAGTGCCTACCCTGCTGGACAGAGCCCGTGAAAAAGGCCTGACCACCTGTTCTTTGAGCTGGCCCGTTTCCGGCGGAGCGGACTATGATATGAATCTGCCCATGATCGTCCCTTACGGTTACACGGGCTACGAACCCGAGCAATACCTGCGTCACACCGCTACTCCCGCCCTGCTGGACAGATATTTCTATAAGCACGGCCGCTATCTCAAAGGGCCTGATCGGAGTCTGGATCTGTTTACCATGGCGTCGGCTCTGGATATTCTGGAGGATTACCCCCAGCCCGACATCATGCTGATAAAGATGTGCGATCTGGACGGTGCCCGACATACCTGGGGCGTCCACCACGAAAAGGTGCTGGAGCAGCTGCGCAAGCATGACGAAGAATTCGGCAGCCTTATGGAAGCTCTCCGACGGAAAGGCACGCTGGAAGAAACGGATGTAGTGATCCTGGGGGATCACGGGCAAACCAACGTAACGGATATCCTCCACCTTAACGTGCTTTTCCGGCAGCAGGGGCTGCTGCGGATCCGCCCTGACGGCTCTCTGGATTCCTATGATGTCCTTGCCCGTTCCACGGGGCTGTGTGCCTATATCGAATTGCGGGATCCTGCGGATACCGCCCTGAAAGAGCGGGTGCGCACCCTGCTGGAAAGCCTGAAGGAGGATCCGCGTTTTGCCCTGGCTTATGTACTGGACCGGGAGCAGGCCAAAGCCCGTTACCATGTGGACGGCCCCTTTGACTTTATTGTGGAAAGCCGTTTGCCCATTGCCTTTGGGGAACGCATGGATCTGGAGGATGTATACGGGGTCCGGTACCCGGGGGATCATAAAGTCGGCCCGGCCACCCACGGCGGCAGCCCGGAACGGGAAGAGCTGACTGCCTTTGCCGCCGCCGGACCGGATATTGCCCCAGGTATTCGTATCCCCTTGGGAAACATGGTGGATGAAGCCCCCACCATGGCCAGGATGCTGGGCTTTACCATGGAAGATACCGACGGACAAATCATAGAAGGGATGTGGAAATGACATGCAGGTAACCATCGACCATCTGACCAAACGCTTCGGCTCCACCACTGCGGTGAATGACCTGAGCCTTACCATGGAGGACGGCACCCTGACCGCCCTGCTAGGCCCCTCCGGCTGCGGTAAGAGCACCATATTGAACATGCTCTCCGGCATTCTCCCCGTCACCGAAGGCAAGATCCTCTTTGACGGCAAGGATGTGACCGATCTGCCGCCGGAAAAGCGTAATGTGGGCCTGGTGTTCCAGAACTATGCCCTCTACCCCCATATGACCGTACTGGAAAACATCTGTTTCCCCCTGGAGATCAAGCGGGTGCCTAAAAAACAGCGCATTGCCCGGGCCATGGAGCTGGCGGATCTGGTGCGCATCGGGGACTTTTTAAAGCGCAAGCCCGGGGAGCTTTCCGGCGGACAGCAGCAGCGGGTAGCTATTGCCCGGGCTCTGGCCAAAGAGCCTGCCCTTCTGCTGCTGGATGAGCCCCTCTCCAATCTGGATACCAAGCTCCGGGTGGAAATGCGGGAGGAGATCCTGCGTATCCAGCGGGCCAGCCGGGTGACCACCGTTTTCGTCACCCACGATCAGGAGGAAGCCTCCTCTATCTCCGATACGGTGGTGCTGCTGAAGCTGGGCGTTCTCCAGCAGCTGGGTACCGCCCGCCAGCTGTATGATCAGCCGTCCAACTATTTTGTGGCAGACTTCTTGGGAGCACCCCCTATCAACAAGCTCCGGGGCACGCTGGAGCAGGGCTGCTTCCGTTTTGAAAATACCTCTCTTACCTGTCCCGTAGCCCCCGTAAAGAATGTACCCGACGGAACCCCTGTTATTCTGGCTCTGCGGGCCGAAAGCGTGCTGGTGCCTGCCGCCGGTGAGAGCCGCCTCATGACCACGGTGAAAGAGCGCTACTCTATCGGCAAGGATGAGCTTTCTGTTCTGGAAGCCGGCGGACAGCAGCTGCGGGCCTTTATCCCCGGAGATTATCCCCTGGAGCCCGGCCAGCAGCTGGAGATCGGGTTCAAAAAGCGGGGCTTCTTCCTCTTTGATGCACAAACGGGGGAACGGCTGCAATGAGCGCCTATAAAAAGATGAAGCAGGACCGCCAGAAGCTTACGGCCAAAACTTTTTATGAGCCGTTTCTGTTTCTGCTGCCCTTTCTGCTGGGGATAGCGGTATTCACCCTGTACCCCTTTGTCAACGTCATCCTGATCTCCTTTAAGGAAGGTTACAAGATGCTCACCCGGGAATTTACCGCCTGGGGATTCAAAAACTATGAGGACGTTATAAGCGATCCCAACTTCTTGAACGGGTTGAAAAATACCGCTCTGTATACCCTGTTCGTAGTGCCCATCGCCACGGCTCTGTCTTTGTTCATTGCTAATATGCTCAACAAGAACATCCGCCTCAAGGGTCTGTTCCAAACCTGCTACTTCCTGCCCATGGTCACCTCCATCACGGCGGTGGGGCTGGTGTGGAAATGGCTGTTCAACTATGACTACGGCCTGATCAACTATCTGATCACTCTTTTCGGCGGCACGGCCATCAACTGGCTGAACAACCCTGTTTATAATCTGCCGGCCCTGATCCTTTACGGCATATGGAGCATGATCCCCTTTACCACGATCCTGCTGCTGGCGGGCTTTCAGAACGTGAACCCCCAATACTGCACTGCCGCCCGGGTAGACGGAGCCAAGGAAGGGCTGATCTTCCGGCGCATTACCCTGCCGCTGATCGCCCCCACCATTGGTCTGACCCTGATCGTGAACATGATCTCCGCCTCCAAGGTCTTTTCCGAGCTGTTCCCTCTGTTCAACGGGCAGCCGGGTACGGCCTATTCCCTGTACACGGTAGTGTATTACCTGTATGACCAGTTCTATGTCAAGTGGAAGCTTGGCCGGGCCGCCGCCAGTGCGGTGATCCTGTTTGCCATCGTTCTGGTCTTGACCATGATACAGCTGTTTATCCAGCGGAAATGGAAGAATTACTGATATGAGCAAGCCCAAAAAAGTTCTTATCTATACGGCGCTGAGCATCGGGGCCCTGGTCATGCTTTTCCCCTTTGTGTGGATGCTCCTTTCCAGCCTAAAAACGGCGGCAGAGGTGAATACTACGCCTCCCACCTTTTTCCCGGCCCGGGCCACCTGGGAAAACTATGTCTATGCCTTTGAAAAGGCTCCCTTTCTTATCTATTTCCGCAACTCGGTGATCGTAACGGTGGTATGCGTGGCCTGCACGCAGTTCTCCACCATTCTGGCCGCTTTTGCCTTTTCCAGGCTGAAGTTCCCGGGGCGGGATATTCTCTTTTCCCTGCTGCTTTCCATGATGATGATCCCCTTTGAGATGCTCATCATCACCAACTACCAGACCATCGTCGACTGGGGCCTGGTGGATACCCTGGCCGCCCTGGTGATCCCCTTTACCTCCAGCGTGTTCTACACCTATATTCTGCGGAACTTCTTCCTCTCCATTCCGGACAGTCTGTACTGGTCCGCCCGGGTGGACGGCACCTCCAACTGGCAGTATCTTTGGCGGATCATGGTGCCCATGGCCAAACCGGCTCTGGTGACCATCGGTATTCTCAATGCCATTGCCTGCTGGAACAGTTTCCTCTGGACGGTCATGGCGACCAACAAGACCGAGGTGCGCACCCTGCCTTTTGGTCTGTACGCCTTTATGTCTTCCAGCGGTATCCGCTACGAGCGGCTTATGGCCGCCGCCACCATTGTGGTGCTGCCCATGATCCTGCTGTTCATCTGCTTCCGCAAGCAGATCGTCACCGGGGTCAGCCGGGGCGGTCTGAAAGGGTGATTCCATGGCCTGCATCCCCATAGATATTCTGTCCCACGCAGACTTTTCCGCCCGGCACAAGGCCTCCCGGCACCAGCCGGGCTTCGGGGCATTCGGTTCCTTTGTGCGCACCTTGCAGCGGCAGAACCCCAAGGGTACCCTGCTGCTTTCCGCAGGAGACGAAATTTCCTCTCCCTACTGGGGTGGGGAGCCGGTGATCCGGGGTATGGAACTGTTGGGCACCGGAGCCATGGCTCTGGGCAACCATGAGTTTGATCACGGCGAAGCCTTTCTGGAAAACACCATAGCCTCCGCTTCCTTCCCCGTGCTCTGCGCCAACATCACCCGAAAGGATACCGGCCGCCTGCTTCCCGGCGTAAAGCCCTATGTGCTGCTGGAGCGAAACGGTGTAAAGATCGGCGTGGTGGGCATAACTACGGAGTACACACCCTATATGGTCACGGCCGCTGCTTTTGCTCCTTATCAGGCAGGTTCCTGTGCGGAAGCCTGTAAAAGATACATTCCGGAAGTACGCTCTCTGGGTGCAGATATAGTCGTGCTGCTGGCCCATATTCCTTTTTATATCGGTGAAAACGGCTCTCTTTCAGGGGAACTGATCGATCTGCTCCGGCAGATCCCTCCGGTAGATGTATGTATGGGGGGGCATATCCCCGGGGACTATGCCGGTCTGTGGCAGGATACGCTGGTCATGAAGGGCGGGTTCGGAGGCGTAAGCCTGGGGCATGCCCACCTTCTGTATGATACGGAAGCAAAGGCAATCACTGCCCGGGAAGCCCGCATGGAGCTTACCCCCTGGAACATACCAGTAGAGCCGGATCTGGCCGCCTTTACGGAAAAGATCACCGGCCCCCACCGGGCCTTTTTTGAAGATGTACTGGCGCATACGGATACAAGCTGGCGGATACGCCTGTCCAGAGAATGTGCTTTGGGAAACTTTCTGGCTCAGGCCCTGCAGGAGGATGCGGGTGTGGACTTCGCCTATATGAACGCCACCAGCTCCGGGGGCGGTCTGGAGCCCGGGCCCATTACCGCCGAGGATGTGACCATGGTGTTTGGGTTTAATGACCCGGTCATGAAAAGCACCATGACCGGCCGGGAAATATGGAAGCTTTTTGAGCTGGTATATGTACCGGAACGTTACGGAAACAATGCCGGGCTGTTTTTCTCCGGTGTGGTCGTACGCGTGGATCACACCCGCCCGGCCCTTCATAAGATTCTGGCCGTGACGCTTCCAAACGGCACGCCTCTGGATCCAGACAGCATCTACACCGTAGCCACCAGCGAGTATATGGCATCCGGGGGCAACGACACTGGAGCCATTGCCAACGGGCGCACCTGGACGCCCTCCGGTCGGAGGATGTATGACGTGGTTTTTGCTTCGCTCCGCCGCTGGGGCACCATTCATGTCTCTCCGGAAAAGCGGCTGATAGAAACCGGCACTCCCGAAAATGACAATGCCCCCTTTTAAAAACAAATCTTCATTCTGCAAAAAGACCTCCCGTACCTTTAGCGGCTCGGGAGGTTTTTGACTTGCGCTTTCTCTTTCGCTATAATAAACAGATAAACGCAGCAAGGAGCTTTGAAGAAAGCATGGAAAAAACCACTTTGTGTTATTTGGGAAAGGACGGGCAGTACCTGATGCTGCACCGGGTGAAGAAGGAAAATGACGTTAATAAGGATAAGTGGATCGGTCTGGGCGGACATCTGGAAGCCGGAGAGACCCCGGAAATGTGTCTGCTCCGGGAGATCCGGGAGGAGACCGGTCTGACCCTGACCCACTGGCGATTTTGCGGAGAAGTTTATTTCTCCTGCCCGCCCTATCCGGAAGAATGTATGTATCTCTTTCATGCTGACGGGTTCACCGGAACTCTTCTGGACTGTGACGAAGGTGAACTGGCCTGGTTGGAAAAGTCAAGGCTGAAGGCACTGCCTGCCTGGGAGGGGGATTTTATCTTTCTGGAGTTGATGGAACGGCATTTGCCGCCGTTTATCCTGATCCTGAAATACGCCCGGGATGGAAAACTTCTCCAGGCCCAACTGGACGATACGCCCCTGCCCCTGCCGGACTGGCGTTCGGCACTCCCCGGCACCTGCCGCTTTTAACATATTTACATTAACGCAAGGGCTGGGTGTCTGCAGCTTTTCCCGCAGGTTCGTTCTTTTATTGAATGTCGGCACCCCTGCCCCATCGTTCACATATTTCTCCGGATCCAGGCACGCCCTGCCGCCGAAAGCACATATTTTCTTTTGATTTTTCCATGTTTTTCTGCAAACGGAAGTGCAGCCGCTTCAAAGATATGATATACTAAACAGGTCTTGCAACAGCTATCCGACATCTGAGGGGGGAATTCAACACATGAAAAAGTTTTTCAAGCAGAACTGGTTCCTGCTGAGCATGCTTCTGGCCATTATAGCCGGATGCGCCGTAGGCGCCGTATGGCCCGGTGCTACCTGCCTGCAGCCCATGGGGACGATTTTTATCAACCTGATGTTCTGCGTGGTGGTACCCATGGTGTTCTGCTCCATTGCCTCTGCCATTGCCAATATGAAAAGCATGCGCCGAGCCGGGAAGATCATGGGCGTCACCGTTGCCACGTTCTTCGTCACCGCCGCCATTGCGGCCGTGATCATGTATATCGTCTGCCGTCTGGTGCCTCTGGTCACGGGAACATATGCCCCGCCGGAAGGAGAGGTGGGCTCCGTTTCCGCTTCCGAAATGCTGGTAAACTTTTTCACCGTTCCGGATTTCACCGCTCTCTGGAGCCGAAAAGCCATGCTGCCCCTGATCGTAGCGGCCATCATCTTCGGCTTTGCCGTGCAATGGACCGGTGAGGCCGGCGCACCTGTAGCCCGGCTTTTGTCAAGCTTAACGGAATGCCTGATGAAAACCGTAAAACTCATCACTTATTATGCGCCTTTGGGCTTTTTCGGTTTCTTTGCCTATCTGGTTGCCTATTACGGCCCCCAGCTCATCAGCGACTATTCCCGGACGCTGCTGGTTTATTATGTGGTGTGCTTTGCCTATATGTTCCTTTTCTTCCCCCTGTATGCCCGATTTGGCGGTGGCAAGGGGGCGGATAAAGTCATGTTCAGTCATCTGTTCCGTCCGGCAGCGGTATCCTTTGGCACCTGCTCCTCCGTGGCTACCATCCCTACCAATCTGGATGAAGCGGCGGAAACGGGCATTCACAAGGATATAGCCGATATCGTTGTTCCCATGGGCGCCACCATGCATATGGATGGCTCCTCCATGTCCGCCATTATTAAAGTGGCTTTTCTGTTCGGTATGTTCGGCATGGATTTTACCGGTGGCCGGGCCATTGGGGCCATATTGGTAGCCATTTTCTCTTCCGTAGCCATGAGCGGCATTCCCGGCGGCGGCAGCGTAGGCGAACTGGTGCTCTGCACGGTATTCTTCCCGGATCAGATGGCCGTAGCCTATCCCATTGCCATTGCACTGGGCAATCTGGTGGATCCTCCGGCGACCATGCTCAATGCCGCAGGGGACTATGTGGTCTGTTATATCGTTTCCCGCTTTGTTGAGGGAAAGGACTGGCTGCAAAAGCAGCTTTGCAAAGGACGTAAAAACTGATTCAGCTGCACACAGGGGGGCCGGACTTCCGGCCCTTTTTTATACCGCCGCAGCGGACAATCGGACGCTGACCGGATTCTCCCCTTGCCGGAAGACCCATATCCTGTTACAATAATCAGGTATTCTGTATTTTATGGAGGATCGTATGAAACAGATCGCCAGTTTTACGGTGAATCACGATACATTGACCAAGGGAATGTATGTCTCCCGCATAGACGGAGACGTTGTGACCTATGACATCCGCATGAAAAAGCCCAACGGCGGCGACTATCTTACCAACGGGGCCATGCATACCTTTGAACATCTTTTTGCCACCTATGCCCGCAATTCTTCCTATGGAACTTCCGTTCTGTATGTAGGCCCCATGGGCTGCCGCACCGGGTTCTATCTGCTGCTGCGGGAGGACGTATCCCGGAAGCAGGCTCTGGATCTGGTGAAGGAAAGCTTCCGCTTTATTGCCGGTTTTGAGGGGGAGATCCCCGGCGCCAAACCCAGGGAATGCGGTAACTATAAGGAGCACGATCTGCCGGGTGCCAAATCCGTGGCAAAGGACATGCTGGACGTACTGAAGGACTGGAACGAGGAGAAAATGCAGTATGCAGACTGAACGGATCGCCATCATAGGCGCAATGGACAGCGAGATAGCTTCTCTGCTGGAAGCCATGGAGGAACGCAGGGAAGAAGCCCACTGGGGGCTGACTTTCTATCTGGGGCGTTTGGAAGGGCGAAACATCGTGCTGGTCAAATGCGGTATCGGCAAGGTCAATGCAGCCCGCTGTACCCAGATCCTGCTGGATCTGTATGCCCCCTCTGCCCTGCTCCATACAGGGATCGCCGGAGGGATCGGCCCGGGGCTTAAAGTGGGAGATGCCGTAATCGCGCAGGGGCTTATCCAGCACGATTTTGATGCGACCGCCTTTGGCTATGCCCGCGGGAATATATGCGACCGCAGCCAACGGAAAGAGCCCTCCGTTTTTGCGGCGGATGTTGAAATCATGGATGCCCTGGAAAACGCTGCCTGCCAGGCATTGGGAGCGGAGCGGGTCCACCGGGGGCTGGTGGTCACCGGCGATCAGTTCATTTCCGGCCCGGTGGGCAAGGGAGAACTGTACCAGGCATTTCACGGACTGGCTGCCGAAATGGAGGGCGGCGCCGTTGCCCAAACGGCCACGCTGGGAGGCGTTCCTTTTGGAGTGCTGCGAACCATTTCGGATCTGGCAGACGGCACTGCGGCCGACATCACCGATGATTTTGAACGGCAAACAGCCGATATCTCCGCCGCCATTATCCGGGCCACATTGAAACGGCTGTAAGGTTTCGTTTATGTGCGCTTTGCACCAACTTCTTCATACATAAACACGAACCGCCCCAAACGGATGGTTCGTGTTTTATATCTGCTCCGTGCAGCAAGCATCCGGATGCATAAACTTTTTCCAGTAAGCTCCTTCTGCAAAAAAGGTTTTCTCTCGGTTTCTGTACGGATTCCGAACGCAAAAATCAAGCCCGGCCATGCCGAAAGGCATAGCCGGGCTTTCCTGTTTTTATCTTGCTTATACGCAGAAATACTCCGGATACTTCTCCAGCAGCTCCGGCAAAGCCGACCGATACCCGCTGGTCAGATGTTCATACAGGAACTCGTCCATATTCTTTTCTGAACGGGTCATGATCCCGTTGAACAGCGTCTTATGCTCCTCATAGGCAGGCCAGAGCACCTGGGCCCCCAGGTGTACCTGCAGCCTGCGCACCCGATCCTGATGGGTAACAATGCCCATCACCACCGTCCAGGTCCAGGGTTTCCCCGCTGCCAGATACAGCAGCCGATGGAACTGATTATCCAGATCCATATAGGTATCCAGTGCCCCTGCCTCCAGGGCGCACTTCTGCTTTTGCAGATTCTCTTTCAGCCGGGAAAGATCTTCGCCCCCGGCTTTGCGGATCGCCTCCTGCAGGATAGCACGCTCCGTATGGAAGCGGAGGAACACCCCCTCCTCCACGGCATCCAGATCTATCCGGCTCACCCGGCTGGAACGTTGGGGGTATACCTCCACCAACCGGCTTTCCACCAGAGAAACAATGGCTTCCCGGATGGGTGTGCGGCTGGTGCCCAGCGCCTCGGAAAGCTCCCCATCCACCAGCACCATTCCCGGAGGAAAATCCAGGCGCATAATACCGTTATACAGCACCCGATAGGCATATTGCCGGGCATTTTCCCCGGCCTCTTTCCGTGGGATGGGTATCCTTTGGTCCATAACTGCTCTCTCCTTCAGGAACGGGTCTGCCGCCTGCTTACATCTGGGCGGTGAGATACTTCAGGTGGCGGCCGATATGGCGAACCAGCGCTTCATAATATTCTTCTTCGTGGTCGGCCATAAAGGCAAAGAATTCTTCCTGGAACCACTCCTGCTGCAAAAGCAGACCGTAGGCAATATGGATGGTCTGCCGGGAAGCGGGCAGGTGAAGATACTCGGGCAGGTAAGCGTCACTCTCCAGTTCAATGGGAGGGATCTCCTCCACCTTGGTGGATACATGATAATACTTCTCCGCCTCATGCCGCTGGGCAATGGCAAAGGTATGGGCCTTGCGGTAAAGGGCGGGATCATGCTCGGCTACCACTTCCATAGCCACCAGCCAGTTGGTACCGGCAGTCTTTACATGGACGTGCCCATGGGTCACCCGGCCCACGGTAGAAAATACGGAGAACTTATCGGAACCGGAGTGTACGGAAAGTTTGTAACCGAAATGGTCTGCGATTTTCTGATGAATATCGAAATCCCGTGCAAAATCATGAAGATTCCCGGCATATTCGATGCCTTTTTCAAATTCGCCGGAGAAATGAGGCGCCACGCTGACGGGCCGCACCCCCGCCTGATACAGGCTGTCCGCCACCACAAAGTGCTCTGCAGGCGTGGTGATGGTCCGGGTCTCGTCAATGGAAAGTTCAAAATCCACAGGATAGGGCTTGATGCTTTCTATATAAGCATAGCACTCCCGGGCATGATCGATAGCCCGCCAGAACACCAGCACGATCCGCCGGAGCTCCTCGGCTTCCAGCGTACCGATAACGGGCAGTTCCTTGTGCAGATACCGTTCCTCATACAGGCTGCAAACCTCCTGGGGCAAGGCTGCATATGCTTCGTCCACCTGTGCCTGGGTAAAGGCAGCAGCGTGGATATCGATATGTTCGGAGCAGTCCAGGGTGATCATGGTGCAGCCGCTTTCGATGGCATACTTGATCTCTTCCTTGGTCTTCAAATGATCACCGTCTGCACCGTATCCCTTTTTATATCCTTCCTGAAATACGCCGAAAGCCGCTGCGGCAATAACTTCTTCAAAGGTACGGTTGGTAAGAGTCAGTTCCCGGATGCTCTGCTGCGCCAGCACGGGGAATACGCCGAACTTTGCATAGGCCTCCATAGCCCGCACATGACCGGGAGTAGCCAGCCCCAGTCTGTCGCCAAGGCCCATGGTGAAGGGATGATCCTTGTGGCTCACAGGGCGGGTATAGGGGAACAAAGCCATAAGCGCTTTGGCATTTTCGGTGGTCAGGCCGCAAAGCTTGATTCCGTCCACTTCTTCGCCTGCAAATGTATCGGCCTTTTCGCCGGCCACGGCCAGGAGCTTTTCTTTTTCTTCTCCGGCCAGGATAATGGCGCAGCAGGTCCCTTCCGCCTCCTCAGCGGAACGGGGGTATACATACAAAGATCCATCCTGATGAAGCTTATCCAAAAAATCCTGAAGCTGCATGATGCTTTTCAAATTCCTTTCCTTTGGTTGCTAAATACAAGTATAGCATGCTCCCGCCGTTTGTCAAACAAATATATCACAAAAAGATCCCATATTTACAGTTATTAAACGGATTTTGCTATTTTTCCGTTCCGGTTGTTGCAATCCTGATATACCAGTGCTATACTGACATCAGACCAGGAAAGGAGACTTCTTATGAAACCCTTTATGGACAAGGATTTTCTGCTGGACACCGAAGCGGCCAAAGTGCTTTACCACGAATACGCCGAAAAAATGCCCATCATAGATTACCATTGCCATATCGACCCCATGGAGATCGCCGAAGATGTGCGCTGGGACAATATCACCCAGGTGTGGCTGGGGGGCAGAACCCCTTCCGGAGGTTACTTTGGGGATCATTACAAGTGGCGTCTTATGCGCTCTGCCGGGGTACCGGAAAAGTACATAACCGGCGATGCCGATCCGGAAGATAAATTTGTTGCCTGGGCAGGCGCGCTACAAGGCGCCATAGGCAATCCTTTGTATCATTGGACGCATTTGGAGCTCCAGCGTTATTTTGATATTCATGCGCCCCTGACCCGGGAGAATGCTTCCCAGGTATATCAGGCCTGCAACCGCCGCCTGCAGGAGGGGGATCTTTCCGTGCGGGGGATCCTGCGTCAGAGCCGGGTAAAGCTGCTTTGCACCACCGATGATCCTGCAGATGACCTGAAAGCCCATGAGCGTATCGCCGCCGATAAGAACTGCCCCACGATAGTGCTCCCCGCCTTCCGTCCGGATAAGGCCATGCGGGTAGACAAGCCCGCCTTTGCCCCCTATATCCGGCGTTTGGAGCAGGTAGTCGGCTTCTCCATCAACACCATGGAGGATCTGCGCCGGGCGCTGCTTGCCCGTATAGATTACTTCGAAGCCCACGGCTGCCGGGTCAGCGACCATGCGCTGGACGGCATGTTCTGCGTGCATGCCGCCGAAAGCGCGCTCAATGAGACCCTGCAAAAGGGCAAACGGGGCGAAACCGTGTCTGAAGAAGCCTACAAGGCTTTCCATACGGATCTGCTGCTCACCTGTGCCCGGGCCTATGCGCAAAAAGGCTGGGTCATGCAGCTGCACTTTGGCTGCATCCGGGATAATTCTTCCAAAATGTTCGCCCGTTTGGGCCCTGACACCGGCTTTGACGCCATGAATGATGTTTCCAATGCCCGGGGTCTGGCGGCTCTGCTGGATCTGTTGGAAAAAGAAAATGCTCTGCCCCGCACCGTCCTTTATTCCCTGAACCCCGCCGACAACGGGATCATCGGTACCGTTATGGGCGCCTTCCAGACGGACAGCGATATTCCCGGCCGCATCCAGCTGGGCAGTGCCTGGTGGTTCAACGATCACAGGAGCGGCATGGAACAGCAGCTTCGGGATCTGATGGACCTGGGGAACCTTTCTTCCTTCGTAGGGATGCTTACAGACAGCCGGAGTTTTTTGAGCTATACCCGTCATGAATACTTCCGCCGGATCCTCTGCGGCATGTTGGGCCGCATGGCGGAAAACGGAGAATATCCCTGGGACGAACGGTACCTGGGTCACATGGTAGAGGATATCAGCTACCGCAATGCCCGCCGCTACTTCCGTTTTGATGAATTTATTGACTGATTCGGTCATCACATTCTATTTTAAAAGGAGATCGCTATGAAACGCTATGCCATTGCCGTGCCCACCAGTATGGGCGTACGCATCACCCCCGCCAACCGGCAGCCCGTGCACCTGAGCCATGAGTATTATCTGCAGGCCACCAGCGCCGAAACCAACGTAGCCAGCGTTCCCGCCGCTCTGGGCATGCCGGCTCTGGTGCTGACCACCTTTGTGGAAGGCTCCCCCATTGCACAGTTTATCAAGAATGATCTGCGCAGCCGCGGTATGGATTATCTGGGCAAAGAAGTCCCGCAGGGCGGCCCCTGGGGTTACCGGCACCAGTTTAACATTGCGGATTCCGGTTACGGTCTCAGAGGGCCCCGGGTACACAACGACCGGGCAGGAGAAGTGGGCCGCACCCTGAACGTAGAGGACTTTGATCTGGAGCAGATCTTTGGTCAGGACGGTGTGGAGATTCTCCATCTTTCCGGACTCATTGCCGCTCTGTCTCATGAAACGGGCATTTTTTGTCTGGAACTGGCCCGGGCCGCCAAGAAGTACGGCACCCGTATCAGCTTCGATCTGAACTACCGCGCTTCCTTCTGGAAAGGCCGGGAAGAAGAACTTTCCGCCATTTTCAAGGAGATCGCCGGTCTTGCAGATATTCTCATCGGCAACGAAGAGGACTTCCAGCTCTCTCTGGGCATTCAGGGGCCTGAGGCCGGCGGCAAGGGTCTCGCTTCCAAGATCGAGGGCTTTAAGGAGATGATCCTCCGGGTAAAGGAAGAATATCCCCAGGTAAAGCTTTTTGCCACCACACTCCGCGAGGTCAAGAATGCCAATGAACATCTTTGGGGCGCCATCCTGTATGAGGGCGGCCAGTTCTATGTGGCTGAACCCCGTGAAATTCAGGTGTTGGATCGCATCGGCGGCGGCGACGGGTTCGTAGGCGGCCTGCTCTACGGTGTGCTCAAAGGCTGGGAGCCTGAAGACTGCCTGCACTTTGGCTGGGCCACCGGCGCGCTGGCTACCACCTCTCTCAACGACTATGCCCAGCCTGCCGATGAAGAGCAGGTGTGGGCCCTCTGGAGCGGCAACGCCCGGGTCAAGCGGTAAACTACAATCAAAATTCATTTTATAAAGGAGAAAACTATGCTGGCAGATATCGGTTTGATCGGATTGGCCGTAATGGGTGAAAACCTGGTCATGAACATGGAGAGCAAGGGGTTCACCGTTGCCGTCTTCAACCGCACCACCTCCAAGGTGGAGAACTTTGTCAACGGCCGTGCCAAGGGTAAAAACATTATAGGCACCTATTCTCTGGAAGAACTGGTACAGTCCCTGAAGAAGCCTCGCCGGATCATGATGATGGTCAAGGCCGGTTCCGCTGTGGATTCCCTCATCGATCAGCTGCTGCCCCTTCTGGAAGAGGGCGACATCCTCATTGATGGCGGCAACTCTCACTTCCCCGATACCATCCGCCGCTGCAAGTACGTGGAAAGCAAGGGAATGCTGTATATCGGCACCGGCGTTTCCGGCGGTGAAGAAGGCGCACTGAAGGGCCCCAGCATGATGCCTGGCGGTTCTCCGGCTGCATGGCCCCATGTAAAACCCATCTTCCAGGCCATCTGCGCCAAGGTGGAAGACGGCACCCCCTGCTGCGACTGTGTAGGAGAAGACGGCGCCGGTCACTTTGTCAAGATGGTGCACAACGGCATTGAATACGGCGATATGCAGCTTATCTGCGAAGCCTACCAGCTTATGCGGGATGGTCTGGGTATGTCTGCCGACGAAATGCATGAGGTCTTTGCTCAGTGGAACCAGACCGAGCTGGACAGCTACCTGATCGAGATCACCCGGGACATCCTGGCCTATAAGGATACCGACGGCAAGCCCATCGTAGACAAGATCCTGGATACCGCCGGCCAGAAGGGCACCGGAAAATGGACGGGCATGGCTGCTCTGGACGAGGGCGTTCCCCTTACCCTGATCGGGGAAGCCGTTTTTGCCCGCTGCCTCTCCGCCATGAAGAGCGAGCGTGTGGAAGCCAGCCATCTCTTCCCCGCTGCCGATCATGCCATTACCTGCGACAAGGCCGCTTTTATCGAAGATATCCGCAAGGCTCTGTATGCCTCCAAGATCATCTCCTACGCCCAGGGCTATACCCTTATGCGGGCAGCAGCCAAGAACTACGGCTGGAATCTGAATTATGGCGGCATCGCCCTTATGTGGCGGGGCGGCTGCATCATCCGTTCCGTATTTCTGGGCAAGATCAAAGAGGCTTATGACCGGGATCCCCAGCTCTCCAATCTGCTGCTGGATCCTTACTTCAAGAACACCATCCAGGGTCTGGTCCCTGCCTGGCGGAACGTGGTCAGCGAGGCTGTAAAGCATGGGATCCCCATGCCCGCCTTCTCCAGCGCCCTGAGCTACTTTGACGGCTATACTACCGAAAAGCTCCCTGCCAACCTGCTTCAGGCCCAGCGTGACTATTTCGGCGCCCACACCTATGAGCGGCTGGATGCCCCCCGTGGAGAATTCTTCCACACCAACTGGACGGGTCACGGCGGCAGCACCTCCGCTTCCACCTACAATGCCTGAGCTTGAGCTGCCCTACCGGCTCATCGCCCTGGATCTGGACGGTACCCTCCTCAACCCCCAAAAGGAGCTGACGGAGGGCAACCGCCGGGCCCTGCTGGCCGCCGCCGGCAGGGGCACGCATATTGTTCCCACCACCGGGCGTTTCTTTGAAGGTATGCCCGAAGCTGTCCGTTCTTTGCCCTGTATACGCTACGCCATCACCATCAACGGCGCACAGGTGCAGGACAGGCAGACAGGGGAAGTCCTTTACCGGGCGGAGATCCCCAACCGGCGGGCCATAGAAGTCATGGAGCAGCTGGACACCCTGCCGGTGATCTACGACTGCTACATGGATAACTGGGGCTACATGACGGAAACCCTGTATGCGCAGGGACCTGCCTACATACAGGATCCTCACGTATTGAAAATGCTCCTGGAGTTGCGCAAGCCTGTGCCGGAACTGAAGGCTTTTCTCCGGGAAACGGGCCGGGATGTGCAGAAGATCCAGTTCTTTTTCCCTACGGTAGAGGAGCGGATCCGCCGCCTGCCCCAGATGCAGGCGCTGTTCCCGGATCTGAATGTGTGCTCGGCGCTTGGCAATAATGTGGAGATCAATGCCCCCGCCGCTAATAAGGGAGACGCACTGAAGGCTCTGTGCCGCCATCTTGGTCTGCCCGTTTCGCAAAGTCTGGCTTTCGGAGACGGGCTCAATGATCTCTCCATGATACAGGCTGCAGGACTGGGTGTGGCCATGGAAAACGGCGATCCTGCCGTAAAAGCCGCTGCCGGGGCTATTGCCCCCTCCTGCGGAGAAGACGGGGTAGGCCGGTTTATGGAAACTTTGCTGGAGCAGGGGCTGCTGTAAGTCCCCTCCGGCTGCATACAGTCAGCATTTATTTAACAGAAAGGAAGATTTTTTATGAAACTGCCTCTTAATACGGATCTTACCGGAAAAGTTGCCGTGGTCACCGGTGCCGGCGGCGTGCTGTGCAGCATGTTCAGCAAGGCTCTGGCCGCAGCCGGCGCAAAGGTCGCCGTGCTGGATCTTAACGAAGCCGCTGCCGAAAAGGTCGCCGAAGGCATTCGTCAGGAAGGCGGTCAGGCTCGGGCCTACCGCTGCAACGTGCTGGAAAAGGTCAGCTGCGAAGAAGTCCATCAGGCTGTTCTGAAGGACTTCGGCCCCTGCGATATCCTGATCAACGGTGCAGGCGGCAACAACCCCCGCGCCACCACCGATAAGGAATACTTTGAGCTGGGCGATCTGGACAGCGAAACCAAGACCTTCTTTGATCTGCAGGAGAGCGGTGTGGAGTTTGTGTTCAACCTGAACTTCCTGGGCACCCTGATCCCCACCCAGATTTTTGCCAAGGATATGCTGGGCCGCCCGGGCTGCAACATTCTGAACATCTCCTCCATGAACGCCTACACGCCCCTTACCAAGATTCCCGCTTACTCCGGAGCCAAGGCTGCCATCTCCAACTTTACTCAGTGGCTGGCCGTTCACTTCAGCAAAGTGGGCATCCGCGTCAATGCCATTGCCCCCGGTTTCTTCTCCACCCAGCAGAATGCCGCTCTGCTTTTCAATCCCGATGGCACGCCTACGCCCCGTACCGGCAAGATCCTGGCCGCTACTCCCATGGGCCGCTTTGGGGAAAGTGAGGAGCTCCTGGGCGGGATGCTGTTCCTTTTGAATAACGAGGCCGCTTCCTTCATTACCGGCGTGGTGCTGCCCATCGATGGCGGCTTCTCTGCCTACAGTGGAGTCTAAGGGCCTATGGAAATCTTCCGTCGTTCCCAGCAGGCGGAGGGACTGACCCGGGAGGAGCTTTCCGCTGCGGTGGAAGCTTCTCTGCAGGGCCGTGATCTGCACAAGGTGCTGATCCTCCCTCCTGATTTTACCCGTTACCATTCCAATGCAGGTCTTCTGACCAATCTGTATTACCACTTTCTAACCGACGCCGGTGTGCAGGTGGATATTCTCCCCGCTCTGGGCACCCATGTGCCCGTAACGGAAGAAGAGATGGATCTGATGTTTGGAGACATTCCCCATGACAGGTTCCTGATCCACCACTGGCGCACGGATGTTGTAAAGCTGGGCGAAGTGCCCGCCTCCTATCTGGAAGAGGTCACCGAAGGGCTCTGGCATGATCCCATTGACGTAGAAGTCAACCGCTTGGTCATGGATCCCACTTATGATCTGGTGCTTTCCATTGGTCAGGTGGTGCCCCATGAGGTCATCGGCATGTCCAACCACTCCAAGAACATATTTGTGGGTGTAGGCGGTGCCGATATGATCAACAAATCCCACATGGTGGGAGCTGTATACGGCATGGAGCGCATGATGGGTCGGGACCACACCCCCGTACGGAAGGTGTTTGACTATGCACTGGAGCACTATATGCAAAAGGTGCCCCTGCTTTGGGTCCTTACGGTTACCACCGCCCCCGGCGGGCAGATCCGTACTCACGGGCTGTTCATCAGCGAAGGGCGCAAGGGGCTGGAGGAAGCCGTAAAGCTGGCGCAGGAAAAGAATCTGGACTTTGTGCCGCCGCTGAAAAAGTGCGTAGTGTATCTTACCCCCAGCGAATTCCGCACCACCTGGCTGGGCAACAAAGCCGTTTACCGCACCCGCATGGCCATGGCCGACGGCGGAGAGCTGATCATTCTGGCGCCGGGCGTAGAACGCTTCGGAGAGGATATGACCGTAGACGCCCTGATCCGGAAGTATGGCTACAAGGGCCGTCTCAACACTCTGGCTGCCTTTGAAAAGCCGGAAAACGAGGATCTCCGTTCCAACATGGGGGCTGCTGCACACCTGATCCACGGATCCAGCGACGGACGTTTCTCCATCACCTACTGCACCAAGAAGATCTCCCGGGAAGAGATCGAAGGGGTAGGCTTCCAGTGGGCCGATTACGATGAAATGGCTCGCCGGTATGACCCGGAAAAGCTCACCTATGGCCGTAATACCATGCCCGACGGAGAAGAGATCTTCTTTATTCCCAACCCGGCTCTGGGTCTTTGGGCCGATAAAAGCAAGTTCTGATCCCCTGCCACAGGGGGGATATACCTCAAACAACAGGCAAAGCCCCGGAATCTTATGATCCCGGGGCTTTTGCCGTTTCACTCTCTTTTTTGCCTCCGTTTTTGTGAACCGTTTCAGGCTCCACTTCTAACACATAGCGTTTATAGGCGTTGACCAGAAGTGTATTTCCATAGCGATGTATCCGCTCGGCGGAATCCCCGTAATTCAGGTGCACATGCCCATGGATCAAATACGCAGGTTTCCACTTATCCAACAGCGGATAGAACGCTCCAAAGCCCCGGTGCGCATAATCTTCTCCGTCTCCGCAGCCTCTGGGCGGCGCATGGGTCAGCACAATGTCCACCCCCTGCATCCGGTGCAGGGCCCATCCCCGCCGCCAGATCCGGCTGCGCATCTCTCCCTCCGTATACTGGTGGGAACCGCCGTTATAGCGCACGCTTCCGCCCAGGCCCAATATCCGCAGGCCGCCCGCTTTTACCACCTGATCCTCTATGCACCGGCATCCTTCCGGGGGATCCTTTTCATAATTCCCGTCATGGTTCCCATGCACATACAGCAGCGGCGCATGGCTCATGGTCACCAGAAACCGCAGGTATTCCGCCTTCAGATCTCCGGCAGAAAGAATAAGATCATACTCATCCAGCCGTCCCGGCTGAAAATAATCCCACAGATAGGGATCTTCTACATCCGATAGCAACAACAGCTTCATAGGATGGGACCTCCTGCCACGGGAGGCAGCCATTGGCGGTATACCCCCTCCAGACGCACCAGATTCTGTGCCTGCGGCAGCAGTTCCTCAAAGGCAGGAATATGCCCCTCCACATTATCACACAGCCAGTCCATGTGCAGTATCTCCTGAGGGGAAAGATCCCGATCCCCGTTGCTGCGGCTCTGTGTCTGTTGATCCTGCATCGCCCGGCGGAAAGGCTGCAGCCGCCCCCGGGCAATATCCTCCCGGAGCAGTCCGGCCAACGTCTGCATGCCTTCCGGCAAATGATGGCTCAGCTGCAGATCCACCACACCGCTGCCCATGCCCCACCAGTAGTTCAGTGCCCGGGGTTCGCTGTCATACACCGTATCTCCCCAGTGCCCCTGCAGGATCCCGTTCAGCAGCTTTTCATAAAATATCCCCCAGTTCCAAATAGGAGATCCCAGCGAACGCACCGTACCGTTGGCCTCCAGCAGATTCAGTCCCCACTGCTCCCGGGGCCGTCCCGGGAAAGGCAGATCCCGGTTGGAGATCAGATCCGCCCCTGCCGCCAGCAGTGCCGGCAGAGAATTATCTTCCACACAGGACCAGCGAAGCAGCACTCTGGCCCGTGGATTAGTCAGGCGAGCTCCCAAAGCAAACGCATTGATCCCCGCCGGTACTCCAAAGATGGGACTGCTGGCAATGTAGCCCAGGGTATCTGTTCGAGTCATAGCTCCGGCCAGAGCCCCGGCAATGAACTTGCCCTCATAGATCCGACAGTAATAAGTCCTGACGCCTGGGTATGGCATGGCTACGGAGCAGTTGAGGATCTTTATATGGGGATAAGCAGCAGCAGCCTTCCGGCAGGCAGTGATCAGACTGGGCGCCGTTGCAAACAGTACCTGTGCCCCTTCTGCGGCGGCACGGGCCATGCACCCGTCTGCGTCCATCCCGTCCATGCCTACCCAATATACACTGGAGCTGACCTTCCCCGTCAACGCTTCCTGTGCTTTGAGACGCCCCTGTTCATGGGCGGCACTCCAATCGCTCTGTTCCGGGGAATATGCATGGATAAATGCAGCATGCAAATGGCTGGGCAAAGTCACGGCCCCCCAAAGCCGTTCCAGCACGCCTTTCTGCGCAGGCGCATCCTCCGTAGACAGAGCAACCCCCGCGCCCAATTCCGGAAGCAGAGCGATAATGGACAGCCTCAGCTGCTCCGGCTCCAATTTGAAAAGTTCCTCCGGAGAATAGGCCGTCAGCCAGTTGAGAAACAAAGCCGAAAGTGATGCATCTCCCGGCACATTGGCCCGCACTGCTCCCTGACAAAACCGTACAAAGGCGCTTTTTACCTGTCTCTGCTCCTCCTCGGTCCAGACATGTTCCTTTTCAAAGCCCAAAGCGGCCTGAAGCTTTTCATAAGCACCGGGCTCTTCCAGCCTGAATATGTACAAACCGCTGCGCTGATAAAAGGACAAAAACTCATAATATTGCCGCACCTGCGGCGTATCCTGCCATTTAGGCAGAATGCGCAGCACCGAAGCCGTGACCACTGGTGCATCAAAAAACTTCAATACGCTGACCCGCTTATTCCCCTCCTGCACGTAAAAATGGCCCAGGTATTCAAAGCAGCGAACAGGATCCCGGATCCCTTCGCTGCCCAGGTGCGCCTCGCACAGGGTCACCCACTTATCTGCAAACTCCGTATCCGGCTCCAGCAAGGGCATAAAACCGGTAGAAAAGGCTCTTTGCCGTCCGGACGTAGTGATGCCGGTGATCCCGGACATGGGGATCTCCACCAGCCCCAGCTCTATCCGCCCGGCTACACTGCTTTCTTCCAACAGTTCTTCCAGTACCGCCGGATAGGGATATTTCCCTTCACGGATATCCTCCCGGTACTGGCTCATGCCCCGCCTGCGAGCCTGCCTGTATTCATTTACAGCCTCCTGTCGGTTCATGCTTCGAGCCTCCTTCCTGTAGTGTCAGGGCAGTATACCACTTTTTTCTTCCGTTGAAAAGAGCCGTCTGCATAAGGCAGGCAAAGGCACTGCTATATCCCCGGCTTTACGCTTCGCAGCAAAAAACGTATCTGCCCCCTGTTGTCTTTGGGCAGATACGCTTTTGTACTTGAAAGCCTGTTTTGCTTTAGAAAGATCCGTCCTCTTCTTCCTCGTCCTTCCAGTCCGGATCCTGAACCACCAGGAGCTTTTGCACCCGCAGATTCTGTTTTTTCAGTATGGTAACGGTCAGGTCCTCAAAAACAAAGCTCTCCCGGAGCTTGGGATATCCTCCCAGCATCTCCACGGCCCAGCCGCCTACGGTGGCGTTGTCGTCATCTACATCCTCTTCGTCTTTTTCAAACTCGTCCAAAAAGTCTACCAGGCGCATATCCCCATCCACTTCAAAGGTGTGTGGCTTTATCTCCTTAAACTCTTCATCGATCTCATCACTTTCATCCCAGATATCCCCTACCAGCTGCTCCAGCACATCCTCCATGGTCACAATGCCCATGGTGCCGCCGTATTCATCGGTAACCACCACCAGATGGCTTTTCTGCTTGCGCATGATGTTGAATACATCATCCAAAGGTGTGGTTTTATGAACGAATACCGGGGGCATGAGCAGGGATTTGATGCATACATTTGGATCTTTCACCAACGCCTTATACAGATGGTTCAGGTGCAGGATGCCAATGATATTATCCGTGGTCTCCTCATATACAGGAATACGGGTATAAGGAGAGGCAAAAGCGGTTTTGAGTATTTCTTCCCGGGTATCCTCCATATCGATGGCTACCAGATCCACCCGGGGCGTGATGATCTCATAGGCAAGCGTATCGCCAAAATCCAGAGCCGACTGCAAAAGATCCGCCGTATCTTCATCCACCACCCCTTCATCCTCAACGGTTTCAATGATGGTTTCCAAATCATCCTCGGTGACGGCAGGTCCGTTATCCTCCCCCTTCTTCCAAAGACGGGATATGCCATGCATAAGCTTCTGCATGACCCATACAAAGGGCGTAAGGAGCAGCGTCCAAACCCGCAGGGGATAGGCGGCTATTTTGGCAAACGCCTCCGGTTTCTCGCTGGCCAGTATTTTGGGGGATATTTCTCCAAAGGTGATGATGATCACCGTCATAATGGCCGTGGCCGCCCAGGCGCCGCTGTCCCCCATCAGGCCCACAGCGATCACCGTGGCCAAAGAGGAAGACCCCATGTTCACCAGGTTGTTCCCCACCAGAATGGCAATAAGCACCCTATCAAACTGCTCTTTGATGCTGCATGCTACAGCAGTAGCCCCGGTCAGGGCGCCGTCCTTATTCTTCCCATGCTGCTTGAGCCGGTTTTCATTCAGGGTATTATAGGCTATTTCGGAACCGGAAAAGAAAGCGGAGAAAACGATGCAGACTACAATGGCAAGTATCCGTCCGATCATTGGGCTTCCTCCCCCTTATCGTCTTCATCGTAGATCTCTCCCACCAGCTCTTCCAGGATATCCTCCACGGTGATGATACCCACTACCTTTTGCTGTTCATCCCGCACTACAGCCACATGTGTCCTTTCGGCGCTGAGTGCCTCCAGCAAATCGTCTATGACCTTGCCCGTCTGCACGAACACGGGTTTATCCATAACCTTGAGCAAAGAGACCTTATCCGGGTGAAGCACATATTCCTTGAGATACTTGCGCATTTGAAGCATACCGATGACGGTGCCCTGTTCATCCACTACCGGCAGACGGGAATGGCAGGAATCCTCCAGTACCTTCACGATCTCCCCGGGCGTCATTCCCTTTTGCAGGGTCTGCACCTTATCCCAGGGGGTAAACACATCTCTTACAGGGGTCTCGGTAAACTCCAGCGCCGACTGCACCAGCTCTGCCGTATCCTCGTCCACGCCGTTCTCTTCTCCAATGTTTTCTATGATCTCATGAAGCTCATCTTCGCTGACCAGCGGGGCGTCCTCTTCTTTTACACCCATGAGCTTTTTCATGCCGTTGTTCATGGTGGTAAACACTTTGACTACCGGCCGGCTGATCTTCATCAAAAACATAAGGGAAGGCGCCACCAGCAGAGCCATCTTTTCAGAACAGGCCTGAGCGCAGGCCTTTGGAACCATCTCTGCCGCAAAAAACACGATCAGCGTAGCCAAAAGAGAGGTCACGCTTACAGCACCCTCCCCCCAAAGGCGGGTAGCCATCAGCGTTGCCAAAGCTGCGCTGCCTATATGCATAATGTTGTTGCCGATAAGGATGGTGGCCAAGGCCTCGTCGAAATGATCCAGAATATAGAGAACCCTTTTTGCACGCTTGTTTCCGTCATCCGCATAACTCATCATCCGGATACGGTTCACGGTAGACAGAGAAGTTTCGCTCCCTGCAAAATATCCGCCGCCTATGACCAGGCAGATAAAGAAAATGATCAGTCCTATGGGACTGCTTCCGCCGGTACTTGGACCTGCGTCCACGAAAAAACCACCTCGCAATTTGTTAGTTTTACAAAACAACAGTATACAAGATATTTCCTCACGATGCAAGAAACTTTTGTTTTTCTGCACAATATACTATGCTTCCCCTGCACCCTGCCGGCTTTGCCGAACCGGTTCAGGCAGTTCCGGCAGACGCAAAAAAGAGCCTCGAAAGGCTCTTTTCCTAACAATATGCTTTTACTCTGCGGCGTAGACGCTGACGGTCTTCTTACCCAGATGGCGGGTCTCGAAACGGACTACACCATCGATCTTGGAGAACAGAGTGTCATCCTTACCGATACCGACGTTTTCGCCGGGATGGAAGTGGGTGCCGCGCTGACGAACCAGGATATTCCCGGCCAGCACTGCCTGACCATCTGCCTTCTTGGGTCCAAGACGCTTGCTTTCGCTGTCTCTGCCGTTACGGGTGGAACCCATTCCCTTTTTATGGGCAAAAAGCTGCAGATTCATCGTAAACATAGCTTATACCTCCCTGTATGATAACTTGAGGGCTTTGGGATACCCGCTCAAAAGGGATCTGAGCCCGGCCTCCATGGTGCGAATGACCACGTCTGCCTTCTCTCTTTCTCCTTCCGGCGTATCCTCCGACAACAGGCATAAGGCGTTCCCCTCTTCCAGGGTGACCTTCGCCTTGATCTTCAACACATCCGTAATGCCCAGCAGAGCCGTCTGGGTGATGGCGGAAATGCCCGCACATGCCAGATCCTCGCCCTGCTCACCATACCCCGCATGTCCCTTCAGCAAAAAGCCAACGGCTCTGCCTGCATGGGTAAATACGGTAACGGCTACCATTTTTAAGCGATAGCGGTGATCTCAACCTTGGTGTAAGGCTGACGATGGCCATTCTTCTTGCGGATATTCTTCTTGGGCTTGTAGTGGAACACGATGACCTTCTTGGCCTTGCCGTGCTCAACCACCTTGGCAGTAGCCTTTACGTTTTCTACTACGGGCTTGCCTACGGTGATGTTCTCGCCGTCTGCTACCAGCAAAACGTCAAAGCTGACCTCTGCGCCGACCTCTGCGTCCAGCTTTTCTACAGAGATAACGTCGCCGACCTCTGCCTTATACTGTTTACCACCGGTCTGAATGATTGCGTACATGGATGCTTCCTCCTTCTTCCCAGACTCGCTCAAATACGGTGACAGCCCTAAAGGCCGCACTTAACTACCGCTCCGAAGCGGCTTACTTTTCTATTGTACCATCCCGGTTCTGTTATGTCAACGGATTTTTCCCGGAAAGCACTGTTTTTTTGCTGCAAAAAATCGTCAATCTCCTTAAAAATGGTTGTTCATACGCTATATGTTATTATACATCAAAAAGACAAGGAGGGAAACACCATTAGCAGCACGGCATACGGATATATTCGAGTTTCCACAAAAGAGCAAAATGAAACCAGACAGCTCATTGCTCTGCTGGAAGCCGGCGTATCGAAAAAGAACATCTTTGCAGAAAAATGTTCCGGTAAGAGCTTTGACCGCCCCCAGTACAAAAAACTGCTCCGAAAAGTAAAAAAGAATGATCTTCTCTATGTAAAAAGCATAGATCGACTGGGACGCAACTATGCGGAAATATTGGAGCAATGGCGCATTTTAACAAAAGATAGGGGCGTTGACATTGTAGTATTGGATATGCCGCTGCTGGACACCCGGCGGGGAAAAGATCTGCTTGGCACATTTCTATCCGATATTGTGCTGCAAGTACTGTCTTTTGTAGCAGAGAACGAACGCGTCAATATTCGCCAACGGCAGGCGGAAGGTATTGCGGCGGCAAAAGCACGAGGCGTGAGATTTGGACGGCCGCCAAAGCCATTGCCGGATAACTTTTACAGTATCTGTCAAAAATGGCGGGCTGGGGAAATTACGGGTACTGCGGCTGCCAAAGTGTGCGGTATGCCCCTTGCAACCTTTCGTTATCGGGCAGAAATTTACGAAAATGTCAAAGCACTGTAAAAAGGCATTTTACAGAAAGGTGTATCTTCCTGTAAAATGCCCTTTTTATTTATTTTATACAAATATTATCATATCCTCTACTGTTTTTCAAGCCTTGAAATACAGATATTCGTCAATCTTTCAGCCAATCTGTCAATAAAGTGCAGTTGCAGGAAGGTACACCTTCTTGTTGCCAGAAAGGAGGGAGAAGAATATGTTTTGCCCCCATTGCGGTTCCGAAATAAATGATGAAGCCTTCATCTGTGTGAAATGTGGATGCAAAGTTAATGAAAAAACACCAGTCACACAAATCAAGGCCAAAAGTGACGATACGATGAGTATTGTCATAAAAGTATTTTTAATATTAGGCTGCATATCTCAGGGATGGTTGCTCATTCCGTTGGCATGGTGCGTTCCTATTACAGTTAAAATTTTTAATTGCTTAAAGAACGAAACGCCGATAAGTACCGGAATGAAAGTCTGCACTTTGATATTTGTTAACTTAGTTGCCGGCATATGTCTGCTCTGCATGGATGACAACGAATAAAAGGTATCCAGATTATTAGAAAGAACAAGGGAGGAAAAACATGAAATACTGTTCACATTGTGGAAAAGAAGTTAACGATGAAGCAGCTGTCTGTTTAAACTGCGGATGCAAAATTGAAGATAAACAAAAAGCACCCAGTCCTGTGGGACAGTTAAAAACAAATCGTAGCTTGCTCAAATTTGTCCTTTTATCCATAATTACTTTGGGAATTTATGGTATTGTGGTAATGTCAAGTATCAGCTCTGACATCAATACGATTGCAAGCAGATACGATGGCAAAAAAACCATGCACTACTGCTTGGTATTGTTCATCTTTTCCGGGTTGACGTTAGGCATTGTCCCTCTTGTTTGGGGCCATAAAATTTCCGATAGAATCGGTGCTGAATTGTTGCGGAGAGGCATCGACTACAAATTTGGGGCAGGTACATTCTGGGGATGGAATATTCTGGGCGCCTTGATCATTGTTGGTCCGTTTATTTACTGTCATAGATTATTAACGGCCATGAATTTACTTTCCGAAGACTACAATGTGAACGGATAAGGAGGAACGTTTATGAAAAGACTGCTGACGCTTTTACTGGCTACGCTGTTGACGCTTTCCTTTTCTGCTTGCAGTGGGAATAATAAGTATATTCCGGCAAGCGGCAATGAGACCTTTAATAACAGCGAACGAGAGGAAATAAAGAGAGAATCCAGCCACAATTCTAACGAGGATGAAGCTTCGTCTATTCCTTCATATACCAATGAAAATGAAGAGGAACCTGAGTCCATTGATAATATGCGTTCTGAATTTAAGGACGCCATGGATAGCTACGAAGCCTTTTATGACGAATATTGCACGTTCCTGAAAAAATACAAAGCAAATCCAACGGATCTCAGTTTGCTTAGCCAATACGTGACCATGATGCAGAAGCTTACGGATATGGATGATCTCTTTAACAAATGGGAAACCTCTGATTTGAATGATGCAGAGATGAAATACTTTCTGGAAGTTCAAACACGTGTGCTCAAAAAGCTGGCAAACGCCGGACAATAATGTATAAAAGCAAAGAGCAGGTGCAAAACCTGCTCTTTTTTTGCGCTTACTTCATGATCTTGCAATTCTTTTTCACTTCCTGAACCCGGCGATCCGGAAGAGGCTTTACGATATATTTTTCCACATGCATGGATTCGTTGGCCCGCACATAAAAGCTGCCCTCTGGCACCTCGGGGAACAGAGCCCCTTCCCGCTTCATGAGTGTCTCCATGGCCTTCATGACCTCGGGATGCACCTCAATGTACATGCGCTTGATCTTGCTGCCCTTAAGCACCTGCAGAGTCTGTTTGCGGAGCTTGTTGAAAACCGTATAGGGGTTGAGCACTTTGGCTTCCCCGTTGCAGTAGGGACAGGTACATTTGAGGGTATCCCCAATGCTCCGTCCGGTTTTTTTCCGGGTAAGCTCCACCAGCCCCAGGTGGGTAAAGCCGAACACATGAGAGCGGATATGATCCTCCTTCATGGCGTTCTTCAAAGTCTGAAGCACCAGATTCCGATCTGCTTCCCGATCCATGTCGATAAAGTCGATGATGACGATGCCGCCGATATCCCGGAGCCGCAGCTGCACGGCGATCTCCTCCGCCGCTTCGCAGTTGGTGTTGGTGATGGTGCGCTCCAGATTGTCTTTCCCTACATACTTGCCCGTGTTTACATCGATGATGGTCATAGCCTCCGCCCGGTCTATGACCAGATAGCCGCCGCTCTTGAGCCACACCTGCCGAGCCAGCGCCTTTTCTATCTTGGCTTCGGTATCGTAGCGATCAAAGAGAGCCTCGCTGTCCTTAAACAGGATACGGGCCTTGAGCTTGGGCGCCATTACATCGGCGATCTCCCGCAATTCATCAAAGGTCTTCTGGTCGTTGACAAAGACCCTGTCCACATCCTTCATCAGCAGATCCCGCACCGTACGGAACAGCAGGCTCTGCTCCGCATGCATCAGCCGGGGTACCTTGCCTTTTTTGGATTTTTTGTCTATATCGGCATAAAGCTTGAGCAGGCTGTCCAGATCCTCCTGGAAAGCTTCTTTTGTCTTGCCTGTAGAAGCCGTGCGCACGATGACACCCATGTTTTTGGGCTTGATCTCATGGAGGATCTTCCGCAGGCGGTTGCGCTCCTCCTCCTTCTCTATCCTTCTGGATACGCCCACATAATCCACCGTAGGCATAAGCACCAGAGAGCGGCCCGCCAGTGTGATGTGGGTAGTGACTCTTGCCCCCTTGGTACCCACAGGATCCTTGGCTACCTGCACCAGTATGTTCTGGCCGGGCCGCAGCAGATCTGTGATCTTGCGGCTCTGGGGCAGCTGCTCCAGACCGTCATACTGATCCCCGGGGAAGAACACATCTCCGGCATATAAAAAGGCGTTTTTTTCCAGACCTATATCCACAAAAGCCGCCTGCATACCCGGCAACACATTCTGCACCTTGCCCAGATAAATATTGCCTACAAGCCGTTCACTGCCCTCCTGCTCCACATACAGCTCCACCGGCGTGCCATCCTCTACCACCGCTACCCGGGTGGCAAAGGTGTTGGCATCCACTAAAATCTCTTTATTCATTTTTCCTCTTTCTCAAGGATAGGCAAGCCCAGGAACCCGTCAAAAAACAGTCCCGTCCGCAGGCTTTCAAAGCTCAGCGGCGTCCCGATGATTTCGGAGAGCACCCTGACCAGAGCCTCGGGCCGCAGTCCTCCCGCCGCCGTCAACTCTCCCACCACCTGCATACGGAAGGGGACGCTGTCCCCGGCTTCCATCCCTGCACTGTAAATTTGGGGACGAATGTTCTGGGGCTTTATGCCTCCCTTCGTCCGCTTGTCCACGATCCATTCCGTACCCGCAAGAAGTCTGGCAAGTCCTTCCTGCAAAGCCGGCAAATCTGTATCCCCCCACAGGGACAGCGTATATCCGGCGCACCTGAGATGCGCCGCCAGGGAACCAAAACCCTGATCCGGTCCTTCAAATGCATCATGAACAGACAATCCCTCGGGAAGCTGCCCGTTCAAAGCCTGTACAAAGACTTCCGTGTCCATGGGTTCCTCCAGCTCCACATCAAACCACTCCCACATGCCCCGGGCTCCCGTGGACAGAGCCGTTGCAAAATGGAGTTCCGGATGAGGATTGAACCCCTTGGAATAGCGCAGCGGGATATCTGCCCGTCGCATGGCTCTTTGCAGGGTACGCTGGATATCCAGGTGGCTCAATACAGCCCCCCGGCCGCCCTTACTTAGTGCCGCAATAATCCGCATAAGCCCTCCCAAAGCAACCGTTGCAGCCTTGGCGACAATCCGGCGTGGTCATTGCCTCCATGGCTTTTTTATACTCCCGCTGTAAAAAGGACTTGGTCACCACCACGTCCACATGATCCCAGGGCAAAGGCTCTTCCAGCTCCCGGAAACGCTGGGCATATTCCTCTACCGTAAGGCCTTCTTCTTCAAAGGCCTCCCGCCAGGCCTGGGGCTTGAAATGCTCGCTCCAGGAGTCAAAGCGGCATCCTTTCTCGTGTGCCCGCAGGAGCACTCCGTTGAGCCGCCGGTCTCCCCGGGAAAAGGCGGCCTCCAGCTCGCTCAAAAAGCTGGGGTGATAATGAAGCTCGCCCCCCCGAACGGAACGAATGGCTCCCTGCAGCAGCTTCTGCTTGCGCATGACTTCTTCCGGCGGATCCTGCGGGCACCATTCAAAAGCCGTATGGGGCTTGGGCACAAAGGTGGAAACGCTGACCGTCACCCGCAGAGCCTTTCCCCGCTGCTCTTTGGGCAGAGAATAGAACAGCTTGGATACCTTCCGGGCCAGGTCAATGATCCCCAGCACGTCTTCATCGGTCTCCGTAGGCAGCCCGATCATAAAGTACAGCTTTACACCCGTCCATCCGGCAGTAAAGGCATCGGCACAGGCCCGAAGCAGATCTTCTTCCGTAACGTTCTTGTTGATCACGTCCCGCATGCGCTGGGTACCTGCCTCCGGTGCAAAGGTCAGCCCCGCTTTACGGACGGACTGCATCTTGCTCAGTTCCCCTTTCAGCAGAGAATCAATGCGCAGGCTGGGCAGCGCCACAGACACCCGTTTTTTCTCCATCCGGTCCATGACCTCCGGCAGCAGCGCATGCAGCTGGGAATAATCGCCGGTGGAAAGACTCAGCAGAGAAACCTCGTCATATCCGGTGCAGGCAATAAGTTCTTCCGCTTGCCGGAGCAGGGTCTCCTTGCTCCGCTCCCGCACGGGGCGGTAAATATACCCGGCCTGGCAGAACCGGCAGCCCCGGGTACAGCCCCGCATGACCTCTACAGCCACCCGGTCGTGAACGATCTGCATGGCGGGTACCAGCTGGCGGCCCATATAGGGTGCATGCTCCAGATCCTTCAGGATCCTCCGGCGGACAGTATCCGGCGCAGCGGGTTCCAGTTTTGCAAGGCCTGCAAATTTCCCCTCCGGAGTATAGTTTGCCTCATAGAAGGAGGGAATATAAACCCCGTCTATGGCAGACAGCCGCAGCAGCAGCTGGCGCTTGCTTTCCCCTGCGGCTTTGGAGGCACGGACAGCCTCTACTATCTCCGGCTCGGCTTCTTCCCCGTCCCCCACGATCACCGCATCTACGATCTCCGCCAACGGTTCCGGGTTCACGGCGCAGGGCCCTCCCGCCAGGATCAGGGGCATGTCCTCCCCCCGTTCCTTTGCCAGGAAGGGGATACGGCTTAGCTCCAGCATGGTCAGGATGTTGGTATAGCACATCTCATACAGCAGGGAAAAGCCTACAATATCAAAAGACCCCAGGGGCAGCCGGTTTTCCAGTGAAAAAAGCGGCATACCCTCCCGGCGCAGCAGAGCTTCCATATCGCTCCAGGGGCAGAAGCACCGCTCACAGGCCACGCCTTCCATTTCGTTGAGCACATGGTACAGGATCCTTGAGCCCATATGAGACATGCCGATCTCATACACATCGGGGAAGCAAAGGGCAAAACGGAAGTTTTCCCCCTCTTTTTTCACCATGTTCCACTCCCCACCCATATAGCGGGCCGGTTTTTCCACTTCCATAAGAAGGCGGGTCAATGCCCCCTCTTCCACCACAGGCCGAGGGGCAAAGTATCGGTCTTCGGCGTTTATGCGCTGCTCCATGTATCTTCCTTCCATGGCGCACCGGGCCATGGCTGTCCTTTCCGGTATTGGCGGGGAATACTTCTCCCTTTTGCATACTACCAGCAGTATACAATCAGTGTATTATAGCATATCCCCGGCTCCGGGTCAAAGAAAATCCGTTTCTTCGGCAAAATTCCCCCCCGAGGCAGTCACCAGCCTCCCTATGGGCGTTTTAAGGCCCATGCGTGCCGCCGCTCCGGCAATGCTGCTTTCTTCTACGATCCCCAGAAGGCGGTTTTCCCGGCTGATGACCAGCAGCCTTGTATACTGCCCCCGGCGCAGAAGCCGCATGGCGGCCCCCAGTTCCATGGAATCTCCCACGGCAATATCCTTTACATCCACGGGGCCTCCGCTGCGCAGGATCCGTTCCTTATCCAGCTGGGAAAGGATCCGGCTCTCGGGCAGCGCAAGGAGTTCCTGCCCGGCTGCCAGACACAGAAAAAGGGAAAAGAGAAAAGCCGTTCCGTTTCCCCGCCCCTGCATGGCCCCCAGCACGCCCAGCGCCAGCAGGCCAAGGCCCAAAGCGATTCCTGTCCATGCGGCCGCTCTCCGGGCCCGGCTTTCGGGCATGTGTCCCTCCAGCAGCAGGCACAGCACCCTTCCTCCGTCCAGCGGATACCCGGGCAGCAGGTTGATCAAGCACAATACCAGATTGCCCCTGCAGAAAGGCGCCAGCAGAAACCCGCCTCCCGGCAGAAACCGCCATAGCAGCAGCGCCAGCCCCGCCGCTCCTGCGCCGCATAAGGGGCCCGCCAAAGCCACCAGCAGCCGCTCCCGCTGTCTCCCGCCGCCGGGCATGCGCAGGCAGGCGCCGAAGGGATACAGTTCCATGGCCTCCACCGAAAGTCCCAGCCCACGAGCCGTTAATCCATGCGCCAGTTCGTGCAAAAGCAGAGCCGCCCCCGTTCCCAGCAGTTCCAGCGGCTCCCCCAGGAGCAGCCACAAGGCTACCCCCGGCAGCAGTGCCCAGTGCCCATACAGGGGAATGCCGCCTATATCCCCCAAACGTTTCATGCAGGATCCCCAATATCCATATGCACATACTCCCGGGGATCCTCCGGGCTGCCCCGATAGCTTACCGCCAGATACAGGGTGCCTCCCCTTTGAATACTTCCAAGCCGCTGCCCCGCGGCCACCTGCACGCCCGTCCGAACGGCAATATCCTCAAAGCCATAATAGATCGTTTCCTTATCTCCCACCAGCTTCACCCGCACATAGGGTCCCAGTTCCTCATCCTCTCCCACCAGAAGCACCTCTCCCGGGGCGCAGCAAAGAACCTCCCGGGTCAATGCCGTAAAACCTACCAGACTGTTTTCTTTCAGCAATGTGATCTCTCCGGATACCACGGGTGCCTGCCACTTCTGCTCCTGTGCCATAACGGAAGCCGTTTTTTCTCCGCCGGATTCCACATAATGCAAGGCTCCCAGCGCTTCTTCCTCCGGTTCCTGTACGTCTGCCGGCTCTCCCAGCCCGGAAAGCTCCACCACCAGCGCCGCCGCCAGCACCAGCAAACACAGGCTCATTTTGGCAGCCATGCTGCCCGTTCGTGGAACGGGAGCAGGCTCCGTTTCTTCTTTCAGGTTAAAGACGCCGCAGGGCCCCTTATCTGCCGGACGCTCCGTAATACGCATTTTTTCTACCTTCATGCTGCCTCCTCATAGCGCTTTGTCCTTACAAAATACGCCTTTCACGGGCAGGATATGCGCTTTCTGCGCCGTCTGGCGGCTGTGCAAATTAAAAAACAATTTTTTATTTTTGGGGATTGACAAGCCGGAAAAATAATATATAATAATTCACAAACAGTGACGCAGAAAAAAAGCGGAACTGATGCCCTCAGAGAGCCTGTGGTCGGTGTGAACAGGTGGCGTCTACCGTGAAATATGGACTGCGGAGTGCCCTGAATGGGGGTCGGGCCGGGCCCGTTACAGCCGGGCGGATGTGTTGGCATCCGGGTTAAGTGCATGTTCTCTTTCAGAGGCATGAAGCAAGGTGGTACCGCGTTTCCATCGTCCTTGCAGCAGCAGGGGCGATTTTTTTATACCCCAAAAACAAAAATAACAGCAAAGGAGCTTTTGTATCATGAATCCCATTTCTTCTCTGGACGAATATCTGCGCACTTTCCCCTCCGAAGACGGCCGCTTTGGCGCTTACGGCGGCAGTTATCTTCCGCCTCAGCTGATTCCCGCCTTTGATGAGATCGCCGATGCATACCAGAGCATCTGCCACAGCGCCAAGTTTATCAGCGAGCTGCGCCGCATCCGTCGCGAGTTTCAGGGCCGGCCTACCCCGGTATATCATTGCGCACGGCTCAGTAGCCTTTTGGGAAACGTACAGATCTACCTCAAGCGGGAAGATCTTAACCACACCGGCGCCCATAAGCTGAACCATTGCATGGGCGAAGGCCTGTTGGCCAAGTATCTGGGCAAAAAGAAACTCATCGCCGAGACCGGCGCCGGGCAGCACGGCGTGGCACTGGCTACGGCGGCCGCTTATTTCGGACTGGAATGCGATATCTACATGGGGCAGGTGGACATTGAAAAGCAGGCGCCCAACGTTACCCGTATGAAGATGCTGGGGGCACGGGTCATCCCTGTAAAGGCAGGCCTTCAAACCCTGAAAGAGGCCGTGGACGCTGCCTTTGAAGCTTATCTGAACGAATATGAAACTGCCATTTACTGCATCGGTTCCGCCGTGGGGCCCCATCCTTTCCCCATGATGGTGCGGGATTTCCAGATGGTAGTGGGGCAGGAGGCCCGGGAACAGTTCAAGGAAATGACCGGTCTTCTGCCTGATGTGGTCACTGCCTGTGTGGGCGGCGGCAGCAACGCCATCGGCATGTTTGTTCCCTTCCTGGCGGATCCTGTAGAACTGGTAGGTGTAGAACCTCTGGGCCGCGGCAAGGCTGTTGGAGATAACGCCGCCAGCATGATGTTCGGCACCGTAGGCAAGCTTCACGGGTTTGAAAGCTATCTGCTTCAGGATAAGGACGGGAACCCCGACCCGGTATACTCCATTGCCAGCGGTCTGGATTACCCCGGCGTAGGACCGGAGCATGCCTATCTGCGGGATATAGGCCGTGTAAAATATGATGCCGCTACAGACGAAGAAGCTATGGAAGCGTTTTTCTATCTGTGCCGGTATGAGGGCATCATCCCTGCCGTAGAGAGCAGCCATGCCTTGGCGTATGCCATGCGGTATGCCCGTACCCATAAGAAAGGCAGCATACTGGTAAACCTTTCCGGCCGCGGAGACAAGGATATCGATTATGTCCGGGAACACTACGGCTACGGCGAACAGTTCTTCGAATCCAAATAACCCCCTTTCTCATTCAAAAAGGCCTGACAGTTCCTCCCGCTGTCAGGTCTTTTTCTTTACTGCTCCATCCTGAAGGAAGGGGCTCCGGCTATATGCAGGGGACAGCCCTGTTCAGCGTCCCGCCTCCGTTTTCAACCAGCTTTCTTTTTCCCCGAAGAGATTCTCAAAATAACCGGGCAATGCCCAGCGAAGTCCATCGGCAGGGAAACCTCCTGTGCACAGCTCTTTTTATAGGAAACCGTTTTCGAATAATACCTGTAATTAAAAAGGGACTGCAAAGATTCTCGCTCTTTGCAGCCCCATGCATTATGAAACCCGTATTCTCTCCCGGGATCAAAGCTTTTCGGGTTCGCCGTACTCCACCCCGAAGGTGTCTACGCGAATGCTGTCAATAACCTGATCCTGCAGGGGTTTATCCTGGCTGTTGGTCTTTACGGAAGCAATGGCATCCACCACGTCCATTCCCTCGATGACCTTGCCAAAGGCGGCATACTGACCGTCCAGGAACTGGCTGTCTGCATGGCAGATAAAGAACTGGCTGCCTGCGGAATCATATGCCATGGCTCGGGCCATGGAGATAACGCCCCGCTCATGGGAAAGACTGTTATCTACGCCGTTGGCAGAAAACTCGCCCTTGATGTTGTAGCCGGGGCCGCCGGTACCGTTGCCCTTCGGGCAGCCGCCCTGGATCATAAAGCCGCTGATGACACGGTGGAAGATCAATCCGTCATAGAACTTGCTGTTGGCCAGAGAGATAAAGTTCTTTACGGATTCGGGTGCGATTTTGGGATACAGTTCCAGTTTGATGACGCCGCCATCCTTCATGGTAATGGTGGCAATGGGATATTCGCTGTGCATGGTTTCCTCCTCAGTTTTGTTTTTTTCACCGGATGTGCAGCCCATCGTGCCCAGCAATATCAGGCACAGGGCTATGCAAAGCAGCCGTTTCATTGGCAAACTCCTTTCTTTCGCATACTAAAAAGGGAGCCGGGAACGCTGCCCCTGCTCCCCTTGCGGATACGCTTTAGTCCTCCAACTCCTCGTCGTCATCATCAAAGATGGGACCGGCCAGCTTGGTTTCGATGCCCAGCTTGTAAGCGGCAGAAAGCATATACAGGAAGTTGTCGATGACCTGGGTACGATACTTGCGCTTCTGCGCCACCAGCGTAAACCGGGGCGCCGCCAGAGGATGGCCGCTGATGCGCTTATAGGCCATATCCCCAAAGCCAAGTTCGTTCATGGAGTTCTTGGATGCCAGCGCCACGGCCAACCCCGTCCGGGCCCAGCGCATGGTCATCTGCAGCCGGGTAGAAAGGCACTTGATGTTAAGCTTCATATTCTTCTCACGGAATACGGAAGCAATGGTGCTGCGGCTCTTTTCCACAATGGAAAGGGGCACATTATCCAGCTTTTCAAAGGGGATCTCTTCTTCGGGGCAATCTTTAAAGAAGGGCGCATCGGGTGCATACATAGCCACCAGTTCATCTTCTGCCCGGTAGAGCACCTCAAAGTTCTCGTTGATCTCGTAGGGAACCTGCACCATAACCGCTTCTACCTGCCCCTTCTGCAGCAGCCGCAGCAACTCGGCGGGGGAATCTTCCAGAATCTTTACGTTCGTTTCGGGATATTTCTTCAGGAAGGTAGACAGCACGTTATACAGCCTGTCCGTTGCCAGAGAACTGGTCACACCAAGCCGCAGGGTGCCCCGCTGACCGGAGAAGCCGCTGGCGATCTCATTCTTGGCGGCCAGTTCGATCTCACAGATGCGCTTGGCCTTCTGGTACAGGATGCTGCCTGCATCGGTCAGCTCCAGACGGCGGGAGCCGCGGAAGAACAGCCGGGTGCCGTACTTCTGCTCCATAGCCTTGACCTGGTTGGAAAGGGCGGGCTGGGCAATGCGGAGCTTCTTGGCCGCTGCGGTCAGACTGCCTTCTTCTACGATGGTGACGAAATTAAAATAGTACTGTAAATTCATAAAGAAGCCTCCAGTTGATCTATGCTAAAGTATACCAGTATTCCCTCCGCATTTCAAGGAGACATAGCAAACTTTTTATGAAAATGCTTTATTTTCCCCATGCGGCGGGCATGTCTGCGCCTTGCGCCTACCCTTCATTGGTAGTATACTACAGATGGTAGAAATGTCGAAATGGATTTTTTGATTATTTTGCAAACTTTTTTCTTATCATACGGTGCGTTTGCCATATATGGTCTGGCTGCAGCAGCTTTATGCGGGTGGCTTCTGTGCAAAAAGGCACATATCCCCCCCATGAAGCTTCTTCCCTTTCTGGTTCTGGGGCTGGTGCCCCTGTATCTGGGCGCCAAGGGCTTTGGGATCCTGTCTTTGTGTGCATATCGCGTCAACATAGGCCGTCCCCTGGACTGGACTGTTGTGGAAAACTCCGGCATCGTCTTTTACGGGGGGCTGCTGGGCTTTTTGCTGTACGCCCGCCTGTCCGTTCCTATATATATGAAGGAACAGGCACCGGACAGCCTGGGGATCGCCGCCGTATGCATCCCCCTGTTTCACACTTTTGCCAGGGTCGGCTGCTACTTTGGTCACTGCTGCTACGGGATTCTTTCTTCCGCTTCCCTATGGACAGGCTTTTATGAAGGGCGCGTGCCCGTACAGCTGATGGAAGCGGGGTTCAATCTGCTTCTGTTCGGACTGCTGCTGTATCTTTTCATGAAAAAGCCCGCTTACAGAGGGCGGCTGCCCCGGCTGTATCTGCTTTTGTATGCCTGCTTCCGCCTGGGCGACGAATGCATCCGGGGAGACGCCATCCGCGGCTTTATCGGCCCCCTGTCCTTCTCCCAATGGGTGAGCATGGGGATCCTTTTGTATCTGCTGCTTACCGCCCTTACCTCATCCCGCCGCCAAAAGAATACCTGAAGGAGGAACCGCCGCCATGCTGACCATCTGGGGAGAGAATCTGGATAAAGAGCACGTTCTCCCTGAATATCCCCGCCCGCAGCTGCGCCGCAGCAGCTACCTCAATCTGAACGGCCAGTGGGCCTTCTCTATGGAATCCCCCACCAAGGCCCCCGCTTATAACGAAACCATTCTGGTGCCCTTTTCTCCGGAAAGTGAGCTTTCCGGCATAGGGCGCAGCAAGCGGCCCGGGGAGCACCTGTACTACCGGCGTATTCTTTCCCTGCCCCAAAGCTTTATTAAGGACAGAGTGCTGCTGCATTTTGGCGCCGTAGACTGCCTGTGCACCGTGTATCTGAACGGGTGGAAGGCCGGCAGCCATCAGGGTGGGTACTGGCCCTTTACACTGGATATTACGGAGCTGGTGCGCCCCGGAGAGAACATTCTGGATGTGGAAGCGGAGGATGAAGCCACCCGTACTCTGGATCGGGCCCGGGGAAAGCAAAGCGATACACCCGGTGGCATCTGGTATACGGCGCAAAGCGGCATCTGGCAGACGGTATGGCTGGAAAGCGTCCCTGCCGTATACATTACAGGGCTGACCATCACCCCCTGCCCGGACGAAGAAGAACTGCTGCTGACCATACATACCAACGGGGACGCGCCCTGCACAGTAGAACTGGAAGGCATGGAATTTTCTGCCGCCCCGGAAAGCCCGGTGCACCTGCCCCTGTCCCATATCCGGCTCTGGAGTCCCGAGGATCCGTATCTGTATGAATTTGCCGTTCGTGCCGGAGCCGACCGGATAGAAAGCTATTTTGCCCTGCGCTCCTTTTCTTTGGAGAAGGATGAGAAAGGGACTCCCCGTCTCTGTCTGAACCATAAGCCGTTGTTTTTTAACGGCGTACTGGATCAGGGATACTGGTCCGATGGCCTGTACACCGCCCCCAGCGATGAAGCCCTGATCTGCGATATCCAAACCATGAAAGCCCTTGGTTATAACACCCTGCGCAAGCATATTAAGATCGAGCCTCTGCGCTGGTATTATCACTGCGACCGCATGGGCATGCTGGTATGGCAGGATATGGTCAGCGGCGGCGGCCCTTACCGGCCCGGCATCATCCAGTTTCCACTGGTGGGACTGCCGCAGCGAAAGGATAACGCTTACGCCGCTTTCGGCCGGGAGTCGCTGCAAAGCCGCCAATACTATCAGGAAGAATTACAAGCCACGGTTGAACTGCTGTATAACTGCCCCTGTATTGCCCTGTGGGTACCCTTCAACGAAGGCTGGGGGCAGTTTGACGCCCTGAAAGCCGTGCGTATGCTCCGTGCATTGGATAAGACCCGACTCATTGACCATGCCAGCGGCTGGCACGATCAGGGCGGTGGGGATGTATATAGCCGGCATGTGTATTTCTATCCCTACCGTTTCAAAAAGGATCCTCGGGGCCGCCGGGCCTGCGTCCTGACGGAATTCGGGGGATACACTCTTCCCGTGCCCGGGCACCTGTACACGCAGGATAAAGTCTTCAGCTATAAAAAGATAAAAACAGAAGAAGCCTTTAACAGAGCTTATGCACGCCTGTATGAAAAGCAGATCCTCCCCGCTAAGGAAAAGGGGCTGTGCGCCGCCATCTATACCCAGCTCAGTGATGTGGAAAGCGAGATCAACGGTTTGATGACCTACGACCGGCGGGTGCTGAAAGCTGACCCGGAGCTTTTTGCCCGGCTCCACCGACAGCTGACGGAGGAATAGGACTATGGACTGCCCTCTGTTCAAGGACTGTACCCCGGCGGAGCTGGAACTCTTTTTTCGGGAAGCCCCCTGCCGCCGGAAGTCTTTTGAAAAAGGCGCCCTTCTGCTGCATCAGGGGGAAGAGGTCTCCTGGGCAGGTATCCTGCTTTCCGGCAGGATAAAGGCCTGCCACCTTACGGAAAACGGCAGCCAGCATGTACAGGCGCTGCTGTCTCCGGGAGATATGTTCGGCTATGTGCTCATGTCTACGGAAGAGAGCCGCAGCCCCGTGACACTGGAGGCTCTGAGCGCCGGAGAAGCGCTGTATGTGCCCTTTGCCGCCATCATGGGCCGCCGGGATGTTCTGGGAGACAAGCTGCGGGTCAATCTGCTGCATGCTTTGTCCCGCCGGTGCTGGAGTCTGACCCGCCGGGTGCGCTATCTCAGCCAGCGAAGTCTTCGGGGGCGGATCAGCCTGTATCTGCTGGATCAATGGGAACGCACCGGCTCCCTCTCCTTTTGTCTGCCCCTGACCCGGGAAGAGCTGGCCGCTTTGCTGGCCGTAAACCGCAGCGCCCTGAGCCGGGAGTTGGGCCGTATGGAGCAGGAGGGACTTCTGGCCCGCTATAAAAATGCCTTCAAACTGCTGGATATTCCCGCATTGGAAAGAGCCGCCCAGTGAGCTGTCCGCTTGCCTTTTGGTCTGCGGCTTGGTATACTGATGGTTCGGAGGATCTATGAAAACAAACTGGAAACCAAAACCGGATATGGATATAAACTGCCGCTATGTGGATGTGGCCGACGGCATCCGGGGTATTTCGGTGCTGCTTGTGCTGTGGTTTCACTTCTGGCAGCAAACCTGGCTCATGCCCAGCTATCCTACGCCTTTTCTTGAGTTTCTGGGCATACGGGAGCTGACCCCCGTGCACATCCGCTGGGTGGGATACCTGTTTGTGGATATGATGGTGCTGCTCAGCGCCTTTTGCCTGTCCCTGCCGGTGGCCAGATGCATTCTTTTACATGAAGACACGGAGGATGCCGCCCTGTTTTATAAAAAGCGGCTGGCACGGATCTACCCCAGCTATGTATTCTGTGTACTGGTAAGCTTTTTTGTATTGCTGGCAGAGAAAAGCTATCCCAACGCCTCCATGGCGGTACGGGATCTGGTAAGCCACCTGACCTTTACCAACATGTTCCGCATAGACACTTATGTGTTCAGCCCCATTAACGGCGCCCTGTGGACAGTGGCGCTGGAGGTACAGTTTTATCTGCTTTTCCCGCTGCTGCGGCAGCTGTTCAAAAAGCAGTCGGTATTGACCGATCTGGAGCTTATGGGGTTGGGTGCGGCTTTCATTTACGGCTTTGCCCTGCGGCATACTCCTGTATCCATGGTCGTGAATCAGCTGCCGGCCTTTTTGCCCGTATTTGCCAACGGAATGCTGGGCGCCTTTGTATATACCCTGTACTGCACCCGCTGCAAGTACAAACGGCTCCTGAGCCCGCTGTTTCTGGTGGTGGCCATTGGGGCGGCAGTATGTATCCAGCAGCTGCTGGTAAGCTGCTACAGCTTCCGGCAGGATAAGCAGCTGTGGCAGTTATCCTACCGGATTCCCCTGAGTTTTGCTTTTCTTGCCTTTCTGCTGGCCAGCGCATTCTCTCCCGGGTGGTTTCGCAAGATCTTTTCCAACCGGGCCATGCGGTTTCTGGGAGGGATATCCTTCAACGTATACATGTGGCATCAGTGGATCATGGTAAAACTGGTGCGCCTTACGGGCTTTACCAACGGCGGCGAAGTAACTCTGGCCGGTGCAAAGATGCAGTGGCTGCTGACGGCAGAAGGGCTGGGGCTTTCTCTGCTGGCGGCAGTGTTGACCACTTATCTTATAGAAAAACCTATGCAAAAATGGATTATGAATGGAGGCTGTAAAAAACCATGACTTATCAGTGCATCCCCAACGGCGTATGCTCCAAGCGCATTACCTTTGATCTGGTGGACGGCAAGCTCCACAACGTACAGTTTACCGGCGGCTGCAACGGCAACCTGAAGGCTATCTCCAAGCTGGTGGAAGGTATGGACGCCGATCAGGTGATCCGCATCCTCAAGGGCAACACCTGCGGCATGCGGGGCACTTCCTGTGCAGATCAGTTTGCCCTGGCCATCGAGCAGGCCGAAAAGCAGCAGGCGTAATACGTTTTAAAAAGGCATCCGTTTGCAGGATGCCTGTAAGACCATCTTAGCAAGCGGCGCAGCTTTTAGTTGCGCCGCTTGCTTTTATTTATGCGCTGCCCCCATCTCCGGAAAGTTTTTTGTGCAGCCGCTCCGTCTTTCGTGAGCAAACGATTTTAGCCATCTGCGCACATATTCGCTGTATTCGGCATCATTTCCGCAAAAGGTGAGAAAATGCACATAGCACTGCGCCATATACGTTTTTACCGTTTCAAGATCGCACACGCCAAATTGTCTGTATCCCTTTATAAACTCTTGCAGTTCCCTTTCGGTCAGCAAAAATTTCTGCCCCGGGCGTCTGAAAAGAGCCCAGGCAATATCAAATTCCCTGTTTCCATACCCTGAAAGTTCAAAATCCAGGATACCGCTTATGTGGTGTTCCGCCCAAAGGATATTGGCATAATGGAAATCACCATGACAAAAGCAATGGCCTGTATTCTGCATCGGGAGTGAAAACAGTCCTTTAAGCTCTTCCAGTTTTAAAGACTCCAGTAAGGCATCAGATGGGACATGAAAGAATTTTCGATCTTTTACAGGCTTTGCCCGAATATCCATTTGATGGATCCGGGCCAAAGCCGCCCCGTATTCTGCCATATATGAGAGCGACTCCAGATCCCTGTTTTCCCCGACTATGGTGGATAAACGTTCTCCGGGGAGTTCCTGTGTTACCAAAAAGGCCGTTTCTTCAAGATCATACTCTATAATGGAAGGAGTTATCGCCAAGCGCAGCTGCGACAAAATTGCCGCTTCATTGCCGATATCGGCGTCCTTTTGTCTTGCGGCTTTGATATATGCGCAGATTTCTCTTCCGTTGCAGCGCCCCTTAACATGGAACACGTCATTGCCTGCATGCGGGTATCCCAGAATTTCTAACGGCTCAAACTTTTTATAGGGCAGAGTAAAAGGATCAACGGTATCACGCCATTTATCAGGATGTTTCATTATACTGCCTCCCCCGCGATTTCAATCTGCAGTTTTTTATTTTATCATAGCCCCGCAACGGATACAATGACCGCAGCAGCAAACCCATCCGTCCGTGTTTGCCGCTTATTTTTCTTGCACACAGAAAAAGGGCCCGCTTGGGCCCTTGTCGCAACGTAAGGTTTACAGTTCCGGCAGGATCCTTCCATCCTGAAGGCGCAGTACCTGATCTGCTGCCTCGGCAATGCCCAAATCGTGGGTCACTACCACCACGCAATAGTTCTGCTCCCTGGCCAGGGTATGCAGGATGCGAATGATGTGCTCGCTGTTTTCCACATCCAGATTCCCCGTTGGTTCATCCGCCAGAATGATCCTGGCCCCGGTGGTCAGGGCCCGGGCGATGGCCACCCGCTGCTGCTCCCCGCCGGAAAGCATGTTGGGGTAGCGCTTGAACATATCCTCCCCTATGCCTACCTCTGCCAGTCGCCGGGCAGCGGCTTCCTGTGCCTCCTGCTTGCTCTTTTTTTGCAGGAGCAGGGGCACCATGGCGTTTTCCAGCACCGTCAGCTTTGGAAAAAGGTTATAGCTCTGGTAGATCACCGCCGCATCCTGACGGCGGTATGCGTCCAGATCCAGTTTGGCCGTTGACGTGCCGTTATAAAGCACTTCCCCTTCCGTAGGCAGATCCAGTCCCGCCAGCAGGGAAAGCAATGTGGTTTTTCCGCTGCCGGATTTTCCCACCAGTGCAGTGAGCTTCCCATAGGCAAAGGCATAGGATACATCCTTTACGGCCTGTACGCTTTGATAGCGGTTCCGATACACATAGCTTACGTGAGATACTTCCAGACTCATATCAGCGACCTCCTTCGTCACGATCCTGTAGGGTGCGCAGGACACTGTCCCGCATGGTAACCAACTGCGATATCAATATGCCCGCCGTAAAGCAGGCGGCGGTAAGCAGCACAAACTGCATTTCTACCCCCTTGCCGAACAGGACCGGGTACACCCCCGCATACAGGGCGCCCCCCACCAGCACCGCCACCACATACTCTGCCGACAGCAGCCCAAGAGCCTTCATCCGCCGGGCGCCCAGCGTACGCAGCAGCGCATAGGAATACTTCTGGGCATGGAACAATGCGGCTCCCGTAAAATACCCAATGGCGGCGCACAACAGCACAAAGGCCGGGTGCAGCAACTCCAGCAGGGAGATCTTCTGGGAAATGGATTTGTGGGAAGCCATATACTGGGAATCAAACACCGTCACAGCAAAGGTATACCGCCCGCCGCTGCCTGCGGGGTTTACATTGGTAAAGGACCGGCGCATCCGCTCCTTCAGTTCCGAAAGCTGGGCATTATCCGCCACCAGCGCAGAGAGAGACTCCGTATTCTCTATCCCGTCGTTATAGGCATTGACCACATGGACCCACGGGACATAAAGCCTGTCCGGCTCCCCGCTGACCAGCCCGATGATCCGGTAGTTTTCTGTGCCGCCGCCCGCCTGTATTTCCAACTCCGTTACCCCGGCAAGCTGGTTCCACAGGCTTTCAGGCACCAGACATACCGCCCGATCCAGTGCAAAATCCTCCCAGGAGGCGCCTTCGAAAAAGGCGACCTGCCCCCCGTTTTCCGCTTTCAGGGCGGGAACAGACTCCCGCTGGGTAATGCCCACCAGCCGCACCCGCCCGGCTCCTTCCGGTGGAGCCTGTATCGTCCCCTCTGCGGTGAGCTTCAGGCACAAATGGGTGGTATATTCCTTGAGCCCCCGCCCGGTGCCTTCGTCCGGTTGGATAAAACGCCACACATAGCTGTTGGTGATCTCCAGATCATCCACCTGCGTGCCCTGAGGATTGGAGACCTGCAGCCAGATGGGAAAGCTTTTTTCCAGCTCCCGCAGCTTTTGCTGCTGTTCCTCATGGGCCCGGCGCAAGATCCCCATGGAAAAAGCCAGCCCTGCCGTCAGCAGCGCCACCAGCAGCCATACACCCGTGCGCAGCAGCCTCCGTTTTAACCAGAATCCTGTCATATCACACATGCCTCCGCAATTTGAGCATCTTTTTGCGTGTCATTCAGCCGGAAGATCACGCCAGCCGCTTAGCAGGGATACATGCACCGGGTCTTGCCCGGGCAGTTGTAATCCATTTCCGTGCGCACCCAGCCGCACTGCTGGCAGCTCACATGGACATGATGCTCCCCGTTGTTATGGCCGGCTGCATGCAGGACAAAGATCTCATGGCGGCAGGTATACTCCGGGGCGGTCGGATTTGTCGCATAGTTAGAGCGTGCCTGGGGCCTGCGGGGCACCTGCTTGGCAAGAGGGCCGCTGGGCATGTGTTTTTCGGCAGGTTTATCGCCCTTTTCTTCGGAGGAGGTTTCTCCCTGCGCATAGGCGGAGGGCGCCGCAGGTCTCCGGGGCACCTGCTTGGCAAGGGGGCCGCTGGGCACACGCTTTTCGGCAGGTTCATCGGTCTGCACGTCGCTGCCCTCCCCAACCGGGGCCGTTTCGCCCTCACCATAGGCGGAATAGGGCAGCAGGCACAGCATCAGCACCAACGCCAGCCCCAGAGAAAGCATCTTCTTCATCGTTTTCATGTTCAGCGTCTCCTTTCTTATTATTACATGTCATCCGACGCTCCGCAAAAGCTTCGGCACCTTTCTGCGGGTCAGGCAGGCAAGGGTCACGGCACACAGCAGCAGGAACACTCCTCCCTGTGCAAGGATGGTCAGCGGCAGCACACGGCCTATGTGAAGGGTATCCTTCACCTGCCGGTAGACTGTTTCGGCAGATTCCCCGCTGTGTCCCTGGGTTCCCTCATAGGGATTGTAGCCCTGCTCTGCCGCAGAACCAAGGTCAGAAAATGCCTGATTGTATGCCTCTCCGTAAGAGGCTGCTTCAAACACCTTCTGCTCGATCTTGTCGTACAGTACGCCGCTGAGGACGCCGCCTATTCCCGCACTGACCAACCAGAGGCACAGGCACAGCAGCAGCCACTGCCAGAAGGTATAGCCTACTCCTGCACCAAGGCTTCGCAGGGTGCCCATGGCGCTTTGCCCACGGAACAGGCACAGGAAGATGAACAGGGCCGCTACCAGCACCCAGGCCCCCAGCGTCAGCAGGACGATACCTTTCATCTGCTCCCGGAGGGCTTCCAGCTGGGGCTGGATATGTTCATACCCCTCGTCCAGCAGCTGAACGTTCCTTCGCACCTCCTCCGGCAGGGAATCCATAAAGGCCTGGGCCTGATCCGATTCCGTCAGGTAGTAGCCCCAAAGCACCTGGGGGGTATACAAAATCACTTCCGTCTCCAGCTCTTCCAGCGTACTATAGGTTTCATACATCAAAACGCGTTTTTCCCAGCTGGCCTGCTGCTCCGGAGATCTTTCTATCACCGGGGTGGCAGCGGCAGACACAAACACCGTGTCGGGGGAAAAATAGTTGGGGTATGCATCCTCGTTCCAGCCCATGGACTGATACATCCCCACGATCCGGTAGTCTACCTCCGGGGGTTCCTGCCGGGCTTCGCAATCCGTTCGCAAATACCAGGGCTGCGTTCCCATTTCGTTAATATAGTAATCACCCAGTTTTACCTCCGCCCGGTGGAGCCGCAGGGGCAGGGTATCCCCTACGGAAAGGCCGTATGCCTCCGCCAGCTCCCCGCTGATGATGCACACCGGCTCCGTATCCCCGGGAAGGACGTGCCGCCCGGCAATGATCTGGGCAGCCTTGGAGGCAAAGGGCAATATGCTCCTTGAATTCCGGGTGGTGACCACGGCAAGACCATTGACCGACTCCCGGCAGTTTTGTATGATGTGGAACCAGCGGTCCCCCTCCTCCGCTCCCAGGCCGCTGGATTGCAAAAAGGCTTCCCGGCTGCTCACATCCAGCGCTTCCTTTCCGGACAGGCGGATAAAGTCGTTCTTTTCCGAAGAAGAATCAAAATTGGAAGTAAGGCGCATCTGCAGCACCTCTTTGCCCCCGATCGCCTTTTCCTGCTCCTCCTCCGTCCAGGAATATGTCTCAGCATCCGCAACTATTTGCCCGTCCGGGAAAATGGAATACCATTCCCCCAGAATGTTTTCAAGTATTTGCGAGGCATGCCACCCTTCCCCGTAAAGCAGGCACCGATCCCCCACCTTCAGCCCTGTGGGGTTTTGGGGCTCATTGTCGAAAGTCACATACACTTTCTGTTCCGCCAGCTTGCTCAGGGCCGACAGTGTCTCCGTATCGGCTAATACATGATCGATACGGCACACATACACATAGCTGAGGTCGTATATCTCTTGCGGCCTTTCATCCGGATCACCCAGCCAGGTCGGCTTACCGGGACCGATATATTCTTCGGAATACGGATCTCCTCCTGTGCTGTTTTGGATCATCTCCAGAACCGTGCAGTCCAGCACCAGTTTTTTATACTGCTTTTCCCAATCCATTTTCCCTTCTGTAATATCGTAATATCCACGTCCGGGAATTCCGATGGATTCTATATATTTCGCTTTGGAACGCAGGGGCGGAATCCCCGGGGCATAGCCCGCATAAGTCCTTCGGTCGTCCCGGGAAAGGTAGGGGTTCTCCATAAAGCTGCGCACGGCAGATTCATAAACGGAGTCGTCCACCTCCCAGGTCACCCAGGAAGCACCGGTAGATTCATCGTAAAGAGTGCCTGCCGTTGCAAACTGTTTTAAGCCGGCTACCAGGGGCACCGTTTGAAACATGCCGGTAACGGATTCTGCCGTTACTTTTGCGGAATAAAAAAGGCAGCAGGCAACGGAAAGCAATACCGTAGCTGCCGCCAGCAAAACAGCCATAAGAGGGACTATACGGTTTCGAAAGAACAGTTTCAGCGACAGGCCGGTCATATGCGCCCTCCTTTATTTACAGAATATGGAATATATTTGTTACTGTAGCATGTATACGCATATTCGTCAATACCGTGTATACGTATATGGTAAAGGTAAAGGGGAGGAGATCCCTCCTCCCCCTTTGTATCTGCCTTAATACGGCTCGTGGATAGAGGTGGGGGAAATGCAGTTTTTACCTCCGGGACAATCATAGGTATAACTGGTGGAATACGCGCAAAGCGGACAATATCTGGTCACAGTATGCTTCCCATTGTTATGGCCGGAAACAGACTCGCGAATTGTGTGTGCTTCATATATATCCGGCTTTGTATATTGCTCGATTCGCAGTCCACAATGACAGCGCCTAGAATAATGTACCGTTTTACGATGCTGAGCAGTGCCTGCCGATACATAAACTACATTTCCCTGAATTTCAGTACTGGTCAAAGGATGTCCCTGCTGCTTGCATTGATCCGGAGTAAGTGCTTGTGGTGCTACCGTGTTTTCTGCCGCATGGGTCGCAAAGGGGAGGACGCATACGCTTAATACAAACAATACTGTCAAGGCTAAAGAAATACGTTTTTTCATTAAGTTGTTTCTCCCTTCTGTTTTTGTATTCAGAGCCCGGTTTCTGCCTATACTATGCATGATCCTTATTGCGTTGTCAACAATATTTTGCATTAAATAGCATAAAACAAGAAAAGTATTTACACTATATTTGTACTTTGCTAAAATCATTACATCAAAAGGATTGCGAATACTACATGAAACACGAAATTACACAAACACAAAGCTATTTTAAAAAAGGGAGCGCGACCCTGTGCATCCTGGCCCTGCTTCGCCAGAAGCGCATGTACGGATATGAACTGACGCAGGCGCTGATCTCCATCAGCGAAGGCAAGTTCGTTTTGCCGGAGGGCACCCTTTACCCCATCCTGTACCGGCTGGAAGATTACGGCTATCTGATCCCTCACCGGGAACCGGCCGGCCGGCGCATGACGCGGGTGTACTACACGCTTTCTGCAGCAGGGGAAGCTTATTACACCCAGCTGTTGGAGGATTATACTTCTATCCACGCCGGTGTGGAAAAAATTCTTTCTTGCAAATTGGAGGATGACGCATGAAACCCCGTAAGCTCTATTATCGGCACGTTTGCAAAGCCCTTCCCCCGGAGGAAAGCGGCGGAAGGAGTATTTGCAAACCCTGAAGGCACGCATGGAAGAATGCCTGCCCCAGGATGCTTCCTATGAAGAATACTGCCAGGCCCTGGGGAAGCCGGAAGAGCTGGCCGACGCCTACCTGGCCGATATCGGCTGCGCAGAGATCAACCGCCGGATGCGCCAATCCCGGCTGGCTTTGGTTCTTGTGTGCGGGCTGATCGTGGTGAGTTTTATTGCTTTGGCCCTGACCATCTGGTATATGATTGAAGATAATAAAAAGTGGCAGGGTACTTATACCACAACAACCGAGCCTTATGATATTATTGAAGAAATTATAGAGGATGACTAAAATGAAAAAAGTTTTATCGATCCTGTTTGCTGCACTGTTTCTGCTGGTGCTGATCCCTTCTGCCCCGGTCAAAGCCGAAACAATAACGGATGTGGTGTATTTTGAAGATGGCAGCTATATGGTGACCGTTCTGCAGGAATATTCTACCCGCAGTACCAACCAAAAAAGTGCCAGCAAAAGCCAGAAATATCACGCAAGTAATGGAGAACTTGCTTGCACTCTGACAGTACATGGCACCTTCCGCTATGACGGGACCACCGTGACCTGCACCGCCTCCAGCTATACCCACCAGATCCACAACAGCAGCTGGAGCTTTTCTTCCGGCTCAGCCAGCAAGTCCGGCAACACCGCCACGGCCAAGGGGACCTTTGCCCGCAAGGTGCTGGGTATCACCGTTGACAGCAAGACCCTGACGGTATCCCTTTCATGCGATAAAAACGGAAATCTTTCCTGAACATAAATAAAGGCCGCCGGAATTCGGCGGCCTGTTTTTTATTCCAGCTGCCCGGGCAGCTTTTCTTTTATTTTGGGCGGGAACTGCGCATCAAAAGCCTCAAAGGCCTTCGGGTCATTCCAGGCAACAAAATACCCGGCCGGATCCTTATAGGTGCCGGATACGCCCTGCAAAAAGCCCGGCTCCAGCTCTCGGATAAGGAAGTAGGGCACCACCTTGTCTGCCGGGTCTGCGTCCGCATAGCGTACCCCGCAGGTGCCGGCCGGCACAAACCCGGATTTTCCATAAAAACCGATGTTCCCCGTAATGGCCAAATCCCCGGTCCCCATGGCCCGCGCCTGCTCCATGGAGTAATCCAGTAGCATCTTCCCATAGCCCTGCCGCTTATAGGCCGGAGCGATCCCGATGGGGCCAAAGGTCATGATGGGCAGCTTGCCACCCTTTGCCAGATCAATATGGGAGCGGACATATATGACCTGACCGATCAGCTCCCCGTCCTTTTCCATGACCAGATCCAGTTCCGGCACAAAATCCGGATCCGTCCGGTAGCAATGGAGCACATAATGCTCCATACACCCGGGCCGGTATACATTCCAGAACGACTCCCGGGTCAGGTTTTCTACGGCACGGTATTCGTTCTCTTTTTCTCTGCGAATAATGATTCCCATGGAACCTCCTTATTTCTTCCGATTGGTTTTGTTTGTTTTTGCGATCTGCTTGAATTTTTTCTCTTTAGCGGCCAGATAGTCCCGGCCCATGGCTGCTTGCCGGTTTTCCTCCAGCAGCTTGAGATAGGAGCGGTACCGCTTCTCCTCCAGCTCTCCCCGCTCCAAAGCCTGCCGTAAGGCGCAGCCGGGTTCCCCGGTGTGGGTGCAGTCATGGAACCGGCACCGGGCCGCCAATGCTTCCATATCCGCAAAGGCATGGGTCAGCCCCTCCTCCGCCTCCCACAGGCCCAGCTCCCGCATACCGGGGGTATCAATAAGCATGGCGCCCTCGGGCAGACAGAGCAGTTCCCGCCGGGTGGTGGTATGGCGGCCTCTGCCATCTTCGCCAACTGCTCCGGTAAGCTGCCGCTCCTGCCCCATCAGGCAGTTCATCAGGGTGGATTTCCCCACGCCGGAGGAGCCTACAAAAGCGGCCGTTTTTCCCGGTTCCAAATAGGGCAGCAGGGCTTTATATCCATCCGCTTCCGCCGCAGAGGTCACCAGCACCTCCGCCCCGGGAGCCGCCCGGCGGGCCTGCAGCAGGAGCGCCTCCCGCTCCGGACACAGATCCCCTTTTGTCAGCACCACCACGGGCAGGGCGCCGCTCTCCCATCCCAGCGCCATATACCGCTCCAGCCGCCGAAGATTGAAATCCCGGTTCAATGCCATACATACAAACAGTATGTCCACGTTGGCCGCGACCGCCTGCTCCTCCCGGCGTGTGCCCGCCGCCTTGCGGATAAATACGCTGTTTCTGGGCAGCACCCGTTGTATCACCGCTTCTTCCCCCTGCCAGGGCAGGGTCGTCACATAGTCTCCCACCGCCGGATAAGCGGCAGGCCCATCGGCTTCATACATAAACCGGCCGGATACCTGCCCATGACACTGACCCTCTGCACTCCAAAGACGGTACCGCCCCCGTTCCTGGGCCGTGACCCGGCAAAGGCATTCCCCCGGATACGCCTGAGCCAGAGCTGCAAAACGAACCGGCGGGTTCCACTCAGGCATACGCTTCCTCCTTTTTCAGCCGGGCTGAAATGCAATCCCGGGCCAGCTGTTCTATGGCCTGCTTTTCTTCCGCCCCGTCATACAGGGCGTACAGCAGAAACATGCTCCCGTACAGCGCTATAGCCTGCTTTTGGGGTTCCTTTTCCCCCATAGCCTGCAGCAGATCGGCCGTATATGCCGTCGGACCAGCCCCCAGATATTGCTGATACAGGGCCCCCATCTCCGGAGTGCGATACTGTTCCAGCGTCAGCATCCGGCGAAAAGCAGCAGCAAAAGGATCCTCAGTCCAATAGCGAAACTGCTCCACGCAAAAGGTGCAGAAGCTCTCCCGGGATATCCGTTCATAAGCCTGCGGCATCTGGGCCAATGTTCCTTCCGGTACGCTGCCGGCCCTGGCCCGCTCCCCGTCTTTGGTTTCCATCCGCTTGACTATGCTTTCAAAAATAGCCCGCTTATTGGCATAATGCCGGTACAGAGCGCCTTTTGTCATACCCAGCGCCCCTGCAATGGTACTGACGGATACCGCCTCGTAACCATCCCGGGCAAACAGCTCCAATGCCGTCAATAAAATGCGTTCTTTTGTGTTTTCCATACCGCCCTCGTAAACGTTCGTTTACCATAGTATAGTAAACGTTCGTTTACTTGTCAAGTATGTTTTTGCATTAAAAAAAGCGGGATATTCCCGCTTTCTTTATGTGTGCCGTTCAATCCAGCCGCCAGATAGTTCGTATCCGTCTGCCTGCCATTTCCAGCAGGAAATTCCCTTCCAGCGTTACCGCTCCCGTTTCCCCTTCATACATAAGGAAGTACTCCGTATAGACATAGCCTTCCATGTACATGGCGGAATACACGTTTACCCCCAGCAGTTTGAAGTCTCCCTGTGCAAGGGACGCCCGCATTGCGGCAGTTTGAATCAGGCGGGAAAAAGCCTCCCGCCGTTCCTGTATTTCCCGCCGCACCTGTTCATGAGCGGGCAGCGCCGTCTTTTGGGTCACCGGCGGCACCTCCACCAGATATGTATCCACCACCCCCACTTCCATGCATACCGGCAGTCCCTGTTCTTTGCAAAGCAGCAGCAGCGCCGCACCGGCATCATAGCACAGGGGCCGCACCGGCACCATGCCCTTGGGATCCTTCAGCCGAGTTAAAAGTCTGCCGCAGGCTCTTGCATATTTTTCCGGTGCCAATGCTTTCAATGCCATCAGCTCTACATATTGGGCCGTGCCTTCAATGCACTCTATGGCACTGTCATAAGCGTATTGAAGCGGGTATGCCGCTTTGCGCCCGGCGCGGATCTTCAAAAAGTGCCGGTAGCCTTCCGGTAGGTACGCTTCGCACAGGCCGGCCAGCGCCAGATCCTCCTCATACTTCATAGCAAAGTATTCCGGTTCCATGCCGTAAGTAAAAAGCGCTTCCATTTCTTTTGGAAACCGGCTCTCCCCCCGGGTGTACTGAAAGGCATGAAACATTTCGTGAACCAGCTTGGAAGCCAGAATATCCAAATCCGTTCCTTCCTCCAGCTTCCATATGGCGATCCAGCGTCCCTCATGCTCCAAAGCGGTATTGGCATAAAACCCTTCCGGGCGGGGCATCTGTTTTCCGTCTAAAACAACAAACTCAGAATCATATATTGCAAAGGGACAGGGGGCAAACCCCGGCCAAAAAGAGTGGAAATCCAGTTGTTCCAACCGTTTCTTTACCTGCGCGCAGGCTTGCATCAATTCCATTTATTTCTCTCCGTTTGCTATTTTCACATACTTATTCTCGGGTATCATGGGCACGGCCAACGCCCGGTGGAGAGCGGCCGGTATCTCTCCGGTGCGGGCATAGGCTTCCCCTGCCTGCTCCACCAGTTTTAAATACGGATGCGTCACACATTCCGCCGAAGACACATTGAACAGCGGGGACTCCGCTACGGTCAGGATGGTGCTGTCTTTTCCGAACATCCGCTGAAATTGAAGCACCGCCGGTTCAAAGTTGTTTTCCCGCCCCGGAAACCCGCATCCGCTGAGCATGACATACTTCAGATGAGAAAAATCTGCCTGCTCCACATGCTCATACCGATCCTCCACCTTTCGCATGGCCATGGAACTCAGGGGCAGTGTTCTTTCTATCAATGCTTTCAGCGGCGCCGGCATTCCATAGCAATACAGTGGAAAACTGAGCAACAGGATATCGCTTTGCAGAATCTTTTCCAGAATTGCCTGCATATCGTCCCGATGGATACAGGTTCCTCCGTTTCGCATGCAGGCAAAGCAGCCGGTGCAGTATGCTATATGTTTTTCGATCACCCGGATCTCTTCGATCTGCTAGGGGGCTGCCTGCTCCATTCCTCGCAAAAATGCTCTGGTTATGTGCATGGTATCGCTTCTTTTCCCCTTGGGAGAGCCGTTAAAAACCAGTATACGCGCCATTTTTATCCCCTTTTTTTGTCTGTTATTCTGCTTATGATGTAAGCATATCCTTTCATTTCTCATCTGTCAATCACTTCTCCAGAGCGCAGACTTTCTCTGATATTCATTCCAGCTTAAACATTCTCCGCTCTGCAATTCCGGCATACAAAGAGCCTCTTGTCCGGCAGCTGTACTATCTGCCCCGGCTGGAAAAAATCTAAACGGTCTGCATTTCCACCTGCCCTCGAACCGCTTTAACCGCCATATGCGCGATTACCCTTTACCCGCCTTGCGCTGCACGGCAGAATAGTGTATACTGAACTAACTTTATTTATCCATAAGCGGAGATAGCGCATGACAGTAACAGCCAAGTTTGGTGGAAGCTCCCTTGCCGATGCCGAACAATTCAAAAAAGTCCTATCCATTCTTCAGTCAGACCCTGCCCGCCGGTATGTGGTGGTCAGCGCCCCGGGAAAACGCTGGACCGATGAAGAAAAGATCACCGACCTGCTGTACCGTACCCATCGGCTGTTTCAGGAGGGAGGCGACTGGCAAGCCCCCTTTTCCCGGATCGAAGAACGTTTTTTATCCATTGAACGCCAGCTGTGCCTGCCGCTTCAGATGGAAGCAGCTCTCAGGCATATACAAAACCGGCTCTGTCAGGGAGCATCTGCCGCCTATATGGCCAGCCGGGGCGAATATCTGACAGCCCGGCTTCTGGCCGCCGCAACGGGTTTCCCATTTGTAGACGCCGGGGAACTGATTCGTTTCCATGAGGACGGCTCCTTAAACGACTCCGCCACACAAAAAGCCAGCTCTGCCCTGAAAGCGTATCCCTGCGCTGTGATCCCCGGATTTTACGGCACATATCCGGACGGAGAAATATGCACCTTCTCCCGAGGTGGATCTGACATCACCGGCTCCCTGGTCGCCCGGACGGTGCAGGCGGAGGTATATGAAAACTGGACGGATGTGGATGGGATCCTTATGGCTGACCCCCGTCTCGTTGCCACTCCTCCCATTCTGCCGGCCGTTTCCTATGGAGAGCTTCGGGAACTGAGCTATATGGGAGCCTCCGTCCTTCACGAAGATGCTATCTTCCCCGTGCAGCGAGCCCGTATTCCCATTCATGTGCGCAATACCAACCACCCGGATCGTTCCGGCACCTGGATTGTCAACGACGGAGCGCTTTCCTCTTCTTTGCGCACCGGCGCGGTGACCGGGATCGCCGGGAAGCGGGGCTTTACCGCCATCACTCTCACCAAGGATGGGCTGCATCGGCACCGGGACTTTGCCGCCAGGCTGCTGAATATTCTCCTGCGGTATGACATAGCCGTGGAAAGTATGCCTTCCGGCATTGATAATATCTCCGTCATCCTTCACGATTCAGACATTCGGGGAAAAATGGACGCACTGTACCATGACATTAAGGAAGAATTGCAGCCGGACACTCTGGAGATCGCCAGCTGCATAGCCCTCATCACTACCGTAGGCAAGGGTATGGCCCGGAACCCGGGCATTGCCGCCCGATTGCTGAAAGCCGTGGCCCAAGCCGGGGTCAACGTGCGTATTCTGGATCAGGGCCCATCCGAAATGAATATTATCGTAGGGGTGGAGCAGCGTGATTTTGAAACGGCCTACCGAGCCATTTACTCCGCCTTCTGTTAAAATACCTGCCGCAGATATGGGGACTGAGCACCAAAGAACAAATCAAAAAGGTCAGAGCCGATCGGCTCTGACCTTTTTACATGAACATATAAATAAGCGGCCAGCAATCAAAGAATACCCTTTTCCTTCAGGACACCACGCAGTTCCTGCACATCTCCGTGAAAAACGATGCCATCCATGCCTGCATGTTCCGCCCCTTCTATATTGGCAATGCTGTCATCAATAAACAGACATTCCCTGGGATCCAGTCCAAACCGCACATAGAACAGCTCATAGATCTCATGCTCCGGCTTTACCCGCTTTACAAAGGCAGAAACCATAGTTCCATCAAAGTATTGACTGCCAGGCACTCTGTTCCAGTACTCCGGCTGGCGGAAACTGGCGTTAGAAAGCAGATACACCCCGTATCCCTTTTCCTTCAGTTCTTTGACCAGCGCTTCCATGCCTTCCACCGGCAATATGGGCCGGTCCCACTGATCCACCAGCGCATGGACATAAGGATGGAGTCTTTCCGGCAGTCGGCAGCACATGCTGGCAGCGGCCGCCGCTTCGTCCATGGAACCACGGTCCATGCGGGCCCAATCCAGAGACTGATATACATTCCGCTTCAGCAGGAGCTTATCTGCCTCAGGCACGCCCACCGCCTCCAGAAACACATCCGGCTCAAAACGAAGCAGTACGTTGCCCATGTCAAACACAATGTTGCGATACATCAAACGATCTTTACCTTTCCTCTGGTTGCCCTGAACACAATGGCCAGGGAAATAATGGTGCTCACCGTCAGTATGGTGGCCAAGGCGGCAGCCGTGCCGTCACTCATACGCACCACTTCCTGATAAATAGCCACGGCGATGGTAGAGGTCTTGCCGCTGTACAGCATAATGGAGCTGGAAAGCTCATTGATGCAGGTGATCCAGCTGAGCACCGCCCCGGACATAATACCGGGAAGCATCATTCTGGCTGTTACGGTGAAGAAGGTCTTCATGGGGGAAACACCCAGGTTAATGGAGGCTTCTTCCACAAAGGGATCCATCTGATACAGAAACGCGCTGCCCGACCGAACGGTATAAGGAAGCTTGCGGATAATGTAGGAAATGATCATAATGGCTGCCGTACCTACCAGCACCACCGGCTTGCGGTTAAAGGCCACGATCAGCCCGATACCCAGCACGGAACCCGGAATAACATAGGGGAACATGATGAGCGTATCGATAAGATTGGCTACCTTGCCCTTTTTGCGCACCAGAATGTAGGATACCAGTATGCCTACAATGACGATGAACACAATGGCTACCAGAGAGAACACGTAGGTATTGCGGATATTCTGCCCCAGCCGGGCCATAATGGTCCTGTAGTTGTTCAAATTTATCCCTTTGATGACGCCGGAGAAGCTTCTTTCAATGAAGGACTGGCACACCACCACTACCTGCGGCAGGAAGGCCAGCGCCACCACTATATAAATAGGAAGAGAAGCCAAAAACCGCTTGCCTCCCCTGAGCTTTGTCTCCTGAGGCGGGCGCAGGGAACTCATCATATAATTGCGCTTATCCACTACCAGCTTCTGGAACGCCAGCATCAGCAGCGAGCAGAACACAATGATCACCGACAGGCAGGAAGCCATGTAGGGGTCTGTGGCGCTTTCAGACATGTACTCATTATATACCAGCACGGGAAGCACGGTGTAACCCTCCCCCAAAAGCATGGGAGTGCCGAAGTCCGCCAGGCAGGTCATGAATACCATGATGCAGCCCGCCAGAATAGAGGGCAGGATCACAGGCAAAGTCACCGTCCATATCCGGCGGAGCTTGTTCATGCCCAGATTCTCTGCCGCTTCCTCCAAAGAACTGTCGATGCTGTTCATGGCCCCGGAGGTATACAGATAGATATAGGGGAACAGATGCAGCGTAAACACAAATATAATGCCGCCCCGGCCGTAAATGGTGGGTGCTGTAAGACCGATGGCTCCAAAAAGCTTGGCCAGCAGACCCGCACGGCCCATGAGGATGATCCAGGAATAGGCCCCGATGAAGGGCGGGCTCATAAGGCTCATGATGATGAGGATATGCAGCACCTTTTTGCCGGGAATATTATACCGGGTCATCAGGTAGGCAATGGGTACTCCAATCAGCGTGGTGGTCAGCACCGTAGAGAAACACACCACCATGGAACGAAGCAGTGTTTGATAATAGTAGGGTTTGGTGAAGAACCGATGGAAGTTATAAAAGGTAAAACCCTCCACCTTGCTGGAAAAAACGCTCTTGGTCAGAATGGTATAAAAAGGGTATACAATGAACAGACACATGACCACAATGACCAGTATCTTCGTGAAAAACCAGAAATCCGGCTTCCACTTGCTTCCCGTGGTCCGTTTCACAGGCTCAGCACCTCCTCATTCTCCGCCTCATAGAGGCTGATGCGCAGCGGATCAAAGCGCAAATGAACCTTTTCTCCGTTTTCATGAATGATGTTGGTATCCTTGGTGTACTCATTTACGATCAGGTTCTGTCCATCCTCCAGCTGTACTTCATATTCAATGAAGTCCCCCAGGAAGGTGGAAAAGAGCACCGTGCCGGGCATCCCTTCCTCACTGAAAAACAGCTGCTCCGGCCGGGCAGAGATCTTAGCCGGGCCGGAATAGGCCCGACGAACCGGTACGCTGATGTTCAGCTCATTCTGGATGCTCACTTTGGCCTCTCCGCCCTGAGGCGCCTCCACCTGGCAGTCCAGGAAATTACTTACACCAATGAAGCCCGCCACAAAGGGATTCTGGGGCTTGGCATAGATCTCGTTGGGGGTGCCTATCTGCATAATATGGCCGTCCTTCATAACGGCAATACGGTCGGAAATGGCCAGAGCCTCCTCCTGATCGTGTGTCACATAGATGGTGGTGATGCCCAACCGCCGCTGCAGTTTTTTGATAACGGAACGCATCTGCACCCGAAGCTTGGCGTCCAGATTGGAAAGGGGCTCATCCATGAGCAGTACGCTGGGTTCTATAACAAAGGCACGGGCCAGCGCTACCCGCTGCTGCTGGCCGCCGGAAAGCTCGTTGGGCTTGCGGTCTGCCAGATGGCTGATCTGCACCAGTTTCAAAGCCTCGTCTACCCGGGGTTTGATCTCGTTGGCGGGAATGTGCCGGGCCTTGAGGCCATATGCTACATTGTCCCGTACGCTGAGATGCGGAAAGATGGCGTAGTTCTGAAACACCATGCCGATATCCCGCTTATGGGCGGGCACGTCGTTGATGCGCTTGTCTCCAAAATAAAAATCGCCGCCTTCAATGGAATTGAAGCCTGCGATCATGCGCAAAAGAGTGGTTTTCCCGCAGCCGGAGGGCCCCAGCAAGGTAAAAAACTCCCCCTCCCGGATGTCCAGTGATACCCCATTCAAAGCGGTAAAGTCCCCGTACCGTTTTACAGCATCTCGGATAATGACTTGGTTGCTCATAGCATGTCCTCCAGATAAAGATTGCAAGCCTGTTTGGCGGCAGGCCCTCCGTGGGATCCGTATACCCTTGGGGCATACACCGGATGCACCGGCCCATGCCCCAGGAGTATCCTTCATGCAGGACGGGGGAGGCACCCAAAGGGGTGCCTCCCCCGGTACTGCTGGGTTCGACAATAAGCAAAAGCTTAGCCGACGGTCAGATCATTGAACTTCTCCTTAATGGCATCCCGGTTCTGGGCGGCATAGGTGAAGTCATAGTTGCCCACATTGCACTCATCCAGGGGAGCCAAGCCCTCGGGGGTCAGGTCGCTGCGGACGGGGCGGCGCTTCCAGTCAGCATTCTGGGCCTTCTGGCACTCCAGGCTGGTGACGAAATCGATGAACAGCTTGGCGTTCTCGGGATTGGGGCAGTTTTTGATAAGAGCCACGCCATCGGGAACGGCAGAGTTCTTCTCGGGATAGAGGAAGCCGATGTCGGGATTATCGGCATACAGCACAGCAGACTTTTCAATGGTCACGCCCACGGCATATTCGCCGGAAGCCACCAGCTTATGGCAGTTGCCGGAAGAATCCAGGATCTTGCCATCCAGATTCTCGATAAAGCGCTTTACCATATCCCAACCTTCGTCGATGGTGGGCTGGCTGAAGAGCATGGTGCACAGCTGGGTGTAAGCGGAGCCGGACTTGGAGGGTGCGCAGTAAGCGATCTTGCCCTTGAGGGCGGGGTCGCAGAGGCCTTCCCAGGTGGTGGGGACGTCCTTCTCGTCGATGAGGGTCTTATTGTAAATGAAGACCATAGGCAGGGGGCTCTCGCCGATCCACTTGTCATCTGCATCCTTGTAAGCATCACCGATCACATCGTCGTTGGCGCAGACATAAGCTTCAAAGTAATCGGTATAGGCAGCCAGAGTATCGGCACCGCCGCCCCAGAGAACATCGCCCTGAGGATTGGCAGCTTCTGCCACCAGACGCTGGCACAGCTCGCCGGTACCGGCGGCAATGACTTCTACCTCAATGTTGGGATACTTTTCCCGGAACTGGGCTACGCCCGCATTCAAAGGATCGGCATCATGGGGAGAATAGACTACCAGCTTGCCGGTGTAATCGGCATCAGCCTTGGCGGCGCCGTCTGCCTTGTTGTCGGCGGGGGTCTTGTCCGCATCGCCGCTGGTGCAAGCCACCAGACTCAAAGCTACCATGAGAGCCAGAACCATACAGAGAATCTTCTTCATAGTTTTCCTCCTTTTTAGTGATCCCAATGGGATTCTGTAGGTATTATATCAAATTATGAACAAATTGCAATATGCGGTAAAAAAGTTGTTAGCCGGGGCTGACGCTTTTTTTGTCTGTTTTTTTGAAGATATTGCGTCCCGCTCTTTCAGCCTGTATACTGATGCCAGATATGAAAAAGAGCTTTCTTATTTTAAATATGTGTGTATGCGCCCTGCTGGGGCTCATGGGCTGTGCCAGAACTGCCGTTCCGGAGGCTTCGGCCTCTCCTACGCCTCATCGGGTGGAACTTTCCTTAACGCATCTGCCCACCCATTCACCTACACCCCGGCCTACGGCCAGCCCTTCTCCTTCCCCTACACCGGCGCCTACCCCCAGGCAGCTGGCTCCGGAGGAAGAAAGCCCCCTGGCCGCCCAGGTACAGCAGCGGCTTATGGAACTGGGATATCTGCAAACGGAAGCCCCGTCCGGCATCTGCGATGCAAAAACCCGGGAGGCCATGGATAAGTTCCTCTGGCAGACGGAGTCGGAAGAGCAGGCCCCCGACGAAGGCTATGGAGAAGCTGCCATTGCCTCCCTCCTTTCCCCGGAAGCACCTGCCTTTGACGAATTCCTGTATCTGGCCCCCACTATCCGTATGTCTTTTGCGGAGCTTATCGGCGATAATGGAGACTGGGAACTGCCCCTGGGCTACCCGCCTGCCGATACCTATCGCATCATCGTAGACATTGCCCATCAGGTGACTATGGTCTACACCCGGGACGAAGACGGCGCCTATACGGTGCCCGTGCGGTATATGCTCTGCTCCACTGGCCTGGGGAGCCGGACGCCCGTAGGCACCTTTTCCATGGGAGCTTACCGGCTGCGCTTCAGCCTTTTCGACCGGGATGGACGCTACGGTCAATACTGGACCCAGATCCGCCGGGCCATTTACTTCCACACCACCCTGTATACCCGCCGGGACGCCGCCAGCTATCAGGCTTCCACCTTCAGGGAACTGGGGGAAAAGGCTTCTCACGGATGCATCCGGCTGACTGTTCCCGATGCCAGATGGATGTGGTATCACATTGCTCCGGGCACCAGCTGTACCATACGGCAGGGGGATCCCTCAGACAAAGAAACCGCTGCTATTCGGGCAAAGCTGACCCTGGCCCAGCCCCCGGCCGAACAGCTGAAGCTGGTACCCGGCCAGATACCGGACACGGACAATTATGAGTATCTGACGCTCTCCCACGAAGTGCCCTTTGTGCAGGGTTCTCAAAACGGAAACTGAGCCCCCTATACATACAGCAAAAAGCTCCCCAAGCCGACAGCACTGGGAGGAGCTTTTTCATTGAGTTTTACAGCATATGCATTTTGGGGTTACAGAGCTTCCCACCGGGCCGCCCCTTTGGTAAGCAGCCGCCGGTGCAGCAGCAGAGCCGCCACCCCCAATACCGCCGCCGTCAACAGCAGATAGATTCGGCAGGAAATATACTTTTCCAGCATGAATCCCCCTGCCGCCAATAAGAAGGCCAGCACCCAGGAACCGAACAGGCAGATCATGGCGCTCATATTCTGCTTAATAGGCACGATCTCCGAAGTCCAGTTCAAATTTGGATTCCGCAGATCCAGCAGAAGCCCCGCTTCCGCCCACAGCCATATAAAGCTCAGCACTGCAGCGGCGCCGATAAGGCACTCCACCCAGGGCAGCCGCAAAGCGATCCAGCAGGCAATTAGGCAAAGCATGGCGGGGATCCCCGTCAGCAGCATATGCAGCTTACTCTTTGCCCGGAGCACCTGTTTTGCCGATACAGGCGCCGCCCGAAGGATCCACAGCTGTCTGCCCTCCAGCGACACGGAGGGTGCCGTGATAATATTCATGGATGCAATCAGACACACTACACCGACCGCCACCGCCGGAACAAGTTCCTGCAATGTTGGAATGCTGTCTCCAATGGCTTCCAGTGCCTGCCGTATGACCGGCCCCTTGAGCAGAACCGCCACTGCGCCGATGGGCATCAGCAAAACGCCCAGTCCGCCGTTGAGCATATAAGCGGGGCTGTTTATAAACCGTTTCCATTCCCGTTGAAGCAGGGCCCTCTGCAGGCTTTGAGGGCGCAGGCACACCTTCCGGTTGATCTGCTTTTCTCCTCGGGTGGCCGCAGTGGCCAGACGCATAAAGCTTTTGGACATGACCCAGACGGTCAGCGCCAGCAGCCCCAGAGCTATCAGGGTGAACAGGAGCATATATAGTCCGTTTCCGGCAGCCCCCATTCCAAAGGCATAAAAAGGCCATGCCCAGATGCGGAGTTTTTCTCCCACGCTGGCGGCATTGCTGATCAGATACTGCATAAAGCTGTTCAGCTTAAAGTAGCAGAAGTAATACACACCCAGAAATGCCAGCGTAGCCAGTACCGAAACGATGCTTCTATGCTTGAGCTTTCCGGCTACCAGAGCCACCAGATACCCCAGGGCACAGGTAAGGGCCACCACTACCGCCCCCAGCAGAAACAGCAGCAGCAGTGAGAACACTATGGCAGCTGCCCCGGGCCGTGCTACGAACCAATAGACAATGGCTGCCGGCAGATAGACCATACCGCTGTACAGCATGGCCATGGCGTATACACCCACCATGCGGGAAAGCAGAATGTAGGCAGGAGGTATGGGCATAGACAGCAGCATATCGTTGTCCTTCCCCTGATACAGGCCGGCATAAGTATTGAATACGCTGCCGAACACCCCCATGGCCAGAGCCATCAGACCCATAATGGCAAAGAACAGCCAGTCCATGCCGCTATTTATCATGTTCTGGGCCAGCAGCAGGGCCATACCACCGAAAAATACCGCCAGAAACAGTATCAGTACCACAAACAGGGTAATACAGCCGGCGGCCTTCCCCCCGGCTGCGCCGCTTCCCTGTTTTTCTGTCTATAAAATAAGAACTGTTCAGCTCAAAAAGCTGCTTTTTTATCAATGTTCGAATCATTCTTCCAGCTCCAGAAAAACGCTTTCCAGGGATTCATCGCCCTTTACTTCTTCCATGGTACCGGAGCGGATAAGCCGCCCATCCTTGATGATGGCTACCTTGTCGCAGAGCTTCTCTGCCACTTCCAGCACATGGGTGGAAAAGAAGATGGCGCCGCCCTGATCGCACAGGGTGCGCATCATGCCCTTCAGGGTATGAGCTGCCTTGGGATCCAAACCCACAAAGGGTTCGTCCATAAGGATCAGCCGGGGTTGGTGAAGCCATGCGGCCATAAGAGCCAGCTTCTGCTTCATGCCGTGGGAATAGGCGCCGATGGCCTACCCCAGATCCTCCGTCATGTCAAAAGCCTGGGCGTAAATGGCGATACGCTCCTGCCGCTGGGCAGCGCCTACTCCGTAGATATCTCCCACAAAGTTGAGATACTCCGTCCCCCGCATAAAGGCGTACAGCTGGGGATCATCCGGTATATAGGCCATGCGCTGCTTGCAGGCAATGGGGTCTTTGGCAATATCTACTCCGTCCACCAGGATCCTGCCGGAATCAAAGGGCAGTATCCCCGCCACACTTTTGATGGTGGTGGTCTTTCCGGCTCCGTTATGGCCGATAAAACCGTATACCTCTCCGGGCGCAATATGCAGGGACAGATCATCCACTGCTTTTTTGCTCCCATAAGCCTTGGTCAGATGCTCGATTTTCAGCATAATTGTATTCCTTCCTCTTCTTTATCCAGTGTTTTTTCCTTCTCCATGATTTCAAAGCCGAAGTGCAAGCAGATCCTCTCCGCCGCTTCCTCCGGGGAAAGTGCACTATTGTCCAACCGCAGATAATTTGCAAAGGGGATCTCTCCCGCCCGGCTTATCAGACGGTATTGGGCATCTTCGCTCAACAACCGCCGCTCCGATACGGCAGTATCCCGCTTGCTGGCCTTGTGGAGCAGCCGGTTCTCCGTTCTGTTCCGTTCCAGGCGGATCTTTTGGGGCGCTGTCAGCTCCACACAGTATGTCTCCGCCCCTCTTTGGGCAAACATCTCTTTCAGAGAAAGTATATACGCCCCATCTTCCGGCTGGTCAAAGGCCCACATAAAGGTAAAGATCAACCCGGGCAGCTCCGTTTTGAGGAATTCCTCAAAAACCACCTGCCGCAAGCGCTGCACCGCTGTTCCGTTATACGTTCCAAAGACTTCTATGACCGGTTCGATCATCATGTGATTATGGAACAGCCGCAAGCCCGTTTTCTTTGCCAACGCCTGCCCCACCGTCATCTTGCCTACGGCACCGCTGCCCACCAGCAATACCAGTTTCATGCGCCCCTCACTTTGATATCATTTTGATATCGACAATTTTAGTACAGGCAACGCAGTTTGTCAATAGTTGGAAGCACGGTTTTCAGAAAAATCCATGCAAAACAGTATCCCCTTCCTTATTAAAAAAGACGGGGCCCGCCCGTCTTAAAAAGATTGTCCCGCCCGGTTCCACTGCCGCAGCAGTGGCAGAAGTTCCTCATATAAAGCTTCCCGGCTCTCCAGGGTAACTGTATACCGCTTTGCCTTTGGCATGGCCCTGACAGCATTGAGAAACGGCACATCAAAACGATGCTTCACGGCGGCTATAACAGGGATATCCCCCTCCAGCGCCTCCAGCACCGCCCGGGTAAAAGCTTCCGCTCCCGCTTCCATAAAGCCCAGTTCATCCATTACAAGGATGCAGCCGGGCCGGGCCTCCCGGATCAATCTTGTCCCCAAACCGTTGAATACTTCCGGATGCAGTTCCCGGCAGCGGCTGTCACAGGTCCCCACCAGATTTTCCCGGCCATATACCCTGTTTTCCATGGGCTCTCCGGCAGGATGGATGTATACCGGGTAAGGCGGCTCCGTCCTTTCCATCCGGGTCATAAAACCGTAAACGGGCAGCCTGTTTTCCTGAAGCAGGCGGCGGATCAGGGTGCTTTTGCCCACCTGACGCTCTCCGCAAAGTAAAATATGCATGGTGCTGCATTCCTTTCTGATTTATGAAAAATTGTAGGAATCTTTTCGTTTTCTGTCAAGGGCGGGCTGCATTTTTCTTGACAGGCCTCACCGGACTTCGTATACTGTATCCATACCGTGATATTTTGTTAAGAATAACGAGGAGGCGTCATGCAGACAGAGCGGAGCAGAGCCATGCTGATCCTTCCCCTGTTGGGAGGGATTCTGCTGCTGGCCTTTCTCTTTTCTTTTATATGGGGCCGCTATGATGTACCGTTTCATGAAGTGCCCCGGATCCTTCTTAATGCGCTGCTTTCTCCTTTTTCTTTAGGCCTTTCGCCTACCTGGACAGAGAATATGGCTGTGATCGTCATAAACATTCGTCTGCCCCGGATCCTTTTGGCTTGTCTGGTGGGCGGGTGTCTTTCCATGGCGGGGGCGGCCTTTCAAAGCGTGTTTCAAAACCCTATGGCAGCCCCGGATATTCTGGGGGCCTCCTCCGGTGCCTGCTTTGGGGCGGCGCTGGCCATTTTGCTTAACTTTTCCAAAGGCGGCATCACCGCCCTGTCCTTTGTCTCCAGTCTTGTAACCGTAGCTCTGGTATATCTCATTGGCCGCCGGGCCCGTGGCAGCCGTCGGATCGGTATTCTTCTGGCAGGGATCATGGTGGGTTCCCTGTTTTCCTCCGCCACCAGCTATGTAAAGCTGGTGGCCGACCCCAACAGCCAGCTGCCGGCCATCACCTATTGGCTCATGGGCAGCCTGGGCGGCGCACGGCTTTCTGATATTGCCTTCGTCCTATGGCCCATGCTGCTGGGCGCGGTACCCCTGCTGCTGCTGCGCTGGCGCCTGAACCTGCTGACCATTCCCGAAGAAGAAGCACTTTCCATGGGCGTGCGTATCCACGTCCTGCGGCTGTGCGTTATTCTTTGCGCCACCCTGCTGACGGCTTCTGCCGTTTCCGTTTCCGGCATGATCGGCTGGGTGGGTCTGGTGATCCCCCATCTTTCCAGGAAACTGGTGGGGCACAACGGAAAATGCCTGCTGCCCGCCTCCTTGCTCATGGGGGCACTGTTCCTGCTGCTGGTGGATAACCTCTCCCGGAATCTTTTGGCTACGGAACTTCCTATCGGCATTCTCACCGCCTTTGTAGGGGCGCCCTTCTTTCTGTATCTGATGACCAGAAAGGAGGCGTGTCTGTGAAGCTGCAAGCCCGCTCTCTCAGTTTTTCTTACATAAAAAGCGTGCCGGTGCTTCAAAATATCTCCTTTGCACTGGAAGAAGGGGAACTTCTTTCCGTGCTGGGGCCTAACGGCGCCGGCAAAAGCACGCTGTTTCGATGTATTCTGGGGCTGCTGACAGGGTATACGGGAGAGATCCTGCTGAACGGAATAGATCTGCACACCCTTTCTCCCGGGGAACGAGCCCGGGCCATGGCCTATATCCCGCAGCTTCACACACCGGTTTTTGGTTATACGGCACTGGATACGGTGCTGATGGGGCTTTCCCGTTTTATAAGCCCTCTGTCGCAGCCCGGCAGGTCCCAACGGGATAAAGCCATGGAAGCACTGGCTTTGCTGGGGCTGGAACCCCTGGCGCAACGGAATTTTACCCGGCTTTCCGGAGGAGAGCAGCAGCTGGTGCTCATTGCCCGTGCCATTGCTCAGGACGCATCCATTCTTATCATGGATGAGCCTACCGCCTCTTTGGATTACGGGAATCAGTACCTGGTATTGGAACAGGTAAAGCAGCTTTCCCAGCGGGGATATTCTGTGCTGTTGTCCACCCATAATCCCCAGCACGCCCTGACCTTTGCAGACCGGCTTCTGGCACTGGAGGGGCACCGTGTAGCTGCGCTTGGCCCCTGCCGTCAGGCTATGACCCCCGCCCTGCTGGAACGGCTCTATCACATGGAAGCCCGAATCGTGGAAACGGAACAGGGGCCTGTGCTTCTTCCCCTCAGGCGAAAGGAGACGCCGTGAGCTTTGCATGGACACCGGAGCGGGTGCGGTTTATGGCAAATGCCGATGCCCATACGGACTATTACCAGAAACTGGCCCGCTGGCTGGCCCCCTGGCTGCCCAAAAACAGTCATGTTTGCGATGCGGGCTGCGGTCTCGGTTCGCTCTCGCTGGCACTGCTGCCCTATGTGCAAGAGGTAACGGCAGTAGACCGGAGCCCTCTGGCTCTGGCGGAACTTCGGGCAAAAAAGCAGGAGAATAACCGGAATGCTCTGGAGATTTTACAGGGAGATATCGCCTCCCTGCCCCCCAGGATTCCCTATGACGCCATGGTGTTCTGCTTCTTTGGCGCTATGTCGGAGATACTGTCCATAGCAAAAGCCCAATGCCGGGGTCAGCTGTTTATTCTCAAAAAGAACTACCTTACCCATCGCTTTTCCGCTGGAAACATCCCCATGGAAGGAGATCGGTTTGACCGCAGCAAGGCCCTTCTTGCAAAGCTGGGCATCCCCTTTGAAGCGGAAGAGCAGTCTTTGGAGTTGGGACAGCCTCTGGCCTCGCTGGAAGAGGCCAGACAGTTTTTTACCCTGTACAGCCGGGATAAAGCCCCTTCCGTTTTTACCGACGCTTACCTGAAAAGCCGCCTGGTGCCGGGGCACATTCCAGACTTCCCCTGGTATCTGCCTCAGGAGAAAAAAGTCGGCCTTATACGCCTTCATACCCGGGACATCCCGGAGAATATAGAAGATATACTTGTTAAAGGAGAAACAGAATGAAAAAGATCCTTGCACTGCTGCTTTCCCTGCTGGTGCTGCTGTCTATGGCCGCATGCGCAACTGCGCCCCAGCAGGCAGAAGCCACGGCAGCCCCCGCCGCAGAAGCACCTGCTACGGAAGTTTCTACCGAAGCACCTACTCCCGAACCTCAGCCCGAAGCCCGTTCGTTCACGGATTCTCTTGGCCGGCAGGTAGAACTCCCCGCCCAGTTGGATAAGGTAGCACTTTCCGGCTCCCTGTCCCAGATCGTGCTTTTTGCCATCTGCCCGGACAAGCTGGTTGGGATCGCCACCAAATGGGATGAAAGCGCCGCAAAGTTCTTTGATGCAAAGTACTATGATCTTCCCCTGCTGGGCCAGCTTTATGGCGGCAAGGGAGAACTGAATCCGGAAGCTCTTCTTGCCTCTGAAGCACAGGTGGTCATCGACGTGGGCGAGCAGAAGAAAAATATGACTGAAGATCTGGACGCTCTGCAGGAACAGACCGGGATCCCCTTTGTTCATATCGATGCCTATACCGCTTCCGTGGGAGAAACCTACCGGATTCTGGGCGAACTGCTGAACATGCCCGAAGAAGCCAACGCACTGGCCGATTACTGTGAAGCTACCTATGCCAGAATCCTGGATATTGCCAACAAGGTAGAAAAAAAGCGGCTGCTGTATGTTTCCGGTGAAGGACAGCATGTCATTGCCCAGGGTTCCTTCCACGCAGAGATCATCGACCTGCTGGCAGACAATCTGGCTGTAGTAGACGAACCCTCCTCCAAGGGCACAGGTAACGAAGTGAGCATGGAACAGATCCTTGCCTGGGATCCTGACTATGTGATCTTTGCTCCCGGCTCCATTTATAGCACGGTAAAGGATGACCCCGCCTGGGCCGCCGTTACCGCCATCAAGGAGGGACAATATTATCAGGCTCCCTTCGGGCCCTACAACTGGATGGGCTTCCCCCCCTCCGTGCAGCGGTATTTGGGTATGCTGTGGATGGCTAAGACCCTGTACCCTGAAGCGGCCGACTACGATCTGTATGAAGAAGTCAAAACCTACTTCCGTCTCTTCTATCACTGTGATCTGACTCAGGAACAGATTAACGAGCTGGCTTCCGCCGCTTGATCCTGAAATGCAGCGAAGCTGCCTGACGCATAGGTTCAAGCAGCTTCGTTTATAATACGTTGTACAAAAGGAGTACACATGGAAAAAATATTCACTGCCCTGCTGTATGAGCTGGAAAAGGGGCACGACTGCATACTTGTGAGTATCGTCTCTGACCGTGGTTCCGCCCCCCGTGGAAAGGGCTCTCAAATGCTGATCAGTGGAGAAGGGCGGGTACAGGGTACCATAGGCGGCGGCGCCGTGGAAAAATATTCCGAGGATATGGCCCGCTCCCTGTTGCCGGAAAAGCGCTCCGCCCTCCACCTTTTCACGCTGCGTACCAACGACCGCGAAGACATTGGCATGGTCTGCGGCGGGGACGTGCTGGTGCATTTTCAGTTTATTGACCACAGCGAACCCGATTGGGCGGCTTTTGCCGGGGAACTGCTGGCCCGTATCCGTGGACAGCAACCGGGCTGGCTGCTGCTGTCCAGGAATGGTGCGTTTCCAAAGCTGGCTCCCACCCCGGAAGCGGAAGCTTTTTCCCTGCCCTTGCCTTTAGGGGAACGGGCATACATTTTCGGCGGAGGACACATCGCCCTGGCTCTCACGCCTCTGCTTGCTTCTATAGGCTTCCGGGTAACGGTTATGGACAATCGACCCGAATATGCGGATCCACAACGCTTTCCGCAGGCGGAAGCAGTTGTCTGTGGAGATTATACCCGGCTGAAGCAGTATTTTACCCTGACGCCCGAGGACTATGCTATTGTCATGACCAATGGACACAGCTTTGATTATGAAGCTGAAAAGCAGATACTCCTGGGCGACTTTGCCTATCTGGGTGTCATTGGCTCCCGCAAGAAGACCGCCGCTGTCAACGCCAAACTTCTGGCAGACGGTCTGTCCCAAAGCCTGCTGGATCAGGTGCATACGCCCATCGGACTGCCCATTCTGGCCGTGACCCCCGAAGAGATCGCCGTAAGCATTGCTGCGGAAATGATCCTTGTCCGGGCCCGGCGGCGGGAACAGGCCGGCAGCGCCCCCTCACATGCCTGTCCCATGCACTAAAAAGCAGGAATACTGAAATGCGCTTCATGTTGTAAGCCGTCTTAGTATAGGAAAGCTCCTCTGCAGGTATGCGGAGGAGCTTTTTATAACGTCTTACCGTTTTTTACTTCAATTCACAGCGCCATGCATCCCCATCCTTACGGTAAAAGAACTCACTTAGATCGTTTTCCCGAAACACACGAAACGTATCACGCATATCTTCTGCCGCAAAAGGCCGGTCGAAAACGGTCTCCATATCCGCCCACCAGACTTCGCCTTCTTCGGAAACTCGAAGAGTTCCCTCAAAACGGTCCGTCATATACAGCAGAACCACATACCGCACCTGTTCTTCCACCCAATCCTTGATGCCGCATAACCGGGGCGCAGATATGGTCAACCCCGTCTCTTCCCAAACCTCCCGGATGACTGCTTCCGTGAAGGATTCTCCTTCCTCCACATGGCCGCCGGGAAAAGCAATACCGGGCCAATCCTGCTTCTTTCGCTCCTGCACCAGAACTTTACCGCCGCTGCAGATCATGCACATATTCATAAACACGGTGGGTTCCGTTTTTCTCATATTCCGTCCTCCGTTTCGTCTGGCTTTATTTCTTTGCTTTCCATGATAACATAAAAAGCCGTTCCGTTGCTGCACCGGTTTACCCCTGCGGATTTCATAGTAGCCACCGCTGTTTGAAATCAGTATTCGAAGGTGTATGCCCGGAAAGAAGCTGTCTGCCGGGAAGCGGCAGGCGGGGCGCACTGCATGCCCAAGGGCACGCCTGCGGGGTATTTCCCCGCAGAGTTCCGACGGCAAAGCCGCCGGAACGTGCGCCCCGGGACTTTCGTATGCAGACCAGTCCCGGCTTCCTGCGCTTTTCCCACAGATGCAGAGTCAGGCCACTCCCTGAGGACGTTTCTTCATAAAAAATCCGCCCCGGAAGTTTGGACCGTTCCCCGTCCAACGGACGAAGAAAGAAAAGCCCTGTTGAAGAATAA